>Ga0233375_1001113_pt1 | contig 12584 bp, 11 predicted proteins | sample ElkDunMinimDraft_10_FD_191539 | JGI IMG/M metagenome (GOLD analysis project Ga0233375, IMG submission 191539) | Fecal eukaryotic communites from dung pellets of Tule Elk in California, USA - Elk Dung E16 | ecosystem: Host-associated > Mammals > Digestive system > Large intestine > Fecal | place... | reverse complement strand
GCCACGACCTCCGCGACCGCAGCACGGCGACGTCGACCAGTCGGCCGCGCGCGTCGTCGCCCAGCCCGTAGGCGTCGGCGAAGAGCCGGCAGCGGCGCGGCACGTCGACGTCGGACAGCAGCGGGTCGCGGTCGCCGGGGGCTGCGAGCGGAGCCCAGTGCGTGAGGGCGTTGACGACCTCGTCGAGCCGGGTGGCGGGTCTCGCGAGGTCGAAGTCGATGAGCGCGACTGCGGCGCCGTCGCGGAACACGACGTTCTCGGGCGTGACGTCCACGTGGCCCACGAGCTCAGGCTCGTCGAGCGCGGCCGCCCGCACGGCCGGGTGGTCGACGGCGGGCGCGTCGGGCACGGACCCGGGCGGCGGGGTGAAGCCGACCGCCGCGTCGTCGTACCGGCGCAGCAGGCGGGCGACGGACCGGAGCCGCTCCTCGTCGGCGATCCAGCCGGGTCGGGGCCGCCCGGCGACCTCGCCCTCGACGTAGGTGAGGACCTCCCGACCGCGCTCGTCGACGCCCAGGAGTCGCGGGGCGCCGTCGAAGCCGACCTGTGCGAGGTGCCGGAGCAGCGCGTGGACCAGTGGGGAGTGCGGACCGAGCGGCCGGCGCACGGTGTCGCCCACGCGGACGACGCCGACGGTCACGTCGCCGCCCAGCAGGGGGATCTCCTCGACGGGGTCGATGTCCTGCCAGGCGCGCATCGTCGTAGCGTCACAGAGGCTGCTGAGCCAGATCAAGGGCCCGCGAGCCACCTCTTGACCTCAATCGCGGTTGAGCCGGAATGGTCGTGCGCATGCCTTCCACCACTGTCACGACCGGCCTGCCCCAGCGACTGCTGCGCAACCTCTCCCGGGTGACCGGGGATGAGAAGCACGACGCCGCCGCGCACTCGACGCTCGACGTGCTGTGGGTGCTCTACAGCCGTGTGCTGCGCCTGACGCCTGAGTCGGGGCGGGACAGGTTCCTGCTGTCGAAGGGCCACGGCCCCGCCTCGTACTACGCGGTGCTCGCGACGATCGGGGTCATCCCCGAGGAGTGGCTGGACGACCTCGCCGGCTTCTCCTCGCCGTTGGGCCACCACCCGGATCGGATGCTGGTGCCGGGTGTCGAGATCTCGAGCGGTTCCCTCGGGCACGGCCTGCCGATCGCCGTGGGCCTGGCCCATGGCGTGGCGCTGGCGCCGAGGGCGGCCGGATCGGGGGACGTCCATGTGCTCGTCGGAGACGCCGAGCTGGACGAGGGCAGCAACCACGAGGCCATCGCCCTCGCGGGCAGGTGGCGCCTGGACCGCCTGCGGTGCGTGGTCGTGGACAACGACTCGGCCTCGCTCGGCTGGCCTGGCGGCATCGCCCGGCGCTTCGAGGTCGAGGGGTGGTCGTCCGCGCATGCCGACGCCGCCGATCATGGCGCCCTGCACCGCGCTCTCACCCAGCCCGCCACGGGGCCGCACGTGACGGTCGTCCGCACCGCCCGGAAGGGGTCCTGATGCGACAGCGCTTCTACGACACGATCGCCGACGTCCTCGCCACAGATCCTCAGGCCGCCTTGGTGCTGGCCGACATCGGCCCGGTGGGGCTGGGTCGGGGCACCGCCGTGGCTCAACGGGTGGTGAACGTCGGGATCCGCGAGCAGGCCATGATCGGCGTGGCCTCGGGGCTCGCGATGGCGGGCCTGCGCCCGTTCGTGCACTCCTACGCGCCGTTCCTCATCGAGCGTCCCTACGAGCAGATCAAGCTCGACCTGTCCCATCAGGGCCAGGCCGCGGTGCTGGTCTCGATCGGGGCCAGCTTCGACGCCGCCAGCGAGGGGCGCACCCACCAGAGCCCGGCGGACGTCGCGCTGATCGGCGCCCTCCCCGGGTGGAGCGCGCACACTCCTGGCCACCCCGACGAGGTGGAGGCGCTGGTGCGCGCCGCCGCGGCGTCGCACGACTCCCAGTACCTCCGCCTCTCCAGCCAGGCCAACCCCGAGTCGTTCCCCACCGACGGCGCCGTGCGCGTCCTGCGCGACGGACGTGGCCCAGCGGTCTTGGCGATCGGGCCCGCCCTGGCCCAGGCGCTGCTCGCCGTCGAGGGCCTGGACGTGGCACTGGCCTACACCTCGACCCCGCTCCCGCTCGACGCGGCCGGGCTCGCCAGGCTGATGGCGGGACGCAAGCGCCTGCTCGTGGTGGAGCCGTACCTGGAGGGGACGACGGCGCCGGAGGTCATGGCAGCGCTCGCGGGCCGCTCGGCGCGGGTCGAGTTCGCGGGGGTGCGGCGGGCGGAGGTGCGGCGGTACGGGGGCCCCGCCGACCACGTGCGCCTGCACGGGCTCGACGCGCACGGCATCCGGCGGCGGCTGGCCGGGGGCTGATCGGTGGGTGGGCCCGGCAGGCTCAGGTGGCGGCGGGCCGCAGGCGCACCGGCCCGCTGCCTCGGGAGCCGAGCACGTCGCCGGGGTTGAGCAGGTCGCACGACCGCATGGACAGGCACCCGCACCCGATGCAGCCGACGAGCTCCTTCTCGAGCTGCACGATGGCGCGCCGCCGCTCCTCGAGGCGGACCTTCCACACCCGGGAGACCCGCTTCCAGTCCTCGGTGCTGGGCTCGGAGTCCATGGGGAGCCCAGCGAAGGCCTCCGCGACCTCGCTCAGCGGGATGCCGAGGCGTTTGGCCACGAGGATCAGGGAGATGCGGCGCAGCATGTGCCGGGGGTAGCGGCGTTGGTTGCCCGCGGTGCGGGACGAGGCGATGAGGCCGTGCCGCTCGTAGAAGTGCAGCGCGGACACCGCCAGACCGGTGCGCCTGCTCATCTCGCCGACCGACAGCGCGTCCCGTGAGTGCATGCGCCCTCCTCGAAGGTGACCTGGACCGACAACGTAGAACCTCAACTCCGCATGAGGTCAACGCAGCCTCAGGGCCTGCGCCTTGCGCGCCTCCCGGTGCTGTGGTTCATTAGTGGAGTAACGAACCGCAGAACGAACCGAGAGGGGTGAACGCCATCTTCGACGGCCGGGACCCCATCTACCTGCAGATCGCCGACCAGATCCGCGACGACATCCTCGATGGCGCGCTGAAGGAGGAGGACCAGGTCATGTCGACGACCCAGTACGCGACGACCTACCGCATCAACCCCGCCACCGCGGCGAAGGCCTTCTCCGAGCTCGTCGACGAGGGCGTGCTCTACAAGCGGCGTGGCGTCGGGATGTTCGTCGCCACCGGCGCTCGCGCGGCCCTCGCGGCCCGCGGCCGGGAGCGGTTCTTCGCCGACGTGCTCGACCCCGCGGTGAGCGAGGCCCGCAGGCTCGGCATCGACCTCGAGGACGTCATCGCCCGGATCCGGCTCGACGCGGCCGCGCAACCGCCGGCCGCAGCCCCCGACTCCGCCACCCCCCACAGCACGCACGACAGCACCGGAGGACAGCCATGACCGGCACCGGCTTCGGCGTCCAGGTCCACGACCTCACCGTGCGCTACGGCGCCGAGACCGCCCTGGACCAGGTGAGCCTCGAGATCGCCCCGGGGGCCATCACCGGCCTGCTCGGGCGGAACGGCACAGGGAAGACGACCCTGCTCTCCGTGATCGCGGCATTCCGCCGGCCCACCTCCGGCAGCGTGCTCGTGGACGGCGAGGATCCGTGGGAGAACCCTCGGGTGATGGCGGGCATCGGCCTGGTCCGGGAGGGCGGCGACTGGCTCGACGATCGCGTGACCTCCTCGCTGGACTACCTCGAGGGCGCCCGCCCGCACTTCGACCGTGACCTGGCGGAGCGGCTGCTGGACACGTTCCAGATCGACCCCTGCGCCAAGCGGTCGTCGCTCTCCCGCGGCCAGCGGTCCGCGGTGAGCGCGTCCCTGGGCATCGCCGTCCGCACCGAGCTCACCATGCTGGACGAGGTGTACCTGGGGATGGACGCCCCATCCCGGTACGCCTTCTACGACGCGCTGCTCGCGGACTACCTCGAGCACCCCCGCACGATCGTGCTGTCGAGCCACCTGATCGACGAGATCGACAAGATGTTCGAGGACGTCGTGATCCTCCGCGACGGCACGGTGCTCCTGGCCGAGGGCGCCGACGAGCTGCGCTCACGCGGGACCACGGTCACCGGGCCTGCCGCGGCCGCGACGGCGTTCGCCCTCGGGCGGGACGTCGTCGGCCGCCAGGAGCTCGGCCCCACGCTCCGGCTCACCGTGTTCGGCGACCCCCGGCCCGGCGACGTCGCCCACGCACGCGAGCTCGGCGTCGAGCTGGGCCCCGTCGACCTGCAAGACCTCTTCGTCCACCTGACCGCCCAGCCCGCCGTGGCGGGCGCGCGCTCCGACCGGAAGACCGAGGTGCCCCGATGACCGCCGCAGTCGCCGCCACCGCCCGCCCGGGCTCACGGGCCGTGCGTCGCAGCCCGTTCGTCCGCACGATCCAGCACCAGCTCGGCATGCAGCTCGTCCTGGGGGCCTGGTTCTGGGGCGTCATCCTGACCGGCGTGGTCCTGGCCACCGTCCTGGTGGCGTCCTTCGGCACGGTCGAGAGCAGCATCGTGCAGTTCGCGCGGCAGGGGACGCTCTGGTTCCCGTTCTCGATGATGGTGCTGACGGTCGCGAGCGGCCTCACCCCGCACGTCGCCGCCGGCATGACCCGCCGATCGTTCGCGGCGGCCTCCGCCGTGGTCGCCCTCGTCCTGGGCGTCGCGTACGCCGCCGTCCTGGTGGGGCTGCTGCAGGTCGAGCGCGTGGTCTACGACGCCGCGGGCTGGCCGCAGACGCTCACCGACACCGGGCTGGACATCACCTCGTCCACGACCGATGTCGGGCCGCTGCTGACCTCGCTGGCCATGACCGCCGCCGCGGCCACCGTCAGCGGCCTGCTCGTGGGCATCGTCTACTACCGGGCCGGCGGCTGGTGGGGCACCCTGGCGCTCCCGCTCACCGTCGCGCCCATCTTCGGGGCGGGGCTGCTGGTCTCGTACGCCATCGGCCCGATCGCCCTCCCCGTCATCGGCGAGGGCGGGGTGTGGGACATCGGCTCCGCCGGCGGCCTGGCACTGCGCGCCGCCGCCTGCGCCCTCGTCATCGCGATCACGATCGCGGTCTTCGGGCGGCTCACCCGGGGCGCCCCACTGGGAAAGCCCACCCTGTGAGAGCGGGCCCGCGCCTCGCACCTCCCCGCTCCGACCGCCGCAACGAGAGGACCCCTGTCATGCCGTCGACACCCGTGATCCAGGTGGAGAACCTGCGCAAGGCCTACGGCAGCAAGGTGGCCGTGGAGGACGTCAGCCTCACCGTCGCCCGCGGGGAGATCGTGGGCATCCTGGGCCCCAACGGCGCTGGCAAGACCACCACGGTGGAGTGCCTGGCGGGCCTCCGGGCGCCCGACTCCGGCCGCGTCCGGGTGCTGGGCATGGACCCGCAGGCCGACAAGGCCCGCGTCAAGGAGGTGCTGGGCATGCAGCTCCAGGAGAGCGAGCTGCCCGCGAAGATCACGGTCCGCGAGGCGATGGAGCTCTACGCCTCGTTCTACGCGGACCCCGCAGACCCGGCCGAGCTGCTCGCCGACCTCGGCCTCACCGACCGGGCCGGCGCGAAGTTCGACCAGCTCTCCGGCGGTCAGAAGCAGCGCCTCTCCGTGGCGCTCGCGCTGGTCGGCAATCCCCAGATCGCGGTGCTCGACGAGCTGACCACAGGGCTCGACCCGCAGGCCCGCCGCGACACCTGGGGCCTGATCGAGCGGATCCGGGAGCGCGGCGTCACGGTGCTGCTCGTCACCCACTTCATGGAGGAGGCCGAGCGGCTCTGCGACCGGGTGGTGCTCATCGACTCCGGCCGGGTCATCGCCACCGGCACGCCGGCCGAGGTCGCCGAGGCCGCGAGCGGCGGCCAGCACCTGCGGTTCCGGGCCTCGGCGCCCGTGCCGACCGAGGACCTCGAGGCGCTGCCCACGGTCGCCTCCGCCCACGGGCCCGACCCGGTGGGGGAGTACGACGTCCGGGGGACGGGGACCGTCGTGCAGGACGTCCTGGTCGCGCTCGCCGCCCGCGGCGTCACGGCGGACACGGTGCGCGTCGAGGGCGGCACGCTCGACGACGCGTTCGTGGCGCTCACCACGCACGACCGCGCCGGCGCCCCGCCCACGGGATCGGCGCCCTCGGCGCCCAGCGCCACCGCGCCGTCTGCGACCACCCCGTCCGCGACCACCCCGTCGGAGGTCTGACATGTCTGCCACCGCCACTCCCACCGCGCCCGCCACCGCCAACCGCCGACGAGGCCTGGCCCGCCTGGTCGCGAGCGAGGCCCGCATCTTCGGGCGCCAGCCCTCCGCGTGGTTCTTCGCGGTGCTGTTCCCCGTGGTGCTGCTCCTCGCCCTCGGGCTGCTGATGCCGTGGGCCGACCTGCCGTTCGACGAGAGCGACCCCGTGCTCTCGCAGATCAACGGCATCACGGCGTACACGCCCACCGTGCTGGCCCTCGCGATCGGCACGGTCGCGTACTCCACGCTGCCCGCCGTGGTGGTCGGCTACCGGGAGAAGGGCGTCCTGCGCCGGCTGTCCACCACGCCGATGCCCGCCTCGCGGCTCCTCACCGCCCAGCTGATGGTGCTGGGGGCGACGCTGGTCGTCGCGGCCGTGCTGACGGTCCTCGCGGGGCTCGTCGTCCTCGACGTGTCCATGCCCGCCGACCCGCTGGTGGTCGGCCTGGCGTTCGTCCTGGCGGCAGCGTCGTCGCTCGCGGTGGGCTGCCTGATCGCGGCCCGGGTGGGCTCGGTGGGCGGCGCCACGGGCATCGGCATGACGGTGTACTTCGTGTCCCTGTTCTTCGCGGGGGTGTGGATGCCGCTGCCGCTCATGCCGGACGTGGTGCAGACCATCAGCGGCTGGACCCCGCTGGGCGCCGCGTCGCAGGCGCTGGCGGCCGGCTGGTACGGGCAGGCGTTCCCGGGGGTGGAGCTCGCCGTGATGGCGGGGTGGACGGTGCTGCTGGTGCCGATCTCGGCCAAGCTCTTCCGCTGGACCTGACGGCTGGCGCCGGACGGCGCCCCGGTTCCCGAAACGCTTCACGGACTGGTGCGACAGGACCTGCCTGCTGAGGGTGGGTCCTGTCGCCCGCTGGGCGCACCGACGCGGCCCTGGGCGACGCAGCCCTCCCGCCCGGTGCGCAGGACGACGCACCTGATCGCGCTCGCCACCTCGACGCGCCCGCGGGGCGCGTCTTCAGCGTGTCCGTAGCCCGTGCTCCTGGTCGTCGGGGGGACGGCTGCGCGTCCTTCGGAGAAAGGGAGCTCTCGTGTCTGGACTCACCCGTCGGCGCTCGCCCTGGCTGGCCTTGGCCGCCGTGGGCGCGGCGTCGTGCGTCGCCCTCGCGGGGATGGGGCCCGCGCTCGCGGCGCCACCCGCGCCAGCGGCGGTCGTCGCCGCGCCACCCATGAAATCCGCGGTCACCACCGCCTCCACCGAGTACGCCCAGCGCTTCCTCGACCTGTACAACGAGATCCACGACCCCGCGAACGGCTACTTCAGCCCGCAGGGCATCCCGTACCACTCGATCGAGACCCTCATCGTGGAGGCGCCCGACTACGGGCACGAGACCACGTCGGAGGCGTACAGCTTCTGGATGTGGCTCGAGGCGAGCTACGGCCAGGTCACCGGCGACTGGGAGCCGTTCAACGCCGCGTGGACCACCATGGAGAAGTACATGATCCCGCAGGCCGCGGATCAGCCCACGAACTCCTTCTACGACCCGTCGAAGCCGGCGACCTACGCCGCCGAGTACGACCACCCCAGCAAGTACCCGTCGGCCATCAACTCGGGCGTGGCCTCCGGCGTCGACCCGATCGGCGCCGAGCTCAGGTCGACGTACGGCACGTCGGACGTCTACGGCATGCACTGGATCGCCGACGTCGACAACAAGTACGGCTTCGGCGGCAGCCCGGGCGGCGGCTGCAACACGGGCCCCGCGTCCACCGGAACCTCGTACATCAACACGTTCCAGCGCGGCACCCAGGAGTCCGTCTGGGAGACCATCACCCAGCCGTCCTGCGACAACTTCCGGTACGGCGGCACGAACGGGTTCCTCGACCTGTTCACCCAGGACGCCAGCTACGCCAAGCAGTGGAAGTTCACCAACGCCCCCGACGCCGACGCGCGCGCCATCGAGGCCGCGTACTGGGCGCACACGTGGGCCACGGAGCAGGGCAACGAGTCGAAGATCGCCGCGACGGTGGCCAAGGCCGCCAAGATGGGCGACTACCTGCGGTACTCGCTGTTCGACAAGTACTTCAAGAAGATCGGCTGCACGGCGCCCAGCTGCGCCGCCGGCACCGGGCGGGACAGCGCGCACTACCTGCAGTCCTGGTACTACGCCTGGGGCGGCGCGACGGACACCTCCGCGGGCTGGGCCTGGCGGATCGGCTCGAGCGCGAGCCACTTCGGCTACCAGAACCCGATGTCCGCGTGGGCGCTGTCGAACGTCTCGGTGCTGACGCCCAAGTCGCCCACCGCGAAGGACGACTGGTCCAAGTCCTTGGACCGGCAGCTCGAGTTCTACCAGTGGCTGCAGTCCGCCGAGGGCGGCATCGCCGGTGGCGCCACGAACAGCTGGGGCGGCGGGTACGGCACACCGCCCGCGGGGACGTCGACGTTCTACGGCATGGGCTACCAGGTGGCGCCCGTGTACAGCGACCCGCCCAGCAACCAGTGGTTCGGCATGCAGGTGTGGTCCATGGAGCGCGTCGCGGAGCTCTACTACGCGACCGGTGACGCCCGCGCCAAGAAGCTGCTGGACAAGTGGGTCCCGTGGGCCATCGCGCACACGGAGGTCAACGCGGACGGCACGTGGTCCATCCCGGCGACGCTGGGCTGGTCCGGCCAGCCGGACACGTGGAACGCCACGAGCCCGGGCGGCAACGCCGGGCTGCACGTGACGGTCGTCGACACCGGGCAGGACGTCGGCATCGCCGGCGACTACGCCAAGCTGCTCACCTACTACGGCGCCAAGTCGGGCGACGCGGCCGCGAAGTCCACGGCCAAGGCCCTGCTCGACGTCATGTGGGAGAACAACCGCGACGACAAGGGCATCTCCACCACGGAGACCCGCGAGGACTACAAGCGGTTCGACGACGTCATGACGTCCACCACGGGCGACGGCGTGTACGTGCCCCAGGGCTGGACGGGCACGATGCCCAATGGCGACGTCATCAAGCCGGGCGTGAGCTTCCTGGACATCCGCTCCTGGTACAAGGACGACCCGGACTGGCCCAAGGTCCAGGCGTACCTGGACGGCGGGCCCGCGCCGACGTTCAACTACCACCGGTTCTGGGCGCAGGCCGCGATCGCCACGGCGATGGCCGACTACGACCGGCTGCTGGGCACGCCCGCCACTCCCGACACCACGGCCCCGACGGTCCCCACGGGCCTGACGTCGCCGGCGAAGACGGCGACAAGCGTGTCGCTGTCCTGGACCGCGTCCACCGACGCGGTGGGGGTCACCGGGTACGACGTGTACCGGGGCACGACGCTGGTGGGCACGGCGACGGGCACGACGTACACCGACACGGGACTGACGGCCTCGACGGCGTACTCGTACACGGTGCGGGCCAAGGACGCGGCCGGGAACGTCTCGGCGCCGTCCACGGCCCTGTCGGTCACGACCAGCGCGGCGACCCCGACCGCCAGCTGCACGGTGGCGTACACCGCCAACAGCTGGAACACCGGGTTCACCGCCTCGGTCAAGGTCACCAACACGGGCACGGCCGCGCTGTCGAGCTGGACGCTCGGCTTCGCGTTCCCGTCCGGCCAGCAGGTCACCCAGGGCTGGAGCGCGAACTGGTCGCAGTCCGGCGCGCAGGTGACCGCCACCAACGCCGCCTGGAACGGCAGCCTGGCGGCGGGCGCGAGCGTCGAGATCGGGTTCAACGGCTCGCACACCGGCACGAACACGGCGCCGTCCGCGTTCACGGTCAACGGGGCCGCCTGCGGCTGACGTCAGGCTGGGCACCACAGTCGCCACCACGAGGGGCCGGTCCGCCACGGGCCGGCCCCTCGTGCGCGCCTGCTCGACGCAAGTGGGCTCGACGCAGGTGGGTGGGGATAACCCCACCCCGGAACGGTGGGCGGGCAGGCTGGGATCGCGCAGGTCAGCGGGCCTAACGTCGTCCTCATGGAGAACACGACCCGCGCGGCACAGGCCGCCCCCGCGTCAGGCGCCGCCCCGTCGCCCGATGCCGCACCCCCGGTGACGCCGCACCGGGCAGGGCCCTCGAGCCCCGTGGCCCGGCCCACCAGCCTCGACGACGACCTCGACCGGGTCGCCCCGGCGCTGCGCGGCGGGCAGGCGCTCATCCTCGCGCCGTGGGCCGCCGCGACCTGGCGCTCGGTCTCCCAGGTCGCCATCGGGTTCTTCGTTCTGCTGCTGGCCGGTGTCGTCGCGCTGTCCGTGGTGCCCGTGTTCCTCGTGCTCACGGTGCTGGGTGTGGGCATCCCGCTGCTCGCCGGGGTGCTCGCGGCCACCAGCCCGCTCGCCACCCTCGAGCGGGCCCGCCTCGAAGCCCAGCTGCACGTGCGCATCCCCGCCCCGGCTCCCCGGCGCCACGGACCCGCCAGCGTGTGGCGCCAGTTCTTCGCGCAGCTCACCGACGGGCGGCGATGGGCGGCGGTCGCCTACGCCGCCGTGGCGCTGCTGCTGGTCTCGGTCGAGGCAGCCGTCGTGTGGGCAGGGTTCGGCGGCTCGCTGGCCGCGATGGCGTTGCCGGTCTACAGCACGGCCACGGATCTCACGCCCGCCGAGGTGACACCGTGGGTGGCCGCAGGCGTGATCGGGGTCTGGGTCACCTCGTGGGCGAGCCAGGCGCTCGCCCTGGCCCACGTCCGGCTCGCCCGGGCGCTGCTCGGCCCCGGGCAGCGCAGCGCAGTCGAGGAGGCCCGAGCCCAGGCCGCCATGGCCCAGGAGCAGGCCGCCGCCGCCCAGGAGCGCGTCGAGGTCGCGCAGGTGCGCGCCGAGCGGCTCACCGAGACCCGCACCCGCGCCGTGGGCGCCGCCGACACCGAGCGCCGCCGCATCGAGCGCGACCTGCACGACGGCGCCCAGCAGCGACTCGTGGCCCTGGGCGTCGAGCTCGGCGCCGCCAAGCGCGCCGCGGCAGGCGACCCCGACGCCGCCCGGGACGCCATCGACCACGCCCACCGCGAGGTCAAGGAGGTCCTGGCCGAACTCCGGGACCTCGTGCGGGGCATCCACCCCGCCGTCCTGACCGACCGCGGCCTCGACGCGGCGCTCTCCGCGCTCGCGGCCCGCAGCCCCGTGCCGGTCGAGGTGGACGTGCCTGACGCCGACGCGCTCGCGGACTGCTCGCCCGCCGCGCAGGCCGCCGCCTACTTCGTGGCCGCCGAGGCGCTGACCAACGCAGCCCGGCACGCCGGCGCCAGCGCGGTGCGGCTCGCGGTCCGCGCGCACGACGGCCGGCTGCGGCTCGAGGTGGCCGACGACGGCCGGGGTGGCGCGTCCGAGCTGCCCGGCAGCGGCCTGGAAGGGCTGCGCGGACGGGTCGAGGCCCTGGACGGAACGTTCGACCTGGAAAGCCCCGCAGGGAGCGGAACACGTCTGGTGGTGGAGGTCCCGTGCGCATCGTGATCGCGGAGGACTCGGTCCTGCTGCTCGACGGCCTGACCCGGCTCCTGGAGTCCGAGGGCCACGAGGTCGTCGGCCACCGCACCGCCGACGAGGCGGTGGCCGTGCTCGGCCGGCCTGCCGGCCCGGGGCACGCCCTGCCCGACCTGCTCGTGACGGACGTCCGCATGCCGCCCACGCACACCGACGAGGGGCTGCGCGCCGCCGTGCACCTGCGGAGCCTGCACCCGACCCTGCCGGTGCTGGTGCTCTCGCAGTACGTCGAGCAGCGCTACGCCTCCGAGCTGTTCGCGGGTGACGTCCGCAGCCTGGGCTACCTGCTGAAGGACCGCATCGCCGACGTGGACGAGCTGCTCGACGCCGTCGGGCGGGTCGCCGGGGGCGGCACCGTGATCGACCCCGAGGTCGTCGCCCAGCTTCTCGCCCGGGCACAGCGCCCCGTCCTGGAACGGCTCACCGCGCGGGAGCGCGAGGTCCTCGCCCTGATGGCCGAGGGCCGGTCCAACGCGGCCATCGCGGAGCGGCTCGTGGTCGGCACCGCCGCCGTCGAGAAGCACGTCACATCGATCCTGACCAAGCTCGAGCTCACGCCCGGCGCCGACGACCACCGTCGGGTGCTCGCGGTCCTGCGCTACCTGGAGCACGCACCCCACCGAGGAGACCTGTCATGAGCACGCCCACCCTGAACCCCGTTGTCACCGGACCGTCCGCGCCGGAGCCCGGCGGCCGGCGGGGCCAGCGTGCCCTGGCGTGGACCGGCGGCGTCGTCGGCGCCGCCCTGATCGCGCTGTGCGCGGTCCAGGTCGCCGACCTGTTCGCGACGAGCACCGAGTCCCGTGACCACGACTACCCCGCGGCGGAGGTCGTGGAGCTCGCGGCCGACGGCGCGGTGGTCGTCAGTGTCGGGGGAGACAAGCAGGTCCTGGTGACCGAGCACCGCCGCACCGGTTTCGGGGGGAGCGTCTACACCGCGAACCGCACCGCGAACAACGGC
>Ga0233375_1001112_pt1 | contig 12586 bp, 17 predicted proteins | sample ElkDunMinimDraft_10_FD_191539 | JGI IMG/M metagenome (GOLD analysis project Ga0233375, IMG submission 191539) | Fecal eukaryotic communites from dung pellets of Tule Elk in California, USA - Elk Dung E16 | ecosystem: Host-associated > Mammals > Digestive system > Large intestine > Fecal | place... | reverse complement strand
AACCGGTCTGCCGCGGTCAGGAACGCCACCGCCGCACGGGCCGTGGCGCCGCTGGAGAACAGCAGCGAGAGGGTGCCAGAGCGGCTCTGTGCGGGCCTGAGGAACACCGTGGGGTACTCCGACCCCAGAGGCTCAAGCACCACGTTGCGTGAGGCGCGCGAGTACGCGTAGTCGAGCACCAGGGTCGGTGTGATCACCTGATCCGACGTGTTCGTGATCGTCGCCATGTCACACCGCCCTTAGCCCGATTTGAACCGGGATGCTCTGCTGCGTGTAGCGCCAGTTCGCCACGTCGGCGTCTGCCTGTCCCGTGTCGGCGTATACGCCGATGCCCACGTCCGCCGGCCGCGAGTTGATGAAGTCGCGGATGCTCTTGGACGCGGGGTTGGTGTCGGCCTTGAGGTCGGTCGTCTTGGACCGCGGCATCTTGTTGATGCGGTCGATCAGGTCGCGGATCTCGCCCTCGGAGAACCCCGCGGCTTCGGCCTCGCGGAGGAGTTCGTCGGTCGCCTTGTCGCGCGCGCGGGTCGCGTCGTCCTGGGAGCCGGTCTCCTTCAGCACGGCGTCGTACAGGTCGTCGATGCTGTCGACCGCGTCCAGGATGTAGCGGATGTTGTCGCGGCCCTTCTCGGTGTTCTTGGACAGTGACGTGCCGTTGTCATCGACCTGCTTCTTGAGGCCGTCGAGGGTGTCCAGCCAGTCCAGCTCGGTCCCGATGAGGTCACGGGTGAGCTCGTTCTGCTCGGCGATCTCGTCGTTGGCGTCCGCGGTCTCGATGGCGAGACCCTTCTGCCCCTCGGCGACGTTGTCGATCGCGTCCTTGGCCTCGTCGCTCAGCTCGTTGTAGGTGCGGTACTGCTCGACCGTGACGCCCATGGCCTCGGCGTACAGCCGCTCGGCCTCGTTCGCCTGCTCCTGGACGTCCAGCTGCTCCTCGACCTGCTCCCTGAGGCCGCGCAGGTCCTCGCGGCGCTGCAGGTACGCCTCCTCGGCATCGTTGCCGCCGAGCGACGCCTTCCACGCCGGGCCCAGGTTCTCGATGTCGCGGTCGACGTCGGCGAGCACGTCCTCCAGGGCGGCCAGGCGCCGGGCTGGGTCGGTGGTGTTGAACGCCTCCACGAAGTCGACCACGAGGCCGCGGTTGTCCTCGGCGGCGTCGCCGATCTGGTCGAGCGCAGAGACGGCCTCCTTCTGCCCGAGCTCGTACCATTCCTTGGAGTCGACGATGGTCGAGCCGAGCTCGGCCCACCGGTCGCGCAGCGCGGAGAGCTTGGTGGACACGTCGGCCGAGTTGAACGACTGCGCCCACTCCGCGCCGGCCTCCTTCGCCTCGTTCGTCTTCTCCGCGATCTCCTCGAGCTTGGCCTGCGCGATGCCGATACCCGCGGCGACGGCGACACCCGCGACCAGGCCGGCCGGGCCGAACCCGGCGAACGCGGTGGCGGCGAGGTCCTTGAAGACGTCGGCGATGGAGTCCGCGGTGCCGTCGAACGACGTCGCGGTCTCCTGCGCGATGGAGCGGGACTCGTCCTTGAACTCGTCGGCGCCGTCGGAGGCCCGGTCGAACGCGTCGTCGACGTCCTTGACCGGCTTGTCGTCGATCTTGCGCACGGCGTCGGCCGCGTCCTTGAACTTCTTCTCCAGGCGCTCGGCACCGGTGGCCGCGTCCTGCACGCCGTCGTTCAGGTCCTTGACCGCGGAGTCGGCCGAGCCCCAGTCCTTGATGGCCTTCTCGGCGTCCTTCGCCTCGTCGACGACGTCGTCCAGGGAGTCGGCGACCTTGTCGAACTCGCCGCCGAGGTCCTTCACGCCGCGGATCGCCTGCGACACGTCCGAGACGATCGGGATCTTGATAGGCACTTGTCACCCCTTAGCACACTTTGATGCTGGTTAGTGGATCTTACCTTCGGATGCCTCGTACACGGTGCGGACGAACACCTGCGTCCAGAGGGCGGCCAGGCGGGGTGCGGCTCCGGCGGCCGCCGGGTAGACGACGCGCCCGTTCCGGATCTGCTGCGGCAGACCTGTGTTGGTGCGCCGCTCGACGGTGTGGGAAACGCCGTTCTCAGACCTGCGCGTGTAGCGCCGGTAGAGGTTGTCCCGGCCGCCGAACTCGCCGAGGTAGAAGTGCTCCGCGGGGTTGAGTCGCTTGCTCTTGCCGATGGGGCGGCGTGAGGTCGCGGCGTAGAGCGTGGGCGGGTTGCCGGGCGAGACGCGCGAGCCCTGCAGGATGCGGCCGGTGAACGTGTTCGTGCCGGCCATCGCGGCGTCGAGCTCGGACTGCCAGATCGGCTTGAGCTCGGCGCGCGTGGCGCGGTTGATCGCGTTCTTGACGTCGCGCTCGACGACCTTCATGCCGAGCGCGACGGCGCGGAGCTCGTCGTTGCCGTCGACGCTCAGCATGGGATCACGCAGCCGGGACGAGGACGGGCTTGGTGCAGCCCAGCGCCACGGTGCCGACGGCGAACGCCCCGGCCGTGCCACCGATGCCGCCCGGAGCGATCGTCACGTCCGAGGTGAACGACGGGCCACCGTCGGCCGGCTTGAACGTGACCTCGACGACCTCGCCCTCGTTGGCCAGCAGGTACTGCGACAGCGAGTTCGCCGTGACCCAGTCCTGGGCGAACGACAGGTTCGCTACCCACGTCGCCGTGGTGGTCGAGGTGACGGTGTTGTTGGCGAGACCGGTCCAGGAGACCGACGACGCGGTCGGCACGAACTCGACCTGCGAGACGTGCGCCTCGTAGTTGTCGGTGCCGATGGTGAGCAGGACGTTGCGCAGGACGAACGGTGATGCGGCGATGGTGGCCATGGGTTACTCCAATGCGGTTTCGATGGTGGCGACGATGTCCGCCTTGAGCCGGGCGCCGTCGAGGTCGATCTCGTGGTCGGTGGCGTAGGTCTTGAGCTGGGTGACGGTCATGGCGCCCAGGTCTGGGGCGGGCTCGTCGGGGACCAGCTCGTTGTAGAGCGTGACCTCGACCGAGTAGCACCAGAGCCGCTCGTTGTAGGGGCCGAACGTCGCGGTGGTCCAGCGCAGGGTCTGCTCGGCCTCCAGCACGTCCAGCACGGCGTCCAGCGCGTCGTCCAGCGGGTCCCCGGCGGCCTCGGGCCCGGTGATGGGGCTGATGACCGCGATGGCCCACGTGGTGTCCCGGAAGCGGCCCGCGAGGTTCTCCACCGGTGCCAGGCCGACGCGGTGGAAGACGATGCCGTGCTTGCCCGTGGGGATCACGGGGTTGAGCGTCATCGTGTTGAGCACGAACGTGTCGGGCAGGCCCGCCAGGATCGCGCGCAGGTGGTCGCCGGCGGTGCTCATCCGAACGTCGGCCTGCCCTTCTTGGGTCGCAGCAGCTGCTTGACCTGCCAGTCGAGCGGGAAGACCGTGATGCTCTGCCCGTCGTCGCCCACCTGGTTGTCGCCGCCGGCGAGTACGGCGTTGTAGCGCGACCGGGCCTGGTAGACCTCGGCGAGCTTCCAGTTCGCGGGCACGTCCTCGTCTGCGGTGTCGTCCGCGCCGTCGGGCAGGAACGCCACGCAGTCGGTGTGCGCCGACTCCAGCAGCAGCTCCAGCACCTCGGGATCGAGGTTCGCGGCGTCCGCCCACAGGGCCTCGGCCTGATCGGTGGTTACCCAGCTCATGCGTTGCCCCTTTCCGTGGGCGGTGGCGCGGGGGACGCGAGGTCAGCCCCGCGCCACCTGGTGGGTCAGACCTCCTCGGGAGCCTCGGTCAGCGGCGTGACGAGACGGACGCCGCCCTCCTCCAGCACCTGCTCGGAGTAGTAGCCGAACACCGCGAGGGTGCGGCCACCGTTGGAGGCGTACTCGGCCTCGACGCGGACCGGGGCACCGCCGCCGAGCTCCTTGAGACGGAGGGTGCTCTTGTCCAGGACGGCCACCTTGCCGACGAGACCGGACGCCGCAGACGGCACGATGCGGAAGCCGGACAGGCCGCCCTCCTCGAGCCCGAACGCCTGCGTGAGGTACTCGGCCACCTTGTCCTTCGGGGTGAGCAGGATCGACCGGTACAGGCCCCGGCCGACGACCGCAGCAGTCGGCGTCAGGTCGTCGTCGATCAGCGCGAGGGCGCCGTCCACGATGCCGGTGATGCCGGGGTTGACGCCGTCGACGAAGTCGCCAGCGGTCTCGGTCTCAGCGCTCGCCAGGATGAAGGCGAGGGCCTTGGCGTCCATGACCTTGTCGTACGAGCGGATCTGCGCCTCGGTGAACGACTGGATGGCGGTCGAGTCGTTGAAGTCGAAGTAGCGCCGGTCGACGTTGGCGCCGTGGGCGACGCGCTCGGCCTTGTAGTCCACGGCCTCGACCGTCATGCCACCGGTGGGCACCTCGGCGAGGTTGCCTGCGTAGTCGGCGACGGTCGGCTCGCCGGTGACGCGGTACCCCACCTCCTTGTAGTGGGTCAGGCTGTCGCCCGTGATGAGGGTCGAGAACTTCCGGGGCTTGCGGGCCTTCTTGTAGACCTCGCCCAGCCATGCCGGCGCCGCGGCGATCTCGCCGACGCCGTCGCCGTCGTCGTCCCCGTCGTCGTGCGTGACGGAGGCGAGCGCGGCGTGCAGGTCGCCGTTCTTGTTGCCGCTGGCGATGGCCTTGAACGCCTGCGCGGGGGTGATCCCCTTGTCCTTGTTCTCGTTCTGGGTCTTGAGGAAGTCACCGAACGCGGCGGAGAAGTCCACCGTCGCGTTGTCGGTGGCCTCGACGGTGGGCTCCGGCATGGTCTCGTTCTCCTCTGTGTTCGGCGTGCGGGTGTAGGTGATGTCCCCGACGGTGATCTCGTCGGGCGGCTCGATGACCTCGGTGTCGGGCGGGAGGTCTCCGGCGTCGGCGGCGAGGATGCCGGCCGACGGGAACGCCCCGGCGACGACGGCCGCGGCGCCGTACAGGCGGGCCGAGACGATCTCGCCGGCGCGGATGACGACGTCGGCCAGCTCGGCGGACAGGCGGTTGCGCTTGCCGGGCTCATTGGACACGGCCTCGGCGAGCAGCAGGTCGCCCTCGGGGGTCTTGGCGACGGAGAACGACGCCATGATCCCGGCGGGGGTCGTGGTGAGCTGGGTCGCGCGGCCGACGGGCTGGTTGCGCTCGTGGTCGAGGTTGTAGGTCACGACGTCGGGGTCGGTGGGGACCGCGACGGCGCCGGCCTTGACCTTGACGCGACCGCGCGTGGTGCGCCCGGTCTCGCCGAACGGCAGCAGCAGGCCGGACAGGACCCGGTCGCCGGACAGGTGCAGGTCGCCTGCCTCGATCTGGAGTGTCTCGGGCATGGTCAGTCCTCTCGCGCCGGCGTGACGCCGTCGTCGGGGTTGGCGGTCAGGTCGGAGAAGTCGAACGCGATGCGCGTACCCGCGGCGGTCACGTCGTCCATGGACAGGCGAGCGTCGAAGATCCCGGCCCAGAGCGACAGGCCGTAGTCCTTGAGCTCGGAGCGCTTGCCCTCTGACGTGGAGTAGGTGAGCGATGCCGTGGATGTGGAACCCTCGAGCAGCGATGCCGGCAGCTGGAGCACGTTCGCGACGTCGAGCCGGGAGTTGTTCCGGGCCGCCGTCAGGAAGTCGTTGGCCGAGCCCTCGCCGCCGAGCACGTTCGCCTCGACGTTGTGCGGCGTGATCGCCACCGAGCCGTCGGGGGTGCGCAGCGCGGCGGTCCACTCGCTGCGCATCTTGGCCTTCTCGTCCGGGTCGAGCTCGACGTCGTCGGTGATGTGCAGGTCGAGCATCGGCACCGGGTTCTTCGCTCGCGCCGAAACCGAGCGCTGGATGTCACGGGCAGCCCGGATGGCCGGCGCACCGATGGTGCACAGGCCCTCCTGGAACGAGCGGAAGTGGATCACGCTCTTGGGGTCCGTGACCGGGGCCCACTGGTCGGGCGCGATGTTGACCTCGAGCGTGCCGTCGGTCTTCACGCGCCACTTCTCGAACGGGATGCGCACGGCGTCCGTGATCTGGCCGGCGCTGTTGCGGGCCAGGAACCACAGGGCCTCGCCGTAGAAGATCAGGTCGTCCATGGTGGCGACGATGCGGGCCTGGGGGCTCACGGCGGTGTCGGTGCGGGAGAGCCACCCGGGCTGCCTGGTGAGCCGCTCAGCGCCCTTGTACGCGACCAGGGGCTGGCTGGCGATGACCATCAGGATGCCGCGGGCCCGGATCAGCGCGGGGACCGTCATGGCCTCGGCGCGCGTGATGGGGCTGTCGGGGTCGACGTCGACCGGCCCGAACACGTCGCTCAGGATCACGTTCGTGAGCTCGTTCGGCGGGTTCATCGGGGAGACGAACCCGGTGGCAGCCGACTGCGGCTCGGTCGCGTACCGAGCGAGCTTCATGAAGTCGAACAAGGCCATGTGCGAATCGTACCAACGATCGGCACGATTAGCCGTCAACACGCATCATGCGTTGTAGGGGTTCTACAAACGGGCCTAGTCGAACATCCCCGTCACCCCGCCGACCCCGCGGCGCGCGACGTCGGTGTCGTACCGGTGCAGGGCCAGGGCGGCGGCCACGGCGGGCGTGATGTCCCCCGCCGAGGGCTTGCGGCCCCAGAGCCGGAAGTTCTCGCTCTGGCGCCAGTACGCGCCGTCCAGGGCCGTGGTGAGCATCGACTGCCCGGAGTGCCGCATCCGGCCCGCGTTGAGCTCGCGGACGAACGACGCCTCGGCCGGGATGACGCCGAGCTTCATGTGCAGGCTCGTGTTCCGCACCCGGGGCTTCATCGCGTCCAGGCGCGCGGCCGGCTCGTGGTTCGCGCCGATGCCGTCCCACACGATGGGGACCCGCTGCTTCTTGGCGGCGGCCGCGATGAACCCGGGCAGCCAGTCCGTGCCCAGGCGGTGGTCCATGATCTCGACCCACGCGTTGCCGTCCTCGTCGCGCCACGCGGCGGCCACGGCGGCCGACGAGCTGTCCGGCGCGACGTCGTAGGCCCAGGCGTACTTGTCTGGCTTCCTGGGCGCCTGGCGCTCGGCAGCGGCCCAGGCGTCCATGTCGACGGCGGACGTCGCCGCGTCGGCGGGCCAGACGCACAGGTACTCCCGGGCGAACTGGGTGGCGCCCATCTTCTTGCGCCGGCGCTCGAGCGTGCGGATGCTCGTCAGCGTCGAGCCGTCCGGCTTGCGCGACGACGGGCCCGGGTGCACGCGCCGCCAGATCTCCCGCTCGCGCTCCTTCTCGTCCTCGTCCAGCTCGTCCCACGGGCGCGCGTCCAGCTCGGCGGCCTCGATGTCCGAGGTGCTGTAGTCCAGCGCGCCCTGGTCCTCGTCCTCGCCCTTGTAGCTGTCCTGCAGCAGCTCCCAGAACATGCCGGCGCGCGCTATACCAGGCGTCCCTGACACGACCATCTGCGCCAGCTCGCCTCTGGTGTCCATCAGCGGCTGCACGGCCTTGAGGAACGCCTCGCCCTTCTCCCCCTCGTGCTCGCCGCCCTCGTCGATCCAGATGTCGTCGGCGGCCTTGGAGCGCACGGCGGACGCGCTCGGGGGCACGCACCAGATGACCGAGCCGTTGCGGAACTCGATCCGCTCGCGGCCGCCGTTGCGCAGCAGCCGCATCGTGCCGTCGCCCTCGGGCTCGTCCTCGCCGCCGAACGACCGGCGCTTGTAGCCCGCGTACCCGTTGTTCTCCAGCAGCTCGCCGTGCTCGAGGATGATCGACGACGCGATCGTGCCGGACTGCGCCGTGACCACGCACTTGTAGCCCGGGCGCCGCATGGCCCGGCCGATGAACGTCGCCATGATCGACGTGGACTTGGTGGCGCGCCGGCCGATCTCGATCACACAGAGCTTGTAGAGCGCGCCGCCCTCGTCGTCCCGCGCGCCGAGCAGCCGCCCGACGTTCATCGACTGCGGGAACAGGCCGCCCTCATGGTCCGCGCCGAAGCCGAGCATGCGCATCCCGGTCAGCGTGTCCTCGACGTCGACGGCCTCGGGAACGGGCGACATGAACCGGGGCTCAGCGACCGTCATGACTGCTGCCATGGTGACCTCCTGCGGACGACGCGCGAACTACACGCACAAAGGGAGTGGACGGGAACCGAGGGCTATCAACCAACATCAAAAGACATCACGATCATCGCGTCCAGTCGCGAAACTCGCGTCGCGCCTCGCCGCGTCGAGCTCGCTTGTTCGCCTGCGCGAGCCGACCACCACTCGCGTCGCTGCACGTGCGGTGCGAGACCCACTGGTTGTGCACACCCGTGGTGCTCCCGCCCTGGGATCGGGGGGTGACGTGCTCGACGACCCAGCGCTGCTCTGCAGTCACGGGCTTGCTGCACTGCCAGCACGGCAGCGGCAGGCGGGACGCCCAGCGGCCACGTGCGGTGGTCACCGGGCGTCCTGCCCACTTCTTCCGGGGGGTGGTCATGCCTGGGGGTGCCGGGGGGAGTCCGGGGGGCACAGGGTCTGCCCGCTGGTGGTGCCCAGGCAGGGCATGGGGGTGTCCTGCGGCATGACCCCTGCCACGATGCCGCCGACGATGGCGAGCACCAGGACCACGACTGCGAGCCAGAACTTCCAGGCCGGCTCTTCCTGGGCCGGGGTCACTTCTGGGCCAGTCGCTCGGCCTTGCGGTCGGCTGCCCACTGGGTGATGGCGCGCAGGCCCTGGCCCAAGATCAGGCCGAGGCCCAGGGTGGCGAGGGCGCCGACGACGAGGGCACCGATGCAGGCGAGCGCGAAGTAGGCGGTGTCGCTCATCGGGCCACCTCCTCGACGAGGCCCAGGCGCCGGTCGGTCTCGGCGATGGCGGCAGCGCGCTGCTCGGGGGTCTCGGCGTTCAGGGCCGCGAGCTCGGTAGGGGGCAGCATCTGCTCGAGCAGGCGCAGGGCGTGCTCCATGTCGGCGATGAGGGAGTCGAAGGTCGGTTCGGTGGTGCTCATCTCAGATGCTCCTCAGGTGGCGCGTGCTGCGGTTGCAGAAGTGCAGGGGCCAGGCGGTGTCGAGGTTCGGCCGGCCGTTCGGGTAGTGCTCGACCTGGATTCCGCAGCCGTGGGTGTGGCGGCACACAGCGACGGCGGCGAGCATCGCGTCGATCCGACGGTTCTCGGACTGCATCTGTGCGTACATCTCCGTGAGGCCGTCCATGACCGCGCGGCGTTCGGTGTCGTCGAGCATCTCCAGCGTCGGCTTGCCGGTGAGCAGCAGGCACATGTCGTCGACCAGGCGGTGGGCCTTGGCGAGGCTCTCGGGGCTGGGGTTCATGGTGTTCTCCCTGGGCTGTGTTCGGTGGACTGTCGGACTGTCTGTCGGGCTGTCTGTCGGGCGACAATCGCTATCGGTGTCGGACTGTCTGTCTGTCGCGGGGGACGTAGTCCCACGACGACAGACAGTCGGTCCGAGTCACGGCAGAGACCAGAGTTTCGGGTTGCCGGGATGCTCCTTCACGAGCCCTTCCCGCAGGAGCTCGTTGAGTGCTGAACTGATGCTGGAGCGGGCAGTAGAAGTCGCCGCGGCGATCTCCTTGACGGTCATCGCGACGCTGGACGCGGCGAGGACGGCCAGGACCCGTTCGCGAGGGCTTGCGGTCTTGCCTGTGGGGTTGGACGCGGCCGAGGCGCGGTCGTTGGCGTCGAGGAGCCGGAATGTCGACCCGGTGTCATCGACTGACACGTCGAGGTGCCCCGCACAGCTACCGACTGCTCGGAACCCGTGACGGTCCTTCGACACCATGAGCGACGAGTGTCCGGACGTGTCACGGCTGAACGGTTCGACACTGTTCTGCGTGTACTGCGCGCCCGTGATGGCTGCGAGCTTGCGTTGCGAACCGATGGGCCACCTTCCGCCGTCTGACGCCTTCGTGACGTGGTCGTTGAGGAGGACGGCCGGTCCCTGTGCGGCGACGTGGTGAGGCAGGAGCCGGAACCAGTGCGCCACCTCTTCGTCTGCGTTCGGCTTCGTGCCCTGCAGCGCGAGGGCTTCGCCGGTCGAGTCGACGACGAACAGGCGGGGCTGGTGCTGCTGGACGAGCTGGTCGATGGCGCCGCGGCCCTCGAGGTCGAGCGCTTCGGACGGGCGCACGTACATGAGGTGGTCGCGGATCTGTGCCCGGGTGGCGCCGACTGTGAGGAGACGGTGGATGATGCGCCGCGGCGTGTCCTCCAGGTCGACGTACACGACGGGGCGACCGTTGCCGATCTCCTGCGCCATGATGAGCATGCTCGTCCACGACTTGCCGCCGGACGGTTCGCCGGCGATGCCGTTGACGGATTCGGCGTACAGGAGGCCGGTGCCGTTGGGCAGGATGCCTACCGTAGGTTCCGGGTCTTCCAGGTCGCCGTCGAGGTACGCCCCGAGGGGGAGTGCTGCCCAAGTGGTCTGGTCGCGCGCGTAGATGTCGGCCGGTTCGTCGTACGTGTCGGCTGCGAAGTAGTCACTCACCATGAAGCCAGGCATTCCTCGCGGCTCTTGACCGGCTTGGCGGGCGGGTACGCGGCCCGTCGGCGCTGCAGCGCGGCGTGCGACGGGCCGACCTTGGGGACGATGGCGAACCGCTGCCGCTCGTCCTCCCCCGCGGCCAGCCAGCCCTCGCGGCGCCCGGCGGTGAGGCCCTCGCCATAGCCGAGGCGGTAGCCAGCCAGGCGGCCCTCACTCCAGCCCTGGAGGCGGCCCGCGTCGAACCCGTCGAGGTGCTCTGCCGGGGCGCTCATGAGACACCCCCGGCGACAGACCGGACTAGGTGAGCCCAGTTGGTGTCGCTGACCCAGCGCTTTTCGGCCAGATGCGCGGTCCATGCGAGCATCTGGAGCGGGGTCCGGATGCGCTCGACCTCGATCTGGTACTCGCTGACCCGGCCGCCGAGGTCGAGGTTGAGCACGTCGCCACTTCCGGTGTGCTCGTAGTGTTCGACCTGCCAGCCATCGGCCCAGAGGTCCGGGGTCTGAATGTTCCCCGGCCAGATGCCTACGTAGCCGGTGGCGTCGGCGACGGGCCGGAAGCAGGTGCCGCAGGTCCAGACGATCGCCCCGTCGACGCCGAGCGAGGGAGCCCTCATCACTTCGCCCCGTTCGGCACGGGGGTGCATGCCTCGTCGAGCTCCGACAGTCGGAACCTCAGGCGGCCCGACGGCGCGCGGTAGGCCTTGATCTTGCCCTCGGCCACCCAGCGGCGCAGCGTGCGTGGCGAGGTGCCGAGGTAGTGCGCGGCCGGCGTCTCGGGGATAAGTCGAGACCGGTCCATGTGGTCCAGGGACTGGGGCTGGGGTAGGTTCATCGGGAGTCTCCTGAATCAGGCACGCCGATGGCGCATCCTGCGGGGGGTTCGGAGACGGCGGCCCCTGGATTCTTGGCGGGATTAGGGGGCCGCCGTCGTGCTGTATGTGGTGCTCTGTACTGGCCGGGTTCGGCCTGATACGAGGATGCAACCACGAATCCCTGACATCCGCGCGATCCGGTGCCCACTGGTTCGCCACGCGAACCCGCAGGCGAGACTTTTCACGTGTGACGCCATCACACCTGGCATGCGCTCAGAGGTAGATTTGCGCTCCCTGTGCGCCATAATGCGGCCCGACTGGGACTACACCCGTGCGCCAGTGTTACGTCGGTCACACTGCAAGGAATGTAGACAAACCGTTACGCTTCGCCTTTTCGCCGCTCCCGGTATGCCGCCTGGCGGCACGCATTCGAGCAGACCTTGGCGTCGGCCCGTGACGGATAGAACGCCTCGCCGCACCGGACGCACTCGTGCCGTACCCGTAACCGCCCAGCCGCATCACGTGCGACCTGGCCGTTACGGATCCGCCGCGCTGCGTTCACTGACCGGGGTCGATCACGTCGGCGACCGCACGCATCGCGGCCGCGAACGCCCGGCGGTCCGCGTTGATGTCGAGGGCGTCGAACAGCTTCAGGTGGGGTCCGGCTGCGATCCAGAGCTGAGTCACCGACACCTCCCCGACGGTGCCGCGCTCGGCGTCGCGCGGGTCCGACTCGTGGCTGCGGCGGTGCTCGTCGACCTCCTCCTGGAAGGGGTCGGGCTCGTCGATGTCGACCGGGCCGTCCGCTGCGATGTGGAAGTCGCAGCCCGGCTCGGGGCAGGTGTACTCGTCCACCGTGCTCGGCTCCGCCTCGGCGTCCACGTACGAGGGTGTGAGCGTCGCGCCGCGGATCCGCTGCGGCAGGTCGGGTAGCGGGTCGAAGGTCAGGTCCGTCGCGGCGAACCAGTACACGCCGTGGCCGATGTCGACGAGCGCGTCCTGGTAGCGGGTCCCGACGGGGAGCCGGTCGACGGTGCCGTGGGTCGCACCGAAGAAGTGGGGCCGGAGGTGCTCGGCGATCCGGACGCGGTCGCCGGGCTGGAGGGGGTGCGGGGTAGCGTGGGTCATGGCGGGGACTCCTTGGGTCCTTGTCCACGCCCCCGGACGGCTGCAACCGTCGCGGGGGCGACCCCTTCGCTAGCTGTGCAGGCTGGACATCTTGCACGCCTATCGCACGAGGGGGCTCTAGAGCGAGGCCGGAAATGCGGTCTCACCTGCTAGAACACCCGCCGAATGAAAGGCTGTGTCCGTGCCTCCTGCGACCAAGCGCCGTACCGCCACACCTCCGACCGGCCGGAACTGGGACGAGCCCACGCTCGCGCCCGTCGTGCTCGT
>Ga0233375_1001111_pt1 | contig 12587 bp, 11 predicted proteins | sample ElkDunMinimDraft_10_FD_191539 | JGI IMG/M metagenome (GOLD analysis project Ga0233375, IMG submission 191539) | Fecal eukaryotic communites from dung pellets of Tule Elk in California, USA - Elk Dung E16 | ecosystem: Host-associated > Mammals > Digestive system > Large intestine > Fecal | place... | reverse complement strand
CGCGGCGCCGCTGCCCCAGCGACGGTCGAGGCAGTGACGCCGCGCTCCGCTGCTTCGCCAAAACCGCCATCCGCGCCACAACGTCTCTGCATTGCAAGGGCGGATAGGCCGAGCGGCCAAGCGGCCCAGCGGCCAAGCCACGATAAAGCGCCTGCCGGGATGCCACGGCCGTGCCAGAGACCCGGCGTTAGACGTCAGGCGTACGTATCAAGCGCCCAGATACGCGCGCCGCACGTCGTCATTCACCAGCAGGTTGGCGCCGGTATCCTGTAAGACCACGCGGCCGTTTTCCAACACGTAGCCGCGGTCGGCGACCTGCAAGGCCTTGTTGGCATTCTGTTCGACCAGAAATACCGTCACGCCCTCTTCGCGTATGGTGCGGATGATGTCGAAGATTTGCGCGATGATCAACGGCGCCAGCCCCAGGGTCGGCTCGTCCAGCAGCAGCAGCCGGGGTTTGGTCATGAGCGCGCGGCCGATGGCCAGCATCTGCTGTTCACCGCCCGACATCGTGCCCGCGCGTTGGCTGCGGCGTTCTTTCAAGCGGGGAAACAGACCATACACATGTTCCAGGCCCTCCTGGATGGTGGCGCGGCTTGAGAAGAACCCGCCCATCATGAGGTTCTCGGCGACGGTCAGATCCTTGAACACGCGCCGGCCTTCGGGCGACAGCGCAATCCCGCCCCGCATGATGTGATGCGTGTCCATGCGCGAGATATCCTTGCCCTCGAAAGTGACGCTGCCCGCGCGCAGGCGCGGATTGCCGCAGATCGTCATCAGCAGCGTGGTCTTGCCCGCCCCATTGCTGCCGATCAGGGTGACGATCTCGCCTTGATTCACTTCCACCGACACCCCGTTGAGCGCCTGGATCGCCCCGTAGTACGTGTGCACATTTTCCAGCTTCAACATCATTCTTCCCCCAGGTACGCCTTGATGACCCGCTCGTCGCTGCGCACCTCGGCGGGCGTCCCGGTGACGATGGGCTTGCCGTGTTCCATCACCAGAATGCGGTCCGAGATGCCCATGACCAGGCCCATATCATGTTCAATCAGCAGGACCGCCACGCCGAACTCGCAGCGCAGCCGGTCGATCAGACGTTGCAGGTCCTGCTTTTCCTGGGGATTCAAGCCCGCGGCGGGTTCGTCGAGCATCAGCAGCCGGGGCTTGGTAATCATGCAGCGGGCAATTTCCAGGCGGCGCTGATGCCCATAGGCCAGATTGCCGGCCTCGCGGTTGGCGAATTCTCGCAGGCCCATGAAGTCCAGCCATTGCGCAGCGCGTTCCAGCGCGTCGGCCTCGGACTGACGATAGGACTTCAGCTTCAACAGCCCGGGCAACAACCGCGTTTCGACCTGCGTGTGTTGCGCGACCAGCAGGTTTTCCAGCACGGTAAGTTGTTTGAACAGACGCACGTTCTGGAACGTGCGCACCAGGCCATGGTGCGCCACCCGGTGGCTGGGTAGCCCCGTGATGGACACGCCGTTCATGGTTATCTGGCCAGAGGTCGGCGTATAAAAGCCGCCGACGCAGTTGAAAACCGTGGTTTTACCCGCGCCGTTGGGCCCGATGATGGCGAATACTTCATCCGGTTTAACCGCGAAATTCACGTTATCAACGGCCAGCAGGCCGCCGAAACGCATGCAGAGCGCGGACACATTCAGCAGTGCGTCAATCATTTCGTCTGCAACTCCACGTGAGGACGCTTCATGGGCAGCAGCCCCTGCGGACGCCACATCATCATCAGAACCATCACCAGACCGAACATCAACATGCGATATTCGGCGAAGCCGCGCGCGAGTTCGGGCAGTACCGTCAGCAGGATCGCCGCCAGAATCACCCCCACCTGCGAGCCCATGCCGCCCAACACGACGATGGCGAGAATCAGGGCCGATTCGATAAAGGTGAAGGATTCCGGGTTCACCAGCCCCTGGCGGGCGGCAAAAAAAGCGCCACCGAAGCCCGCGAACATGGCGCCAAGCGTAAATGCCGACAGCTTGATACGCGTGGGATTCAAGCCGAGTGACCGGCAGGCGATTTCGTCTTCACGCAGCGCTTCCCACGCACGGCCGACCGGCATGCGCTTGAGGCGGGTGGAAACGAACAGCGTGATCAGCGCCAGCAGCAGGGCCATCAGATACAGCCACAGCACGACGTGCTGGCTCTGGAACGTCAGGCCGGTAATTTCGTGGAAGGTTCGCACGCCTTCGGTCCCGGACGACCGCGCCATTGGAATGCCGAACACCGATGGCTTGGGGATGCCGGAAATGCCGTCGGGGCCACCGGTCAGCCAGTTGAGGTTGATTAAAAGCAGGCGGATGATTTCACCGAAACCCAGTGTAACGATGGCCAGATAATCGCCGCGCAGCCGCAGGACCGGAAACCCCAGCACGAAACCGAATAGCGCCGCCATGGCGCCCGCAAATGGCAAGGCTTCCCAGAACCCCCAACCGCCCCAGTGATAAAGCAGGGCGTACGTGTAGGCCCCCACCGCGTAAAACCCGACGAAACCGAGATCCAGCAGGCCGGCGAACCCCACCACGATGTTCAAGCCGAGCCCGAGCATCACGTAAATAAGCACCAGGGTGGCGATGTCCACCGAGCTGCGGCTGCCGAAGAAAGGCCAGATCACCGCCGCCGCGATAATCAGCAGCACCAGCCATTTATTGCCTTGCGACGGCGCGGCCGGCAAGGTGGGCAAGCCGCTTTTAAGACGCCGAAAGGGAATTGCCAGCCATGGCCGCAGCAGTTGGCCGACGAACACCACCGCCATGGCGATCAGTACGTTGCTCCAGTGCGGGTCCATCAAGGTGCGGGCACCCTGCCGCACCAATTGCAGGCCGAACACCGGCGTGACGATGACGCCAGTCAGGATGGCGGCAATGAATGCGTTTCTGAGATTGTTCGCCATCAGACTTTTTCCACCTCGGGTTTGCCGAGCAGGCCCGTGGGCCGGAACAGCAGAATCAGCACCAGTAGCAGGAAGGCGACGATGTCCTTGTACTGGGAAGAGATGTAAGCCGCCGCGAAGGTTTCCACCAGCCCCAGCAAAGCCCCGCCCAACATGGCGCCGGGGATGCTGCCGATGCCACCAAGTACCGCCGCCGTGAAGGCTTTGATACCGACGATGAAGCCGATGAAGGGATTGAGCTTGCCGATGGTCAGTGCAATCAACACGCCGCCGACCGCCGCCAGCATGGCACCGAGGACGAAGGTGAACGAGATTACCTTGTTGGTGTCGATGCCAAGCAGGTTGGCCATGTGCATATCCTGCGAGCAGGCGCGCGAGGCGCGTCCCATGCGCGAATACTTGATGAAAAGCGACAGGGCTATCATCAGCACCACGGTGACGACAATGATCATGATGCGCGAATACGGCACCATCACATCGAAGTCGGTGCCCATGTGAAACTGCACCGCGCCCGAGAGAATATTGGGCACGGCCATGTCGCGCGCGCCCTGCCCGAGCGCCACCCAGTTCTGGAGAAAGATGGACATCCCGATGGCGGAAATAAGCGCCACCAGGCGCGGGCTGCCGCGTAACGGCCGATAGGCGACCCGTTCCACGGTAAAGCCGTACGCCCCCGTCACCGCCATCGCCACGACCAGCATCACCGCGACGATGAGGTAAACCGGCATGCCGCTTTGCGTGCCCACCGCTGTCAGCGTAACCAGGCCCACATAAGCGCCGATCATGTAGATTTCGCCATGGGCGAAATTGATCATGCCGATAATGCCGTAAACCATCGTGTAGCCGATGGCGATCAGGGCATAAATGGCACCGAGAGACAGTCCGTTGAAGAACTGTTGTGTCATTTGAGGGATAAGATCGGACATATTTCGCATGCTCCAAATGATTCCGGCTCCGGAGGAACGACCCGGAGCCGGAATCTGGACATCAAGACCACCGGCGCACGAGGGCGCCGACGCTTACAGTTGGGTCTTCTTACCGTCCTTATCCCACTTGTATACGGCGAACTCGAAATCTTTCAGGTCGCCCTTGGCATCGTATTCGACTTTGCCGATGGCGGTGTTGAATGTGTTGTTGTGCAGGTGCTCGGCCACTTTGACGGGGTCTTCACCCACGGCATTGATGCTATCGGCGATGAGCTGCACGGCGGCATAGGCCGGCATCTGGAAGGCGCCGTCGGGGTCGCGCTTCTTGTCGGCGAACGCCTTGACGATCGCGGCGTTGCCCGGCAGCTTGGTGAAGTCGGCGGGCAGGGTGACGAGCAGGCCGTCGATGGCCGGCCCGGCGATGGCGACGAGGTCCTGGTTGGCCGTCCCTTCGGGGCCCATGTACTGCACCTTCAGCCCCTGTTCGCGCGACTGGCGCAGCAGCAGACCGAGTTCAGGGTGATACCCGCCGAAATAAACGAAGTCGACACCGGCTGATTTGAGTTTGGTGATGACGGCGGAATAATCGCTGTCACCGACATTGATGCCTTCGAACAGTGCGACGTCCACGCCATCCTTGACCAGCGTGTCCTTGACCTGAGTGGCGACACCCGAGCCGTAGGTCTGCTTGTCATGCAGCACGGCAACCTTCTTGGGTTTGACCGTCTTGGCGATGTAGTTGGCGGCGAAAGGGCCCTGCTGGTCGTCGCGGCCGATGGTGCGGAAGAACATCTTCGGCTTGGTGGTGTCGGTGACCAGCGGCGAGGTGGCCCCCGGGGTGATACCGACAATGCCTTCCTGTTCGTAAACGTTCACGGCAGGTACCGTAACGCCGGAACACGCGTGCGCCACGGCGAACTTGGCGCCGGAATTGACCACGCGGTTGGCCGCGGGCACCGCCTGCTTGGGTTCGCAACCGTCGTCGATAAGGATGGCTTCGAGCTGCTTGCCTTTCACTCCGCCGCTGGCGTTGATGGTTTCGATGGCGGTAAGCGCGCCGGCCTGGATCTGGTCGCCGTATTGCGTATTCGGCCCGGTCATCGGCTGAGGCAGGCCGATTTTGATCGTGTCAGCGGCGTGTGCCGCGCCAGCCAGCGTGAGTGCCCCCAGCGCCATGGCTAAAGGGGTAAGACGTTTCAGCAACTTCATGCGAGAGATCTCCGCTAGGGTTGAGCGGTTCGGCGCTGGCGCTGAGGCGGAGGGATCATCCGCGTCCTCGGATCGCGCGTCACCGGCTTCTTGGGCTTAACACGATGTGGCGCGTATTCTGGAAGTTCGCATTAATGCTGTCACTGCGTACATTCCCCAATATCTACGCAATTCAAAGAAACGGAAACGCAGTATGAGGCGCAGGTGATGCGATTTATTTGAATGCGTCAATGAATAAATGCGAAAGGAAATGTGCCAGCAACGAAATATCAGCCTGCATCCGGCGTGTGTCCGCCAGGACGGGCCAGGTTCCACATGAGTGCGCGAAATGGCGCCAGCATGGCGACGTTCAGCGCCAATTTGATGGCGACGTCGCCCAGGGCCCAGGTAACCCAGGGCAACCCGGTGCCGGCAAAGGCAATGCTGAAAAAGAGGGCGGTGTCGGCCAACGCCGCCAGCACGCCCGACACCAGCGGCGCGCGCCACCAGCGCTGCGCGCGCAGGCGGTCGAACACGGCGATGTCCAGCAGCTGGGCGGCGATATAGGCCAGCCCCGACGCCGCGGCAATACGTGGCGACGCCACCCATACCGACGCCAGCACGGCGCCCGCGAAGCCCGCCCAGGCGACGCGGCGGGCGGCATGGGGACCGAACCGGCGGTTAAGCACGTCCGTTACCAGAAAAGCCACCGGATACGACAGCGCCCCCCACGTGAGCCAGGCATTCAGCGGCATCTGCACCAGGACGTTCGACCCCACCACTACGACGCCCATGCATAGCATCGCCAGCGCGAACTGGTGGCGCCTCATCGGCTCGAAGGGCACTGCCACCGCCCCGGGCCGGGAGGCGTTCATTTGCCCGCTTCTTGCGCCAGCTCGCGCGAGCGCTGCGCCGCTGCTGCCATGGCGCGCCCGACCAAACCGGTGAAATCGCTGTCGTTCAACACCTTCAGGGCCGCTGCCGTGGTACCGCCCTTCGAGGTGACGCGTTCGCGCAGCACTGCGGGCGGCTCGTCCGCGCTGGCAGCCAGCCGCGCCGCCCCGCTCAGGGTGCCTATTGCCAGATCACGCGCCTGCGCGCTGGTGAGGCCTACCTGGATGCCGCCCTCGATGAGGGCTTCGATGAACAAAAAGACGTAGGCCGGACCGCTGCCCGACAAGGCAGTGACGGCGTCGATGGCGGCGTCGTCGGCCACCCAGACTACCTGGCCTACCGATTCCAGCATCGCTTGCGCGAGCTCGCGGTCGGCCGCGCTGACGCCTTCCAGCGCCAGCATGCCCGTGACGCCGGCGCCGACCAGGGCCGGCGTATTGGGCATGCACCGCACCAGCCGGGTCCAGGGGTGCCCGGGCGCCCCGAGCCACCGGGCCAGGACGGCGCCACCAATACCGGCGGCCACGCTGACAACCAGCGTGCCGGGCTGCAGAAACGGCGCCGCCGCCTTGACGGCATCGCGCATGAACTGCGGCTTGACCGCGAAAAACCAGACCTGACAGTCGTGCAGACGCTCATCCGGTGCCAGTGCCGCAGTGGCACCACGGGCCAGCCAGCCCTTATGCATGTCCGGATTGATGTCGACGACGTGAATGTTGCCAGGCGGGCAGATGTTCCCTGCCATGCCGGCACCCAGGGCGGCCGCCATATTGCCGCCGCCGATAAAGGCGATATGAAGATCGTTTTGCATCGCAAGATTGTAAACCTGCCCGCCCTTGCCGAGCGGAGCCGGAGGGGCGAAGCGCCAGGCGCAAGGCGGCTGCGCGGCCGATGCCGCCCCGCCCTTAAAGGGCGGCATCGGCAGGGCCCACCGGCCCGCAAGGCCGCGCACGCCGTTTGACAGCGCAGCCGGCACCGGGTGTACAGTCACGCGTTCGTCACAAACGATGTTTATACGGTGTCATGCTTGTGCCGCAAACCTCGCGGCACGGCCTCTGAACAACAGGAGATACGATCCATGCGACCACACCGACTCGCCGTCGCCGCAGCGGCGCTGCTCACCGCGCTTGCCGCCGGCACGGCCCAAGCGGCCACGGAAATCCAGTTCTGGCATTCCATGGAAGGCGCCCTGGGCGACCGCGTCAACCAGCTCGCGGACAAGTTCAACAAGAGCCAGTCTGATTACGTCATCAAAGCGATTTACAAGGGCAATTATGGCGAATCCATGAATGCCGGCATCGCCGCCTTCCGCGCGGGCAACGCCCCGGACATCCTGCAGGTGTTCGAAGTCGGCACGGCCACGATGATGTACGCCAAGGGCGCCATCAAGCCGGTTCAGCAAATGTCCGAAGAAGCGGGCGACCCCATCAACCCCGCCGATTTCATCGGCGCGGTAGCCGGTTATTACTCGGCCCCCGATGGCAAACTGGTGTCGATGCCGTTCAACAGCTCGACCGTCGTGTTGTACTACAACAAGGACGCTTTCCAGAAGGCCGGCCTGGACGCCGAAAAACCGCCGAAGACGTGGCCCGAACTCGCCGAGGCCACGAAGAAGCTGAAAGCCGCCGGGCAGGAATGTGGTTACACGACGTCGTGGCCGTCCTGGACCCAGCTAGAAACTTTCTCGGCCTGGCACAACGTGCCCTACGCCACCAAGGACAACGGCTTTGGCGGCCTGGACGCCCGCCTGGCGATCGACTCGCCCCTGCACGTGCGCCACATGGAGTTCCTGGCGAACCTCGCCAAGCAAGGCGAATTCATGTACGGCGGCCGTGGCGACGACCCCAACGCCCTGTTCATTTCCGGCAAGTGCGCCATGATCACCGGCTCCAGCGGCCTGCGCGCCAATATTGCCCGGAATGCCAAGTTCCAGTTCGGCGTCAGTACCCTGCCCTACTACCCGGACGTGCAGGGCGCACCGCAGAACACCATCATCGGCGGCGCTTCGCTGTGGGTGTTTGCGAACAAGAAGCCGGAAACCTACAAGGGCGTGACCAAGTTCTTCAAGTTCCTGTCCAGCCCCGAACAGGCCGCCGCCTGGCACCAGCAGACCGGTTATGTGCCGGTGACCAAGGCAGCCTATGAGGAAACGCAGAAATCCGGTTTCTATGAACAGAATCCGGGTACGGACGTGGGCGTGAAACAGCTCAACGTGCAGACGACGGCGCAATCGCGCGGCGTGCGACTGGGTTATCTGCCGCAGATCCGCGAGATCGAAGACGGTGAGATCGAACGCATCGTTTCGGGCAAGGTCAGCGCGAAGGACGGGCTGGCCAACGCCCAGAAGCGTGCCAATGAGCTGCTCGAAAGGTTCCAAAAAAGTGTAAAGTAGCGGGCTTTTGCGGCCGCGCCAATTGCTGACGCAGCCGCCGGGGCGCGAAAAAACGCGCGCTGGCGGCAATGAGTTTGCGGTTGTGTGTCTGTGGCAATGAGCCTGTGGCACTGACTCTGCTGCAGTAAGTCTGGCCCGGCTGCGCGAATGCCTGGCGGAGGGGGTGGCGGCGACGCCGCCCTCCGCGGAATGCCTGGCAACCGCCGCCATAGCAGCGCAGCGCCACGCATTCAACAGCAGTAGTTTCGTGCTTTGTATTGTGAATTGGTTCCCGACCGCCCGGGCGGCCCACCACGGTGCCTCCCCGGATACATCGGGTTCAGGAATCTGCCCAGCGTCCTCGCGACTGCTGTCCGGCGCCGCCTTGCACCGCGCCGGCAACGGTCCGAGCCGATCGTCGATGCGCCGGCCCTCAAGCCCCGGGCTGCGCTGCATTTATTACATGTTTGTTACTGCGCCTCGCGCGCAGCACACTGCCCGCCTCTATGGAAAAACGCGTCGTATTTGGCCATAAAAGTCTGCCTTATCTGCTGATGCTGCCCCAGTTGGCCATCACGGTCGTGTTCTTCTTCCTGCCCGCCGGTCAGGCGCTTTGGCAGTCGCTGCGCTTGGAGGACCCGTTCGGGCTCTCGTCGCAGTTCGTCGGCCTGGCCAACTTCGCCGAACTGTTCTCGCAGCAGGAGTACATCAACTCCTTCAAGGTCACCGCAGTATTCTCGCTGCTCGTGGCAGTGGTCGGCCTGTCGCTGTCATTGGTGCTGGCGTTGATGGCCGACCGCGTCATCCGTGGTGCCAGCGTCTACAAAACCCTGCTTATCTGGCCGTATGCCGTGGCGCCCGCCGTCGTCGGCGTGTTGTGGCTGTTCCTGTTTTCGCCCGCCGTCGGCATTCTGGCCGTGTTCCTGCGCAATATGGGCGTCGACTGGAACCCGCGTTTGAACGGCGACCAGGCCATGGCATTGGTGGTGATCGCGTCGGTATGGAAACAGGTGTCCTACAACTTCCTGTTCTTCCTCGCCGGGCTGCAGGCCATCCCCCGTTCGCTCATCGAAGCCGCCGCCATCGACGGCGCGTCGCCGGCACGCCGCTTCTGGAGCATCGTGTTCCCGCTGCTTTCCCCCACCACTTTCTTCCTGCTGGTGGTGAACGTCATCTACGCCTTCTTCGATACCTTCGCGGTTATCGACACCACCACGCAGGGCGGTCCCGGCACCTCGACGTCCATCCTGGTCTACAAGGTTTACCGCGACGCATTCCGCGGCCTGGATCTTGGTTCTTCCGCGGCCCAGTCGGTGGTGTTGATGTTCATCGTCGTAGTACTCACCGTCGTCCAGTTCCGCTACATCGACCGCAAGGTTCAGTACTGATTTTTTCCGAGGCATCAGGTAATGGTTGAACGCCGTCCGTGGCTGGATGTACTGGCCCATATCATTTTGCTCTGCGGCATCGCCGTCGTGGCATTCCCGCTGTATGTCACCTTCGTCGCGTCCACGCAGACGGCGCAGGAGGTGGCCTCGGCGCCCATGTCCCTGCTGCCCGGCTCGCACCTGGTGGACAACTACCTGCGCGCCTTGTTCGCCGGCTCCGGTGGCGGCTCCAGCGGCGCGCCGGTGGGCCGGATGATGTGGGTCAGTCTGGTCATGGCGCTATCGATCTCCATCGGCAAGATCATCATTTCGCTGATGTCGGCGTTCGCGGTGGTGTACTTCCGCTTCCGTTTCCGCATGTTCTTCTTCTGGATGATCTTCGTCACGCTGATGCTGCCGGTGGAAGTGCGTATCGCCCCGACCTATAAGGTGGTGTCAGACCTCGGGCTGATCAATAGCTATGGCGGCTTGGTATTGCCGTTGATCGCCTCGGCCACGGCCACCTTCCTGTTCCGGCAATTCTTCCTCACCGTCCCCGATGAACTGGTTGAAGCCGCCCGCATCGACGGCGCCGGCCCGCTGCGCTTTTTCCGCGATGTACTGCTGCCGCTTTCACGCACCAGCATCGCCGCGTTGTTCGTCATCCAGTTCATCTACGGCTGGAACCAATACCTGTGGCCGCTGCTGGTGACCACCCAGGAAGATATGCTTCCCGTGGTCGTCGGCATCAAACGCATGGTCAGCGGCGGCGACAGCGTCACCGAATGGAACATCACGATGGCGACGGCCATGCTGGCGATGCTGCCGCCGGCGCTGGTCGTCATCCTGATGCAGAAGTGGTTTGTCAAAGGCCTGGTCGATAGCGAGAAATGACCGTTCCGCAACTTACTGAATAACCGTATGGCTACTCTCAGCTTTCGCAACGTCAAGAAAACCTACGCCGGCGACATTCCGGTTATCCACGGCATCGACATGGACGTCGCCGACGGCGAATTCGTCGTCATCGTCGGGCCATCCGGTTGCGGCAAGTCCACGCTGATGCGCATGGTCGCCGGCCTGGAAACCGTGACCAGCGGCGAGATCCAGATCGACGGCAAGACGGTCAACAACCTGGAACCGGCCGAACGCGACATCGCGATGGTGTTCCAGAACTATGCGCTCTATCCTCACATGAGCGTGTACCAGAACATGGCCTACGGGCTGAAGATCCGCAAGATGTCCAAGGACGAGATCCGCAGCCGCGTGGAAGCGGCGGCGCAGATCCTTGAACTCGGCGCCTTGCTTGAACGGCGGCCGCGCCAGTTGTCCGGCGGCCAACGCCAACGCGTTGCCATGGGCCGGGCCATCGTGCGCGAGCCCAAGGTGTTTCTGTTCGACGAACCGCTGTCGAACCTCGACGCCAAACTGCGCGTCGCCATGCGCCTGGAGCTGTTGAAGCTGCATCGCCGCCTGGGCACCACCAGCCTGTACGTGACCCACGATCAGGTGGAAGCGATGACGCTGGCGCACCGCATGATCGTCATGAACAAAGGCGTGCCGGAACAGATCGGCACGCCGATGGAAGTGTTCGAGCGCCCCGCCTCCACCTTCGTTGCCAGCTTCATTGGCTCGCCGCCGATGAACCTGATCGCGGTCGACGTGCAAGGCGACGGCACCGTCAAGACCAGCGACGGCCTGGAATTGGCCATCGCCCCCAATTCCGTGCCCCGGGCCGTGCGTGGGCGCAGCGTCATCATGGGCATGCGGCCGGAACACGTGGTGCTGAACGCCCCCGGCCTGCGCATCGAAGTCGAAATGGTCGAGACACTGGGTTCGGAACAGCTGGTGCATGGCCGCTGCGGCAAGGCCGAGGTGGTGGTGCGCTGCGCCACGCGGCAGTTGCAGGAGTCGGTGATCAAAGCCGGCGACCAGATCGACATCGGTGCCGATGGCCGCCATCCCTTGCACTGGTTCGAGGTCGACACCAGCCGCCGCGTCGAAGGCACCTGAGCGCGGCGACGCCACCTCTCCAGGGCATGCCCGGCGGCATGCCCTTTTTTTATCTGCGCTTTGCCCGGTGAATCGTCCTTGCTTTCCATCGCTGAATGACGCGGCGGCCGCGCCGCGGGTGCAGCCGCCGCGCGCTCCGGCTACGATAAGGAAGATCCCCGGCCGCCGCGCTGGCGTGGCGCCGGGATCGCGCCGGCGGTACCCGGCCTGCGCCAACCGCAACGGAGCACGGTGATGTCATTGCACAAGGTAGAGCTTATCGGCGCGCCCACCGACGTGGGTGCCAGCATTCGCGGCGCGTCCATGGGGCCGGAAGCGCTACGCGTGGCGGACCTCCAAAGCGCGCTTGAACGCCAGGGCGTGGCAGTGGAAGACGGCGGCGATGTCACCGGCCCGCCGAACCCGCGCCGTTTGCCGCACGAAGGGGTGCGTCACCTGCAGGAGGTAATCGCCTGGAACAGCGGCGTCTATCAGGCCGTGCTCGGTGCCCTGCGCGGCGGGCGCTTCCCGCTGTTGATGGGGGGTGACCATTGCCTGGCCATCGGCTCCATCTCGGCGGCCGCGCAGCATTGCCGCGAATCCGGCCAGCGCCTGATGGTGCTCTGGCTGGACGCTCACGCCGATGCCAACACCCACCGGAGCACACCCAGCGGCAACATCCACGGCATGCCCGTAGCCTGCCTGTGCGGACTAGGGCCGGCCCCGCTTACCCATTTGAGCGGCACAGTGCCCGCGGTAGCGCCGGCAGCGATCCGCCAGATTGGCATCCGCAGCGTCGATACCCTGGAAAAACAGCAGTTGCAGGCGCTGGGACTCGCGGTTCTGGACATGCGCCATGTCGACGAATACGGTATGCGCCTGACCATGCAACAGGCCTTGGACGGATTGGACGACGACACCCACCTGCATGTCAGCTTCGATGC
>Ga0233375_1001106_pt1 | contig 12638 bp, 9 predicted proteins | sample ElkDunMinimDraft_10_FD_191539 | JGI IMG/M metagenome (GOLD analysis project Ga0233375, IMG submission 191539) | Fecal eukaryotic communites from dung pellets of Tule Elk in California, USA - Elk Dung E16 | ecosystem: Host-associated > Mammals > Digestive system > Large intestine > Fecal | place... | reverse complement strand
GTCCACGCACTCGTCCGGATGGATGTACAACGACCGCTTGCCCTCGTAGATGCAGTCCACCGGACACTCCTCGATGCACGCCTTGTCCTTCACGTCCACACAAGGCTGAGCAATCACGTACGTCACGTCGGAGGTCCCTTTCACCTGCTGCACCGAGCACTTGCCCCTAGTATCGCTCAGGAACGGGACTTCCCGACCATCGGCGGACGAAGAGAGCACGAGCCCACCATGACCTCCCCGACCCCGCGCCCGACGCTCGACCCGCGGTGGGAGGACTGGCCCCCGGGAGCCCGCGTCGTGGTCCGGCGACGCCTGACCGACGCCGAGGCGCGTGCGACCCGCGACGCGGCCGACGACCCGGGCAGGTCCGTCACCGACGTGATCGGGATCGTCGTGTCGATCGTCGCCGGAGACTCCATCACGCTGCTGACCGACGCGGGCGGTTCGCACGAGGCGGTCGAGGTGACGATCCCTGCGGATCAGGTGGTCGCGGGCAAGCGGATCCCGCCGCGGCCGCCGCGCCGGCTGCCGCGCCAGCCGGTCGACTGACCCCTCAGCCGAGGACCACGGCGGCGATCGCGCTCACCTCGATCAGCGCCCCCGGCACGCCGAGCCCCGAGACCCGGGCCGCCGTGACGAGCGGGGGCGCACCCGGTCCCGCCAGGCGAGGCGCGATCGCGCCGTACGCGGCCCCGAGGTCGGCTCCCTCGACGAGGAGCACCGTCCACTGCACGACGTCGGACAGCGACGCTCCCGCCGCCCCGAGCGCGACGCTCACGTTGTCGACGGCCCGGACCGACTGCTCGACGACGTCGTCCGCGACGAGCGCACCGGTCTCGTCCACGCCGTTCTGGCCGCCGACGTAGATCGTGGCGGCACCCGGGGGCACGATCGCGACGTGGCTGAACGCCGGGCTCACCACGAGCCCGGCCGGCTGGATCCGTGTGATCTCCATGCCCTCCACGGTTCCACCGAGCGCCCGCACGCGCACCCCCACGCCGCGTGCGGGTGCGCAGGGCTACCGGCCCAGCTCCAGCAGGGAGCCGTGCACCGCGACGACGACCCAGCCGGCGAGGCAGAGCTCGACGAGCTCGGAGGACCAGCCCGGTTCCCCGAGGTCGACCGACAGCTTCTCCGCGCCGTCGGGTACCGCAGGTACGGCAGGCGCGGGAGGTACGGCAGGCGCGGGAGGTACGGCAGAGGTGGCAGGTACGGCAGGCAGGGCGGGCGCTGCCGGGACGACGGCGGCGGCGCCCTGCGGCTGCCACGTCGCCCGGACGTCGTCGGCCCGGTCGAAGAACTCCGCCGTCGCCGCGTTGGACTCGAGCGCGGACGCGAGCGCCTCGAGGTCGCGCGCCGCGAGCCGCAGCGCGGGGGCGACCCAGCCGGCGTTCTCGGTGAGCATGGCTTCGGTCCGGCGCGGGTCGGTGCGGCCCACGCGGGTCCCGTCCCGGAAGCTGCCGGCAGCCAGCGCGAGCGCCACGCCCCGGACGGGAGCGGCGGACACCAGGTTGAGCAGCTCGATCGCGAACGCGTGGGGGACGTGGCTGATGAGCGCGGCGGCCTCGTCGTGGACGTCGTCGCTCAGCACGTAGGCCCGTCCCCGCGCGGCGCCCGTCACGACGTGAAGCACCGCCGAGAGCTGCTCGGGCCGGGTCCGCTCCGTCACCGTGACGGCCCACCGGGCCCCGTCCAGGAGGTCGGCCGAGGACGCGGCGAAGCCCGACTCCTCGGTGCCCGCCATGGGGTGCGCGCCGACGTAGCGCTCGCCCAGCCCACAGCTCTCCAGGACCTCGCGCACCGGCCCCTTGACCGACCCGACGTCGGTGACGACCGTGGGACCGGCGAGGTGCCGGGAGACCTCGGCCGCGACCGGGCGCATCGCGCGCAGCGGCACCGCGAGCACCAGGAGGTCCGGGCCGGCCGTGCACAGCGACTCGATGTCCGCGTGCACCTGGAGTCCTTCCGCCGCGGCCTGTGCCCTGGTCTCGGCCGAGGTGTCGTACCCCGTGACCGTGAGTCCCTCGCGCGCGAGGAGCCGGGCCAGGGACCCACCGATCAGGCCCAGCCCCAGCACCGCGACCGTGCGCGGCGCCTGCGGCCGCGACCCCGCCCGGGCGCTCACGTCCACAGCAGCCCCCGGTCGAGCTCGTCGGCCGAGGCGCCGGCCCTGACCGACCCCACGGGGACGTGGTCGCTCGAGAGGGCTTCGTCGAGCTCGCCGCGGGCCGGGAACACTCCCAGCGTCTTGACGGAGTCCCCTGCGGCGAGCAGCCCTTCGAGCACGTCGCGGACGGCGGGCTCCCAGGGCGCCGCATCGACCGTCAGGACGAACACGTACCTTCCCTCGAGCGCCTTGAGCGGTCGCGTGATGAGGCTCGACAGGTTCACCCCCCCGGACCCGAACGCCTGCGTGATCCGTGCCAGCACGCCGGGCCCGGTGAGGTGCGGGGTCAGGGCGAGCATGGTCCGCCACCTCTCGACGCCACCGGCCCGGACGGCCTCCAGGGCGGCCTGGGCCCGGTCTCGCCGGACGATCGTCAGGAACCGGGTCCGGGCACCGTGGAAGTCCTCGACGCCGGCCTCGAACAGGTCCAGGCCGTAGAGCTCGCCGCAGAGGGGCGGACCGATCGCGATCTGGTGACCGCTCGCGTCCCGGCACGCAGCGGCGTTCGACGAGGAGGGCACCGGGACCGCACCGGACCGCGCCACGAACTCCTGGCACTGGGCCAGGCCGTGCGGGTGTGCCGTGACCTCGGTCAGGTCACCGTGCCCCGGCCGGACGAACGCGTCGAACGTGATCTCGAGGACCACCTCGTCGATCGCCACGACGTCGTCACTGCCGATGATCGCGTCCAGGGACGGGACGACGTAGCCTTCGACCGAGTTCTCGATCGCCACGATCCCGTGGTCGTGCACCCCCGACGCGACCGCGGCGTACACGCCGGTGACCGTCGGCACGGCGACGAGCTCGACCCCCGCGGCGCCGTCGGCACCCGCGTGGGAGGGCGGCGCAAGGTCGAGCGCGTCGTGACCCTGCGTGCGCGCCCACCGGACCGCCGCCTGGTGCGTGAACGTGCCCTCCGGTCCGAGGTAGCCGACGCGGGTCACGAGCCCACGGGCTCGGACGACCACTGCGGCGCGAGCGCCTCGGGGCCGGGCACGAAGTCCCGCCCCGGCAGGACCGCGAGCACCCGGTGGGCCACGTCGCGCGAGGTGAGCTCGTCGATCAGGCCGGTCAGGACCGAGGCGTCGGGGCACGAGAAGGACGAGAAGAAGATGTGCGGCCCCGCCGCCGACCGGTGGCTGCGCAGGTGCTGCATGTCGATCCCGACCGCCGCGATGACCGACAGCGTCTGCTGGAGCGAACCGCGGTGGTCGTCACGTGGCCCGAACGCGAGCCACACCTGCGCCTCGCCCGCGAACTCCGGGGCGCGGCGGCGAGCCTCGACCAGGCCGTACCAGATCGGCGCCCCCTCGCTCAGCCGCGCGCTGCCCGGGATCTCCTCCCACCCGGCAGGGACCTCGGAGCGCTCGACGACGATCGTGCCGTCCGGACCGGCCAGCGCGATCCGCTCGTCGAGCGGGGTGCGCGACGGGACGAGACGCGGGTTGGCCCCCAGCGTGCGCAGGACGTGGCGGCAGTCGCGCATGCCCGCCTCGTCGACGACCACGCTCCCCGTGGCCTGCCCCGGACGCCCGGCCCACACCCACTGGGCCGGGACGGCGACGGCCGAGGTGATGATCAGCGACGGCGCGGCGGCCAGCAGCGCCCGCTCGAGGTCGTGCGACGGCTGGGCCGGGTGCCCGATGTGCACCACGGCGGCGAGGTCGTCGATGCTCGCGACCGTCGCGAGGGTCGTCGAGGTGGACCCCAGGTCCAGCAGGTCGTCCGCCCCCGTGCCCGCGGGCCAGCCGTCCGCACCGTGCCACCTGGCGATCTGCGCGGCGAGCCGTACGTGGGCCCCCGACTCGCGTTCACTACGTCCGAGCATCGAGTGTCCTCGCCCCTCTCACCGTGGCCGCACGTGCGCGGCGCCTGTCCGACGAGCAGTCTAGCCACGGCCCGCGCGGCCCGGCCGCCACGACGTCAGGGCCCGCAGACGACCTGGTTGTCGGGCTTGTACGTCCAGCGGTCCGCCTCCTCCTCGACGACCTTCCCCTCGAGGAGGAGCTTGCGGTACGTGGTGATGGAGAAGCCCGCGTTGCCCTTGGGCTGTGCCACGCAGTCCGGTCCCGAGTGGGTGACCGTGGTCGGCTCGACGACGTTCTGCTTGCCGCTCGAGGACTCCTCGACCGTCCAGTACTTGGTGCTCCAGACGGCCACGTGGAGCTGGCCGCCGCCCACCCAGGACTGCAGGAGCACACCGTACGGCGTGTTGTTCTTGAACTTCATGTCGATCGAGCCGACGAAGATCGTCGCCTCGCGACCCGCCGGGTAGCGGCTGAACCAGTAGCTGTGCTGGCGGTGCTCGACGTCCTCGAGCCCCGCGTAGAAGCCCGCGTTGTAGGTCGTCGTGGCCATCTGCGACAGACCGCCGCCGATGCCCTCGACGTGCTTGCCGTCCTGCACGATGCCCGCCGAGTAGTACCCGCCCGCCGCCGTGATGGGCGACAGCGTGTCGGTGAGCGAGAACGTCTCACCGGGCTTGACGAGGGTGCCGTTGACCTTGCTCGCCCCCACGCGCAGGTTCTCGGTGCGCTGGGCGTCGCTCGTCAGGTCCGTGGAGAACTCGGAGACCTTCTCCTTGACGCCGAGCGCCTCGAGCGCGGCGACCGACTGTGCCGGGTCGGACTGGACCAGCTCGACCGTCGCGGTCCGCTCCGTGCCGAGCGCGGCCTCCGCGACGGCGGTGGTCAGCGCGGCCGGGTCGATCGTGGTGCCGGGGGCGCCGCCCTCGATCACGGGCGCACCGTTGACGAACACGAACTTGGCGTCCGCAGCCTCGTCGAGCAGGTCGTCGGTCCCCTCGACCACGGCCGCGAGCAGCGTGGGTCCGTCGAAGGTGGGCTGGAGAACCCCGTCCACCGCGTTGAAGGAGGTCGCGGACGCCAGGACCTCGGGCGTCAGCGCCGCCTGCTGGCCGCCCACCGCGACGGTGACCGGCGCCGAGACCACGGTCTGCGCCTGGGCGAGCGCCGCGTCCGTCTCCTGCTGGGTGACGGCAGGCGCCTCCGGCGTCGTGGGCAGGTCCAGCGGACCGGAGGTCGTCAGCCAGGACGAGGAGATGATCTCGAAGGCCTCGTCCTCGACGATCTCTGAGCCGTCCTGCGCGGGAGTCGTCACGGGCTGACCGTCCGTGAAGACGACGCTGCCGTCGACCGGCTCGAGCGCCAGGCGCGCCTTGAGCTCGGTGACCTGGGCCTCGAGCAGCTTGTCGTCGACCGTGGTCACGGGCTCCTCGTCCGTGCCTCCGAGGACGTGCTTCCAGAGCCGTGCCGGGCTCAGCGAGAACGACGTGAGCTCCTCGGCCGTGGCCTGCGCGTCGAACACGAGCCCGGCTGCTGCCGGGTCGAGCGTGGTCGTGGACGTGCCCGCCTGGAGCGTGATCGGCTCCTCGGCGCGCCCGCCGAGCCCCTTCTCGAGGGCCTCGACGGCAGCCTGCGTGTCCAGTCCGCCGACCTCGATCCCGGCCACCGTGGTCTCGGGCGGCACCTTGTCGGAGTAGAACCACTGGGCGCCGGCGTAGAGGCCGCCCAGCACGAGGACGCCCACCCCCGCCCACAGCGCGACCTTGGGCAGACGGCTGGGTGCCTTGTCGCCCGAGAGGCCGTCGAGGGGCGACCCCCCGTCCGTCGGCCCCGACGGCCCGGCCGGCCCGTCGGGCGCCTGCGCCTGCCCGGGAGCAGGCGCGGGCGCGCCGACGGGAGTGAACGCCGAGGCGATCGACGGGCGCGCGGGAGCGGCCGAGGCCGGAGCGGACGACGCCACAGCACCCGACGTCGCGGCGCTCGTCCACGGGGAGGTCGCCGGCGCGAACGGCGAGGCAGCGGCGGATGTCGCGGCCGTGTCCGGCGTCGTGGCCGCCGGCGTCGCGGCGGCGGGCGTCGCGGCGGCGGGCGCCACGGCAGCGGGCGCCGCCGCAGCGGGCGCCGTCACCTGCGTGTCCCGGACGTCCTGGCCGGGCACGGTCGCCGCCTGAGCCGCCGGCGAGGCCTCCGCAGCGCTCGCCTGCGGCACGCCGGAACCCGTCACGGGGGGCTGCGTCGAGGCGGCCTGCGGCGACGAGGCGTCCGGCGAGGAGACCTCCGGCGAGGAGGCCTCCGGCGAGGAAGCGTCCGGCGAGGAGGCCTCCGGCGAGGAAGCGTCCGGCGAGGACGAGGACGGCGCCGCGGAAGTCTTCGCAGCCGTCTCGGACGCATCGGCGACCTCGGGCCCTGCGTGCGCCGCCGGCGCGAGCGGCTCGTCGAACGCGAAGACGCGCGGTGAGTACGGAGCGTCGTCGTCGTCGTCGAACGAGGGACGACGGGCCTCGGCCGGCGCGGCCACCGGCGTCACCGGCTCGGCGGGCACCTCAGGTGCCTGCGACGTTGCGGGCGCCTCGCGAACCTCCGACGCGGCGGGCCCGGCCGGAGCAGGCGCCGCGCTCGTCTCGGCCACTGCGGCCCGCTCGGGTGCGGCCGGGGCGGGCGCCTCGGTGGACGCCTCGGTGGACGCTGCGGGACGAGCCTGGTCGCTGCCGGTGTCCGCCCCGGCCGGCTCGACGTCGGCCTGCGGACGCGGACCGTCGGGGAGGCCGGTCTGCTCTCGGACCGCTTCGGCAGGCGTCCCGGAGGCCGGCTCGCTCGGTGCTCCCTGTGCCGGGGTCGCGGGGGTCGCGGCCGGGTCGGGGGCGATCGGCTGCGCCGCGGACGTCGCCTCGTCGGTCGTGCTCGATTCCAGCGCGTTCTCACGCTCGGTCGGGTGGCCCATCGACTGTCTCCGTGACGATCTGGCGCGCGGCGGAGCCGCGGCGAACGAGGATTGTGCGGACTGCCCCGCGGGGGGCAATCCTATGCGTCTGCACCGGGCCGGCGGACCGGTGTCCGGCGTGAAGATCCGGTGTCGGTCGGCTCGTGCGCCACGGCGGCGGACCGCCCGCGCACGGGCTGGTCGCTGAACCACGACCACGGCAGAAAAGCCGTGATCGCGACGACCGCCATGCCGCCGTAGACCCACACGAGCCCGACGGTCTGGTTCGGCACGAGGAGGTCCCCGCCGGGGCCCTGGGACGCCAGGACCTGCACGGCGACGACCCAGCCGAGCGCGTACCCGGCGAGGCCCGCGTATCCCGTCCAGGCCCTCGCCAGGACGCCGCCGGTCAGGACGGCCAGCAGTGCCACGACGATGCCCGCGGGCAGCAGGTGGTCGGTCACCACGACACGGTGCATCACGGTCCCGACGGCGCCCACCACGAGGCCGAGCACGGCGCACAGCAGCGCCCGCCCGATCGTGCGGGCTCCGGTTCTCTTCACTGTGTCCACGCTACTGGTCCTGTCTGGTCATTTCCCGCAGATCTGCGGGGGGCTCCCGCAGACTCCGGGACCACGGTGTAGAACTCGCGTGAAGGAAGGGCTGCGAGCACGTCGTTGCTGAGCGCGTACCAGCCGAGCACCTGCCTCGGGGCGCCTGGCGCGGGCGCGCCGCGACGCTCTCCGGACGGCACGGTCCCGACGTGCTGCACCTGGGTGGCATGGGCGCGCAGCGCCCCGACGACGGCGCCGAGCACGGGCGCCACGTCGACGACCACGAGATGTTCGAGCCCTTCCTTCGCGACCGGCGGGAGCTCCTCGTCGGGGTCGGGCAGGCTCAGCTCGGGATGCTCGTCGAGCAGGGACCGCACACCCGGCAGGTCGGCGAGCTCGCGGCGGGCCGCACGAGCCAGATCAGCCGGTACGACCGCCTGCCAGAGCTCGGGCCCGTCCCAGGCCGCGTCGGACTCCGCGGACGCCGACGCACCCGGGCGGGCGGCGCCGTCGGGCGTCGAGGACCAGCCGCCGTCCGCTGCGAGCTCGAGCGCGCGGACCGTGATCTCGTGGGCGCGGACGTGGTCCGGGTGCCCGTAGCCGCCGGACGGCTCGTAGGTCACGACGACGCGCGGACGACGCTCTCGCAGGACCCGCGCGAGGCGGGACGCGGCCTCGTCGAGCGGGACGCCGACGAGGGCCCCCGCGGGCAGCTCCGCCTCCGCGGCGGCCCGGGCGATGCCTGGCGCGGCCCACGCCATGCCCGAGTCCCGGTAGGTGCCGGTGCCGTCCGCGACCTCTCGGTCCCCCGCCCAGCCTTGCGGCGTCCGGTCCAGGAACAGGTGGTCGACGACGCCCAACCGTGCCAGCGCCGCGGCGAGCTCGCCCTCACGGTGCGTGGCCAGCGCGGGCCCGTCGCCCTCGAGGTGCGCGAGGTCGGCCCCGATGACCTCGCCCTGCTCGCCGCGGGTGCACGTCACGAGCGTGACCGGCTCCCCCGCTGCGGCCCAGGTCGCCAGGAGCGCGCCCGTCGAGAGGGTCTCGTCGTCGGGGTGGGCGTGCACCGCGAGCAGCCCGCCGCGCGGCTGGACCGGGTCGAACCTCATGCGTCCTCCAGAAGGGGCGGGTAGCGCGGAGCCCGCACCGCCGGTCCGAGGACCGGCGGCACGGGCTGCGTGCTCAGCGTGGTGCAGCGCCGAGGTGGTTCAGGACTTCTTCGCGCGGGAGAACGCGCGGGCACGCTCCGTCTGGTCGAGGATGACCTTGCGGATGCGCACGACCTCGGGGGTGACCTCGACGCACTCGTCCTCGCGGGCGAACTCGAGCGACTCCTCGAGCGTGAGGTGCTTGGGGGGCGTCAGGTTCTCGAAGGTGTCGGAAGAAGCCGCACGCATGTTGGTGAGCTTCTTCTCCTTCGTGATGTTGACGTCCATGTCCTCGTTGCGCGAGTTCTCGCCGACGATCATGCCCTCGTAGACCTCCTGCGTGGGGTCGACGAAGAACGAGCCGCGCTCCTGCAGGTTGATCATCGCGAACGGCGTCACCACACCGGCGCGGTCCGCGACGAGCGAACCGTTGACACGGGTCTCGATGGGGCCGGCCCACGGCTCGTAGCCCTCGGCGATCGAGGACGCGATACCCGTGCCGCGCGTGTCCGTGAGGAAGCGCGTGCGGAAGCCGATGAGCCCGCGCGCGGGGACGACGAACTCCATGCGGACCCAGCCCGTGCCGTGGTTCGACATGGTCTCCATGCGGCCCTTGCGCTGCGCCAGGAGCTGCGTGACGTTGCCCAGGTACTCCTCGGGCACGTCGATCGTCATGCGCTCCATGGGCTCGTGACGCTTGCCGTCGACGATCTTCGTGACGACCTGGGGCTTGCCCACGGTCAGCTCGAATCCCTCACGGCGCATCTGCTCGACGAGGATGGCCAGGGCCAGCTCGCCACGGCCCTGGACCTCCCACGCGTCGGGACGCTCGGTCGGCAGGACGCGCAGCGACACGTTGCCGATGAGCTCCTTGTCGAGGCGGTCCTTGACCTGGCGGGCCGTGACCTTGTGGCCCTTGCCGCCCTTGCCCGCGAGCGGGGACGTGTTGATACCGATCGTCATCGAGATCGCGGGGTCGTCGACCGTGATGAGCGGCAGCGGACGCGGGTCGTCGGGGTCCGTGAGGGTCTCACCGATGGTGATGTCCTCGATGCCGGCGACGGCGACGATCTCGCCCGGGCCCGCGGAGTCCGTGGGCACGCGCGTGAGCGCCTTGGTCTCGAGCAGCTCGGTGATCTTGACGTTCTGCATGGTGCCGTCGGCACGGGCCCACGCGACCGTCTGGCCCTTGTGGATGGTGCCGTTGAAGATGCGCAGCAGCGCGAGACGGCCCAGGAACGGCGACGCGTCGAGGTTGGTCACGTGCGCCTGGAGCGGCGCGCCCTCCTCGTACGTGGGAGCCGGGATCTTGTCGAGGATGACCTTGAACAGGGGCTCGAGGTCCTCGCTGTCCGGGACCGAGCCGTCGGCCGGCTGCACCGTCGAGGCACGCCCGACCTTGGCCGCGGCGTAGACGACGGGCATGTCGAGGATCGCGTCGAGGTCGAGGTCGGGGACCTCGTCCGCGAGGTCGCTCGCGAGCCCGAGCAGCAGGTCGGTCGCCTCGGCGACGACCTCCTCGATGCGCGAGTCGGGGCGGTCCGTCTTGTTGACCACGAGGATCACGGGGAGCTTGGCGACGAGCGCCTTGCGCAGCACGAAGCGCGTCTGGGGCAGCGGGCCCTCGGACGCGTCGACCAGCAGCACGACGCCGTCGACCATGGACAGGCCGCGCTCGACCTCACCACCGAAGTCGGCGTGGCCCGGGGTGTCGATCACGTTGATCGTGATGCCCTCGGGCTGCCCCGCCGCGGCCGCTGCCGGTCCGGCGTAGTGCACGGCGGTGTTCTTCGCGAGGATCGTGATGCCCTTCTCGCGCTCCAGGTCGCCGGAGTCCATGGCCCGCTCGTCGACGTGCGCGTGAGCGCCGAAGGCGCCGGACTGGTGCAGCATCGCGTCGACCAGGGTCGTCTTGCCGTGGTCGACGTGGGCGACGATCGCCACGTTGCGCAGGTCAGAGCGCACAGACATACAGAACTCATTTCGGAAGAGGAGCGAGCACGGAGGATTCCGCGCGAGTTGGTGGCCGGCGGACGGGCGCCGCACGCGCAGAGCACGCGCGCGCCGTCGTCCGGGCACGGCTATCTTACCGGGTGGCAGCCAGTGGGTGGAGAGGGTGCTCCGTCACACCCGTCGCGGGCACCCCCGGACGCGCGATGCCCGACGACGGCACGGGCCGTCGTCGGGCATCTCACGCGGGCTGGGCTCACCCGGGCCGGGTGGGGTCAGGGCTGCTGCGGGATGCGGTCGCCCTCGATGTCCTCACGCCGGTCGGCCTGGCGGCGCAGGAGCGCGTCGACCTCGTTCGCCTCGTCCTTGGCGATGTCGCGCGCCTCGTTGACGAGCAGGAGGTCGCGCGCCTCACGGCGCACACGCTGCTGCTCCGGGTCCGGGACGGGGACGGCGGCGAGCAGCCGACGCGTGTAGTCGTCCCGCGGGGCGTTGACGACCTGGGCGGTGTCGCCGACCTCGACCAGCTTGCCGTGGTGCATCACCGCGATCCGGTCGGACAGGATCTCGACGACCGCGAGGTCGTGCGAGATGAACAGGCACGCGAAGCCGTGCTCGCGCTGCAGGTCCTGGAAGAGGTCGAGGACCTTGGCCTGGACCGAGACGTCGAGCGCCGAGGTCGGCTCGTCGGCCACCAGGAGCTTGGGCTCGAGCGAGAGCGCACGGGCGATGCCCACGCGCTGACGCTGACCGCCCGAGAGCTCGTGCGGGTAGCGGTTGCGCATCGCCCGCGGCAGCTCGACCTGGTCGAGCAGGCGCTCGACCTCGTTGCTCAGCTTCTTGCCCTTGATGCCCTTGTGCAGCATCAGAGGTTCGCCGATCGACTCACCGATGGGCAGGCGGGGGTTGAGCGAGGACCCCGGGTCCTGGAAGACGATGCCGACCTGGTTGCGCAGCGGGCGCAGGTCACGAGAGCGCGCGCCGACCATGTTCTGTCCGACGATCGTGAGCTCACCGCCCGTGACGGGCAGGAGACCCACCACGGCGCGACCGATCGTGGTCTTGCCCGAACCGGACTCGCCCACGAGCCCGACGACCTCGCCCTGACGGATCGTCAGGTTCACGTCGTCGACGGCACGGAAGCCCGGTGCCCGGCCGCGACCCGGGTACTCGATGACCATGTTCTTGGCCTCGAGCACGACAGGACGGGCGTCCACGACGGCCTGGGCAGGCTCCAGGACCTCGGCGCGGGCGGTCCCCAGGTGCGGGACCGCGTCGAGCAGCCGCTGCGTGTACGGGTGCTGGGGCGCCGAGAAGATCTGCTGCGCGGTGCCTTCCTCGACGACCAGCCCGTTCTTCATCACGAGGATGCGGTCCGCCATGTCGGCGACGACACCCATGTCGTGGGTGATGAGGATGATGCCCGAGTCGATGCGGTGGCGCAGGTCCCGCATGAGCTTGAGGATCTCGGCCTGGACCGTGACGTCGAGCGCGGTCGTCGGCTCGTCGGCGATCAGCAGGCGCGGGTCGCACGCCAGCGCCTGCGCGATCATGGCGCGCTGGCGCTGACCGCCCGAGAGCTGGTGCGGGTAGGAGTCGAAGCGGCGCTCCGGGTCGGGGATCTCGACGAGCGTGAGCAGCTCGATCGCACGCTTGCGCGCGTCCTTGGGGCCCATGTCGAAGTGCGTCCGCAGCGTCTCGACGATCTGGAACCCGACCGTGTACACCGGGTTGAGAGCCGTCATGGGCTCCTGGAAGATCACCGAGATCTCCTTGCCACGGATGTGGCGGAGCTTGCTCGTCGACATCCCGATGAGCTCACGGTCACCGAGCTTCGCGCTGCCCGTCGCCCGACCGTTGGGCGGCAGCAGGCCGATGAGGGACATCGACGACTGGGTCTTGCCCGAACCGGACTCGCCCACGATGGCGAGCACCTCGCCCGGGTGCACGTCGTAGCTGACGCCGGACGCAGCGGGGAACCACTCGCCGTCGACGTAGAAGTCGACGCCGAGGTCACGGACTCTCAGCACGGGCTCGCCGGTGGGCGCCGGTGCCGCCTGGGGGGCTGTCTCGAATGCCACAGGTATCAGGATCCTT
>Ga0233375_1001105_pt1 | contig 12643 bp, 13 predicted proteins | sample ElkDunMinimDraft_10_FD_191539 | JGI IMG/M metagenome (GOLD analysis project Ga0233375, IMG submission 191539) | Fecal eukaryotic communites from dung pellets of Tule Elk in California, USA - Elk Dung E16 | ecosystem: Host-associated > Mammals > Digestive system > Large intestine > Fecal | place... | reverse complement strand
GAGGACCGCCCGGTGGCGGAGCTGGTGGATGCCGCGCGCGCGGTCGACGCCCACAACACCCGGGTCAGCCGGGCACTGGCGGCCGGGTTCGCCGCCGAGGTGCGCGCGGCAGCCGCCGACCGCGGCGCGGGGGTGCTGTCATGACCGGCGCGGCGGCCCTCGGCACCCGCCGCCCCGTGCCGCCCGCCGTCGCTCCCGCGGAGTGGACGACCCACGCCGAAGCGGCCCTCGCCGCACGGCTCGACGCCGCAGCGACGCGCCCGGCACCGGCGACGCTTGCCGCCATCACCCACCGCGGGCGCGTGCTCGCCGTCGCCGCGCACGGCGAACCCCGGCGCGACGGTGCGCCCACCGCGCGCGGCACCGTCTTCCGCATCGCGTCGATGTCGAAGAGCTTCCTCGCCGCCACCGCCCTGTCGCTGCGAGACGAAGGACTGCTCGACCTGCACGCGCCCGCCGCCGACTACGTGCCCGAGGTCGCCGCGGCCCACTTCGAAGGCACCCCCGTGAGGCTCACCCTCGATGCGCTGCTGTCGAACCGCAGCGGCCTCGGCGAGGACAACGCGTGGGGCGACGACCACCTGGGCGACTCCCGCGCGCAGCTGGGCGCCCTCGTGGCCGCCGGGCTCCCGCTGTCGGCGCCGCCGGGCACCGAGTACCAGTACTCCAACATCGGCCAGTCGCTCGTCGGCCGCGCGATCGAGGCGGTCACCGGGCGCCCCGTGGAGGAGGTCATCCGCGCGCGCATGCTCGACCCCCTCGGCCTCGCCGACACCCGCCCCTCGGCGGACGCCTACGCGCCGGGCACCGACCTGGCGAGCGGCTTCCGCACGTTCGACGGCGGCGCCACCTTCACCCCCGAGCCCTACGTCGGCTCCGGTGCGCTCGCCTGCATCGGGAGCCTGTTCAGCACGGTCGACGACATCGCGACCTGGATGCAGTTCCTCGGCTCCGCGTTCGGCGACGCCCCCGCGGCTGCCGGAGTGCTCGCCGCGGCATCCCGCCGTGAGATGCAGACCGCGCACACCCTCATGAACGTCACGACCGGCGAGCCCAACCTCGCCAGGGCCGGCCACGGGTTCGGGCTCGCCGGCGCCGGCTACGGGTACGGCCTCGTCGTGGAGCACGACCGTCGGTTCGGTCGCATCGTGCAGCACGCCGGCGGCCTTCCCGGGTTCTCGTCGCACATGCGCTGGCATCCGGCCACCGGCATCGGCGTCGTCGTCTTCGGCAACTCCGACGCATTCCGGGCGGGCGGGGTCGCCACCCCGCTCCTGGCGGACATGCTGGGCCGCGTGAACGCGCCCGCCGCGGTCGTGCGGCCCTGGCCCGAGACCCTCGCGGCGGCCCGGCGCATCGACGACCTGCTGGTGGCCGGACGCCCGCTGACGGATGCCGGCGACCTGCTCGCCGGCAACGTGCTGACCGACGTGCCGGCCGGCGTGCGTGCACAACGCATCGCCGCCGCGCACGCGGAGGTCGGCGCGGTGCGCACGGACATCGCCCCGTTCGAGGCCCGCGTCCTGACGGCGCCCGACGCCGCAGCCCTGCGCTGGATCGTGCCGTGCGAGCGCGGCGCGCTGGTATGCGACGTGCGCCTGGTGGGTCTTCCCGACCCGATCGTGCAGAGCGTGTCGATCGCGGTGGCCGATGCCACCGGGCGCAGACCCCGCGACGAGACGCCCGGGATCGCCGACCACCACGCGGTCGACCTCGACTGAGCTCAGTCGAGCGGGTCGAGCCCGTCGTCGTCGGCGGGCGTCGTGCCGGCGGCGGTGAGGGCCTGGTCGATCGTGGAGTGCACGAGCGTCGACAGGTAGCTGCCCGGGTTCTCGACGCCTGCCTGCGCCAGCAGCGCCGCCGCCTGCGTGACGATGGAGCGCGAGAACGCGGTGGCCGTCGCGATCGCCTCGGCGTACGCGGCGCGGTCCTCTTCGGCGATGACGACCGGCTCGCAGCCGAGTTCGACGGCGAGGGCCTGCGCGATCGGCAGCACGGCGGCGGGGGCGGCCACCGCGGCGTGCGCGTCGATGAGCTGGCGCACGTCGGTCGACGTGCCGGTGAAGGTGATCGCCGGATGCAGCGCGAGCGGGATCGCGCCCTTCGCCGCCGCCGGAGCGAGCACTCCGTACCCGTGGGCGGGGTCGGTGTGCAGCACGAGCTGCCCGGGCTGCCATGCGCCCACGTCGGCGAGACCGCGCACGAGGGCGGGCAGCTCGTCCGACGGCACCGCGATGATCACGAGTTCGCTGCGGCGGGCGATCTCGGTGGCATCCAGCACCGGCACACCCGGCAGGATCGCCTCGACGCGGTCGGGGTCGGATCCCGAGGTGATGCCGACGAGCGCGTGGCCCGCGCCGGCGAGGGCGGCGCCGATCACGGGCCCGACGCGCCCGGCGCCGATGACGCCGACGCCGAGACGGGCGCTGCGATTCACCGCGGGTCCTCGGGGATCACGGCATCCGGGGGCCGGGGCGTGCGAGGCGCGGCATCGGGGTCGGCGTGCCCGAGGCGCGCGGGCGGCTCTGCGACCGGGCTCTCGGACAGCGGCGGCACCGCCACGGGACGCTCCGCCTCCGGCGGGCTCACACGGCGCAGCAGCGCCGGCGGCTCGGGCGCGGCATCCTGCTCGTCCGCCCAGCGGTGCGAGCGGTCCGACGCGGCCGCGCGCACGGCGCCGGCGGCGACCGCCTCGAACACGCCGATCGCCTCGTCACGGTCGATGGCCGAGACGTTGGGGTACACCGGCCCCGCCACGATGCTGCCGCGCACGGCGGCGACCCTCAGCATCCGGTCGATCGGACCCTGGTGGATGCCGATGGACTGCAGCCGCGCGAGCGGGAGCACCGCGAGCTTGCGCCAGATCGCGCCGCGGCGCAGCAGCAGCAGGTCACCCGACAGCAGGAAGCCGTTGCGGCGCCACGACAGCAGCCGGATGATGCGTGCCCGCTTGGGGGTCGTGGTGAACGGGTCGTCGCCGGTGGGGCCGTCGACGCCCTGCCGCACGAGCGCGGGGCGATCGCCCTCGGCGAGTTCGGGAACGAGCAGGGCCAGCACGCGCTCGACATCGGCGTAGGTGCCGACGGGCAGCACAGTCGTGAACTGGTCGGTGGTCGTGTCCGAGGCGCTGCGTCCGGTGAGGCGGTTGATCTTGATCGTCCACCAGCCGAAGCCGCGCCAGAGGATCGACTGGCTCACCTCGATCGCGTGCACGCGGCCGGGCGGGACGATCTCGGTGATCGTCGTGAGCAGGCCGAACGTGATCCGCACGCCGTCGGGGGTCGGGGCGATGGAATACCGCAGCGATCGCATGATCTGACGCAGCCAGTAGGCACCGAATCCGATGACGGCGGGCACGAAGCCCAGCAGCAGCCACGGCAGCCCGGCGACGGCGCCGATGATGACCGCGACGACGCCCGCCAGCAGCGCCACGGTCGCGGGACTGATGATCTGCGAGGCCACGAGTCGGCCCGCCGGGATGTGCACCACCGACTCGGGCACGAGGTCGCTGCGGTCATCCCCCTCGATGATCCCCGAGATGCCGCGGCTGACGGTCTGCGACAGCGTCCCGCCCGCGCGGGCCGCCGCGGCTCCGCCCAGGCGCCGCCCGGAGGCCAGGCGCAGGATGTCGGCGCGCACGGCCTCGGCGTGGGTGGTGGAGAGGTACTCGAGCTTGACGTTGCCGTCGGTTCCCGCTCCGACCACCTCGAGCTTGGCCATGCCCAGCAGCCGCGCGATCATCGGGCGCGTGAGGTTGACGCCCTGCACGCGGTCCAGCGGCGCGCGCCGCTGCGTGCGGAACAGGATGCCGCTGCGCACCTCGACGTCGTCGCCGGTGATGCGGAAGGTGTGGAACCGCCACGACATGTAGAAGCCGGCGATGAGCAGCAGGATGACCCCGAGCACCACCAGCAGCGCGACGAACACCAGGTTGTTCGCGAGCACCCAGTCGATCGCCTCGGTCTCCCAGTCGCCGGACTCGGCGTCCTCCTCGCTCATCCCCGGCACGAACATGGCGATGAGCCGGTCGCGGAGGTTGGCGATGACGATGCCGACGATGACGATGAGCGCGAGCCCCCCGCGCAGCAGCGGGGTGAGGGGGTGGAGGCGATGCCATTCGCCGTCGCTCAGCGGCGAGCGCACGAGCGTCGGCGAGGGTGCTGTCACGGCGGTGGGCTCGGTCATGGCGTGGTCGGTCACAGGCCCGTGCGCCGGCTCTCGGCGACGGCGATGAGGTGATCGCGCAGCGCCTCGGCGGCCTGCTGCGAGAGCCCGGGGATCGTGACGCCGGTGGTCGCGGCGGCCGTGACGAACTTCAGCTGCGCGACCCCGAACCCGCGGTCGAGCGGCCCGTGGGTGATGTCGACCAGCTGCATGCGGCCGTAGGGCACGGCCACCATGCGCTGCCACAGGATGCCGCGGCGGAAGACCAGGTCGTCGGCGCGCAGCTGATATCCGATGGCGCGCACCTGGCGCGGCAGGATCGCGATGGTCCACACCAGGATGACGGCGAGGATGCCGCCCGGGATGTACACCCAGGTCTGGTCCAGCACGAGGCCGAGCACGAGGACTGCGGCGACGGTGAGGATCAGCATCGCGCCGTAGCTGGCCAGCTGCTCCCACAGGTACTTACGGGAGATCTGATGCCACACCCCGCCCTCGAGGGCGAGGCGGCCGGGGTTGCGGGGTTCGATCAGCCGGTCGTACGTGCCGTCGTCGAGCGTCGCGTCGATGCCGGGCGTGCCGACCGCCTCGACCTCGCCGGGGTCAGTGGTGGGAGGGAGTGGTGCCGGGCCCGGGGGCTGGGGGTTCGTCATCGTCGTCCTTCCGGATGGTGCACAGCTGCTCGGCGATCAGCCCTGCGGCGACGAGGATCGCCCCGCCGACGGCGGTCGCGAGGATCGTCCCCACCGAGCCTAGCGACGGTTCGACGGGTCGGGAGGCGATGAAGACGCCCAGCCCGACCCCGAAGCCGGCAACGGCGGCGCCCACGATGCTGGAGGCCTTCGCGAGCATCGCGATGCGCAGCGCCTGGAAGGGGTTGACGGGGCGCGCCATGTCGCCGGCGGTGCCGCGCGTCGCGCGCGCGATCGGCAGGGCGAGCACGATGAGGATCGCCCCGAGTGCCACCAACAGCACCGGCAGCATGATCGAGGGGGTGAAGGTGGCGCGGCCGCTCGCAGTGAGCGCCTGGTCGACGAGGTAGCCGGTCCCGAGCCCGAGCAGGGCGGCGACACCCAGGGTGGCGACTCCGGTGCGCTTCACGAGCGCTCCCCCCGCAGCCGCTGCAGCAGCTCGTCGACGCGGCCCTGGCCGGGCAGGACGGCGTCGGGGTCGACGGTCAGCCACGGGCCCAGCACGAAGTCGCGTTCCGCCGCGCGCGGATGCGGCAGCAGCAGCGCCGGGTCGGAACTGCGCACATCGCCGTACGCGATGAGGTCGAGGTCGAGGGTGCGGTCGAGCCAGCGCACGGCATCCTTCCCGCGCGCGGGCCGGCCGTGCTCAGCCTCGATGGCGTGCAGGTAGCCCAGCAGCACGCTGGGCGCGAGCCGCGTGCGCACGAGCGCGACGGCGTTGAGGTAGCCCGGGGCCTGCGGGTCGGGCCCGTCGGCGGTGACGGCGACCGACTCGATCGGCGCCGAGGCGACGACCTCGGTCGTCAGCGGCAGGCGCGCGAGCTGCCGTATCGCCGACGCGATCGTCTCGGCCCGGTCACCGAGGTTCGCCCCCAGCGCCACGACGGCGACGTCCGGCTCCGCGGGCGGGGCCGATGCCTCGCCCGAGAACCCCTGCGCCAGCCGGCGGCTCACTGCGTGCGCCCGCGGGTGATGGTGACGGTGACGTCACCGAAGGGGACGGGGATGGGGGCGGCGGGCTTGTGCACGGTGACCCGCACACGCTCGACGAGGGCGTGGCCGAGCACGGCATCGGCGATGCGTGCCGCGAGCGTCTCGAGCAGGTCCACCGGGTCGCCGGCGAGGATCGCCGCGACCTGCTCCGCCAGCTCGCCGTAGTGCACGGTGTCCGTGACGTCGTCACTGCGGGCCGCGGCGGCCGTGGACAGGTACAGCACCACGTCGGCAATGAACTCCTGCCCCTCGCGGCGCTCGTCGGGGTACACGCCGTGATGGCCGTACGCACGGATGCCGGTGACGGCGATCTCGTCGAGGACGGTCACAGGGCGGCTCCTTCCTGCCAGGCGCGTGCCACGCGCAGGGCGTCGCGGGTGGCGGTGACGTCGTGCACGCGCACCGCCCACACGCCTGCCTGCGCGGCCAGCACGCTGGTGACGGCGGTCGCGAGGTCGCGCCGCCGTTCGTCGATCTCGGCGGCGCCGGCCGTGGCATCCGTGTCGGCGCTGAGCGCGTCGAGGAGGAACCGCTTGCGGCTCGTGCCGACGAGCACTCGGGGGCCGAGGGCCACCAGTCGCGGCAGCTGCGACAGCACCCGCCAGTTCGCCTCGCCCCGCTTGCCGAAGCCGATGCCGGGGTCGAGCACGATGCGCTCGCGCGGGATGCCGGCGGCTTCGGCTGCGTCCAGGCGCGCGCTGAGCTCGGCGACGACCTCGGCGGTCACGTCGTCGTAGTCGGCGCGGGCGTACATGTCGGTGGAGTGACCGCGCCAGTGGCCGATCGCGAGGTCCGCGGAGGTCTCGGCGACGGCGGCGAACATGTCGTCGTCGGCGAGCCCGCCCGAGACGTCGTTGACCAGCCGGGCACCGGCGGCGATCGCGGCGGTCGCGGTGGCGGCGTTCATCGTGTCGATGCTCACCGTCGCCCCGGCGGCGGCGAGGGCGGCCACGACCGGCAGCACGCGCTGCTGCTCGGCGGCCGGGTCGACGCGTTCGGAACCGGGCCGGGTCGATTCGCCGCCGACGTCGATGAGGTCGGCACCCGCCGACAGCAGGCGGTGGCCGTGGGCGATGGCGGCATCCGCGTCGGCATAGCGTCCGCCGTCGCTGAACGAATCGGGGGTCACGTTGACGATGCCCATGATCGCGGTCATCGGCGGGTCCCCGCCAGCAGCGCCATGACCTCGGTGCGCGCGGCCGGCTCCGCCATCTCGCCGCGGGCGGCCACCGTCACCGTCGAGGCGTCGGGCTGTCGGCCGCCGCGCATCGTGACGCACTGGTGGGTGGCATCCAGCACGACGAGCACGCCGCGGGCGTCGATGGCGCCCGCGATGGTGTCGGCCACCTGCTCACCCAGGCGCTCCTGCACCTGCGGGCGCGCGGCGAGGATGTCCACGACGCGCGGGAGGGCGCCGAGACCCACGACCTGCTCCCCCGGCAGGTACGCGATGTGCGCGTACCCGGCGAACGGCAGCAGGTGGTGCTCGCACGTCGAACGGAAGCGGATGTCGCGCAGCATGACCGCGCCCGAGGGCAGGGTGTCCGGCGCCGGGCCGCGCGAGACCGAGATCGTGCGGGCGAGCGGTTCCGCGGGGTCTGCTCCCACACCGGCGAAGAACTCGGCGTACGCCTCGGCGACGCGCTGCGGCGTCAGCCGCAGGCCCGGACGATCGGGATCCTCGCCGATCGCGACGAGCAGTTCCCGCACCAGGGAAGACACGCGTTCACGGTCGACGGACACGCTCCGAGCCTACGCGGTCGCGGGGCGCGCCTGCCCGGTGGGGCGGCGACGCGCGGACTTCTCCACGGCCTCGTCGGCCTCGACCGCCGCGGCGAGCCCGGCGTCCTCACGACGACGGGGCACCTCCACCGGCGGACGCGGCGACACCGGACGCTCGCTGCTGGAGAGCCACTGCGGACGCGGCGGCAGGTGCGTGATGTCCTTGAAGATCTCGGCCAGCTCGATGTGGTCGAGGGTCTCCTTCTCCAGCAGCTCCAGCGCGAGCTTGTCGAGGATGTCGCGGTTCGCGTTGATCACCTGGTAGGCCTCGTTGTGCGCCTGCTCGATGAGCGCGCGCACCTCCATGTCGACGCGCTCGGCGATGGATTCCGAGAAGTCGCGGCCGTGGCCCATGTCGCGGCCGAGGAACATCTCGCCCGAGGCGGCGCCGAGCTTGACGGGGCCGACCTCGGTGGTCATGCCGTACTCGGTGACCATCTTGCGGGCGATGCTGGTCGCCTTCTCGATGTCGTTGGAGGCACCGGTGGTGGGGTCGTGGAAGATGATCTCCTCCGCGACGCGACCGCCCATGGCATACGTCAGCTGGTCCTGCAGCTCGTTGCGGGTGACGGAGTACTTGTCATCCAGCGGCAGCACCATCGTGTAGCCCAGCGCCTTGCCGCGCGGCAGGATCGTGACCTTCGTCACGGGGTCGGTGTGGTTCATCGCCGCCGCCGCCAGGGCGTGCCCGCCCTCGTGGTAGGCGGTGATGAGCTTCTCCTTGTCCTTCATGACGCGGGTGCGCCGCTGCGGACCGGCGATGACGCGGTCGATCGCCTCGTCGAGCGCGCGCATGTCGATGAGCTGCGCGTTGGAGCGGGCGGTCAGCAGCGCCGCCTCGTTGAGCACGTTGGCGAGGTCCGCGCCGGTGAAGCCGGGCGTCTTGCGCGCGACGACCTCGAGGTCGACGGAGTCGGCCAGGGGCTTGCCGCGGCCGTGCACCTCGAGGATCTTCAGGCGGCCCTTGAGGTCGGGGGCATCCACGCCGATCTGACGGTCGAAGCGGCCGGGGCGCAGCAGCGCCGGGTCGAGGATGTCGGGGCGGTTGGTGGCCGCGATGACGATGACGTTGGCCTTGGGGTCGAAGCCGTCCATTTCGACGAGCATCTGGTTGAGCGTCTGCTCGCGCTCGTCGTGACCGCCGCCCAGACCCGCGCCGCGGTGGCGACCCACGGCATCGATCTCGTCGATGAAGATGATGGCGGGGGCGTTCTCCTTGGCCTGGTTGAACAGGTCGCGCACACGGCTCGCACCGACACCGACGAACATCTCCACGAAGTCCGAACCCGAGATCGAGTAGAACGGCACGCCCGCCTCGCCGGCGACGGCGCGCGCGAGCAGGGTCTTGCCGGTTCCGGGAGGGCCGTACAGCAGCACGCCCTTCGGGATGCGGGCGCCCACGGCCTGGAAGCGGGCGGGGTCCTTGAGGAAGTCCTTGATCTCGTGCAGCTCTTCGATCGCCTCGTCGGCCCCCGCGACGTCCTGGAACGTGACGGTGGGGGTCTCCTTGGTGACCAGCTTCGCGCGCGACTTGCCGAACTGCATGACCTTGCCGCCGCCGCCCTGGGCGGAGGACAGCAGGAACCAGAACAGCAGCCCCAGCAGCAGGATCGGGAGGAAGAGCGAGATGAACCCGTCGAACCAGGTGGCACGCGGCACGGCGTCGTTGAACCCGTCCTTGGGCTCTGCGGCATCGATCGCGTTGATGACCTCGTCGGCGCGGGCCTCGACGTAGTAGAACTGCACGTCGGTCGCGCCGTCGTGCGGCTCGGAGAGGGTCATGTCCACGCGCTGGTCACCGTCGGTGTTGAGCACCTCGGTCACGGTGCCGCCCTTGAGCAGCTCGAGACCCTCCTGGGTGGTGACCTGCTTGGCGCCGCCGAGACTGGAGATCAGCGAGAACCCGACGAGCAGCAGCACGCCGATCAGCAGGATATAGATCAGCGGATTGCGGGTGATCTTCTTGAAGTCCATGGTGCGGGGCCGGCGCCCGATCCCTTTCGTCGCAGAGCAGCCCGTACGCAGGACGGGCAACAGGGATTCAGGCTACCGCCCCGCTCTCCGGGTGATCTGTGCATTCGCCCAGGGCTGAATCGACGCGGCAGGACCCCATGCGAGGGGTCGCGCGGATGCCGGGAAGCGCCGCGGCTCAGGCGTAGACGTGCGGCGCCAGCACCGCGACGTCGCGCAGGTTGCGGTAGCGCTCGGCGTAGTCGAGGCCGTACCCGACGACGAATTCGTTCGGGATGTCGAAGCCGACGTAGCGGCAGTCGATCTGCACCTTGGCGGCCTCGGGCTTGCGCAGCAGCGCCAGCACCTCGATCGACTCCGCGCCGCGCGAGGCGAAGTTCTCCAGCAGCCAGCTGAGGGTGAGGCCGGAGTCGATGATGTCCTCGACGATGAGCACGTGCTTGCCGTGCAGGTCGGTGTCGAGGTCCTTGCGGATCTGCACGACACCGCTGGACTTCGTGCCGGCGCCGTAGGAGGACACCGCCATCCAGTCCATCGTGACGTCGCTCTGCAGCGACCGGGCGAAGTCGGCCATGACCATGACCGCACCCTTGAGCACGCCCACCAGCAGCAGGTCCTTGCCGGCGTAGTCCGCGTCGACCTGGGCCGCGAGCTGGTCGAGCTTCTCCCGGATCTGCTCCTCGGTCACGAGGATGTCGGAGAGCTGGTCCGAGATATCGGCGGCGCGCATGCCTACGAGTCTAAGTTCCCTCGGGGCCGGCGGTGAACTCGATGAGCCCGCCACGGCGGCGGGCGTGGCATCCCGGCAGATCGATCGGCCCCTGACCCGACCAGTCGGTGACGAGCCGGGCGACTTCCCACGTCTGGGAGCGGGAGAGCGATGCGCCGAACTCGCTGGCCACCACGTGCCGGATGATGCGGTGACGCAGCGCTGCCGGATTGGCGGCGAGCGCGGCGACCGACACCGCGATGCCGGCTTCGGCGGGCTGCACGATGTCCTCGATGGTCTCGTCGATCATCTCGGCGAACGCCTCGGCGTCCTCTCGCAGCTGCTCGGCGGTGCGGGCGAGCGCCTCGGCGACACCGGGGCCGAGCTCGGTCTCGAGGACCGGCAGCACCCGCTCGCGCACGCGCACCCGGGCGAACCGGGTGTCGGTGTTGTGCGGGTCGTCCCAGGGCGTCAGGCCGGCGGCGGCGCAGGCCGCGCGCGCCGTGTCGCGGCGCACGGCGAGGAGCGGCCGCAGCCAGCGGACCCCGGTCGCCTCGTCGCGACGTGCGGGCGCCATGCCGGCCAGACTCGATGCCCCCGACCCGCGGGCGAGCCCGAGCAGCACGGTCTCGGCCTGGTCGTCGAGGGTGTGACCGAGCAGCACGGCGACGGTTCCGGGTGTGGCCTGTGCCGCCTCGGCGAGCGCGCGATACCGGGCGTCGCGGGCGGCGGCTTCGGGACCGCCGTCCCCGCCGACGGTGACGCGCACCACCGCCGCGTCGATGCCGAGCGCGGTGGCCGCTGCCGCGGCATCCGCCGCCGCTTCGGCCGAACCGGGCTGCAGGGCGTGGTCGACCGTGACGCTGCGCACGGCGAGCCCGAGCTTCGGGGCCTCGAACGCGGTCGCGGAGGCCAGGGCGAGCGAGTCCGCGCCGCCGGAGAGGGCCACGACCACCGTTCCGTCGCCGGCGTACGGCTGCAGCGCGGTGCGCACGGCGCGACGGATCTCGGCGATGGCGGGGCTGAGGGACGGCACGCGACCACGGTAGCCGCCCCGGGGAGGGGCCGGTGCTGCCCCGGAGCGCCGAGGGCGCCGCATGCCACCCTGCACAGCGTCGCCAATGCACCGCCCGCAGCCCCGGACCGGGGCTTTCTGGCCCCGCACCGCCCCGGATCAGCGACATTGTGCACAGGGATCGATCACCATCGCGACAGCCCGCGCGACTAGGCTGGTCGCCGCATCCCACCCCTGTCTTGAAGGAGCACCAGCATGGGCGCGTACGACGCCGTCATCGAGATCCCCCGCGGCAGCCGCGTGAAGTACGAAGTGGACCACGGCACCGGCCGTGTCTTCCTCGACCGCGTGCTGTTCACCCCCATGGGGTACCCGAGCAACTACGGGTTCTTCGAGAACACGCTCGGCGAAGACGGCGACCCGCTCGACGTGCTGGTGCTGCTGGACCGCGACCTGTACCCGGGCGTCATGGCGAAGGTCCGCCCCGTCGGCGTGCTGAAGATGAGCGACGAGGCCGGCGGCGACGACAAGGTCGTGGCCGTGCTCGCGAAGGACCCGCGCTGGGCTCACGTCCAGGACGTCTCCGACCTCGACGAGTGGACGAAGGGCGAGATCAACCACTTCTTCGAGCACTACAAGGATCTGGAGCCCGGCAAGTGGGTCAAGGTCGACGAGTGGGCGGATGCCGCAGAGGCCGAGCGCCTGGTGACCGAGGCATTCGCACGCTTCGAGGAGCACGAGGGCGAGACCCGCACGCAGGGTGAGGGCGAAGCGCCCAAGACCGTCTGACGACGGAGAGTGTCACGAGGGGCGGGTGCTGCGGCATCCGCCCTTCGTCGTTGCTAGACCGAGACGCCGCGGTTGCGCAGGTAAAGGGCGGGGTCGATGCGGTAGCCGCCGGAGTAGACCTCGAAGTGCAGGTGGCAGCCCTGCGAGACGCCGGTGCTGCCGGCGTAGGCGATGACCTGCCCGGCTCCGACGTTCTGGCCGACGCCCACGGCGAATCCCCCGTTGCGGATGTGCGCGTACCCGGTGACGATGCCGCCGCCGTGGTCGATCTTGATGTAGTTGCCCCAGCCGCCGTAGCTGAACTGGGCGTAGATCACGCGTCCCGCTGCCGCGGCGTAGATCTGCGCCCCGCAGCCGTTGGCGAAGTCGATGCCGCGGTGACCGCTGCCGCTGCAGCCGTTGTCGCCGCAGATGCTGTCACGTCCGCCGAACCACGAGCTGATCCAGCCGCCGTGCGGCCGCACCCATCCCTGACCGCCGCCGGAGCCGCCGCCGGGGGCTCCGCCACCACCACCACCGCCACCTCCG
>Ga0233375_1001104_pt1 | contig 12645 bp, 8 predicted proteins | sample ElkDunMinimDraft_10_FD_191539 | JGI IMG/M metagenome (GOLD analysis project Ga0233375, IMG submission 191539) | Fecal eukaryotic communites from dung pellets of Tule Elk in California, USA - Elk Dung E16 | ecosystem: Host-associated > Mammals > Digestive system > Large intestine > Fecal | place... | reverse complement strand
GTCCACGCTCAGCGGGAAGCGGCCCAGGACCGTGTCGTACTTGAGCAGGTGGGCCAGGGTGTGGTTGTCCGTCAGGTCGTTGACGCCGACGATCTCGATGTCGGCCCCCGAGGCCACGATGGCGCGGTAGAAGTTGCGCCCGATGCGGCCGAAGCCGTTGATGCCGACCTTGATGGTCACTTGCCCTCCTCGGCACGCGCCGATCCCATGCCGGCGCACACAGTTGGTGTTCGGGTCACGCACGCCGCTGTGCGTCCCGACCGCCACTGACCACCACCTGCCGGGCCGTGCCCAGCGCGTTGCGTCCTCGTTGCGATCGGATGACTCGAGCCTATACCCCGAGGCGCGGGGCTCGCCCGAGACGAAGGTCCACCCTCCCGCGCCGTTCGCATGCTGGACGATCCGGCGACCGCGTCGCAGCAGTCCGGGTGGCGTGCAGGGCGCGACGGCAGGGCCGCGGGGGCACGGACCGGACGCGGGTCAGAGGTCGAGCAGGTCCGGGCTGAGCCCGGCCTCGGTGTCGGGGATCCCCAGCTCGGCGGCGCGCCGGTCCGCCGTGGCGAGCAGGCGCCGGATCCGGCCCGCGACCGCGTCCTTCGTCAGCGGCGGGTCGGCGAGCTTGCCGAGCTCCTCGAGCGAGGCCTCCTTGTGGGCGAGCCGGAGCTCGCCGGCCTGGCGCAGGTGCTCGGGCAGGTCGTCACCGAGGATCTCGAACGCCCGGTCGACGCGGGCCCCGGCCGCCACGGCGGCCCGCGCGGAGCGCCGCAGGTTCGCGTCGTCGAAGTTGGCGAGCCGGTTGGCGGTCCCCCGCACCTCACGGCGGACGCGGCGCTCCTCCCACACGAGCATCGTGTCGTGGGCGCCGAGCCGGGTGAGCATGGCGCCGATGGCGTCGCCGTCGCGGATGACGACCCGGTCCACGCCCCGCACGTCGCGGGCCTTGGCCGCCACGCCGAGGCGTCGCGCGGCGCCCACGAGCGCCAGTGCGGCCTCCGGCCCCGGGCACGTCACCTCGAGCGACGACGAGCGTCCCGGCTCGGTGAGCGAGCCGTGCGCGAGGAACGCGCCGCGCCACGCGGCCTCGGCCTCGCCGACCCCGGCCGACACGACCTGCGGCGGCAGCCCGCGGACGGGACGCCCCCGGTTGTCCAGCAGACCGGTCTGACGGGCCAGGGACTCGCCGTCCTTGACGACGCGCACGACGTACCGGCTGCCGCGGCGCAGGCCGCCGCCGGACACCACGATGATGTCGCTCTCGTGGCCGTAGACCTCGGCGATGGCCTGGCGCAGCCGGCGGGCGGCGATCCCGGTGTCCAGCTCCGCCTCGATGACGATGCGCCCGGAGATGATGTGCAGGCCACCGGCGAACCGCAGGGTGGCCGAGATCTCCGCCTTCCGGCACGAGGTCTTGTCGACCTTCAGCCGGGCGAGCTCGTCCTTCACCTGTGCCGTCAGCGCCATGGCGTCATCCTGCCACTGACACCCGGGTGGTCGTGACCGTCCCGTGACCCGGGTTCGGGGGCTCGGCGGCGGTCCGCGCGGCGTGCCGAGGTCGACCGACCAGCGCCCTGTCAGTGCCCGACCGGGGTCCCGACGTCGCCCAGGTAGCCCTCCACGACGTCGCGCAGCGCCGCAGCGAGCCGCAACGGGTCGTGCACCGCGCTCTGGTCCCCCCGCCGGACCTGTCGGACGAGCAGCCGGGTGCCCGTCGACGCGCAGAGGTCCGCGAGCTCACCGACGTCGTCGACGGACGCCGGGTCCACGATCACGGCGTGCACGGGCAGCTCGGGGGCGTGCGCGCGCAGCACCGCGAGGTGGTCGACGGCGCGCATGCCCTGCGTCTCGTCGTCCGGCGTGAGGTTGAGCGTGACGACGATGCGCGCCCGGGTCCCGAGCAGCGCGGCGCGCAGCTCGGGGACCAGCAGGTGCGGGAGCACCGACGAGTACCAGGAGCCCGGGCCCAGCACGACCCAGTCGGCGTCGCGCACCGCCTGCACCGCCTCCGGGCAGGCCGGGGGGTCCGCCGGGTGCAGCCGCAGCTGCTCGATGCGGTACGGCGTCACGGCGACCTGGGTCTGCCCGCGCACGACCTCGAGCGTGCCGTCGTCGCGCCGCACGTCCGCCTCGATCTCCAGCGGCACGGCCGCCATGGGCAGCACGCGTCCTCGCGCACCGAGCAGCCGCCCCACGAGGTCGAGCCCGCCCACCGTGTCCCCCAGCAGCTGCCACAGGGCGACGATCAGCAGGTTCCCCACCGAGTGGTGGTCCAGCGGCCCGTCGGTGGCGAAGCGGTGCTGCAGCAGGTCCCGCCAGGTGCGACCCCACTCGGAGTCGTCGCACAGCGCGGCCAGCGCCATCCGCAGGTCCCCCGGGGGCAGCACGCCGAGCTCCTCGCGCAGCCGGCCGGACGACCCGCCGTCGTCCGCGACGGTGACGACAGCCGTGATCCGGTCCGTCATGAGCCGCAGGGCCGACAGGGAGGCCGCCAGGCCGTGCCCGCCGCCGAAGGCGACGAAGGCGGGGTTCGCGGGCTCACGGAGCCCGCTCGGCGGAGTGCTCACTCCTTGCCCAGGTCCCTCGCCGTCACCTGGACGCGGTGCCCGCGCTCGCGCAGCCGCGCACCGATCGCCTCGCTGATGGCGACGGAGCGGTGCTTGCCGCCCGTGCAGCCCACCGCGATGGTCGCGTAGCGCTTCTCCTCGTGCACGTAGCCCGCGAGCACCGGCTCGAGCGCGTCGACGTAGCGCTCGACGAACGTCGTGGCGCCCGGCAGTCCGAGCACGTAGTCGCGTACCGGGGCGTCCCGCCCCGACAGGTGCCGCAGCTCGGTGATCCAGTAGGGGTTGGACAGGAACCGCACGTCGACGACGTGGTCCGCGTCCAGCGGGATGCCGTACTTGAACCCGAACGACACCACGGACAGGTGCAGCACCTCGTCCGCCGGGCTCGCGACCCCGGCGCGCACGACACGTGCGAGGTCGTGCACGTTGAGGTCCGAGGTGTCGATGACGGTGTCGGCCCGTTCGCGCAGCTCGGCGAGCAGGGCCCGCTCGCGGGCGATGCCGTCGAGGATCCGGCCGTCCGCCTGCAGCGGGTGCGGCCGGCGCACCTGCTCGAACCGGCGGACCAGCACCTCGTCGGACGCGTCGAGGAACAGCACCCGCAGCTCGACCCCCGTGCCCTGCAGGTGGTCGATCACCCCGGTCAGCGCCGCGAAGTACTCCCGGCCGCGGACGTCGATCACCGCAGCCAGCCGCCGGGCCCCCGTGCCCACCGGCCCGCTCGTGAGCATGCCGACCAGGTGCGTGAGCATCTGCGCGGGCAGGTTGTCGACGACGTACCAGCCGAGGTCCTCGAGGACCGCGGCCGCGCGGGTCCGGCCCGCACCGGACATGCCGGTGATGACCAGGACCTCGGGCTGCTCGAGGACCGGTGCCTCGGCGGCCGCCTCGAGGGCGGGGATGCCCGCCGGCACGGTGATCGGCGAGGGCTCGCTCATGCGTCAAGGATGCCAGGCTCGTCGGCGGGCACCGCGCCGGACCCGCCGGGCGGCGTGCCGGTGGCTGCGTCCACCGGCGGTCCCGCGAGCGCTGCGACCACCGCCTGGGCCGTGCGGGCACCCATGCCGGGGACCGTCGCGATCTCCTCGGCGGACGCCGCGCGCAGCCGCTTCACCGAGCCGAAGTGCCGCAGCAGCGCGGCCTTGCGCGCGGGTCCCAGGCCCGGCACGTCGTCCAGCACGGACACGGTCATGCCCTTGCTGCGCCGCTTGCGGTGGGCGGTGATCGCGAACCGGTGCGCCTCGTCGCGGACGCGCTGCAGCAGGTACAGCCCCTCCGACGCGCGCCGGAGGATGACCGGGTACTCCTCCCCCGGCAGCCACACCTCCTCGAGCCGCTTGGCCAGCCCGCACAGCGCGACGTCGTCGATGCCCAGCTCGGCCAGCGCCGCGGCAGCCGCCGCGACCTGCGGCGGGCCCCCGTCGACGACGACGAGGTTGGGCGGGTACGCGAACCGCACGGGCCGTCCCGTGCGCTCGTCGACGGGTCCGCTGCGCGGCGCGTCGTCCTCCTCCCCGTCCCCCAGCTCGGGGTCGTGCGCGTCTGCTCGCTCCGCCAGGTAGCGGCGGAACCGCCGGGTGATGACCTCGTGCATGGCGGCGGTGTCGTCGCGCGCACCCTGGCCCTCCGGGCCGCGCACCGAGAACAGTCGGTACTCGCTCTTGCGGGCGAGCCCGTCCTCGAACACCACCATCGACGCGGACTGGTACGTGCCCTGGTTGTGGGACACGTCGTAGCACTCGATCCGCAGCGGGGCCGTCGGCAGGTCGAGCGCCTCCTGGATCTCGCGCAGCGCCATGCTGCGGCTCGTGAGGTCGCCGGCGCGGCGCGTCCGGTGCAGCGCGAGGGCGTGCTCGGCGTTGCGCAGCACGGTGGCCGCGAGCTCCCGCTTGTCGCCGCGCTGCGGCACGCGCACCTGCACGCGGCTGCCCCGCAGGCCGGACAGCCAGGCCTGCACCTGCTCGACGTCGGTGGGCAGCACGGGCACGAGCACCTCGCGCGGCACCGACGCCGAGGCGGCCTCCGGGTCCTCGCCGCCGTACACCTGCTGCAGCAGGTGCTCGACCAGCGCCGCGTCGTCGATGTCCTCGACCTTCTCGACCACCCAGCCGCGCTGCCCGCGGATGCGGCCGTCCCGCACGTGGAAGACCTGGACGGCGGCCTCGAGCTCGTCACCGGCCAGGGCGAAGACGTCGGCGTCGGTGCCGTCGGACAGGACGACCGCGTTGCGCTCGGTGGCCTTCTCGAGGGTCGCGATGTCGTCGCGCAGCCGCGCGGCACGCTCGTAGTCGAGCTCGGCCGCGGCCTCCTTCATCGCGCGCGTCAGCCGCCGGGTGAACCGGGCCGTGTCGCCCGCCATGAAGTCGCAGAAGTCCTGGGCGAGCTGGTGGTGCTCGTCGACGCCGATGCGTCCGACGCACGGGGCCGAGCACTTGTCGATGTAGCCGAGCAGGCACGGCCGCCCCTGCTGACGCGCGCGCTTGAAGACACCGGCGGAGCACGTGCGCACGGGGAAGACCCGCAGCAGCAGGTCCACGGTCTCGCGGATCGCCCACGCGTGCGCGTACGGCCCGAAGTAGCGGGTGCCCTTGCGCTTGGCCCCGCGCATGACCTGCACCCTGGGCACCTCGTCGGCCATGGTGACGGCGAGGTAGGGGTAGGACTTGTCGTCGCGGTACTTGACGTTGAACCGCGGGTCGAACTCCTTGATCCAGGAGTACTCGAGGGCGAGCGCCTCGACCTCGGTGCCCACGACCGTCCACTGCACCGACGCCGCCGTGGTCACCATCTGCTGCGTGCGCGGGTGCAGCCCGGCGATGTCCTGGAAGTAGCTGTTGAGCCGGTTGCGCAGGCTCTTGGCCTTGCCGACGTACACCACGCGCCCGTGCTCGTCCCGGAAGCGGTACACGCCCGGGGCGTCGGGGATCTCCCCCGGCGCGGGGCGGTAGGTCGCGGGGTCGGCCATGTCCCGAGCCTAAGTCCGACGACCGACAGGCCCGCGCCCCGGGTGCCCGTGCCGGGCACCGGGTGCGCCGCAGCAGGATGCGGGTGTGACGTGCACCACTAGGGTCGGGGCATGGCTCAGCTCCTGCACCAGTACTCCGTCGACCTCGTGTGGACCGGTGCGCGCGACACCGGGACGGCGACGTACACGTCCTACGGCCGCGACCACACCCTGACGTCGGGCGGCAAGGTGCCGCTGCCGGGCACCTCGGACCCCGGGTTCCGGGGCGACCCGGACCGCTGGTCGCCCGAGGACCTGCTGGTCGGGGCGCTGTCCCAGTGCCACATGCTGTGGTTCCTGCACCTCGCCGCCGCCGCGGGCGTCGTCGTCGTCGGCTACACCGACTCCGCGTCCGGCACGATGCGCATCGAGGCGGCGGGCCAAGGGCAGTTCACCGAGGTGGTGCTCCGGCCGCGGGTGACGGTGCGCGGCACCGCCCTGGCCGACGGCACCGCCATCGACGGCGCCCTGCTCACCGGCCTGCACCACCGCGCGCAGGAGCACTGCTTCATCGCGCGCTCGGTGAACTTCCCCGTGCGGCACGAGCCGGCCCCGCCGGCCCACGAGCCGGCCTGACGCCGGGGCCCGCCCCGGTCAGGCGGGCACCCGCTCCCGCTCGGGCTCGAGGACCTCGGCGAGGAAGCGCCCCGTGTGGCTGCCCGGCACGCCCGCGACGTGCTCGGGCGTCCCCTCGGCGACGACCGTGCCGCCTCCGGACCCGCCCTCGGGGCCCATGTCGATGACCCAGTCGGCGTTCTTGATCACGTCGAGGTTGTGCTCGATGACGAGCACGGTGTTGCCCTTGTCGACCAGGGACTGCAGCACGCCGAGGAGCTTGCGGATGTCCTCGAAGTGCAGCCCGGTGGTCGGCTCGTCGAGCACGTAGATGGTGCGGCCGGTCGAGCGGCGCTGCAGCTCGGCGGCGAGCTTGACCCGCTGCGCCTCGCCGCCGGACAGCGTGGGGGCGGGCTGCCCGAGCCGGACGTAGCCCAGCCCCACGTCGACGAGCGTGCGCAGGTGGCGGGCGATCGCCGGCACCGCGGCGAAGAACTCCGCGGCCTCCTCGATCGGCATCGCCAGGACGTCCGCGACGGTCTTGCCCTTGAAGTGCACCTCGAGCGTCTCGCGGTTGTACCGGGCGCCGTGGCAGACCTCGCACGGCACGTACACGTCCGGCAGGAAGTTCATCTCGATCTTCAGCGTGCCGTCACCCGAGCACGCCTCGCACCGGCCGCCCTTGACGTTGAACGAGAACCGGCCGGGGGTGTACCCCCGGACCTTGGCCTCCTGGGTCTCCGCGAACAGCTTGCGGACGTGGTCCCACACCCCCGTGTACGTCGCGGGGTTGGACCGCGGCGTGCGCCCGATGGGGCCCTGGTCCACGTGCACGACCTTGTCGAGCTGGTCGAGCCCCGTGACGCGCTTGTGGCGTCCGGCGACCTGCCGCGCACCGTTGAGCTCGTTGGCCATCACCGTGTAGAGGATCGAGTTCACGAGCGTCGACTTGCCGGAGCCGGACACCCCGGTGACCGCCGTGAGCACCCCGAGCGGGAAGGACACGTCGATGCCCCGCAGGTTGTTCTCGCGCGCCCCCACGACCGTCACCTGCCGCGTGCGGTCCACGGGCCGGCGCTCGGCCGGCATCGGGATGGACCGGCGGCCCGACAGGTACGCGCCGGTGACGGACTCCGCGGACGCGAGCAGACCGTCGAGGTCCCCCGAGTGCACCACGCGCCCCCCGTGCTCGCCCGCGCCCGGACCGATGTCGACGATCCAGTCCGCCGCCCGGATGGTGTCCTCGTCGTGCTCGACGACGATGAGGGTGTTGCCGAGGTCCCGCAGCCGGGTGAGCGTGTCGATCAGCCGCCGGTTGTCACGCTGGTGCAGGCCGATGGACGGCTCGTCGAGCACGTACAGCACCCCGACGAGGCCCGACCCGATCTGCGTCGCGAGCCGGATGCGCTGCGCCTCGCCGCCCGAGAGCGTCGCGGCCGGCCGCATGAGCGACAGGTAGTCGAGGCCGACGTCGAGCAGGAACCCCAGGCGGGCCTGGATCTCCTTGATCACCTGCGCGGCGATCGCCCGCTCGCGCTCACCGAGCTCGAGGCCGTCGATGAACGCGCGCGCCTCGTCGATCGGCAGCTCGCACACCTCGGCGATCGACCGGCCGCCGACCTTGACGGCGAGCACCTCGGGCTTCAGCCGTGCGCCCTGGCACGTGGGGCACGGGACCTCCCGCATGAAGGCCTCGTACTTCTCCTTGCTCCACTCCGAGTCGGTCTCGGCGTGCCGGCGCTGCAGGAAGGTGATGACGCCCTCGAACCCCGTGGAGTACTGCCGCTCACGCCCCCACCGGTTGCGGTAGCGGACGTGCACCTCGTGGTTCTGCCCGTGCAGCACCGCGTCCCGTGCGCGCTTCGGCAGCGCCCGCCAGGGCGTGTCCATCGAGAACCCGAGGTCGGCCGCGAGCGCGCTGAGCACGCGCTGGAAGTACTCGGACGACGTCTGGGCCCACGGCGCGACCGCCCCCTGCGCGAGCGACAGGTCGTCGTCGGGGATCACGAGCTCGGGGTCCACCTCGAGCCGCGACCCGATGCCCGTGCACTCCGGGCAGGCGCCGTAGGGCGCGTTGAACGAGAACGTGCGCGGCTCGATCTCCTCGAGCGTCAGGACGTGGTCGTTCGGGCACGCGCGGTGCTCGGAGAACCGGCGCTCGCGCTGCGGGTCGTCCGCGTCGGCGTCGACGAGCTCGACCACGAGCAGGCCGCCGGCGAGCCCCAGCGCCGTCTCGACCGAGTCGGTGAGGCGGCGCTGCACGCCCTCGCGGGACACCAGGCGGTCCACGACCACCTCGATGTCGTGCTTGAGCTTCTTCTCGAGCGTCGGCGGTGAGGCCAGCTGCACGACCTCGCCGTCGACGCGGGCGCGGGAGAACCCCTTGCCCTGCAGCTCGCGGAAGAGCTCCGCGTACTCCCCCTTGCGCCCGCGCACGACCGGCGCGAGCACCTGGTACCGCGTCCCCTCCGGCAGCTCCAGCAGCCGGTCCACGATCTGCTGCGGCGTCTGGGCCGTGACCCGCTCCCCGCACACCGGGCAGTACTGCGTGCCGGCGCGGGCGAACAGCAGGCGCAGGTAGTCGTAGACCTCGGTGATGGTGCCGACGGTGGAGCGCGGGTTGCGGTTGGTCGACTTCTGGTCGATGGACACCGCCGGGGACAGCCCCTCGATGAAGTCCACGTCGGGCTTGTCCATCTGCCCGAGGAACTGCCGCGCGTACGCGGACAGCGACTCGACGTAGCGTCGCTGCCCCTCGGCGAAGATCGTGTCGAAGGCGAGGGACGACTTGCCGGAGCCGGACAGGCCGGTGAAGGCGATGAGGGCGTCACGGGGCAGGTCGACGTCGACGTTGCGGAGGTTGTGCTCCCGGGCGCCGCGGACCAGCAGACGGTCGGACAGAGGATCGGTCACAGCCGACGAGTCTACGTCGGGCCACCGACAGTCGCACACGTGTTCGAGGTGCGCGATCGACGCCGGTGCGGTACCGCATCCGCACGCCCGACCCCGCGAGCGCCGTCGGGCCGAGCGGGCCATGCTGAGGGCGATGGACGCGCCGAGCACACCGACGGACGAGGACGGCCCGCCGGACGACCCCCCGGCGGGCGACCTCCTGCTGGACGGCCAGGTCCCCGTCGAGGAGTACGCCGTGCTGGGCGACGGCCACTCCGCCGCCCTGGTGTCGCGGCACGGGTCGGTCGACTGGCTGTGCCTGCCACGGTTCGACTCGGACGCCTGCTTCGCCGCGCTCCTGGGCACGCCCGAGCACGGCCGATGGCTCCTGACGGTCCGGGACGCCGCCGCCGTGACCCGGCGGTACCGGGGCGACTCGTTCGTCCTCGAGACGACCTACCGCACCGCGGGGGGCACGGCCGTCGCCACCGACGCCATGCCGTCGGGCGACGGACGCGCGGACCTGGTGCGCCGGCTGACCTGCACGGCCGGGGAGGTCGAGGTCGAGCACGAGTGGGTGGTGCGCTTCGGGTACGGCGCCGTGCAGCCGTGGGTGCGCCACGAGGACGACGCCGACGGCTGCGACACGATCCGCGCGGTGGCGGGCCCCGACTCGCTGGTGCTGCGCGGCGACCGCCTCCCCCGCGCCGACGGACGCCGCCACCGCGACCGGTTCACGCTGCACGCGGGGCAGAGCGTCGAGCTGTCGCTCACGTGGGTCCACTCGTGGCAGCCGGTGCCGCCGCGCCTGCCGGTGAGCGGCCGGGTCGACACGACGGCGGTCCGCTGGGGCCTGTGGGCGCGCGACTGCGGGTACGACGGCCCGTACCGGGAGGCGGTCGTCCGCTCGCTGCTCGTGCTGCGCCTGCTGACCGACGCCACCACCGGGGGCATCGTCGCGGCGCCGACGACGTCGCTGCCCGAGACCCCGGGCGGCGAGCGCAACTGGGACTACCGGTACTGCTGGCTGCGGGACGCCGCGTTCACGCTCGAGGCGCTCCTGGAGCAGGGGTTCCGCGACGAGGCGACCCAGTGGCGGGACTGGCTGGCCCGGGCCGTGGCGGGCGACCCGCGGGACCTGCAGATCATGTACCGGCTGGACGGCGGGCGCCGCCTGCCGGAGACGCACCTCGGCCACCTGCCGGGGTACGCGGGCTCGCGCCCGGTGCGCCGGGGCAACGGCGCGGTGCGGCAGGTGCAGCACGACGTGCTCGGCGTGGTCATGTCGGCGCTGGCGATGGCCCGGGACGCGGGTCTCGCCGAGACGTCCGACACGTGGTCGCTGCAGCGTCGGCTCGTCGACGACCTGGCGCGCCACTGGCGGGAGCCGGACCGCGGCATCTGGGAGGTGCGCGGCGAGCCCCGGCACTTCACGCACTCGAAGGTGATGACGTGGGTCGCGCTCGACCGCGCGGTGCAGGCCGTCGAGCAGCACGGCCTGCCCGGCCCCGTCGAGCGCTGGCGCCGCACCCGCGACGAGGTCCGCACCGACGTCCTCGCCCACGGGTGGTCCGACGCGCGCGGCAGCTTCGTGCAGCACTACGGGGCGGAGCACACCGACGCCTCGCTGCTGCAGCTGGTCCTGGTGGGGTTCGTGCCCGCGGACGGACCGCACGCGCGCGGGACGGTCGCCGCGGTCCGCGAGGAGCTGGAGGTCGGGCCGGGGCTGCTGCGCCGGTACCGCACGGAGCGCACGGACGACGGGCTGCACGGCGACGAGGCCGCGTTCCTCGCGTGCTCCTTCTGGCTCGCCGACGCCCTGGCCCGGGGGGACGACGTCGACGGCGCCCGCCGGGTGCTCGACGCGGTGGTGCCGCTGGCCAACGACGTGGGCCTGCTCGCCGAGCAGTACGACCCCGTCGGCCGGCACATGCGGGGCAACGTGCCGCAGGCGCTCTCGCACCTGGCGCTCGTCCGCGCGGCGCACAGCCACGCGGCGGCGGCCCGGCGCGCGGCCGCGGGGGCGGCGGCGGTGACCCCGTGATCGCGCGGCCCGCCGGTCCGTGCACGGACCACGTCGACCCCGGGGGCCCCAGCGCGGTGCGGGTGCTGGACGACGCGGAGCTCCGCACCGCGTCCGTCGGGCCGATGGACAACGACGCCTACCTGCTCACGTGCCGCGCCACGGGCGCCCAGCTGCTCGTCGACGCCCCCGCGGACCCCGACCGGCTGCTGGCCCTCGTCCGGGAGGGCTCGCCGTCGGCACGGCTCGACACCGTGGTGGTCACCCACCGGCACGGCGACCACCTGGGTGCGCTGGCCTCCGTCGTGGCCGTGACGGGGGCCCGGGTCGCCGCGGGCGTCGCCGACGCGGACGCGATCGAGGACGCGACCGGCTGCAAGGTCGCGGTGCGCCTGCGCCACGGCGACCACGTCCGGGTCGGCGCGCTGGTCCTCGACGTCGTGGCGCTGCGCGGCCACACCCCGGGGTCGGTGGCCCTGGCGCTGACCGAGGGCCCGCAGGCGCGGACGCCCGGGGCCGTGGCCGGGCGCACGCACCTGTTCACGGGGGACTCGCTGTTCCCCGGCGGCGTGGGCAGCACGCAGGGCGACCCCGCGCGGTTCGCGCGGCTGCTCGCTGACGTCACCTCGCGCGTCTTCGACCGGTACGGGGACGGCACCTGCGTCCACCCGGGCCACGGCGAGGCGACGACCCTGGGCGAACAGCGCCCCCACCTCCCCGCGTGGGCCTCCCGCGGCTGGTGACCCTCAGTCCTCCGGCGGACCCAGCACCGAGGTCGCGACGGTCGCGTGCGCCGACTCGTCGTCCGACGGGTGGTAGATCCCCGCCAGCACGTCGCGGTACAGCCGGGCGAGCTCGCTGCCCGTGAAGTACGCCCCGCCGCCGGACACGCGCAGCGCGAGGTCCACGACGACGCGTGCCGTCTCGGTGGCCCGCACCTTGAGCCCCACGAGCTGCGCGAACCACCGCGCGCCGTGGTCCGCCTGCTCGTCGACGTCGCGCGCCAGGGCGAACACCTGCAGCTCGGCCCCGTCCTGGGCGAGCGCCGCGTCCGCGATGCGCCAGCGGATGTCGGGGTCCTGCGCGTACGACCGGCCGCCGTGCTTGAGCGACGTGCGCCGCCGGGCGTGCCCGACGCCGAGCTCGAGCGCCCGGCGCCCGATGCCCGTGTACACGGCCGCCAGCAACGTCTCGAAGACGGCGAACAGCGCGAACACGAACGGGTCCGCCGACGGTCCCGGCGGCAGCCTCCGGTAGACGCGGTCCGCCGGCGCGTACGCGCCGTCCAGCACGGTGGTGGCCGACTGGGTCGCGCGCATGCCGAGCGTGTCCCAGTCGTCGCGCGCCTGGACGCCACCGTCCTGCCGGGCGACGACGCCGTGCACGAGGCGCGGGTCGGCCGGGTCGGAGTCGTCCAGGCCGAACGTCGCGAGCCGCGTCCAGACCGGCGACAGCGACGTGAAGATCTTCGTGCCGTGGTACCGGTAGCCGCCGTCGGGCTGCGGCACGGCCCGGGTGCGGGACCCGAACATCACCAGGTCGTTGCCCGCCTCGGAGTTGCCGAACGCGTACACCTCCCCCGCGGCCGCGTCCTGCAGCACGAACTCCAC
>Ga0233375_1001103_pt1 | contig 12653 bp, 7 predicted proteins | sample ElkDunMinimDraft_10_FD_191539 | JGI IMG/M metagenome (GOLD analysis project Ga0233375, IMG submission 191539) | Fecal eukaryotic communites from dung pellets of Tule Elk in California, USA - Elk Dung E16 | ecosystem: Host-associated > Mammals > Digestive system > Large intestine > Fecal | place... | reverse complement strand
CCTGGGCGGCCCGGTCAACAAGGTGGCCTACACGTTCGCCGTCACGGGCCTGGCGACCGAGGGGCTGGCGACCGACGCGACGCAGTACCGGATCATGGCCGCGGTCATGGGCGCCGGCATGGTCGCGCCCCTCGCCCTGGCGCTGGCGACCACGGTCCGCAAGCGGCTGTTCACCCACGCCGAGCAGGAGAACGGCAAGGCGGCGTGGTTGCTGGGGGCCTCGTTCATCTCCGAGGGGGCCATCCCGTTCGCGGCCGCCGACCCCTGGCGCGTCATCGTGTCGTCGGTCGTGGGGTCGGCCGCGACCGGCGGGATCGTCATGGCGGTCGGCTCGACGCTCGTCGCGCCGCACGGCGGCATCTGGGTGCTGCCGCTCATCGGCAACCCCGCGGGGTTCCTGCTGGCCGTCGTCGTCGGGACCCTCGTGAGCGCGCTGGTCGTCGTGGTCCTCAAGACGCTCGCGCACGACCCCGCCGTCGCGGCCGAGCGCGCCGCCGAGGAGGCGCGCGACCCCGAGCTCGCCGCGGCCTGAGAGGTCCGCTGCCCACCGCACCCCGGCACCTGCCGTCACCCGTCGAAGGAGACCACCCATGGCCGAGCGCACCGTCGCCGTCGCGTCGCGCGTCGGGCTGCACGCCCGCCCCGCGATGCTGTTCACCCAGGCCGTCGCCGCCGGCGGCGTGCCCGTCACGATCGCCCGGCCGGGCGGTGCGCCCGTCGACGCGTCGAGCATCCTGCTCGTGATGTCCCTGGGCGTCCCGCACGGTGAGGAGGTGACGCTCGCGGCGGAGGGCCCGGACGCGGACCGCCTGCTCGACGAGCTCGTCGCGCTGCTCGCCACCGACCTCGACGCGCCCGACGCGCCGGCGCCGTCGGGGGCGGCGTCGTGACCGCCGCACCGGTGGGCGCCCCCGCGGGGGTCCTGCACGGCGTGGGCGTGGGCCGCGGCGCGGCGGTCGGGCCGGTCGCGCTCGTGCGGGCCGCGCCGGCGGTGGACCCCGGCGCACCCCTCGTGGTGGACGGCGTCGAGGCGGCCCCGGCCCGGGTGCGGGAGGTCGTGGAGCGCGCCTTCGCGGACGTCGCCGCCGGTCTGCGCGAGCAGGCCGCCACCGCGACGGGCACGGTCCGCGACGTCCTCGCCGCGACCGCCCAGATGGCCGACGACACGGCGCTGCGCGGCCAGGTGCTCACCCGCATCGACTCCGGGGAGCCTCCCGTCGCGGCCGTCGACGGCGTCGTCGAGACGTTCGCCGGCATGTTCGAGCAGGCGGGGGGCTACCTCGCGGAGCGGGTCACGGACCTGCGCTCCGTGCGTGACCGCGTCGTGGCGCGCACCCTCGGGCTGCCCGAGCCGGGCGTGCCGTACCTCGACCGGCCCTCGGTGGTCGTCGCGCGGGACCTGGCCCCGGCGGACACCGCCGCGCTGGACCTCACCAAGGTCGTCGCCATCGTCACCGAGCTCGGCGGTCCCACCGGGCACACCGCGATCATCGCCGGGCAGCTGGGGCTGCCGTGCGTGGTCCGGGTCGCCGGCGCCACGGGCCTGGAGGAGGGGACCGTCGTGGCGGTGGACGCCGCCGCGGGCACCGTGCTCCCCGATCCCGGCGAGGACGTGCGCGCCGCCCTCGAGCGTCGTCGCGCGACCGAGGTGATGCTCGCGGACGACACCGCCCCCGGGGCGACGGCCGACGGCCGCGCCGTCGGCCTGCTGGCGAACATCGGCACGGCGGCGGACGCGGAGCGTCTCGTGGCGAGCGCCGAGGGCGTCGGGCTGTTCCGCACCGAGGTGCTCTTCCTCGACCGCGCGACCGCGCCGAGCGTCGAGGAGCAGGCCGAGACGTACACCGCCGTGCTGCGCGCGGCGGCCGGTCGCAAGGTCGTCGTGCGGACCCTGGACGCCGGTGCCGACAAGCCGCTGGCGTTCGCCACGCTCCCCGACGAGGAGAACCCCGCGCTCGGGGTCCGCGGGTACCGGCTGGTGCGCGCCCACCCCGAGCTGCTCGACACCCAGCTGGCCGCGCTGGGCCGCGCCCGCGCGGCCACCGGCGCGTCGCCGTGGGTGATGGCGCCCATGGTGGCGACGCCCGACGAGGCCCGCGACTTCGCGACCCGGGCCCGGGCGGCGGGGGTGGACACCGTCGGCGTGATGGTCGAGGTCCCGGCCGCCGCGCTGCGGGCGGTGGACGTCCTCGCCGAGGTCGACTTCGTCTCCCTGGGCACCAACGACCTCGCGCAGTACGCGATGGCGACGGACCGGCTGCGCGGGGAGCTCGCCGACCTGCTCGACATGTGGCAGCCCGCCGTGCTCGACCTCGTCGCCGCGACCGCCCGCGCCGGGCGCGCCACCCGCAAGCCGGTCGGCGTGTGCGGGGAGTCCGCGGGGGACCCGCTGATGGCCCTCGTGCTCGCCGGCCTGGGCGTCACCAGCCTGTCGATGGCCCCGGGCGCCCTCCCGGCCGTCCGGTACGCGCTGCGTCGGCACACCCTGCTGACCTGCGAGGAGATCGCCGACGCCGCGTTGGCGGCGAGGACCGCCCCGGAGGCGCGCGCGGCGGCCCTCGCCCTCGTCGACCACGAGGTGCGCACCACCCTGGCCCTCTGACGCGTCCCCGCCGGCGCGGCCGGGAGGACGTCCCGCGGACGACCGCCGCGGGCCGCGGCGCGTCCGGGCGGCGCTCCCGGTGCGCGGCGTACCCTGGCGCGATGGCGCACGAGCATGCCGACCTGCACGATCCGGAGACCGACCCGCTCGCCACGTACGTTCTGGAGCCCGACGACGTGCGCCCGCTGCTGGGTCGCGTCGTCGCCGCGGCCGGGCACGGGACGGCTGCGTCCATCGCCCCGTTCACCGGCGCCCCCATCGCGGCCGTGCCGGTGACGACGCCGGCCGACCTGCCGGAGGCCGCCCGCCGGGCACGCGCCGCGCAGCGGCTCTGGGCCGCCCGTCCCGTCGGTGAGCGCGCCGCCGTCCTGCTGCGGGTGCACGACCTGCTGCTGGAACGGCAGTCGGACGTGCTCGACCTCCTGCAGGTCGAGACGGGCAAGGCCCGCGGGCACGCCTGGGAGGAGCTGGGCGAGGTCGCCAACGCCGCGCGGTACTACGCGCTGCGGGCGCGCCGCCTGCTCGCGCCGCGGGCCGTGCGCGGGTTGTGGGGGCCGTTCTCGCGGGGCCGTGTGCTGCGCCACCCGCTCGGGGTCGTCGCGGTGCTCACCCCGTGGAACTACCCGCTGTCGCTCGGCCTCGGCGACGCCCTGCCCGCGCTCGTCGCGGGCAACGCGGTCCTGCTGCGGGCCGACCCGCAGACGGCGTTGACGCTGCTGTGGTGCGCCGAGCTGCTCGAGGACGCCGGTCTGCCCGCCGACCTCCTGCAGGTCGTCGTCGGCGGCCCCGAGGTGGGCATGGCGCTGCTCGAGCACGTCGACCACGCCGGCTTCACGGGCTCCACCCGCTCCGGGCGCGTCGTCGCGCAGCGCGCGGGCGAGCTCGGTGTGCCGGTCACCCTGGAGCTCGGCGGCAAGAACGCGATGTACGTGGCCGAGGACGTGGACGTGGAGGCGACCGCCGAGGGTGCGGTCCGCGCGTGCTTCGGCTCCGCCGGGCAGCTGTGCGCCTCGGTCGAGCGGATCTACGTCCGCGAGGAGGTGCGGGACGAGTTCGTCGCGGCGCTGGTCCGGCGCACGGCCGCGCTGCGGCTCGGGTCCGGCCTGGACTACCGCGCGGACATGGGCTCCCTCGTCGGGCCCGCGCAGCTGGCGCGGGTCGTGGAGCACGTCGAGGACGCCGTCGGGCACGGCGCCACCGTCCTGACGGGCGGTGAGCAGCGACCCGACCTGGGGCCGTACTTCTACGAGCCGACCGTGCTGACCGACGTGCCGCCCGAGGCGCGGGCCCACCGCGAGGAGACCTTCGGCCCCGTGGTCGCGGTCTACCCGGTGGCGTCCGACGACGAGGCCGTCGCCGCCATGAACGACTCCGACCTGGGGCTGGTGGCGGCCGTCTGGACCCGCTCGACGGCGCGCGGCACCGCGCTCGCCGCGCGGGTGCGGGCCGGCGCGGTGTCCGTCAACGACACCCACCAGCTGCTGTGGGGCAGCGTCGGGGCGCCCCTGGGTGGCGTCGGCGCGTCCGGGTACGGGCGGCGCCACGGCCGCGAGGGGCTCTGGGAGACCACCTGGACGCAGTCGGTCGTGGCCCAGCGCGGTGTGCACGGGTCGCGCGGCCTGGGCATGCGGCAGGTCCACGAGCTCGGCTCCGAGGTGTGGCCCCGGGCGCTGACGCGGCTGCTGCGCCTCGAGCGCGTCCTGCGCGTGCCCTGAGAGGCGCCCGCCCCGCCGTCCCGGGACGCGGGAGGCCGGCCCGGCACGTGCCGGACCGGCCTCCCGGTGTGCTGCGAACGGGGGAGCGGGGCGCTCAGGCGCCGACGACCTCCACCGCCTGACGGGCGATCGCCAGCTCCTCGTTGGTCGGCACCACCAGCACCGTGACCTTGGCGCCGTCGGGCGAGATCACCGTGGGCTCGCTCTTGCGGCCCTCGTTGCGCGCGAGGTCGACCTCGATGCCCAGGGCCTCCAGGTCCGCGAGCGCACCGGCGCGCACGATGTCGTCGTTCTCGCCGATCCCGGCCGTGAACGTGATCACGTCGAGGCGCCCCAGCACCGCGTGGTAGGCGCCGATGTACTTGCGCAGCCGGTGCAGGTACACGTCGAGCGCGCGGCGCGCACCCGGCTCGCCCTGCGCCACCAGCTCGTGCAGCGCGCGGAAGTCGCTGACGCCCGACAGGCCCTTGACGCCCGAGCGGCGGTTCAGCAGGTCGTCGAGCTCGTCGATGCTCATGCCCGCGTTGCGGTACAGGTGGATGAGGATCGCCGGGTCGACGTCGCCCGAGCGGGTCCCCATGACCAGGCCCTCGAGCGGCGTCAGGCCCATCGACGTCTCGACCGCGACACCGCCGCGGACGGCCGACGCGGACGCGCCGTTGCCCAGGTGCAGGACGATCTGGTTGAGGTCCTCGAGCGGACGGCCGAGGAACTGCGCGACCTGCTGGGACACGTACTGGTGCGACGTGCCGTGGGCGCCGTAGCGGCGCACCCGGTAGCGGGTGGCGACGTCCTCGTCGATCGCGTACGTCGCCGCCGCCTCGGGCAGGTGGCGGAAGAACGCGGTGTCGAACACGACGACGTGCGGCACGTCCGGCAGCAGCTGCTGCGCCACGCGGATCCCGGTGAGGTTCGCCGGGTTGTGCAGGGGCGCCAGGGGCGCCAGCTCCTCGATGTCCCGCTCGACCTCGGGGGTGACCAGGGCGGGACCGTCGAACAGGGCGCCGCCCTGGACGACGCGGTGGCCGACGGCCACGACGTGCGCGGACTCCAGATCGGGCCCGAGCTCGTCGAACAGGCCCAGGACGATGCGCAGCCCCTCGGCGTGGTCCGGGACGGGCAGCTCGCGCTTCGTCGTCGTCCCGTGCGCGACGTGCTTGACGGCGCCGACCGCGTCGCCGATGCGCTCGACGATGCCGGACGCGATCGCCTCGCCGTCGTCCGGGGAGACCAGCTGGTACTTGATGGAGGAGGAGCCCGAGTTGATGACGAGCACGCTCGCGCGGGGCTGCTCGGACGGGGTGGGGGTGCTCATCGTGCGGATCCCTCCGGGGTGGTGACGGTACCGGCCTCGGCCGGGGCGGCGGCGGCCAGCGCCTGCGCCTGGATCGCGGTGATCGCGACCGTGTTGACGATGTCCTGCACGAGCGCGCCGCGCGACAGGTCGTTGACCGGCTTGCGCAGACCCTGGAGCACGGGGCCGATGGCCACGGCGCCGGCGGAGCGCTGCACCGCCTTGTAGGTGTTGTTGCCCGTGTTGAGGTCCGGGAACACGAACACCGTGGCCCGCCCGGCGACGGCCGAGTCGGGCATCTTCGTCTGCGCGACGGAGGCGTCCACGGCGGCGTCGTACTGGATCGGGCCCTCGACGGACAGGTCCGGCCGGCGCTCGCGGACCAGCCGGGTGGCCTCGCGCACCTTCTCGACGTCGGCGCCGGAGCCCGACTCGCCGGTCGAGTACGACAGCATGGCGATCCGCGGCTCGATGCCGAACTGGGTGGCGGTCTCCGCCGAGGAGATCGCGATGTCCGCGAGCTGCTCCGCCGTCGGGTCCGGGATGACCGCGCAGTCCGCGTAGACGAGCACCCGGTCCTCGAGGCACATGAGGAAGCAGGACGAGACGCTGCCGACGCCGGGCGTCGTCTTGATGATCTCGAACGACGGCTTGATGGTGTGCGCGGTGGTGTGCACGGCGCCGGACACCATGCCGTCGGCCAGGCCCAGCTGCACCATGAGCGTGCCGAAGTACGACACCGACGACACGATCTCGCGGGCGCGCTCGACGGTCATGCCCTTGTGCTTGCGCAGCTCGGTGTAGACCTCCGCGAAGCGCTCGAGGGTCTCGCCGTTCTTCGGGTCGATCACCTGCGCGCCGTCGAGGTCCAGGCCGAGCTCGTTGGCCCGGGTCCGGATCGACGCCTCGTCGCCGAGGATCGTCAGGTCCGCGACCTGGCGCTGCAGCAGCGTGGAGGCCGCCCGCAGGATCCGGTCGTCGTTGCCCTCGGGCAGGACGATGCGCTTGCGGTCGTTACGGGCACGGTCCAGCAGCGCGTACTCGAACATCAGGGGCGTCACGACCTCGGGTCGCGGCACGTCCAGCGCCGCGAGCAGCGCCTCGCCGTCGACGTGCTGCTCGAACAGGGCCAGGGCCGTGTCGACCTTGCGCTGCGCGTCGTGCGTGAGACGTCCGCGGGTCGAGCCGGCCGCGCTGGCGGAGCGGAACGTGCCCAGCGACGTCGTGATGAGCGGCAGGCGGGAGCCCAGGCCCTCCACCAGGCGCTGGATGCTCGGCGCGGGCGTGAGCCCGCCGTTGAGGATGAGGCCCGCGAGCGACGGGAACCCCTCGGCCTGGTGGGCCATCAGCAGACCGAGCAGCACGTCCGCGCGGTCGCCGGGGGTGATGACGACGGCGCCGTCCTGCAGCCGGTCCAGCAGGTGCTCGATCGACATGGCGCCGACGAGCACGTCGAGGACCTCGCGGCCCAGCAGCTCCTCGTCACCACTGGTCAGGGTGCCGCCGACGGCGTCCATGAGCTGGCGCAGCGTCGGCGCGTACAGCAGCGGGGAGTCGGGCAGGGCCCACACCGGCACCGTCCCGCCGAGCGCCTCCCGGACGCGGTCCAGGGACCCCGGGGCGCAGCGGTTCGCGATGACGGACACGACCTGCGCGTGGTCCGCCACGATCGCGGAGGTCGCGACGTCGACCGCGTGGTGCACGTCCTCCGCGGAGCGGTGGGCGCCGTTGACGACGAGCACGACCGGGGCGCCGAGGTTGGCGGCGATGCGCGCGTTGTACGCGAGCTCGGTCGGCCCGGCGACGTCGGTGTAGTCGGTGCCGACCACGACGACGGCGTCGCACCGGCGCTCCACGTCGTGGAAGCGCGACACGATGCGGGACAGCGCGGCCTCGGGGTCCGCGATCACCTCGTCGTACGTGGCCCCGACGGCCTCGTCGTAGGCGATGTCGACACCGTCGTGCTCGAGCAGCAGCTCGAGCACGTAGTCCCGCTCGTCCGTCGACCGTGCGACGGGGCGGAACACGCCCACCCGCTGCACGGTCCGGGTCAGCAGGTCGACGAGACCGAGGGCGACCACGGACTTGCCCGTGTCCCCCTCGGCCGACATGACGTAGATCGTCCTGGCCACTGTGCTGCTCACTCCTCGTCGCCCCTGGTGGGGGCTGTGGTCGTCCGGTCGCGTCCGGGCGGGTGTGCCCGGACGCGACCGCTGACGGTGGGGCTACTCGTTGTCCCCGCCGGTGTCGGCGGCGGCGGCGGGGCTGCGGGTGGGCTGCGGCCCACCCTCCTCCGTCGCGGTCTCGCCGACGTCCGGCCACACCCAGTCGCGCACCTCGGGGATGTCCTCGCCGTGCTCGCGGGTGTACTGCCGGGCGCGGATCCGCGCGTCGACCATACGCTGACGCAGACCCGCCTTGGACGCGCGCAACCAGTGCACGTGGTCGATCACGTCGATCACCAGGTGGTACCTGTCCAGGTCGTTGAGCATCACCATGTCGAACGGCGTCGTGGTGGTGCCCTCCTCCTTGTAGCCGCGGACGTGCAGGTTGTTGTGCCCGTTGCGACGGTAGGTGAGGCGGTGGATCAGCCACGGGTACCCGTGGTACGCGAACACGATCGGCCGGTCGGCCGTGAAGATCGTGTCGAACTCGGCGTCGGTCAGCCCGTGCGGGTGCTCGCGGGCGTCCTGCAGCCGCATGAGGTCCACGACGTTGACGACCCGCACCTTCAGCTGCGGGATCTCGCGACGCAGGATGTCCGCGGCTGCCAGCACCTCGAGCGTCGGGACGTCGCCCGCGCACCCGAGGACCACGTCGGGCTCCTCGTCGGGAGCCTCGGACCCCGCCCACTCCCAGATGCCCAGACCGCGGGTGCAGTGGGCGATCGCCTGGTCCATCGTGAGGAAGTTCGGCGCGGGCTGCTTGCCGGACACGACGACGTTGACGTACTGCTTGCTGCGCAGGCAGTGGTCGTACGTGCTCAGCAGCGTGTTGGCGTCCGGCGGCAGGTAGACCCGCACGACCTCGGCCTTCTTGTTGACCACGTGGTCGATGAACCCGGGGTCCTGGTGGCTGAAGCCGTTGTGGTCCTGGCGCCACACGTGGCTCGACAGCAGGTAGTTCAGGCTCGCGACGGGGCGTCGCCACGGGATGTCGTTGGTGACCTTGAGCCACTTCGCGTGCTGGTTGAACATCGAGTCGACGATGTGGATGAACGCCTCGTACGACGTGAACAGGCCGTGCCGCCCGGTCAGCAGGTAACCCTCGAGCCAGCCCTGGCACTGGTGCTCCGACAGCATCTCCATGACGCGTCCGGCACGGGCCATGTGCTCGTCGACGTCGGGTCCGTAGAACTCCGCGTTCCACTGCTTGTCCGTGACCTCGTACACCGCCTGCAGGCGGTTCGACGCGGTCTCGTCCGGGCCGAAGATCCGGAAGTTGTCGGGGTTGCGCCGGATGACCTCGGTGAGGAACTGGCCCAGCACCCGCGGTGCCTCCGCGAACGTCGCACCCGGGGCGGGCACGTCCTGCGCGAACTCCCGGAAGTCCGGCATCCGCAGGTCGCGCAGCAGCAGGCCGCCGTTGGCGTGCGGGTTGGCGCTCATCCGCAGGTCGCCCTCGGGCGCCAGCGCGGTGACGTCGTCGTCGACGCGACCCTCCGCGTCGAACAGCTCCTCCGGGCGGTACGACCGCAGCCACTCCTCGAGCACCGCGAGGTGCTCCGGGGTGTCACGGGCGTTGGCCAGGGGCACCTGGTGCGCCCGCCACGAGCCGGTGGTCTTCTTGCCGTCGATCTCCGCCGGGCCCGTCCACCCCTTGGGGGTGCGGAACACGATCATCGGGTACAGCGGGCGCGTGAGGTCGCCCTGCGCCGCCCGTGCCTTGATCTCGGCGATCTCGTCGAGCACCTCGTCCAGCAGGACGGCGAACCGGCGGTGGACCTCGAGGACGTCCTCGTCGTCGAAGCCGGCCACGAAGACGTGCGGCTTGTGCCCGTACCCGACCATGAGGTCGTGCAGCTCCTCGTCGCTGATGCGGGCGAGGACCGTGGGGTTGGCGATCTTGTACCCGTTGAGGTGCAGGATCGGCAGGACGATGCCGTCCTGCAGCGGGTTGACGAACTTGTTGGAGTGCCAGCTCGTGGCCAGCGGCCCGGTCTCGGCCTCGCCGTCGCCGACGACCGCCGCGACCAGCAGGTGCGGGTTGTCGAACGCGGCACCGTACGCGTGGCTCAGGGCGTAGCCGAGCTCGCCGCCCTCGTGGATGGACCCCGGGGTCTCGGGCGCGACGTGCGAGGGGATGCCGCCGGGGAAGGAGAACTGCCGGAACAGCCGGCGCAGCCCCTCCTCGTCGTGCGTGATGTCGGAGTAGACCTCCGAGTACGTGCCGTCCAGGTAGGCGCTGGCCACCAGGCCGGGGCCGCCGTGGCCCGGGCCGGTGATGTAGATCGTCGACTGCTCACGCTCCGCGACGGCGCGGTTGAGGTGCGCGTAGAGGAAGTTCAGGCCCGGCGTGGTGCCCCAGTGCCCCAGCAGCCGCGGCTTGACGTCGTCCCGGCTCAGCGGGCGGGTCAGCAGGGGGTTGTCCAGCAGGTAGATCTGCCCCACGGACAGGTAGTTGGCGGCGCGCCACCACTTCTCGATGCGCTGCAGCGTGGCGTCGTCGAGCTCACCGGAGCCGGTGCGCCACGCGGTGCGGGCCTCCGCCGCGGCGAACTGCCCCGAGGCGATCGGACCTGCCTTGGTCACGGACTGCTGGTCCGCGGCGGTCGATGTCATGTCCCCTCCCGAGGGAAGTACCAGTGGCCGGGCGAGCCCAGCATCCCGTGAGGTCCCGGCGGGACCTGGGACGTCCGGCCCACCCGTGCCTGTGCTCCTGCCCACAGCCATACAAGCGCAGATGCGGCGGTGCCGCAGGGCATCGGGTGACGTCCGCCACTGACCACCGCCCGGCGGTGCGGACCGCACGGGACCGCGTGCGGCGCCGGGTACCGTGAAGCCGTGGCCGACACCCCGACGTCCGTGTGGCGCGCCGCGGTGCGGCCCCGGATGCTCGCGCTGCTGGTGGTCCTGCTGGCCGCCGCCGCCGTGTGTGCCCGGCTCGGCGTGTGGCAGCTCGAGCGTGCCGAGGTCCGTGGGGCGGCCTCTGCGGCGCGCGAGGCCGAGCGGATCGTCACCGCCGACCCCGAGCCGCTGGCCGACCTGCTCGCACCGGGCGACACGTTCAGCGCCGACCTCGTGGCCCACAAGGTCGTCGTGACGGGCGCGTACGACGACGACGCGACCCTCCTCGTCACGGGCCGGGCGCACGCCGGGCGCACGGACGGGTACCTGGTGCTGACGCCGCTGCGCGTGCCGACGGACGACGGGACCGCGGTGCTGCCGGTCGTCCGGGGCTGGTCCCCGACCCCCGACGTCGCGCCCGCGCCCGCCGGCGACGTCGAGGTGGTGGGGTGGCTGCAGTACGCGGAGGAGGCCGGCGCACCGATCGTCGACGGGCGCACCGACGCGATCAGCGCCGCCCAGCTCCTCGCCGCGTGGGGCGGGCCGGTCTACACGGGCTACCTGGTGGTCCAGGGCAGCGACCCCGCCGACCCGGCCGCGGCCGACGGCCTCGAGGGCCTGGCGCCCCCGACGCGCGCGGGCGCCGGGCTGAACGTGCAGAACCTCGCCTACGCGGCGCAGTGGTGGATCTTCGGGCTGTTCGCCGCCGGGCTGTGGTGGCGGATGGTGCGCGACGAGGCGGCCGGGCGGCCGCCGCTGCCGGGCGCGGCACCCGCCGCCGGTCCACCCGAGGACGACGACCTGCAGGACGACGACCGGCAGACCGTGCAGCCGCCGGTCGAGGCGCGACCCGGCGCCTGAGCGCGCCGGACGCCGGGGCCCGCACGCGGGCCGCGCCGGACGCCGACGCCCGCACGCGGCCCCGGACGTCGTCAGCTCTCGTGCTGCCAGGACCGCCACAGGGCGGCGTACTCGCCGCCCGCGGCGACCAGCTCGTCGTGCGGGCCGATCTCGCTGATCCGGCCCGCGTCGACCACCGCCACCCGGTCGGCGTCGTGCGCGGTGTGCAGCCGGTGCGCGATCGCGACCACCGTGCGTCCGGCCAGCACGGCCGACAGCGACCGCTCCAGGTGCCGGGCGGCACGCGGGTCGAGCAGCGACGTCGCCTCGTCGAGCACGAGCGTGTGCGGGTCGAGCAGCACGAGGCGCGCGAGCGCGAGCTGCTGCGCCTGCGCGGGGGTCAGCGCGGCACCGCCCGAGCCGACCTCGGTGGCCGGCCCCTCGGGCAGCCCCTGCACCCAGTCCCACGCGTCGACCGCACGCAGGGCGCGCTCGAGCTCGTCGTCGTCCGCGTCGACCTTCGCCAGGCGGAGGTTCTCCGCGACGGTCCCGACGAAGACGTGGTGCTCCTGCGTCACGAGGGCGACGTGCCCCCGCAGGTCCTCGAGCGGCAGGTCGACCAGCGGGACGCCGCCGACGGTCGCGCTGCCGGCCGTGGGCGGGTGGATGCCGGCCAGCATGCGGCCGAGCGTCGACTTGCCCGCACCCGACGGGCCCACGACCGCGAGCCGCTCACCGGGCGCCAGGTCCAGGTCGATCCCGTGCAGCACGTCGTGGCCCTCGCGGTACGCGTACCGCAGCCCGCGGGTCGCGATGCGCTCGTCGGCCGGGCGCGCGTCACCCGCCTCGCGGTCCGTCCCGACCAGGCGCACACCGACGATGCGCGCGAGGGCGGTGGCCGCCACCTGGATCTCGTCGACCCAGAAGATCAGCTCCCACACCGGACCGGTGACCTGGTAGGCGTAGAGCACGATCGTGGTGACCGCCCCCAGCGTCACGTGGCCGGTCGACGCGAGGTACCCGCCCCACACCAGGACCGCGACGGGTGCCAGCACGAAGGCCAGGTCCACGCCGGGGAACAGGATGGTCCGCAGCCGCAGCGTCGCGCGCTCGGCCGCGAAGGCCTCCCGCAGGTCGTCGCGCACGCGCTCCTCGCGGGCGTCCGCCAGTCCCAGGGCGTCGACGGTGCGCGCGCC
>Ga0233375_1001102_pt1 | contig 12665 bp, 12 predicted proteins | sample ElkDunMinimDraft_10_FD_191539 | JGI IMG/M metagenome (GOLD analysis project Ga0233375, IMG submission 191539) | Fecal eukaryotic communites from dung pellets of Tule Elk in California, USA - Elk Dung E16 | ecosystem: Host-associated > Mammals > Digestive system > Large intestine > Fecal | place... | reverse complement strand
TCGCTGCGGCCGGCGGTGGGGAGAGCCGACAGGTGGCGCACTCCCGGACCGAGATCGCTCGGCTGCGCGCGCGTCGTCACTGACCGTCGAGCACCGCGCGCAGGCGTACGGCGAACGCCTCCGGGTCGCCCTGCTGACCGAACTCGCCCCCGAGGAACCCTCCGTGCCCGCCGGGGAACACGGCCGCCTCCTGCCCGAGCGCCTCGGCGAGCACGGCGGACGTACGCCCGGTGATCAGGTCCTCGGACTCCACGCCCGCCGCGACGACGATCCGTACGGGCGAGGCCTTGAGAGCGTCGAGGTCGAGGTCGTCTGGAGTGACGTCGTCGGAGCCGCCGGACAGCAGCGGGTCGTCGCGCGACCCGTCGTCCTCGGTCGGCAGACCGAACGCGGCCGGGTCCGGTGGGGGTGCGGCGAGCGCTTCGTCGGTGAACTCGCCCTTCCACGACACCATCGCGAGGAAGGCCGCCATCCCGTGACCCCACCCCTTGTCCTGATAGACGGCCTGGACCGCGCGCTCCGCGGCAGCGACCTTGTCGGCATCGGGAAGGAGTCCCGTGAGCGGCGGCTCGTGCGCCACCAGCACGGAGACGTCCTCCGGGTACGCGGTGCTGAGCGCGAGCCCGCTGATCGCACCGCCGCTGCTCCCGAACAGCTCGACGGGGGCGATCCCCAGCTCAGCGATGATCGCGTGGATGTCCTCGGCGTTCTGCTCCGCGCTCTGCGCGGTCGAACCGTCGTGCAGGGTGCTGCGCCCCATGCCGCGCGGGTCGTACGTGACCACAGTGCGGTCACCGAAGTGCGACGCGAGCGACGTGAACCCGCTCGCGTCCATCGGAGCGCCGACCATCATCAGGACGGGGCGGCCGTCTGCCGGCGGCAGCGGACCCCGCACGTCGTACGCGAGCGTGACCGCCGGTGTCTCGAGCATGCGTGTCTCTGTCATATCCGTTGGACCGTACGCCGACGCCGGACTCATCGCCTCGCGATCCATTAATGCGGCGCCTCGCGATCCCTCAATGCGGGCCATCAGTGCCATCAGCTGACACCGAGGGACCGCGCTGTGGACTTCCGAGCCGTCTAGCCTGGCCGGATGAGCGAGATCGACCTCTTCGCCGGGATCTGTGTCAGCGACCTCGACATCGCCAGGGACTGGTACGCCCGTCTGCTCGGCACGGACGAGGCGTTCCGGCCGAACGACGCCGAGATCGTCTGGGAGCTCGCCGAGCACCGCTTCCTCTACGTCGAGCGGAAGCCCGAGCACGCCGGTCACGCCATGCAGACGCTGTTCTTCGAGGACTTCGACGCGTTCGTCGCCGGGGTCAGCGCACGCGGCATGGAGCCGGTGACGCGCGAGACGTACGAGAACGGGGTCCGCAAGTTCACCTACCGCGACCCGGACGGCAACGAGATCGGCCTCGGCGGCGCTCCTGCGGAGTCGGACTAGCAATCCGGGACTATCCCGTTCGCCCGGGTGGTTGTGCCTCGCCATGACGACACCCACGCTTGCCGACGTCCAGCACGACACGTTCACCGTGACGCTCGACGTCGACGCCCCGCCGGACCGCGTGTACGAGGCCTTCGCCGACCCCTCGGTACGACGCCGGTGGTTCCGGCTCCCGGGTCGCGACGCCACGTACGAGCACGACTTTCGCGTCGGCGGCGGTGAGTCCGCGCGGAGCACGTTCCCCATGCCCGACGGGACGGTGGAGGACGTGGCGTACGACTCCCGCTTCGTCGACCTGGTGCCGGACCGGCGGATCGTGCTCACGTACGAGACCCACGTCGACGGCATCCTGCGGTGGACGTCGCTGGTGACGGTCGACCTCATCCCCGACGGCGACGGAACGCAGCTGCGGCGGACCGAGCAGGTCGCGTTCGTGACCCCGACCGGCGACGGGACCCACGACCTCCCGCACGTCCACGGCGGGATCCGGCTGCAGCTCAACGGCCTCGCGGGCGCCCTGGGGCTCTGAGGCACGCAGGGGCCTTGAGCCGCTCCCCCTGTTACATGTAACGTCGGTGACATGTCCGTTCGTGACCGCGTCGCCGAGCACCGCCGGCGCATGCGCGAGCGCGGATACCGGCCGATCCAGGTGTGGGTTCCCGATGTGCGCACCGAGCGGTTCCGCGAGAAGGCACACCGCCAGGCCGCCGCCGTCGCACGCGCCGACCGCCGAGACGATGACCAGGACTTCGTCGACGCCATCTCCGACAGCTGGGACGAGTGAACCGCGGCGAGCTGTGGGCCGTCGCCGGCGGCACGTACGCGTCGAAACCGCGGCCAGCTCTGATCCTTCAAGAGGATCTTTTCGACGCCACGGAGTCGGTCACCGTCATTCCGCTGACAACGACGGTCGTGGATGCCCCGTTGATCCGGATCCCCGTTCCGTCGACGCGAACGACAGGGATCGAACGACCGAGCTTTGCGATGGTCGACAAGATCACGACCGTACGACGCACCAACGTCAGCGAGCGCATCGGGCGACTTCCTGCCTCACTGCTGGTCGAGATCGAACGAGCGGCGTTGCTCTTCGTCGGCCTCGCGCGCTGACGTCAGGCGTTCACCGCTCGCGGGCCAGCAGCCCGAGCAGCAGCGCGACCCGGTCCTCCGCGACGTCGAGCCGCGCGCCGGTCAGCTCCTCGACCCGCGCCATCCGGTTGCGCAGCGTGTGCCGGTGCACCCCGAGCGCGCGCGACGCCGTCTCCCACGAGCCGTTGTGCCGCAGGAACACCTCGAGCGACTCCAGCAGGACGCGCTCACGCTTCGAGTCACCGTCGATCAACGGCGCCAATGGTGACGCAGCCAGCGTCGCCACCCGAGCCCGTACGACCTCGTCAGCGAGGATCGACTCCAACGTCAGCGTGCCGTACCAGCCGACCTGCTCGTGCGACGCCCGCGCCGACGCCGCGGCGTGGACGGCCGCGGCGCGACCTGCGGCAGCACGCTCCGTCGGCAGCGCGCCGCTGACGCCGACGACCACGTCGTGGCGGCCCGCGCGGCCCAGTCCGCTGGTGACGGCGTCGGCGGCCGCGGACACGTCGCCGTCCCGGACCAGCACGACCACACCGTCGTCCGTGTCGGTCTCGACATGGGCGACCGACGCGGCATCGAGGGCATGGGCGACGAGCGACACCGGTGACGTCCGACCTTTCGCGGCGCTCACGACGAGCATCCGTACGTGGTCGTCGGGCTCGAACCCGAAGTGCCCGAGGTGCCTCACGACCGACGGCGCAACCACGTCGTCGTCCAGCAGCAGCTCGAGCACCGTCGCGCCGAGCCGGTGCCGGGCGTCGACGAGCTCGCGCGGGCGCTCGCGCTGGAGGGTGAGGAGCGACACCGCCTGGTTGAGCAGGAGGCGGTCCCCGGCCGACAGCGGACCCGGCATCTCGACGGCGAGCCACCCGCTCGGGCGCTCGAGGCCGCCGAGCCGCTGGACGGCGAGCGTGCCGGCGTCCGAGACCACGGCGATGCTGGTCCTCGCGGGCCGAGCCGCGAGCGCGACCAGCTCGGCGGCCACCCGCTCCCGCAGGTCCGACGTCTCGCCCGCCCACGCCACCGGGTGCTCCAGCTCGTCGAGGACGAGGACCACGGCGTCGAGCTCGCGCGCGACCACAACGGTCAGGCCCGCGATCCCGCCCTCGAGCGCCGCCCGTGTCATCTGCCGCTGGAAGCCGGCCGCCCGGCGCATCGCGGCGTTCTGCTGCTCCGCACGCCGTGCCGCGACTGCCTGGGTGATCGCGACGAACGGCGTCGGGAGCGGCACCTCGAGCAACGGCATCCCGACCCGCCGACACGCCTGGCGCAGCCCGACGGGGATGGTCGCGAACCGCACGCCGACGCCGAGCGCCAGCCCCACCACTCCGACCCCCGCCAGGCGCTCGACGTACGCGGCCTGGTCGGCGCGCGCCCGCGGCATCCGCAAACCGGTGGTGAGGACGAGCTCCCCGCCGCCCAGGAACGGTGTGGGGTCGACGAGCTCGATCGCGTGGGCCCACCCGAGCGAGACCTCGGGCACCCCCGCAGGCTCCACGAGGCGCAGCCCCAGGGCCTCCTGGTCGAGCAGCCACGCCAGCGAGACCCCGTACGGGTCCTCTGCTGCCGGAGTCCCCGGGGCGGCGCTCGTCATGGACACAGTGTCCATGGTCGGCACGGGCTGCGCACCGTTTCGGCAGGGACCCGGCGCCCACCGTCACTCCTAGCCTGCTTGACACCCCCGTGTGCGACGACGTCGCCGCGCACTGCCGGCTCGTTCCCAGGGAGACTCCCGTGACGACATCGCCGCTCGACCCGACTACCCACGGCCACACCAACGCCGACGACGCCCATCTCGCGTCGCTCGGCTACACCTCCGACTTCAAGCGCGACATGAACCTCTGGGGCAACTTCGCCCTCGGCTTCACCTATCTCTCGCCGGTCGTCGGCGTCTACTCGCTCTTCGGGTCCTCGCTCGCCAACGGCGGACCGCCGATGATCTGGGCGATCGTGCTCGCGGCCCTCGGTCAGCTGCTCGTCGCGCTGGTCTTCGGCGAGGTCGTCGCGCAGTATCCCGTCGCCGGCGGTGTCTACCCCTGGGCGCGCCGCCTGTGGGGACGCCGGTGGGCGTGGATGACCGGCTGGGTCTACATGATCGCGCTGACCGTCACCATCGCCGCCGTCTCGTACGGGGCGGGGCCGTTCGTCGCGATCGTGCTCGGCATCGACGCGACCACCACCGTCGTCGTGTGCTGCGCGATCGGTCTCATCGTGCTCACCACCCTCCTCAACCTCGGTGGCACCAAGCTGCTCGCGAGGATCGCCTTCTTCGGCTTCGCCGCCGAGCTCGTGGGCGCCCTCGTCGTCGGGATCTGGGTCCTGCTCACCGAGCGCCACCACAGCATCGGCGCCCTGTTCGACACGTACGACGTGCAGGGCGACGGCTCGTACTTCCCCGCGTTCGCCGCCGCCGCGCTCATCGGCCTCTACCTCTTCTACGGCTTCGAGGCGTGCGGTGACGTCGCCGAGGAGGTGCGCGACCCGGGGCGCCAGATCCCCAAGGCGATGCGGATGACGATCTACATCGGCGGCGCTGCGGCATTCTTCATCACCTTCGCGCTCGTCCTGGGGGTGCCGAGCTTCGCCGCCGTGTTCGCCGGCGAGGACCCCGACCCGGTCTCCACCGTGCTCGAGAACGCGTTCGGCTCCGTCGGCTTCCGGGTCGTGCTCGTGATCGTGCTGATCTCGTTCCTGTCCTGCGTGCTCAGCCTCCAGGCCGCGGCGAGCCGGATGATCTACGCCTACGCCCGCGACGACATGGTCCCCGGCAGCGGGCTCCTCAAGCGCTTCTCGCAGGCACGCCACGTCCCGCCGTACGCGCTGTCGCTCGCCGCCCTGATCCCGGTCGTGATCATCCTCGGCTCGCAGGTCTCCGACGACGCGCTGGTGCGGATCATCTCGTTCGCGTCGTTCGGCATCTACCTCGCGTTCATGATGGTCGTCGCCGCGGCCCTGCGCGCACGCCTGCGGGGGTGGAAGCCGTCCGGGACGTTCACCCTCGGCCGCTGGGGCCTACTGGTGACGGTCGCGGCGCTCGCGTACCAGCTCCTGGCGTCGCTCAACATGATCTGGCCCCGCACGCCCGACGTGCCCTGGTACGACAACTGGATCGTCGCCGTGGGTGCCGCGATCGTGCTCGGCGTCGGGCTCCTCTACATGCTCCTCGCCCGCCCGTACCGGCGCTCCGACGCCGCCCACGGCGACGCGATCAACATCGTCACGCCCTACCCGGGCGAAACCCGCTCGACCCACGACAAGTAGGAGACTCCGCATGACCGACACCGTCCACGTCCAGAACTTCGTCGACGGCGCGCTCGTCGACACCCGCGACGGCCGCCGTACCGATCTCGTCGACCCGACCACCGGGGAGACGTACGGCGACGCGCCGCTCTCCGGACAGGCCGACGTCGACCTGGCGTACGAGTCGGCGGGCAAGGCGTTCGAGACCTGGCGGCGTACGACGCCGTCGGAGCGCCAGCAGGCCCTGCTCAAGATCGCCGACGCGATCGAGGCGCGAGCCGACGAGCTCGTCGAGGCGGAGAGCCGCAACACCGGCAAGGTCGTCCCGGTGACGATGGCGGAGGAGATTCCGCCGATGGTCGACCAGATCCGCTTCTTCGCCGGCGCCGCCCGGGTGCTCGAAGGACGCGCGTCCGCCGAGTACATGGCCGGCCACACCTCGTGGATCCGCCGCGAGCCCGTCGGTGTCGTCGGCCAGGTGGCGCCGTGGAACTACCCGATGATGATGGCCGTCTGGAAGTTCGCCCCGGCGTTGGCCGCGGGCAACACGGTCGTGCTCAAGCCGAGCGACACCACGCCGGTGTCCACGGTGATGATGGCCCAGATCGCGGCGGAGTTCCTGCCGTCCGGAGTGCTCAACGTCGTCTGCGGCGACCGTACGACCGGGGCCGCCGTCGTCTCGCACCCGACGCCGGCGATGGTGTCGATCACCGGCTCCGTGGGCGCGGGCCGTCAGGTCGCCGAGGCGGCGTCGCACGACCTCAAGCGCGTGCACCTCGAGCTCGGCGGCAAGGCGCCGGTGGTGGTGTTCGACGACGCCGACATCGCCGCCGCGGCCGAGGGGATCGCCGCTGCCGGCTACTTCAACGCCGGCCAGGACTGCACCGCAGCCACGCGCGTGCTGGTCCACCCGAGGGTCCACGACGACTTCGTGGCCGCGCTCACCGAGCAGGCGAAGGCCGCCACCACCTCGTACGGGCGCGGCAGCAACGACGAGGACGCCTGGGTGCCGCCGGTCAACAACGCCCAGCAGCTCGAGCGCGTGCTCGGCTTCCTCTCGCGCGTGCCCGACCACGCGACCGTCACCACCGGCGGCGAGAGGCAGGGCGACCGCGGCTTCTACGTCGAGCCGACCGTCATCGACGGGCTCCAGCAGGAGGACGAGCTGATCCAGCACGAGATCTTCGGCCCCGTGATCACCGTCCAGACGTTCGAGCACGAGGACGAGGCGATCGCCAAGGCCAACGGCGTGCCGTACGCACTGGCCTCGTCGGTCTGGACCAAGGACCTCGGCCGCGGCCTGCGCATGTCGCAGGCGCTCGACTTCGGCTGCGTGTGGATCAACACCCACATCCCGCTGGTCGCGGAGATGCCGCATGGTGGTTTCAAGCACTCCGGGTACGGCAAGGACCTGTCGATGTACGGCCTGGAGGACTACACGCGGGTCAAGCACGTGATGGCCAACCTCGAAGGATGACACCCATGACCGACCAGGCACGACTCCTCAAGACCGCCGTCCCGGGACCACGCTCGGTCGCGCTGCACGAGGCGCGCGCTCAGCAGGTGGCGCGCGGGTTCGGGGTCACGCTCCCCGTGTTCGTCGACCACGCGGACGGGGCGCTCCTCGTCGACGTGGACGGCAACCGGCTCATCGACATGGGGTCCGGCATCGCGGTGACGAGCGTCGGGGCGGCGGCGCCGGCGGTGGTCGAGCGGATCGCCGAGCAGGCCACGAAGTTCACCCACACCTGCTTCATGGTCACCGAGTACGAGGGCTTCACCGAGGTGGCCGCGGCGCTCAACCGGCTCACACCCGGCGACCACGAGAAGCGGACGGCGCTGTTCTCCACCGGTGCCGAGGCGGTCGAGAACGCCGTGAAGATCGCCCGCGCCGCCACCGGCCGTCCGGCGATCGTCGTGCTCGACCACGCGTACCACGGCCGCACGCTGATGACGATGACGATGACCGCCAAGAACGTGCCGTACAAGGAGGGCTTCGGACCGTACGCGCCCGAGGTCTACCGCGCCCCGATGGCGTATCCGTTCCGGTACGACGGCGACGAGAAGGCGTGCGCGGCCGACGCGCTGGCGCGGTTGAAGGACATCGTCCTCACGCAGATCGGTGCGCACAACGTCGCGGCGATCGTGGCCGAGCCGATCCAGGGGGAGGGTGGCTTCATCGTCCCGGCCGAGGGGTTCCTGCCGGGCGTGGTCGAGTTCGCGCGCGAGCACGGCATCCTGTTCGTCGCCGACGAGATCCAGACCGGCTTCGCCCGGACCGGTGCCATGTTCGCGTGCGAGCACGAGGGCATCGTCCCGGACCTGATCACGACCGCCAAGGCGCTCGCCGGCGGGATGCCCCTGTCGGCGGTCACGGGGCGCGCCGAGATCATGGACGCCGTCGCGCCGGGCGGGCTGGGCGGCACGTACGCCGGCAACCCGGTCGCCTGCGCGGCGGCGCTCGGCGCGATCGAGACCATCGAGAACGAAGGACTCGTCGCGCGGGCGGCGCAGATCGAGCAGCGGGTGATGCCGCGGCTCGAGGAGATGCGGGCGGCCTCCGGCGGTCGGATCGGCGACGTCCGCGGCCGAGGCGCGATGCTCGCGATCGAGCTGGTCGAGCCCGGGACGAAGGACCCTGCCCCGCGGTTCGCCCAGGCGCTCGCTGCGCACTGCCACGCGGAGGGCGTGGTCGTGCTCGTGTGCGGGACGTACGGGAACGTGATCCGGATGCTCCCGCCGCTCGTGATCGGCGATGCACTCCTCGACGACGCGCTCGACGTCCTCGCCGCCGGCGTACGGGGTCTCGCATGAGCGCACTCCGGGGCCGTCCCGTCCGCGATGTGAAGGGTTGCGGTCGGTTCTTCCGGTACGGAACCAGCTCCAACCCATCAAATCGGGGACGGGGCGGGACGAGGGGAGGGCACGCATGACGGCGAGCGCTGACGTCTCGTACGACCCGCGCACCGGTCGTACGAACGGGGAGGTGCCGGCCTCCTCGGACGACGAGGTGGCTGCGGTCGTGGCCGCGGCGGCTGCGTGCGCCGCCGAGGTGGCCGCGACACCGCCGACGGAACGCGCGCGCTGGGCGGGCGCGATCGCCGACGCCCTCGAGGCGGCGAGCGGCGAGCTCGTCGACCTCGCGGACGCCGAGACCGCGCTCGGGCGACCTCGTCTGGAGGGCGAGGTCGCCCGAGCGGCAGGACAGCTGCGCTTCTACGCCGGCGTCGCGGTCGAGGGCTCGTACCTCGGAGCCACGATCGATCACGCCGAGGGCGCCAACCCGATGCTCGCCCGCATCAACGTGCCGCGCGGGCCGGTCGCGGTGTTCGGCGCGAGCAACTTCCCGTTCGCGTTCAGCGTGCTCGGCAACGACACCGCCTCCGCCCTCGCTGCCGGGTGCCCGGTCGTCGTCAAGGGACACCCCGCGCACCCGCTGCTCAGCCGCCGCCTCGGCACCCTCGCGACCGAGGCGCTGCGCGCAGCCGGAGCACCCGACGGCACGTTCGGGATCGTGCACGGTTTCGATGCCGGCGTACGGCTCGTCGAGGCGCCGCAGATCACCGCCGTGGCGTTCACCGGCTCGCAGCGCGCGGGCATGGCGCTGCGGGACGCGGCCGAGCGCCGTCCGGTGCCGATCCCGGTGTTCGCCGAGATGGGCACCGTGAACCCCGTCGTGGTCACCGGCGCCGCAGCCGGGACCCGCCTGACCGAGATCGCCGCCGGATTCGTCGGCTCGTTCACGCTGGGCGCCGGGCAGTTCTGCACGAAGCCCGGCCTCATGCTCGCCCCGCACGGCGCGGGCGCCGCGGACGCGGTCGCGGAGGCGCTGCGCGACGCGGCCCCACAGGGCTGGTCCCTCACGAAGGGCATCGCCGACGCCGCCCGTACGGGGATCGAGGAGCTCGTCGACGCCGGCGCGGAGGTCGTCGCGCAGGTCGACGGCCCGGACGACGGATGGTCGGTCGCGTCCACCGTCCTGTCCGTGCCGCTCGACGCCCTGCAGCCCGGGAGCCGACTGCTGGAGGAGTGCTTCGGACCTGTGGCACTCGTCGCCGAGTACGAGGACACCGAAGCCCTCGCCCGTGCGATCGAGGCGCTCCAGGGCACGCTCGCCGCTGCCGTGATGGCCGACGGCGCGTCCGACCCCGACCTGCCCGGCGTGCTCGCCCAGCTGACCACCAAGGCAGGGCGCGTCACGGTCGGCGACTTCCCGACCGGCGTCGCGTACACGTGGGCGCAGCACCACGGGGGCCCCTGGCCCGCCACCTCGGACCCGACGGCGACCTCGGTCGGCGCCGCGGCCCTGAGCCGGTTCACGCGCCCGGTCACGTACCAGTCCGTGCCCGAGGAGGCCCTGCCCGCTCCGCTGCGCGACGACAACCGGTGGCACATCCCCCGACGCGTCGACGGTCGCCTGGTGCTGCCGTGAGCGCACGTTCGGGTGCGCCGCTGGAAGGGGTCGTCGTCGCCGATCTGAGCCGCGTCCTCGCGGGCCCGCTGGCGACCTCGATGCTCGCCGACCTCGGGGCCACCGTGATCAAGGTCGAGCGCCCCGGCACCGGTGACGACACCCGCCAGTGGGGACCGCCGTGGACCGACGACGGCACCGCGGCGTACTTCGAGAGCGCCAACCGCACCAAGCGCAGCATCGCCCTCGACCTTCGCGACGCGGACGACCTCGCGCTCGCGCACACCCTCGTACGCCGCGCCGACGTGCTCGTCGAGAACTTCCGGACCGGCGCGCTCGACCGGCTCGGCCTCGGGTACGCCCAGGTCGCCCCCGCCAACCCCGGGCTGGTCTACTGCTCGATCACCGGCTTCGGCAGCGGCGCCGGCGCGGACCTCCCCGGGTACGACTTCGTCGTGCAGGCCGTCGGCGGCCTGATGAGCATCACCGGCGGCCCCGGCGGCGAGCCGACGAAGGCCGGCGTCGCGCTCGTCGACGTCCTCACCGGCAAGGACGCCGTCATCGGGATCATGGCCGCGCTCGCCGAACGGGAACGCAGCGGCCGCGGGCAGCACGTCGAGGTCAACCTCCTCTCGAGCCTCCTCGGGTCGCTCGTCAACCAGGCGTCGGGCTACCTCACGACCGGTCGTGCGCCTGGCCGGATGGGCAATCAACACCCGTCGATCGCCCCGTACGAGACGTTGCGCTGCGCGGAGGACGGCAGCCTCGCGGTCGCCTGCGGCAACGACGGCCAGTTCGCCCGGCTGTGCAAGAGCATCGGCCGTCCCGAGCTCGCCGACGACCCACGCTTCGCGACCAACGCCGCCCGGGTGGCGCACCGTACGGAGCTGGTCACGTCTCTCGAAGAGGCGCTCGCCGCCGACACCGCGGCCGGCTGGCAGCAACGGTTGTCCGACGCGGACGTCCCGGTCGGCGAGGTCGGTGACGTCGGCACCGCGTTCGCCCGCGCACGCGCGCTCGGTCTCGACCCCACCGTCGAGGTCGGTGACGGCCACCCGGCGCAGGTGCGCCACCCCGTCACGTACTCGCTCAGCACCCCGGTGACGCCCACCGCGCCACCGCGACTCGGACAGCACGACGACGAGATCCGCCGCTGGCTGGCGGACGAGACGGAGACCCCATGAGCAGCACCTCCTCCCGCCCCGCGTTCGACCCGCGCGACCCCGCCGGCATCGACGACCTGCTGAGCGCCGACGAGCTCGCGGTGCGCGACTCGGTGCGCCACCTGTGCGCGGAGCGGGTCGACCCGTACGTCGCCGGCTGGTTCGAGCGGGGCGAGATCCCCGACCTCCGCGGTCTCGCGAAGGAGCTCGGCGCGCTCGGCGTCCTCGGCATGCACCTCGACGGCTACGGCTGCGCGGGGATGAGCGCGACGGAGTACGGGCTGGCGTGCCTCGAGCTCGAGGCGTCCGACTCCGGCCTCCGGTCGCTGGTGTCCGTGCAGGGCTCGCTCGCGATGTACGCGATCTGGCGGTGGGGGTCCACGGAGCACAAGGAGACCTGGCTCCCGCGGATGGCCGCGGGCGAGGCGATCGGCTGCTTCGGCCTCACCGAGCCGGACTACGGGTCGGACCCCGGCGGCATGCGTACGCGGGCCCGCCGCGACGCCGGTGGCGACTGGCACCTCGACGGCCGCAAGATGTGGATCACGAACGCACCGGTCGCCGAGGTGGCGATCGTGTGGGCGCAGACCTCCGACGACCCCGCGGACATCCGCGGCTTCGTCGTCCCCACGAGCACGCCCGGCTTCTCCACACCCGAGATCCGGCACAAGCTCTCGCTGAGGGCCTCGGTGACGGGCGAGCTCGTCCTCGACGGCGTACGGCTCCCCGCCGACGCTGTGCTGCCCGAGGTCACCGGCCTGCGGGGCCCGCTGTCGTGCCTCAACGAGGCGCGGTACGGGATCGTCTGGGGCGCGATGGGTGCGGCACGGTCCTCGTACGAGGCGGCGCTGTCGTACGCCGCGGAGCGCGAGCAGTTCGGCCGTCCCATCGGCGGCTTCCAGCTCACCCAGCAGAAGCTGGCGGACATGGCGCTCGAGTACGCCAAGGGCGTCATGCTCGCGCTGCACCTCGGACGCCGCAAGGACGCCGGCGTGCTCCGCCCCGAGCAGGTGAGCATGGGCAAGCTCAACAACGTCCGCGAGGCGCTGGAGATCTGCCGCACGGCGCGTACGATCCTGGGCGCGAACGGCATCTCGCTGGAGTACCCGGTCATCCGCCACATGAACAACCTCGAGTCCGTGCTCACCTACGAGGGGACGACCGAGATGCACACGCTCGTGCTGGGCCAGGCGCTCACGGGCCAGTCGGCGTTCCGCTGACCCCTCCCGCTGACCCCTCTCGGCACGACCCCCGGGCACGGCCGAGGCCCCCGGTCCCGGAGGGAGGGAGCGAGGGCCTCGGCTTTGTGAGGGCG
>Ga0233375_1001098_pt1 | contig 12712 bp, 7 predicted proteins | sample ElkDunMinimDraft_10_FD_191539 | JGI IMG/M metagenome (GOLD analysis project Ga0233375, IMG submission 191539) | Fecal eukaryotic communites from dung pellets of Tule Elk in California, USA - Elk Dung E16 | ecosystem: Host-associated > Mammals > Digestive system > Large intestine > Fecal | place... | reverse complement strand
GTGCTGCGGGCCGCCCGGCAGGCCGACGCCGTGCGGGGCCGGTGGCTGCTCCGTGGGCGCCTGCCGTCCCGGCGCCGCCGGCTCCTGCGTCGCGTGGTCCTGCGTCGCGTGGTCCTGCGTCGCGTGGTCCGGCGTCGCGTGGTCCGGCGTCGTCGACCGCTCCGGCGGTGCCCAGGGGTTGCCCATGGCGCCATTCTCCCGTACGTCACGGGGTGGACGTGCGTCCCGGCCCGGTGCCGCCGGGTAGGTTGCGGCGCGTGACGTCCTCCGTGCAGCCCGGTCCCGTCCCGCCCACGCCCCCGGTCACGTCGGCCCACCGTCTGGTGGTGCTCGTCTCCGGCGCGGGGTCCAACCTCGCCGCGCTCCTCGACGCGCACGCCGACCCGGCGTACGGCGCGCGGGTCGTCGGCGTGGTCAGCGACCGCCCGGGCGCGGCCGCGCTCGAGCGCGCCCGGGCCGCGGGGGTGCCGACCGCGGTCGTGGCGCTGCGGGACTTCCCGGACCGTGCGTCGTGGGACCGTGCCCTGACGGAGGCGGTCGGGGTGTTCGCCCCGGACACGGTCGTGCTGGCGGGGTTCATGAAGCTCGTCGGTGCGGCGTTCCTCGACCGGTTCGGCGGTCGGACCGTCAACACCCACCCCGCCCTGCTGCCCTCGTTCCCCGGCGCGCACGGCGTGCGCGACGCGCTCGCGTACGGGGTGAAGGTCAGCGGCTGCTCGGTGATCGTCGTGGACGCCGGCGTCGACGCGGGACCGATCGTCGCGCAGGAGGCGGTGCCGGTGGCCGACGACGACGACGAGGAGACGTTGCACGAGCGCATCAAGGTCGTCGAGCGGCGGCTGCTGGTGGACGTGGTGGGACGTATCGCGCGCGACGGCCTGCGCGTCGAGGGGCGTCGCGTGGTCCTGGGCGGCTGACCCCGGCAGGGACACCCGCCGGGGTCGCCCCGCGCGGCCGGGGCGCCGCTAGAGTGGGCCGCGGTCGTGACTGGCGCGGGTGGAGGACCACCGGGGAGCGACCGAGCACCACCCCTGTCCGTGCACCGCCCGCCTGGGTGCCTGGGTCCTTGCTCGAGGTCCGCCCGGACCACCGACCGACCCAGGAAGGTCCCCGCCATGCCGCACGACGCCACCCCCCTCGCCCCCGTCGCCGACCCGACCGCCGACACGACGCGCCGCCCGGTGCGCCGCGCGCTGCTGTCCGTCTACGACAAGACGGGCCTGGTGGAGCTCGCCACCGCCCTGCACGCCGCGGGCGTCGAGCTGGTCTCGACCGGGTCGACGGCCGCCACCGTCGCCGCGGCCGGCGTCCCGGTGACGCGGGTCGAGGACCTCACGGGCTTCCCCGAGTGCCTCGACGGCCGGGTCAAGACGCTGCACCCGCGCGTGCACGCCGGGATCCTCGCCGACACGCGCCGCCCGGAGCACCTCGCCCAGCTCGACGAGCTCGGTGTTGCCGCCTTCGAGCTCGTGGTGGTCAACCTGTACCCGTTCACGCAGACGGTGGCGTCGGGCGCCGGCGTCGACGAGTGCGTCGAGCAGATCGACATCGGCGGTCCGTCGATGGTGCGCGCCGCCGCCAAGAACCACCCGAGCGTCGCGGTCGTGGTCGAGCCCGCCCGCTACCCGGACGTCGTCGCGGCGGTCGCGGCCGGTGGCTTCACCCTCGCGGAGCGCACCCGCCTGGCGGCCCAGGCCTTCGTGCACACGGCGACCTACGACGTCGCGGTGGCGTCCTGGATGGGCAGCGTCGCGACGGCGACCGACGAGGTCGACGGTGTCGCGACCGGCTTCCCCGCGTGGCTCGGTGCGACCTGGGAGCGCGCCGACGTGCTGCGCTACGGCGAGAACCCGCACCAGCGTGCCGCGCTCTACACGACCGACCACGGCCCCGCCGGGCTGGCCCAGGCGCGGCGGCTGCACGGCAAGGCCATGAGCTACAACAACTACGTCGACGCCGACGCGGCCTGGCGCGCCGCGCACGACCAGGGCGACGTCCCCACCGTCGCGATCGTCAAGCACGCCAACCCCTGCGGGATCGCCGTGGGCACCGACGTGGCGGACGCCCACGCCCGGGCCCACGCGTGCGACCCGGTGTCGGCCTTCGGTGGCGTCATCGCCAGCAACCGGCAGGTCACGCGGGCCGCGGCCGAGCAGATCGCCCCGGTGTTCACCGAGGTCGTGGTCGCCCCCGGCTTCGACGACGACGCCCTCGAGGTCCTCACGCGGAAGAAGAACGTGCGTCTGCTGGTGGTCGACGCCCCGCCGTCGGCGGCGGTCGAGACACGCCCCGTGTCCGGAGGGCTGCTGGTGCAGTCGGTCGACCGCATCGACGCGCCGGGGGACGACCCCGCCGCGTGGACGCTGGCCGCCGGGGAGGCCGCCGACGAGGCCACGCTCGCGGACCTCGCGTTCGCCTGGCGTGCGGTGCGTGCGGTGAAGTCCAACGCGATCCTGCTGGCCCGTGACGGGGCGTCCGTCGGGGTGGGCATGGGGCAGGTCAACCGCGTCGACTCGTGCCGCCTGGCCGTCGAGCGCGCCAACGCCGGCGACGTCGAGCGGGCGCGGGGCGCCGTCGCGGCGTCCGACGCGTTCTTCCCGTTCGCCGACGGCCTGCAGGTGCTGCTCGACGCCGGCGTGCGCGCCGTCGTGCAGCCGGGAGGGTCCGTCCGTGACGAGGAGGTCGTCGCGGCAGCGCGGGCGGCCGGTGTGACGCTCTACCTCACGGGCACCCGGCACTTCGCCCACTGACGTCGCGCGGCGCCGCTCGTCCACCCGCACGGGCGGGCGGCGCCGGCGCGCGCACGTCCCCCCGCGGTGGTCAGGTGGCGGGGACCGACCGCAGCAGCGTGCGCAGGTCGTCGGGCAGCGCCGGTGCGTCGGGCAGCGGCACGCGCGGCAGGTCGTCGCGCGCCAGGAGGCGCCGGGCCGCACCCACGTCCCGGGGCCGGTCGACCACGAGCACGCCGGTGACGGTGTCGTCGCGGTGCCACAGGGCGGTCCAGCCGCCCGCGGCGGGGTCGCCCAGGAGCGTCACGGCGTCGTCGGTGCCCGGCAGACCGAACAGGGTGAGGTCGTGGCCCAGCTGGGTCGAGAAGACGTACGGGGTCGCCTCGGGTCCCTCGACCGGCACGCCCAGGAGCCGACGCACCAGCACGTCCGGCCCGTGCAGCGCCTCGTCCCAGTGCCCGCCGGCCACCCAGCCGTGGCGACGGGACCGGCGCACGGCGACGTCGCCCACGGCGTGCAGGCCGGGCAGCGGGCCCGAGGCCCCGAGCACCCGGTACGACTCGTCGACGGGCACCGCGCCGCCCCGGAGGGGGACGGCGCCGGCGAGCCACCCGGTGGCAGGGCGGGCGCCGACGGCGACCAGGACGGCGTCCGCCGGCACGTGGGTGCCGTCCGCCAGGTGCACCGCACGGTCGTCCGCCCCGGCGACCCGCACGCCCGTGCGCAGGTCGACGCCCGCCGCCGCGTACCACGGGGCCGTGAGCCCGCCCACGTGCTCGCCGAGCGCCGCGACGAGCGGTGCGGGACGCGCCTCGAGCACCGTGACCGCGTGCCCGGCGGCCGCCGCGACCCCGGCCACCTCCGCGCCGATCCAGCCGGCGCCGACGACCACGAGGCGACGCGACGACACGCCGAGCGCGGTCCGCAGCGCGTCGGCGTCGGCAGCCGTGTGCAGCGTGCGGGCCTGCCAGCCGGGCACGGTCACCGCGTGGGCGCCGGTCGCCAGCACCACGCACGCCGCGGCCAGGTCGCCGCGGTCGGTCGTGACGACGGCGCCCCCGCCGCCCGCGGGTCGCAGGGCCCGCGCGGGCCGGTCCAGGTGCACCTCGTCGGCGAGCGCGTGCAGGTCGTGGCCCAGGTCGTCGGCCAGCCACGCGGGCGTCGGCCGGTCGAGCAGGTGCTTCGACAGCGGGGGACGGTCGTAGGGTTCCACCCCCTCGGACCCCAGCACGCGGACCGTCCCGTCGTAGCCGTGCTCGCGCAGCGCGGCCACCGTCCGCAGCGCGGCCAGACCGCCCCCGACCACGAGGACGTCGGGCGGCACGGGAGCGGGGGAGTCGGGGACGAGGTGCGGATCGGACGTCACGGGATCACCGTAACGAGAGGTCCGCAGCGGTACGCTGGTCCCACACCGCGCACGCCCGCGGGTCGCCGTCCGCGGGTCGCGGGGGTCGTGGCCCCGCCCGGCGGCGACCGAAGTCGGAGGGAGCGCACGGATGTCGGGTCCCGCGCGCACGCCCGCGCCCGGCCGCTCCGAGCCGGTGTGGCCCCCGCGGCCCGTGCCGCCCACACGGCCGGCGGCCCCGACGCGCTCGACACGACCCGACGCCCGTCCCGACGCACGACCGGACGCACGTGACCGCGCCGACGTCGCGGCGCCGCGCACCGGACGCCCCGCGTCCGGGCCGGCGGTCGGACCCCCGTTCGCGACCTCCGCCGGGCCTCCCGGCGCCCCCGTGCGCCCGGCGAGCCTCCCCACCCCGACGGCGGCCCCCGTGCCGGCACAGCCCGCCGAGCCCGTCCCGGCCGCGACGTCGGCGGGAACGGTGCCCGACGGGCCGCCCGAGGCGCCGGAGGTCCCGCCGGAGGAGCGTCCGCTCGACCCGCGCAGCATCGCGCGTGCGTCGCTGGCGGCCGGGCGCAACAGCTCCCTGTGGTGGACGCTGTCGGGCATCGGGGTGGCCGTCGTCGTCACGTTCCTCACCGACGCCGTGGTGGGCACGCGGGTCCTGGCGCTGCTGCTGGTGGGCTACGCCGTGGTGCGCGGCGCCGGCAAGGACGCGCCGGTCGCCGTCACGGTGCGCTCACGGCCCGTCGACGTCGCGGTCCTGGTGAGCGGGGCGCTCGCGCTGCTGGTGCTCGCGCAGCTGGTGCCGCTGCGCTGACCCGCGGTCCCACGGTCCCCACGGGCGGCTCGGGCGGCTCGGCCCGGCGCCGGCGCGACGTCCCTCGTCGGTCGCGGCCCTCCCGCCGCCGGACGTGCCGACCCCGGAACGGCACGAGGCCCGGGGGGTTCCCCGGGCCTCGTGCTGGTGCGTGTCGCGGGCTCAGCGCTCCGTGACCACCACGTCCTCGTCGGCGACGTAGAGCTCGTCCTCGCCGAACAGGGAGTCCTCGACGGGCTCGGCCGCGAACGCGCGGTAGACGAGTGCGGCGATGGCCGCACCCAGCAGCGGCGCGACCCAGAACAGCCAGACCTGCTCGAGCGCCCACGAGTCGGAGAAGATGGCCGCCGCCAGCGAGCGGGCGGGGTTCAGCGAGCCGTTCGTGACCGGCGTGGCCAGCAGCAGCATCACGGTCAGCGTCAGGCCGACGGCGAAGGGCACGTGCTGGCGGTTGGCCCGCCGGTCGGTGGCGCCCAGGATCACGCCGACGAACACGGCGGTGGCCACGACCTCGACCAGGAGCGCGGCCACGAGGCCGAACTCCGCCTGGCCGTTCGACAGCAGGGCCAGCGGGGAGTGCTCGCCGAACCCGTTGGCGGTGCCGCTGAAGAACGAGCGGGTGCTCGCCTCGGCGCCCTGGCTGAGCAGGGCGGGGAGCGTGGTCGGGACCGTGAGGAACAGCACGGCCGCGGCGATCGTGCCGCCGACGACCTGGGCGAGCCAGTAGGGCAGCAGGTCGCGGAAGGGCGTGCGGCCCGCGAGGCAGGCGCCGAGCGTGACGGCGGGGTTGAAGTGGCCGCCCGAGACGTGACCGACCGCGACGATGGCCGCGAGGACCGCGACACCGAAGCCGAGGGCGACGCCGAGGCCACCGCCGACGTTGCTGAACGACGCGTACAGCGCGATGCCGACGCCGGTCAGCACGAGGAAGAACGTGCCGAACGCCTCGGCGCCGAGCCGTGCGGGCAGGCCGGGGGCGGCGGCGACGACGGTCCCGGCGGGCACGACGTACTGCTCACCCGTGCTCGTCTCGTCGTCGTCGTCGTCCTCGTCCTCGTCGTCGACGTCCGTGGCCGCGGCCGGGGCGGGCGGCGTGGCGGGTGCCGGAGGTGTGGCGGGCGCCGGGGGTGCGGCGGCCGCGGCGGCGGGCTCGGTGCCGGTCGCGGGCCGGGCGACCGGCTCCTCGACGACGACCTCCTCGACGACGACCTCCTCGACCGGCTCGCTCGCCGTCGGCTGCGGCGCGGCGCCTGCGGCCGTCGTGTCGCCGGGCTCCGGGATGCCGTCGGGTGTCTCTGGCTTCTGCTGGGACATGTCGGTCCTGTCGTGTCAGGTGGCCGGGCCACCGGTCGGTGCCGCGATGCCGTCGGGCTGCGTCCGGTGGACGGGCGTGGCACGGGCGACACTGGGGCGAACTACGCAAGCCCAGCATGCCAGCCCGGGCCGCAGGTGCGCAGGGGCGGGCCGCGGGGCGGACGGCTGCAGCGCCGGGAGCCTCCGAGGTCTCTCGATGTCGAGTAACCTGGCCGCCACACCCACTGGCACAGGAGGCAGGCCCCCGCATGGCGAAGATCAAGGTCGTCGGCCCGGTCGTCGAGCTCGACGGCGACGAGATGACGCGCATCATCTGGCAGTTCATCAAGGACCGCCTGATCCACCCGTACCTCGACATCGACCTGCGGTACTACGACCTGTCGATCCAGAACCGGGACGCGACCGACGACCAGGTGACCATCGACGCCGCGCACGCCATCAAGGAGCACGGCGTCGGCGTCAAGTGCGCGACGATCACGCCGGACGAGGCGCGCGTCGAGGAGTTCGGCCTGAAGAAGATGTGGGTCTCGCCCAACGGCACGATCCGCAACATCCTCGGCGGCGTCGTCTTCCGCGAGCCGATCATCATCTCGAACATCCCGCGGCTGGTGCCGGGCTGGAACAAGCCGATCATCATCGGCCGTCACGCCCACGGCGACCAGTACAAGTCGACGAACTTCAAGGTGCCCGGCGCCGGGAAGATCACGATGACGTTCGAGCCGGCCGACGGCTCCGAGCCCCAGCAGTTCGAGGTCGTGACGATGCCCGAGGCGGGCGGCGTCGCGATGGGCATGTACAACTTCAACGAGTCGATCCGCGACTTCGCGCGGGCCTCGTTCTCGTACGGCCTGCAGCGGGGCTACCCGGTGTACCTCTCGACGAAGAACACGATCCTCAAGGCGTACGACGGTGCGTTCAAGGACATCTTCGCCGAGGTCTTCGAGACCGAGTACAAGGACAAGTTCGAGGCCGCGGGCCTCACGTACGAGCACCGCCTGATCGACGACATGGTCGCCGCCGCGATGAAGTGGGAGGGCGGCTACGTCTGGGCGTGCAAGAACTACGACGGTGACGTCCAGTCCGACACCGTCGCGCAGGGCTTCGGCTCGCTCGGCCTCATGACGTCCGTCCTCATGACGCCCGACGGCAAGACGGTCGAGGCCGAGGCGGCGCACGGCACGGTGACGCGGCACTACCGCCAGCACCAGGCCGGCAAGCCGACGTCGACCAACCCGATCGCGTCGATCTTCGCCTGGACCGGCGGCCTCAAGCACCGCGGCAAGCTGGACGGCACGCCCGAGGTCACGCAGTTCGCGGAGACCCTCGAGGACGTCGTCGTCAAGACCGTCGAGAGCGGCAAGATGACGAAGGACCTCGCGATGCTCGTCGGTCCCGAGCAGCCGTGGCTGACGACCGAGGAGTTCCTCGCAGCCCTCGACGAGAACCTCGCCGCGCGGCTGGGCTGACACCCGACAGCGTGCCATGACGGCGCCCTCCCCGCACGGGGAGGGCGCCGTCGTGCGTGCCGCTCCGGTAGGTTCGACGCAGGCGTCGACGCCGAGGCGTCGCGCCGCCCATCGGTCGACCGAAGGAGCCCCTCCGTGTCCGTCACCACGCCCGCTGTCGTCACCGTCACCGGCGCCGCCGGCCAGATCGGCTACGCCCTCGCGTTCCGCATCGCGTCGGGCCAGCTGCTCGGCCCCGACACACCGGTCCGGCTGCGGATGCTCGAGATCCCGCCCGCGGTGAAGGCTGCCGAGGGCGTCGCGATGGAGCTCGACGACTGCGCGTTCCCGCTGCTCGACGGCATCGACGTCACGGACGACGCGAAGGCGGCCTTCGACGGCGTGAACGTCGCGCTCCTCGTCGGTGCCCGCCCGCGCACCAAGGGCATGGAGCGTGGTGACCTGCTGAGCGCGAACGGTGGGATCTTCGGCCCCCAGGGGGCGGCGATCAACGAGGGCGCCGCCGCTGACGTGCGGGTGCTCGTGGTCGGCAACCCCGCCAACACCAACGCGTACATCGCGTCGGCCCACGCGCCGGACGTCCCGGCGGAGCGGTTCACGGCCATGACCCGCCTCGACCACAACCGCGCGCTGGCCCAGCTGCGCCTGCGGACCGGTGCGGCGATCGACGACATGGCGCGGCTCGCGATCTGGGGCAACCACTCCGCCACCCAGTACCCCGACCTCACGCACGCGACGATCGGCGGGCGGCCCGCGCTCGAGGTCGTCGGCGACGACGCGTGGGTGCGCGACACGTTCATCCCGACGGTCGCCAAGCGGGGCGCCGCGATCATCGAGGCGCGCGGTGCGTCGTCGGCGGCATCGGCTGCGAACGCCGCGATCGACCACGTGCACACGTGGGTGCACGGCACGCCCGCGGGGGACTGGACGTCGGCGGGCGTGGTCTCGGACGGGTCGTACGGGGTGCCGGAGGGGCTGATCTCGTCGTTCCCGGTGACCGCGGCCGACGGCGCCTACACGATCGTCCCCGACCTGGACGTCGACGCGTTCTCGCGCGAGCGGATCGCCGCGTCCGTGGCCGAGCTCGTCGAGGAGCGCGAGGCGGTGCGCGCGCTCGGGCTCGTCTGACGGCGGGCGGGCGCCCCGGTCAGCCCTCGATGTGCGCGCGCCGGGCGGTGACGAGCGCGCGGACGGCGTCGGTGTGCGAGGTGGTCGTCGACGGTGCCCACGGGTCGAGTGTGGCACCGGGCGAGGGGGCGTCCTCGGTCGTGCGTCGGGGGTCGGACCGGTCCGTCCGGGTCCTCCTGGTCGGTCCGCTCTGACCGAAACCCTTGCTGCAAGTTCTTGCAACGGGTTACGGTCGCAGGACGAGCCACCGACGGCACGACGGCGTGCCGCGACGAAGGAGTCCTGATGGCAGGCCGCACCCCGCTCCGTCCACCCGCTGCCCGCACGGCCCGGCGGCTCGTCGCCGCGACCGCGGCCGCAGCCGTCGCCGCCGGCGGCGCCCTCGCACTCACGCTCCCGGCGGCGGCCGCCACCGCGGGTTCCGTCGTGCTCGTCGGCAGCCTGCAGGACGAGCTGGGGTGCGCGGCCGACTGGGACCCCGCGTGCGCTGCGACGACGCTCGCGCCGACCGACGTGCCCGGCCGGTTCGCGGCGACGTTCACCGTCCCCGGCGGCAGCCACGAGTGGAAGGTGGCGCTCGACGGCACCTGGGACGCGTCGTACGGCGCCGACGGCACCGACACGAACACCCCGCTCGTGCTCGCCGGCCCGGCGGACCTCACGTTCACCTACGACGACGCCACGCACCGCACGTCGGTGGCCGTCGAGGACCTCGCCGGCGGCTACACCGGTGCCGACGCGCCGCTGGTCGCCGACCCGGTGCGTGACCCGGGGGCGGGGGAGAGCTTCTACTTCGTCCTCACGGACCGGTTCGCCAACGGCGACCCCGCGAACGACACGGGCGGCCTGACGGGCGACCGGCTGACCACCGGCCTGGACCCCAGCGACAAGGGCTTCTACCACGGCGGCGACCTGGCGGGCCTGCGGGAGCGGCTCGACTACATCGAGGGTCTGGGCACCACCGCGATCTGGCTCACGCCGTCGTTCCTCAACCGCCCGGTGCAGGGGACGGGCGCCGACGCGTCGGCCGGGTACCACGGCTACTGGATCACGGACTTCACGCGGATCGACCCGCACCTGGGCACGAACGCCGAGCTCGAGGCGCTCATCGACGACGCCCACGCGCGCGGCATCAAGGTCTACTTCGACATCATCACCAACCACACGGCCGACGTCATCGACTACGCCGAGGGCACCCGCACGTACGTCGACCAGGCGACCGTGCCGTACCGCGACGCGTCCGGCGCGGCGTTCGACCCCGCGGACTTCGCCGGCACCGACGACTTCCCGGAGCTCGACGCCGCGACGTCGTTCCCGTACACCCCCGTGGTCGACCCCGCCGACGCCGACCTCAAGGTCCCGGCCTGGCTCAACGACCCGACGCTCTACCACAACCGCGGTGACTCCACCTGGACCGGGGAGTCCGTCACGTACGGCGACTTCAGCGGCCTGGACGACCTCATGACCGAGCACCCCACGGTCGTGGACGGCTTCGTCGACGTCTACGAGGCGTGGGTCGACCTCGGTGTGGACGGCTTCCGCATCGACACGGTCAAGCACGTGGACCGCGAGTTCTGGGACGTGTTCACCACGCGGGTCGCGCAGCACGCGACGGCGGCAGGCAACCCGGACTTCTTCATGTTCGGCGAGGTGTACGACGCGGACCCCGCGCTCACCGCGCCCTACGTGCGCGAGACGGACATGAACGCCGTCCTCGACTTCTCGTTCCAGGCCGCGGCCGCGAACTACGCCAAGGGCCTGTCCGCGGCAGGGCTGCGAGGGCTGTTCGCGGGTGACGACCTCTACACCACGCCCACGAGCAACGCGCAGGCGCTGCCGACCTTCCTCGGCAACCACGACATGGGCCGTATCGGGTACGCCGTCAAGGACGCGGGCGACCCGCAGGCCCGTTCCGGCCTGGCGCACTCCCTCATGTACCTCACGCGCGGGCAGCCGGTCGTCTACTACGGCGACGAGCAGGGGTTCGTCGGCGACGGCGACCTGGGCGGCGGGGACAAGGACGCCCGGCAGTCGCTCTTCGCCACGCAGGTCGACGAGTACGCCGACCAGGCGCTGCTGGACGGCACCCCGGCGGGCTCGGTGGACCGGTACGACACCGGTGCGCCGCTCTACGCGCACGTCGCGGCGCTCGCGGACCTGCGGGCGTCGACGCCGGCGCTGGCCACCGGTGCGCAGGTCGAGCGGTACGCCGACGGGCCGGTCTACGCGTTCTCGCGGGTCGGGGACGACGACGTCGAGCACCTCGTCGCGCTCAACAACGCCGCGACCCCGGCCACCGTCACGGTCGACACGCTGACGCCCGGCGCGTCCTTCACCCCGCTGCTGACGACGTCCGGCACGGGCGTGGTCGACGGCACGCCGGTCACCGCGGACGGCGACGGCGCCGTCACGCTCACCGTCCCGCCGTTCGGTGCGACGGTGCTGCGGGCCGGTGCCACGGTCGCGACCGGCGACGACGCGATCACGCTCACGGTGCCGGCGCCGGGTGCGGCCCTCGAGGGCCTCGCCCCCGTGGCGGCCGACATCGCGGAGGACGTGCCCGCCGCCACGTCGTTCGCCTACCGGGTGGTCGGCGGCGGCACCTGGACGCCCCTCGGCACGGCCGAGACGACGACGCCGCGTGTCTACCACGACGTCACGGACCTGGCCCCCGGCACCCTCGTGGAGTACCGCGCCGTGCGCGAGGACGCCGCCGGTGCCCGCAGCGCCGCGTCGACGTACGGCAGCGTCGGGGTCGCGGTCGACGGCGTCGCGCCGCCGGCCGGGCCGGGCGACACGCTGGTCACGGTCCCCGGCAGCCACAACGCCGCGATGGGCTGCCCGGGCGACTGGCAGCCCGGCTGCGAGGCCGCGCGCCTGACCTCGACCAACGGCCTGGTGTACTCCGGGACGTTCAGCCTCCCGCCGGGCTCGTACGCGTACAAGGTCGCCGTGGGCGGCACCTGGGACGAGAACTACGGCGCGGGCGGCGCGCCGGGCGGCGACGACATCGCGTACACCGTCACGGGCGACGGACCGCAGCAGGTGACGTTCGTGTACGACGCGACCACGCACCAGGTCACGTCGTCGGCGCAGGGCGCGCTGCTCACGCTGCCGGGGTCGTACCAGAGCGAGGCGGGGTGCGCGGCCGACTGGGACCCGGCGTGCCTGGCGACCGCCCTGGTGGACGGCGACGGTGACGGCACCACGACGCTCACGCTGCCGGACCTGGCGGCCGGCACCTACGAGGTCAAGGTCGCCCACGGCCTGTCGTGGGAGGAGAACTACGGCGTCGACGGTGTCCGCGGCGGCGCGAACCTCGTCTTCTCGGCACCGGGCGGCGTGCCCGTCACGTTCATGTACGACCTGGCGACCCACGTGCTGACCGTGCAGGCGACCGACCCGCCCCTGCCGGGCACGGGACAGCTCGCCGCGCACTGGGTCGACGCCCGCACGCTCGCCTGGCCGGTGACGCTCGTCCCGCCCGGGACGGACCCCACGACGCTCGCGTTCACGCTGCACGGCTCCGCCGACGCCACCCTCGAGGTCGTCGACGGGCAGGTCACCGGCGGCGAGGAGGTCGCGCTCGCGGTGGTGCCCGGTGGGTTGACCGAGGCCCAGCGCGTCCGGTTCCCTGCCCTCGCCGGGTACCTCGCGCTGCGCGTCGACGCGGACCGCACCACGGTCGAGCGGCTGCTCACGGGTGAGCTGCTCGTGCGGCAGGCCGACGCGCAGGACGTCGCGCAGGCGGTCACGGGCGTCCAGGTGCCGGGCGTGCTCGACGACCTCTACGGCGCGCGCGCCGCGCAGCGCACGCTCGGCACCACCTGGGCGAAGGGCGCCCCGTCGCTCGCGCTGTGGGCGCCCACCGCGCAGGACGTCGACCTGCTGGTGTGGCCCGCCGACCGGC
>Ga0233375_1001095_pt1 | contig 12735 bp, 13 predicted proteins | sample ElkDunMinimDraft_10_FD_191539 | JGI IMG/M metagenome (GOLD analysis project Ga0233375, IMG submission 191539) | Fecal eukaryotic communites from dung pellets of Tule Elk in California, USA - Elk Dung E16 | ecosystem: Host-associated > Mammals > Digestive system > Large intestine > Fecal | place... | reverse complement strand
TCCGCGAGCGCCTGCGCGGTCTCGAGGGCGAGATCCGCGCGGCGGAGCAGGCCTCGGGTTCCTGAGAGAATCGTTCCGTGGCATCCGTCAATCCGCCGCGCGGCATGCGCGACTTCCTCCCCGCTGACAAGACCCGTCGCGAGCGTGTGCTCGCCGTGATCCGCGAGCGCTATCGCTCCCACGGGTTCGACGAGATCGAGACCCCCGTGCTCGAGGAGTACGGGCGGCTGCACGCCGGCATCGGCGGCGACAACGAGAAGCTCGCCTTCAACATCCTCAAGCGCGGGCTGGATGCCGACGCGGTGCGCGCCGCTGCCGACGCGCCCTCCCTCGATGTCGCCGCGCTCGCCGACCTCGGGCTGCGCTACGACCTGACGGTGCCGCTGGCGCGGTTCTACGCCAGCCACCGGGCGGAGCTTCCGACCGTCTTCCGGTCGATCCAGATCGCCCCGGTGTGGCGGGCGGAGCGCCCCCAGAAGGGCCGCTACCGCCAGTTCATGCAGTGCGACATCGACATCATCGGCGATGCGTCCGCGCGCGCCGAGGCCGAGCTCATCGTCGCGAGCCTCGACACCCTCGACGCGCTGGGCCTCGAGGGCGGCACGATCCGCATCAACGACCGGCGCCTGCTCGACGCCATGCTCGACGTCTTCGGCTTCGCTGTCGACGAGCGTCCCGGCGTGCTCATCACGATCGACAAGCTCGACAAGATCGGCCCGACGGGCGTCGCCGCGGAACTGCGCGAGCGCGGGGCGACGACGGCGGCGGTCGACGCGTTCGAGCGGTTCCTGGCGGGTGTGGCCGGCCGCGAAGACAGGCCCTTCGGTGAGCATCAGATCCGCGCCGCGCTGCCCGAGGGCGTGCCGGACGAGATCATCGCGCACCTCGTCGGCCTGGGGGAGACGGTCGCTGCGGCGCGCGGCGCCGGCGGGGAGATCCCGCTCGTGTTCGATCCGTTCCTGGTGCGGGGCATGGGCTACTACACCGGCACCATCTTCGAGCTCGCCCACCCGAGCGTGACCTATTCGCTGGGCGGCGGCGGCCGCTACGACGGGATGATCGGGCGGTTCCTCGGCCAGGACGTCCCGGCGGTGGGCTTCTCGATCGGCTTCGAGCGCATCGTGGACCTGCTGGCGGCATCCGTCGACGCCGAGGGTGCGAGCGTCGTGCTCGTCCACGACCGCGACGTGCCGGTGGCCGAGCTGCTCGCGCACAAGACCTTCTTCGTGGCGTCGGGCGCCCGGGTGCGGCTGGAGCAGCGGACGAAGAACCTCAAGGGCCTGCTCGAGCGGGCGGCGAACGACGGCTACACCGCCTTCGCGACGTTGCCGGCCGGTGCTACGCCCGGCGAGCTCGAGGTCAAGCCGCTCGGCTGACCCCGCCCGCGCCGTCGCGCCCGCGCGCCCGCGCGCCCGCCCGTCGCGCCCGTCGCGCCCGCGCGCCCGCCCGTCGCGCCCGCGCGCCCCGGCCCGTCCGTCGCGCCGCCATTCGCCTGTCGCATATCGTCGGACCCGGAGCCGGGAAACCGTCATCCGCGACAGGCGAACCGTGGTCGGCGTCAAGATCCAGTTGACGTATGGGTGACGTCAACGATACGTTGACATCATGAAACAGTTCAGCAGCCGGGCGTCCGCCGCGATCGGACGCGTCAAGTGGGTCGCCATCTCGGGGATGATCGCGGGGGCGGTGCTGCTGCTCGTCGCCATCGGTCTGGAGTGGCGCGGGTTCTGGGGTGGCGCGGCGCAGGGAGCCGGCATCGGCCTCATCGCCGTCGGCGCCTACTTCTGGGGGCTGGGCGACGGCATCGGGCGAGCCGTGCCGGTGGCCGCATGGCTTCCCAGCCAGGACGACCGGGAGTGAGCGACCTGGCCGACGCGGTCGGCCGCGCGGTGCTCGAGGCTGCCCGGATCGACGACCGGACCGCGCTGGGGGTCGACGAGCATCTCGCCCTCATCGCCGCGAGCTCGCGCGCCGAGGGCGAGGCGCGGGCCATCCTGCAGCGGTCGGTCGCCGCCGCGCGGGCCGGCGGGGCGAGCTGGGCCCTGATCGGCGCCGAGCTCGGCATGTCCCGTCAAGCCGCCCAGCAGCGGTTCGGTGCCGCGGCCGAGGCGAGCCCCGCGTCGTCACCCGCAGGGGAGGAGCGGTGGCTCGGCCCGGTGACCGCCTTCGATGAGATGGTCGAGCTCGATGCGGCAGGGCGGGCGGGCTGGCGCACGTTCGAGGTGGGCATGCTGTCGCACCGCATGCGTCGCACCGGTACGCAGTGGGAGCACCGCCGCATCTTCTGGCGCACGTCGCTGGCGGCCGAGGAGCGCGAGGGCTGGGAGGTGGGATGCCGGGCGTTCCCCTGGATCTACCTCGTGCGCGATCGCGGGATCCCGCCCGAAGGACCTTGACGGGTCAGGCGGGGGCGGAGGCGCTCACGCGGCGCTTCTCGCGCACGTAGACCTCGCGTCGCACCCGCGCGACGACGTCGCCGGCGGCATCGGTGATGTCCGTCTCGAACCACTCGAGCACCTTGGCGCCGCCGCGAGCCCGCTCGCGCAGCTCGTGCGCCTTCGCCGGCGGCACGTGGAAATGCGCCGTGAGCACGCCGCGCCCCGGTTTCACGAACTCGATCTCGCCGCGGGTGTCCCAGACGACGTAGTCCCGGCCGAGCTGGTGCATCACGAGCATGAAGAAGTACGGGTCGGTCATCGCCGACATCGATCCGCCGAACGCGGTCTTGACGTAGTTGCGGGTGAACAGGTTCACGTGCAGTTCGACCGTCGCCTCTGTCCAGTCCGGCGAGAACCGCCTGATGCGGATGCCGCTGAACAGATTCGGTGCCCACAGGCTCATGCCGACAGCCAGGCGGCGGGGGGTGATGCGCATGTCCGGCATTGTGCCGGAGCGGCAGGGATGCTGCACCTGCGCTGTCGAGGATCGACAATCGGTACTTGTTCTAGGTCTACTAGAATAAAACTGTGCTGATCAGAATCGACTCCCACGCGGATGCGCCCCTCTTCGCACAGATCGCGGCGTCGGTGCGTGCGGAGATCGCCGCCGGGCGGCTGGGGACCGGCGAACGACTGCCGTCGGCGAAGCAGATCGCGCCCTCGCTGGGCGTGAACCTGCACACCGTGCTGCATGCCTACCAGCAGCTGCGCGACGAAGGCCTCATCGAGCTGCGACGGGGGAGGGGGGCGATCGTGACGGATGCCGCGACCCGCGTCGTCGAGCTGCGCGCGGAGCTGGCCGACCTGGTCGCCCGAGCCGCCGCCGCCGGCATCGGCCCCGAGACGCTCGCCGCGCTGATCGCCGACCTCGCCCCCGCGTCCACCGCCCCCGCACCGCACGCCCCGGAAAGGCCGACCCCGTGACCCGACACCCCGCCGACCCCCGGCGCCGCTTCCTCATCGTGGCACTCCTCGCACCGATCGCACTCGCGCTCGTGGCGGCGGTCGTGCAGCTCGTGATGCTGCCGAATCCCGATGCCACCGTCGCGGTCCACTGGGACTTCAGCGGCACGCCCGACGGCTTCGGGCCGGCGTGGTCGTTCCCCGTGCTGACGGTCGCCCTGGGCGTCGGCCTGCCGGCGCTGCTGTCCGGCACGGCCCTGGCATCCGATCGTGCTGCTGCCCGCCGGGAGGGGCGACCGACGGCTCCGACCGCGAACAGCCGATTCGTCGCCGCCATGGTGCTCGCCACGGTGGCGTTCCTCAGCGTCCTGTCGACAGTGCTCGTCGCAGCGCAGGTCACGGGCCCCGGTCAGGCGACGGCAGGAGCGGGCCTGCCCCTGCTGGCCGCCGCGGTCGCGGCTCTGGCGTGCGGGCTGGCCGGCTGGTGGGTGCAGCCGCGCGTGACCGCGTCGCCGGTGGAGGGGGAGGCCGCCCACGCGCTCGACCTCCGTGACGAGGAGACCGCCGTCTGGGTGCGCACCGCGACGATGTCCCGTCTGCCCCTGGCGCTGCTGGTCGGCGCCGCGCTGTTCACCGTCGCGCTCGGCGTGGCGCTGGTGGCGACCGGAGCCGGCGCGGGCGGGTGGATCACGCTGGCATCCGGCGCCGTGGTGACGCTGCTCGTCGCCACGGGCACCGCCTATCGCGTGGTCGTCGACAACCGTGGCCTGACGGTGCGGGCATTCGCCGGGGTGCCCCGCTGGCACCTCGACCCGGGCGGCATCCGTGCCGTCGAGGTCGTCTTCGTCAACCCGACCGGGGAGTTCGGCGGCTGGGGCTGGCGGTGGACACCCGGCCGGTTCGGCGTGATCACCCGCGCCGGGGAGGCGATCCAGGTGACGAGGACCAGCGGGAGGCAGTTCGTCGTCACGGTCGATGACGCCGAGACCGGGGCCGCCGTGCTGCAGGCCGTCGTCGACCGCGCGCGGCAGGCGGGGCCGCGGGAGTGACCGGGCGCCGGGCTTGACCCGGCGGCGAGCCGTTCGCGAGGGTGGACGGCATGAGCGAACCCACCGAAGATGCCTGGCAGCGCGTCGACCGCTATTTCGCCGACACCCTGGTCGGGCACGACCCGGCACTGCAGGCGGCGGTCGCCGCGCAGCACGCTGCGGGGCTGCCGGCCATCGAGGTCGCACCGGTCAACGGCAAGCTGCTGCACCTGCTCGCACGCATGAGCGGCGCCCGGCGGGTGCTCGAGATCGGCACGCTCGGCGCCTACTCCACGATCTGGCTCGCGCGCAGTCTCCCCGCCGACGGGCGGGTCGTCACGATCGAGGCGGAACCGCACAACGCCGCCGTCGCCCGGGCGAACCTCGACAGGGCGGGGGTGGGGGAGCGGGTCGACATCATCGTCGGCCGCGCCGCCGAGGTGCTGCCCACGCTGGCGGGACAGGACCCCTTCGATCTCGTCTTCATCGACGCCGACAAGGAGTCCAACACCATCTACCTCGACTGGGCGGCGCGGCTGGGGCGACCCGGCACCGTGGTCGTGGTCGACAATGTCGGCCGGGGCGGGCGCGTCGCGGATGCCGACACGACCGAGCCGCAGGTGCTCGGCACCCGCGCCGGCCTGCAGATGCTGGCCGACGATCCCCGATTCGACGCCACCGCCATCCAGACGCTCGACGCGAAAGGCTGGGACGGCGTGGCGATCGCGCTCGTCGTCTGATGCTTTCGCACGGCCGGTGGCCTGTGGCGCCGCCGCGGTCCTCACTAGAGTGGGAGGAACGGACCGACGGCGTTCCCGAGATCCACCCTCCACAACAAAGGAGTCATCCGTGGCACTGATCGAGGCTGTAGGCGCGCGAGAAATTCTGGATTCGCGCGGCAATCCCACCGTCGAAGTGGAGGTGCTCCTCGACGACGGCATCGTCCAGCGCGCGGCCGTCCCCTCCGGCGCATCCACCGGCGCATTCGAGGCGTACGAGCTGCGCGACGGCGACAAGAGCCGCTACGGCGGCAAGGGCGTGCTGAAGGCCGTCAACGCCGTCATCGACGAGCTCGGCCCCGCGGTCGAGGGCATCGACGCGAGCGAGCAGCGCATCGTCGACGAGATCCTCATCGCGACCGACGGCACCGAGAACAAGTCGCGCACCGGCGCGAACGCCATCCTCGGCGTGAGCCTCGCGGTGGCCAAGGCCGCCGCCGACAGCTCCGACCTGCCGCTGTTCCGCTACCTCGGCGGACCGAACGCGCACGTCCTGCCCGTGCCGCTGTTCAACGTCATCAACGGCGGCGAGCACGCCGACAACGGCATCGACATGCAGGAGTTCTTCCTCGCGCCCATCGGCGCGGAGACCTTCGCCGAGTCGCTGCGCTGGGGCGCCGAGGTCTACCAGGTGCTCAAGAGCGAGCTGAAGGCCGCCGGCTACGCCACGGGCCTGGGTGACGAGGGCGGCTTCGCCCCCGACCTGCCCAGCAACCGCGAAGGCCTGGAGTTCCTCGTGCGTGCGATCGAGAAGGCCGGCTTCACGCCCGGCGCCGACATCGCGCTCGGCCTCGACGTCGCCGCCACCGAGTTCTTCAACGACGGGGTCTACCGTCTCGACAACAAGGACTGGACCGCCGCTGAGCTCACCGAGTACTACGTGGGCCTGGTGAACGACTTCCCGATCGTCACGATCGAGGACGCGCTGGCCGAGGACGACTGGGACAACTGGACCGCCCTCACCGAGCAGCTCGGTCGCAAGGTGCAGCTGGTCGGCGACGACCTGTTCGTCACCAACCCGGCACGCCTGGCCGACGGCATCGCCCGCGGCGCGGCGAACTCGCTGCTGGTGAAGGTCAACCAGATCGGCACGCTGTCCGAGACCCTGGATGCCATCGACCTGGCGCACCGCTCCGGTTACACCACCATGCTCTCGCACCGTTCGGGTGAGACCGAGGACACCACCATCGCCGACCTCGCGGTCGCCGTGGGCTCGGGTCAGATCAAGAGCGGCGCGCCCGCGCGCAGCGAGCGCGTGGCGAAATACAATCAGCTTCTGCGCATCGAAGAGGAGCTGGGCGACGCCGCGACGTTCGCCGGCCGCTCCGCCTTCCCCCGCTTCAAGGGATAAGCGCACAACGCAGAACGTATGAGAGGGGGAGCCGTGGCGAGATCGACGGCTCCCTCTTCTCGTTCCCCCCAGGTCGACGTGCGGCAGTGGATGGGCGGCATCCGCCTGTCCGGCTTCATGGTGATCATGCTCGGACTCGTCGTGCTGGGCGCGCTGGTGCTGGTGCCGACGGTGGGGACCTATCTCGACCAGCGGCAGCAGATCGCGGCGCTCGAGCGCACCGTGCAGCTGAGCGAGGAGGAGGTCGCCGAGCTCGAGGCGACGCGTGACCGGTGGGGCGACCCCGCGTACATCACGACGCAGGCTCGCGAGCGGCTGTACTACCACCGGCCCGGCGAAGTGGTGTTCCTCGTCGACAACGACCTGCCCGCGCTCGAGGTGCCTCAGGAACGGGCACCGGTCAGCTCGGACGTCGAGCAGACCGAGCACGACTGGATGGCGCTTCTGGTGCGCTCGCTCGCAACGGCGGGCACGGCCCAGACGGTCACGTACGAGATCGGCGTGCCCGACGCGCCGGTGGAGCCTCCCACGCCCTGACCGGCATCCGCTCAGCCTGCTCACGGTAGCCTGGTGCAGTGAGCACCCCGCCGTTCGACCCTGCCGACGACGCCGACCTCGCGGTGCTCCGCGAGCAGCTCGGTCGCCCCCCTCGGGGTGTGCTGGGAATCGCCGCGCGGTGCGTGTGCGGCAATCCGACCGTCGTCGCGACGGCTCCCCGCCTGCCGGACGGCACGCCCTTCCCGACCTTCTACTACCTCACCCACCCCGGTGCGACCGCCGCGATGTCCACACTCGAGGCCGAGCAGGTCATGAAGGACCTCTCCGACGAGCTCGCCGAGGATGAGGAGCTCGCCGCCGCCTACCGGCGCGCGCACGAGGCGTACCTGCGTGATCGGGAGCCCTACGGCGACGTGCCCGAGATCGCCGGGATCTCCGCCGGCGGCATGCCCACCCGCGTCAAGTGCCTGCACGCGCTGGCCGGCCACGCGCTGGCCGCCGGGCCCGGAGTCAACCCGATCGGCGACCGCGCCCTGGAGCTGTCGTCCTGGTCGCCCGAGCGGTGCACCTGCGCCCACCCGGGCGGGCGGATGTCATGAGCCGCAGGCTCACTGCGGCCGCTCTCGTCCTCGCCGGCGTCGGGCTGCTCGGGGCGGCGCCCGCCCCGGCACCGTCGCCGACCCCGCAGGCGATCGCCGACCCTGTGCGCGCCGCGCAGTACTGGCTCGACGACTACGGCATCCGCGACGCGTGGGCGACCACGCGTGGAGCGGGTACACGCATCGCGATCATCGACACGGGCGTCGCACGGGGTCCTGCCGAGCTGAGCGGCGTGGTTGCCGGCGCCGACTTCTCCGGACTGGGCTCGCCCGACGGTCGCACCCCCGTCGGGGCAGTGGATGCCGCGCACGGCAGCCTCGTGGCGTCGCTCGCCGGCGGCCGCGGCACCGGCCCCGACACCGGCGTGATCGGGGTTGCGCCCGAGGCGGAGCTGCTGTCGCTCTCGCTGTCCTTCGGTGCGGCGGCGGCGACGCCGTTCGCCGATCAGGTGGCGCAGGCCATGCGGTGGGCGGTGGACCACGGGGCCGACGTGATCAACCTGTCGTTCACGACGAACACGCTCGACTGGCCGCAGAGCTGGGACGACGCCTTCCTGTACGCCCTCGAGCACGATGTCGTGGTGGTCGTGGCCGCGGGCAACCGCGGCAGCGGCACCGACCGGGTGGGGGCGCCCGCCACGATCCCGGGCGTGCTCACGGTCGGCGGTGTCGACCGCGCGGGCAAAGCGAGCGTCGAGGCATCCACCCAGGGCATCACCATCGGCATCAGCGGCCCGAGCGAGGACCTCCTCGGAGTGTCCCCGCAGGGGGACACCGTGCTGTGGAACGGCACGAGCGGCGCCGCGCCGATCGTCGCGGGCATCGCGGCGCTCGTCCGCTCGGCGCATCCCGACCTCGACGCCGCGAACGTGATCAACCGCATCGTGAAGACCGCGACCCCCGCAGCCGGAGCGTCCGGTCCCCGCGATCCGCTCTACGGCTACGGGCTGGTCGATGCGGCCGCGGCGGTCTCGCAGTCGGTCCCTGCCGTCGAATCGAACCCGATGGGCGACCTCAAGGAGTGGATCCGGCTGTACCGCCGGGCAGACGCCGAGCCTGCGCCCGTGCCCACGACGGAGCCGGTGGCCGTGCCCCCGCTGCCGGCGGCCGATGCCGCCACCCGGCCCACGACGCCGCTGCTGCCGTCGGAGCAGACGCTCATCTACGGCACGCTTCCGCTCTCGCTGGCCACTGCGGCCGGTATACTGGTAGCGCTCGGTGTCACTGCTGCTACCCGGCGCATCAGATCGGCTCGCGCGCAGCGTGTGCTGAGCAGCTCAACCTAGGAGTTTTCTTCACGTGACCAGCAACGTGCCCAGGATCCTCATCGTCGGCGGCGGCTACGCGGGCTTCTACACCGCGTGGAAGCTCGAAAAGCACCTTCGCAAGGGCGAAGCCGAGGTGACGATCGTCGATCCGCTGCCGTACATGACGTACCAGCCCTTCCTCCCCGAGGTCGCCGCAGGCGAGATCGAGGCGCGCCACGTGGTGGTGGGCCTGCGCCGTCACCTCAAGCGCACGCGCGTCGTGACCGCGAAGGTCACCGGCATCGACCACGCCAACAAGGTCGCGACCATCACGCCCGCCGTGGGAGAGCCCTGGGAGCAGGGCTACGACCAGATCGTCGTCACCGCCGGCGCCGTGTCGCGTACCTTCCCGATCCCGGGCATCGCCGAGAACGCGATCGGCCTGAAGTCGATCGAAGAGGCCGTCGCGATCCGTGACCGCATCCTCACCAACTTCGACCGCGCGGCGAACCTGCCCGCCGGACCCGAGCGCGATCGTCTGCTGACCGTCGTCGTCGTCGGCGGCGGCTTCGCCGGCATCGAGGTCTTCGCCGAGATGCGCGCGCTCGCCTCGTCGCTGCTGAAGGACTACCCGACGCTGACGTTCGAGGACACGCACTTCCACCTCATCGAGGCGATGGGGCGGATCATGCCCGAGGTGTCGCTGAAGACGAGCGAGTGGGTGCTGAAGGACCTCGCCAAGCGCGGTGCGAACGTGCACCTCGACACGCAGGTCAAGGGCGCCGTCGACGGCAACGTCGAGCTGTCGACCGGTGAGGTCATCCCGACCGACCTCATCGTCTGGACCGCCGGCGTCATGGCCAACCCCACGGTCGTCCGCGGCAGCGACCTGCCCGTCGAGGAGCGCGGCCGCATCCGCACCCGCCCCGACCTGCGCGTCGGCACGGCCGAGGAGATCGTCGAGGGCGCTTGGGCTGCCGGCGACATCTCCGCCGTCCCCGACCTCACCGGCAAGGGCGTCGGCGGCTACTGCGTCCCGAACGCACAGCACGCCGTCCGCCAGGCGAAGCTGCTGGCGAAGAACCTCACCGCCGTCATCCGCGGCGAGCTGCCCAGCGAGTACATCCACCACAACCTCGGTGCGGTGGCGGGCCTCGGTCTGTACAACGGTGTCTTCCAGTCCGGCAACATCGCGCTGAAGGGCTTCATCGCCTGGGTTGCGCACCGCGGCTACCACGGCCTGGCCATGCCGTCGTGGGAGCGCAAGTGGCGCGTCATCGGCGACTGGTGGCACAACCTGTGGCTGAACCGCGACAACGTGTCGCTGCAGGCGGTGCAGAACCCCCGGTACGTCTTCGAGGAGTTCGCTGCCCGTCCCCGTCCGGCCGAGCCCGCCGCCGCGGCGCCGTCGCCCGCCATCGACCCGAAGACGGTCGTCGCGGAGAAGGCCGGCAAGGCACCCGAGCAGACGACCGCATCCCGCTGAATCTCGCGCCCCGCACGGGGCGATAGGGTGGGCGCGGCGCGGTGAGCGTCGCGCCCCCGTAGCCCAATGGCAGAGGCAGGCGACTTAAAATCGCTTCAGTGTGGGTTCGAGTCCCACCGGGGGTACGCCCGTATCGGTCCGTGTGCGCGCACCAGGCCGGCGCTCGCCCTAGGCTGGCGTCGTGCTCGACCTGCTCGGCGCCCCTGCCGCCTCGCCCTCCGCTGTCTCCGGCCACTGGGAGGCGATGACCGACGCCGTCGCGGACCTCTCCGGTCCCGTCGCGGCGATCAGCCTGAGCGCGCTGCGGTTCAATGCGCTGGATCTCGTGGTGCGCGCGGGCGGTGTGCCGATACGGCTGGCCAGCAAGTCGGTGCGCGTCAGGGAGATCCAGGATGCCGCGCTGGCGCTCCCGGGCTACCACGGCATCCTCGCCTTCAGTCTCGCCGAAGCCCTGTGGCTGGCCGAGCGGCATGACGACGTCGTGCTCGGCTACCCCAGCGTCGACCGGGCCGCCATCGCCCGGCTCGCGGCGGACGAGCGGGCGGCGTCGCGCATCACCCTCATGATCGACGACCTCGCGCAGCTCGACGTCGTCGACGCGGTCGCGCCCCCGCGCTCGCGCTCGCGGCTGCGGGTGGCGCTGGACGTGGATGCCTCCTGGCGGGCCCCGGGACTCGGGCACATCGGGGTGCGCCGCTCGCCGGTGCACGATCCCGCCGAGGCGGAGCGACTCGCGCGCGTGGTCGCCGATCGCCCCGGCTTCCGCCTCGTCGGGCTCATGATGTACGAGGCGCAGATCGCGGGGCAGCCCGACGCCGCGGGCGGCGGTGACGCCCTCGTGCGGTGGATGCAGCGCCGGTCGGGTCCCGAACTGCGTGAGCGCCGCGCGGCGGTCGTGCGAGCGGTGCGCGAGATCGCGCCGCTGGAGTTCGTCAACGGCGGCGGCACCGGGTCGCTGGAGTACACCGCCGGCGACGAATCGGTCACCGAGGTGACGGCGGGCAGCGGCCTGCTCGCCGGGCACCTGTTCGACGGGTACCGCGCGTTCGAACCCGCCCCGGCCGCGGCGTTCTCCCTCGAGGTGGTGCGCAAGCCCGCGCCCGACATCGCGACGGTGCTCGGCGGCGGCTGGATCGCGTCGGGACCGGCCCTGCCTTCCCGCCAGCCTGCTCCGGTATGGCCGGCCGGGCTGCGCACCCTGCCGCGCGAGGGGGCGGGGGAGGTGCAGACGCCCCTGCAGGGCGCTGCGGCGCGTGAGCTGCGGGTCGGCGACCGCGTGTGGTTCCGCCATGCCAAGAGCGGGGAGCTCGCCGAGCACGTGGACCGCTACCGCCTGATCGACGGCGGGCGGATCGTGGGGGAGCTGCCCACGTACCGGGGCGAGGGCAAGAGCTTCCTGTGACGCGGCCGGGCGGGGTATGGCGCAACTGGGGCCGCACCGCACAGGTGCGACCTCAGCGCGTCGAGTTCCCCTCGACGGTTGCGGCCGTGCGCCGGTGCGTGCAGGCAGCGGCGGCGCGGGGACTGCAGGTCAAAGCGGTGGGGGCGGGGCACAGCTTCTCGCCGATCGCCGCAGCCCCCGGCGTGCTCGTCGACCTCAGCGACCTCAGCGGCCTCGTGTCGGTGGATCGCGAGCGGGGGCGGGCGCGGCTGCTCGCCGGCACCCGGCTCCACCGCATCCCGCGTCTGCTCGCGCCCTATGCGCTGGCCATGCCGAACCTGGGCGACATCGACCGCCAGACGATCGCGGGCGCCGTCTCGACGGGCACGCACGGGACAGGGGATCGCTTCGGGGGCATCGCCACGCAGGTCGTCGGCGCGACGCTCGTCACGGCGGACGGCGAGGTGCTCACCGTGGACGAGGCGGAGAACCCCGAGCTGCTGGCCGCCGTGGCGCTGGGGCTCGGCGCCCTCGGCATCCTCGTCGACATCACCCTGCAGTGCGTCCCCTCGTTCACGCTGCACGCCCTGGAGCGACCCGAGCCTCTCGCCGACGTCGTGGCGGCGCTGCCCGAGCGACACGCGGCGGTGGACCACTTCGAGTTCTACTGGTTCCCGCACACCGAGGTGGCGCTGACCAAGACCAACGCTCGGCTCCCCGAGAGTGCGCCGCGCCACCGACTCTCCGCCCCCGCCCGCTGGGTCGACGACACGCTCCTGGCCAACGGGCTGTATCGGGTCACCTGCGCCGCGGGGGCGGCGGCTGCGCCCCTCGTGCCCCCCGTGAACCGGCTCGCCACCCGGCTGACCGGGCACCGGGAGTACACCGACCAGTCGCATGCCGTCTTCACCCAGCGGCGCACGGTGCGCTTCCGCGAGATGGAGTACGCCGTGCCCGTCGAGCGGCTGGCCGCGGCCTTCGGCGACCTGCAGGCCCTCATCGCTGCGCGGCGCTGGCGGCTGTCT
>Ga0233375_1001090_pt1 | contig 12803 bp, 12 predicted proteins | sample ElkDunMinimDraft_10_FD_191539 | JGI IMG/M metagenome (GOLD analysis project Ga0233375, IMG submission 191539) | Fecal eukaryotic communites from dung pellets of Tule Elk in California, USA - Elk Dung E16 | ecosystem: Host-associated > Mammals > Digestive system > Large intestine > Fecal | place... | reverse complement strand
CAGGAAGTAGAGCAGGCCGCGCTCCTCGAAGTACGTGGTCATGCGCTCGACGGCATCCCGGGGCATGGGATCTGCCACGATGACCTCGTCGCCGTAGGTGGCGTAGGCGCCGCCGTTGGTGATGGCGCCGTCGAACCCGATCGCGAGCACCCTGGCGTCGATGTCTCCCGACGAGCGGCCGGTGCACAGGAAGACGAGACAGCCGGCGGCGCGGGCGGCGCGCACGGCCTCGACGGTCGAGGGGGCGATGGTCCTGCCGTGGTCGAGGATCGTGCCGTCGACGTCGAGAAAGGCGATGCGGGGGACGTTCACAGTGTGCTTTCTGGTCGGTCGGCCGCGGGCCGGCCGGGGGACGGGGCATCGGCGGGCGCGGCGCGCAGCCCCGCCTCGAGGATCGCGGTGAGGCGGGCGACGAGCTGCGGGGCGGCTGCCGCGATCGCGGCCGGCTGCGGGCGGGTGATCATCCCCACCGCGAGCACGAGTTCGAGCGGGTCGAGGTCGGCGCGCACGAGACCGGCGGCGCGGGCAGCGGCCAGCACCTCCGCGACGCGGGCGAGGGTGTCGTCCTGCGCCTCGCGGACGCCCGCGGAGAGCGCGTCGTCGACCGGATGTGCGAGCGCCTCCGTGAGGGCGCCGAGGTCGAGTCCCACCAGGGCGTGGAGGAAGCGGCGCCAGGCGTCGTCGGGTGCATCGGGCAGCGTCTGGAGTGCGCGACCGGCGGCATCGCGCATCTCGGCCAGGATCGACAGCGCCACGGCGTCGGTGAGCTCCGCGCGCGAGGGGAAGTTGCGATAGAGCGTCGCGATGCCGACGCCGCCCGCCTCGGCGATCGCCTCGAGCGGCACCGACGCGCCCTGCGCGGCGAACAGCCGACGCGCCTCTCGCACGATCGCCTCGCGTCTCTTCAGGGCGTCGGAGCGCATGGCGGCCTCCCCGTGTCGTGGTGTCGGTGGTCGGCTCTCAGCGTATGTGGAGGGGCGGTCTCCGTATACTGGAGGAAATTCCTCCGCTTCGCCTCCCGGCAGACAGGACTCCGCATGACCTCTCCCACCGCCGACGTCGTCGCCCCGGCATCCGCACCGCGTCGCACGCCCCCGCCGCTCGTGAAGATGCTGGGCCTCACCGCCGGGCTCGGCGTGATCCTCGTCGTGCTGCTCATGCTGTTCGTGATGCCGTCGCTCAAGAGCGGAGCCCAGGATCTGCCTCTGGGCGTCGCCGGCGACGCCGCGGCCGTGAGTCAGGTGCAGGAAGGTGTGGCGGATGCCGCGCCCGGCGCCTATGACGTCGTGACCTACGCGTCGGATGCCGATCTGCGCGCCGCCGTCGCTGCGCGGGAGGTGGCCGGCGGTGTCGGCGTCGATGGCTCGGGAGTGACGGCCTACGTCGCGAGCGCCGCGTCTCCCGTGATCTCGGGTACCGTCACCGCCACCGCGCAGGCGCTCGGTCAGGCGGCGGGGGCACCCGTGTCGGTCACCGACGTCGTGCCGCTGCCCGAGGCGGATCCCACCGGCATCGGCATCGGGGGCCTGGCGTTCCCGCTCGTGTTCGGCGGGATCGTGCCCGCTGTGGCCTTCCGCAAGGTCTTCTCTCGCCACCTCGGCTGGGCCGTCGCCGGCATCGCCACGTTCTCCGTCATCGGCGGGGCGATCGTCGCCGCAATCCTCGCCTTCTCCTTCGGCAGCATCGCCGCCGCGTCGTTCTGGCCGGTCGCCGGGGCGATGGCGCTGGGCATCGGTGCGCTGGCCCTCGCGCTCGCCGGACTGCAGGAAGCCTTCGGCGGCAAGGGATTCACGATCGGCGCGATGGTGATGATGTTCATCGGCAACCCGCTGGCGGGCATCGCCACCGGTGCCGCCTGGCTGCCGGCAGGGCTCGGCCTCGCGGGCCAGCTGCTGCCGCCGGGAGCGACGGGAACGCTCGTGCGGTCGGTCGCGTACTTCGGCGGCACCGGGGGAGCGGTCGCAGGGCTCACCCTCGCCGCGTGGGCGGCGGGTGGCATCCTGCTGCTCGTCGTCGGCGCCCGTCGCCGCGCCGGACGGGACGCGGTCGTCGCGAGTCCCGAGCCGATGCCCGTCGCCGTTCCCGCCTGAGCGGCCACGTCGCCCCGGGGCGCCGCCCCGGGGCGACGGCTGCCCCGTGCCGCCGCCGGCGAGTGAGGCCGGCCGCGCGGTCAGCCGAGCGGCTTGCGCAGGAACACCTGGTCGCTGCCGTCGCCGGGCACCCGCTCCGACTCGGTGTACCCCTCGCGCTCGTAGAGGCGCAGGTTCGCCTCGCTGAGCGATCCCGTGAAGAGCTCGGCCGTGCGCGCTCCGGCGTCCCGTCCCCGCCGTTCGACGGCGGCGAGCAGCTTCGTGCCGACCCCGCGCCCCTGCTGGTCGGGGGCGATGGCGATGCGTCCGATCAGCAGCAGCTCGCCGTCGTGCCTGGCGCGCACGGCGCCGACGATGCGCGGGCCGTCGAGGGCGACGCAGCCGAGGTTCTCCCTCAGCTCCGCCTGCAGCTCCTCGAGGGTCTGGGTCAGCGGCGGCATATCGGGGTCGCCGTAGATGAGCGCCTCGTTGACGAACGCCGCGCGCTGGAGGGTCAGCACCTCCCCGGCATCCTCGGGTCGGATGTCACGGATCTCGATCGCCTCGTCACTCACCCCGACACGGTAACCGCGGCATCGATGCACGCTCCAGCCCTCCCGGCGCGGTGGCGCGGTGTGCTAACGCCACCAGCGCTCACCCAGCACGCCTCCCGTACGCTGGGAGGATGACCGATATCACCCCCGTGCGCGCGACGAAACCGCGACAGGTTCGCCCGGCGACCGAGGGCTGGTCGCAGAAGAAGGATGCCGAAGGGCGCCCGCTGCTGCAGTTCGCGAGCCCGAAGCGCGGCAAGCCGCCGGTGCACCTGGCCGACCTCACCCCCGAGCAGCGCGTCGAGAAGGTGAAGGAGCTCGGGATGCCCGGCTTCCGCGCCGCGCAGCTCGAGAAGCACTACTTCACGCACTACACCGCCGACCCGGCGCACATGACCGACCTGCCTGCGGCCGGCCGCGAGGAGCTCGTCCACGGTCTGCTCCCGCCGCTGCTCACCGAGGTGCGGCGCCTCGAGACCGACAAGGGCGACACGATCAAGTTCCTGTGGAAGCTGCACGACGGCGCCCTCGTCGAGTCGGTGCTCATGCGCTACCCCGGCCGCATCACGCTGTGCGTGTCGAGCCAGGCCGGCTGCGGCATGAACTGCCCGTTCTGCGCCACCGGCCAGGCGGGGCTCACCCGCAACATGTCCGCCGCCGAGATCGTCGACCAGGTCGTGCGCGCCAACCGCCTCATCGCCGAGGGTGGCCTCGGCGACCCCCGCAAGGTGGGCCACGAGGGCGAGCGCGTCACCAACATCGTCTTCATGGGCATGGGCGAGCCCCTCGCCAACTACAACCGCGTGATGCAGGCCGTCCGCACGATGGTCGACAAGAAGCACGGCCTGGGCATGAGCGCCCGCGGCGTCACGGTGTCGACCGTCGGACTCGTGCCGGCGATCCGCAAGCTCGCCGACGAGGACATCCCGGTCACCTTCGCCCTGTCGCTGCACGCCCCCGACGACCTGCTGCGCGACGAGCTCATCCCGGTGAACTCCCGCTGGAAGGTCGATGAGGCGCTGGATGCCGCCCGTGAGTACTTCGACAAGACCGGTCGCCGCGTCTCGATCGAGTACGCCCTCATCAAGGACATGAACGACCACGCGTGGCGCGCCGACCTCCTCGCCGAGAAGCTCAACGCGCGCGGTCGCGGCTGGGTGCACGTGAACCCGATTCCGCTGAACCCGACCCCGGGCTCGATCTGGACCTCGTCCGACAAGGACGTGCAGGACGAGTTCGTCCGCCGCCTCAACGACGCCGGCGTGCCGACGACCCTCCGCGACACCCGCGGCAAGGAGATCGACGGCGCGTGCGGGCAGCTCGTGGCCACGGAAGATGACGAGCGCGCCGCCGAGGACATGCCCGTCGAGGCCTGACGTGCCGCGAGCCGGGCGCCGCCGCGCGAGCGTGCGCCCGGCTCGGATTCACTCCTTGACGGCGCCCGCCGTCAGGCCCTGGACGATCCACTTGCTCGCCAGCGCGAACATCACCATCGTCGGCAGGATCGTCACGACGGCGGCGGCCGACATCGAGCCCCAGTCGACGTTGAAGGTCGAGATGAAGCCGTTCAGGGCCGCCGGCACCGTGCGGTTCTCGGTGGAATGCATGAGCACCACCGACAGGAACAGCTCGTTCCAGCAGTTGACGAAGTTGAAGATGAACGCGGCGATGATGCCCGGGGTCATGACGGGCACCAGCACCCGGAAGAGGGCGCCGAGTCGCGAGCAGCCGTCGATCATGGCAGCTTCTTCGAGCGCGGCGGGCACGTTCTCGAAGAATCCGCGCAGCATCACCGTCGAGAAGGGGATGCACACCGCGATGTAGACCAGGATCAGGCCGAACTTCGAGTCGACCAGGCCAAGGTCCGACATCATCGAGTACAGCGGCCCCAAGGCGATGAACGCGGGGATCATCTGGGTGAGCAGGAAGGCGATGAGCACCGCGCCCTTGCTGCGGAACTCGAACCGCGACAGCACGAAGGCGCTCAGCAGCGCGATGAGGGTCGCGACGAGCCCCGCGGCCAGCGACACGATCGCGGAGTTCATCAGGAAGACGCCGAACTGGCTCGTCTCGAAGAGGTTCAGATAGTTCTGCACCGACGGCTGGCTCGGCCAGTACTCGATGGGGAAGGCGTTCACCGTGGCGGGTGCCTTGAACGACGTCAGCGCGATCCAGTACAGCGGGAACAGGGTGATGATCAGCCACAGCGCCAGCCCGGTGAACCGCAGCACGCCGGTCAGGGTGAATCGGCGGCCGGATCCGGTGGGCCGACGGCGCGGCGCGACGGCGGATGCCGCGGGCGCGGTGGGAGCCACGGGGGCGAGTGCGGTCACTTCGTCACCTTCTTCATGGCCAGCAGGTAGAAGGCGCAGAAGACGAACAGCACCGCCACGACGATGAGCCCGATGGCGCTGGCCAGGCCGTAGTTGCCCTGCTGGGTGTAGTTGATCATCCAGGTGGTGATGATGTGGGTCTGGTTCGCCGGTCCGCCCGCCGTCATCGCCCAGATGATGTCGGGGAAGTTGAAGATCCAGATGATGCGCAGCAGCACCGTCAGCAGCAGCGTCATCGCGATGTACGGGATGATGATCGAGAACAGCTGCCGCACCTTGCCGGCGCCGTCCAGACTCGCCGCTTCGAGCATCTCGTCCGGGACGGACTGCAGCGCGGCGAGGATCATGATCGCGAAGAACGTCACGCCGTACCAGATGTTCGCGGTGATGACCGCGACCATGGCCAGCTTCGGATCGGCCAGCCAGGGCAGTGGGGCGTCGATGAGCCCCGCCTTCATGAGCAGGTCGTTGATGACGCCGAACTCGGCGTTGAACATCCAGCGGAACAGCATCCCGATGAGAAAGCCCGACACGGCCCACGGGAAGAAGACGAGCGCCTGGTAGAGGCCGCGGAAGCGGAACCGCTTGCGCAGCGCGAGGGCGATCAGGAACCCGATGACGAACTGCGGCACCAGTGAGCACACCACCCACAGCACCGAGTTCCACGCGATGGTCGGGAAGATCGGGTCCGCGAAGATCCGGGTGAAGTTGGCGAAGCCGACGAACGGCGTGGAGGTGAGGTCCCAGAGGTTCCAGTCGCGGAACGCCATCCCGGCGCCCTGGAGCATCGGGTAGTACGTGAACCAGCTGACGAAGACGATCGCGGGTGCGAGGAACGCCAGGATCGTCCACCCGTGCCGACTGCGGAACACCCGCCGCCGGCCGAGCGGGGCGGCCCCACCGGCCGAGCCGGTGGGGCGCGCCTCGCGCGTGAGCAGCGCCATCGTCAGTCCTGCTCGGTGGCGTACTTGTCGGTCCAGAAGGCGTCCCACGACGCCAGCAGCTCGGCGGTGGTCATGTTGCCCAGCAGCACGCTCTGCACGTCCTGGTCCGACTTCTGCACCCACTCGGTCCACCAGCTGACCCCGCGCGGCTGCTGCACGTTGACGTAGGTCTCGGGGTCCTGGGTCATGGTGACGTAGCTGGTCCACGGGCCGGTGGAGTAGAACTCGTCGTCGGCGGCCTCGGCGATGATCGGGACCAGGCTGTTGGCCTGCGCGAACTCGGTCGCGGGCTCCGCCGACGAGAGGAACTTCACCAGTTCCACGGCCTCCTCCTGGTGCTCGCTGGCCTCGGCGACGCCCCACCCCGCGACGGCGAGCGGCTGTGCCGCCTTGCCGGTGGGGCCGACGAGCAGCGGGGCGGTGTCCCACTGGTCGTCGGTCAGGCTGGAAGCCTGCACCGTGGCGATGACCTCAGGGTCCTGCAGCAGGAACGCCGTCGAGCCGTTGGTGAATCCGGCGACCATCTCCGGGTAGCCCCACGAGACGGCCGACGGCGGGGACGCCTGCTCGAACAGCGCGAAGTAGGTGTCGACGGCGTCCTGCGCCTCGGGCGCGGAGAAGATCGTCGAACCGTCCTGCAGCAGGAAGGCGTTGGCGGGGTCGAGATCGTCGACGAGGTACGCCTCGATCGCCGCGACCACGTTGGTGTTGCCGTTCGTGCCGCCGCGGAAGGCGTACCCGTAGACGTTCTCTGTGGGGTTCTGGATAGCCGAGGCCTGCTCGAGCAGCTCCTCCCAGCTGTGCGGGGGGCCGTCGAAGCCGGCCGCCTCGACGAGGTCGGTGCGGTAGAACAGCGACAGCCCGTAGAACCCGTACGGGACGAAATAGCTGGCGCCGTCGGTGACGGCGGCGGCCTGGGCGTTCTCGGTGAGCGCGTCCCAGCCCTCCCAGCTCTCCAGGTCGCCGGCCATGTCGTAGAGCCAGCCGTTGTTCGAGAACGGCCCGACGGTGATGTCGCGCACCTCCAGCACGTCGACGCCCTTGCCCGACTGCAGCATCTGCTGGATGGTCTTGTCGGCCTGCTCAGTGGGCGGCGAGACCAGATCGACGGTGACCCCAGGGTTCTCCGCCTCGAAGGCGTCGAGCATGCCCCGGAGGACTTCGGTGCGAGCAGGGTTGGTCAGGCTCTCGACCATCTTGAGCGTGACGTCGCCGTCAGCGGTGTCTCCGGACGCTCCGGAGCAGCCGGTGAGGGCGAGCACGGCGGCGGTGCCGATGCCGACGGTGAGGGTCAGGCGGTTGCGCTTCACGATGTTCCTCGGTCTCTCTGTGTCTGTGTGGCGGGGTGTGCGCGACGGTGCGCGGGGTTCGTCACCGGGGTCGGTCACGTCAGGATCGTGCTGTGCGCCTGCGGGAGGCCGGCATGGCGCAGGATCTCAGGGACGCAGCGCTCGACGAAGGCGCCGAAGTCCTCGGCTTCGGTGTACAGGTGCACCGACAGCCGGAAGTAGCCCCGCCCTTCGTAACTCGTGAAGGCGGTCTCGACCCCCGTGGCATCCAGCAGCAGCATCCGCAGCTCGTCGGCGTCCTCGCGCGTGGTGCCGAGACCGTCGGGCAGTCGGATGAGGCGCATCGCCGGCACGGGTCGCGGCAGGCTCACGCGCGCATCGTCGGAGACGTACGGCTGCAGCGCGTCGGCGATGACGGACGCCCCGATGTCCGCCATCTGCCACATGCGCTCCCGCGTGCGCTCCCAGCCGTACTCGCGCTCGATGAACGCGATCGCTGCGGGGGCGGCGATGTAGCTCGTGGCGTCGATCGTGCCCTGCGAATCGAACCGGTCGGGGAAGGGCTCGCCGCCGCCCCACGAGTCGATGAGGGGCCAGAGATCGTGGCGATCATCGGCCTCGGTCACCAGCACAGCGGCACCGCGCGGCGCGCACGCCCACTTGTGCAGGTTGCCGAACCACCAGTCGCCGCCGCCGCGTTCTGCGGCATCGGCGATCAGGCCCGGCGCGTGGGCGCCGTCGACGAGCACCCGGATGCCGTGTTCGTGCGCCAGAGCGGTGAGCGTGCGGGTGGGCAGCCGCATCGCGGTGGGCGAGGTGATCTGGTCGACCACGATGAGCCGCGTGCGCGCGGTGAAGGCGCGCCGGAAGGACTCGAGCACCTGGGCTTCGTCGGCGAACATCCCGACGCGCACGGTGCGCACGTGGCCGCCGTAGCGGCGTGCCAGTCGGGCTGCGCCCATGGTGATGGCGCCGTAGCCGTGGTCGGTGACGAGGATCTCATCGCCCGGCTCCAGCCGCAGGCTGTTGTACACGACCGTCGCCGCGGCCGAGGCATTCGGGACGAAGACGGTGTCGTCGGCGCGGGCGCCGACGAAAGGGGCGACCTCCGCGCGTGCAGCGCGGGTGTACTCCGCGATGCGCGGGTACCAGCCGACCGGACTCGCGTCGGCGCGTGCGCGCAGTTCGTCCTGGAGTGCGACGACCTCGCTCGGAACCGCTCCGAAGGAGCCGTGATTCAGGTGCACGATCGCGGGATCCAGAGGCCACGCGCCGCGGGCGCGCTGCCCCGATGCCAGGCGTGCGGGCAGCGCGGGGGGTGGGACAGACATGGCGCCTCGTTCGTTCTGGGGGAGACTTGTCGCACAACATTGCCATAAACAGCGCCAGCTGGTGGCTGTAGAGCGAATTCTTCGCGAAGTCGTAATACAACTTGGTGATCGACGTGCGTCCGGGGCAGACTCGGCCACGCTCGGCGAGGGGGAAGGTGGCACGGGTGAGTGCGTTGGAGACTGCCCTGCAGGGGCTGCGTGAGCTCATCGCCGACGGCACCCTCCGCCCGGGGGACAGGCTGCCCAGTGAGGGTGAGTTGTGCGAGCGCCTCGGAGTGTCGCGCGGGTCGCTCCGCGAGGCCATCCGCATGCTCGCCGCGCTGGGCGTGCTCGACACTCGGCACGGCTCGGGCAGCTATGTCAGCGAGCTGAACGCCGCCGATCTCATCAAGGCGCTGTCGTTGACGGTGGGGCTGCTGCCGCTCGAGTCGATCATCGAACTGTACGAGCTGCGACGGGCGCTCGAGGCCCACGCCGCCAGCCTGGCGGCCGCACGCATCGACGACGAGACCGTGGCGCGACTGGATCGGGTGCTCACGGCACTCGAAGCCGAGACCGACGACGAGCGGCAGTCGGACCTCGACCACGAGTTCCACATGGGCGTCGCTGCCGTCGCCGGCAACGCCGCGCTCGCGAACCTGCTCGACGTCCTCCGTGCCCGCTCCCGCGCCTATCGCATCTTCTCGACCCAGGACGCGGCGCGCATCAAGGTGCTGTCGGACGCCGGCCATCGCGCCGTGCTGCGGGGGCTCGAGGCACGCGACCCGGTCGCGGCATCCGCTGCCGCCGCCGGCCACGTCGCGCAGACCGAGTACTGGCTGCGCAAGCACCAGCCGCCCGCGCCGCCGAGCTCCCTCGCCTGACGCGTCTTGCGGTCTCGGCGCCGTCCAAGCCGCAAGACAGGTCAGGTGAACGCGGGGCGGATGCCGCTACACCGTCGCGTGCGAGGCTGTCCATCCGGCCTCCCGTGTCCCAGGGGGGAGGTAGCGTTTTCCCATGGTCAACTATCGCTATCTCGGCAACTCTGGTTTCAAGGTCTCGGAGATCACGTACGGCAACTGGATCACCCATGCCTCGCAGGTCGAGAACGAGGCGGCGATCGCCACGGTGCACAAGGCCCTCGATCTCGGCATCACCTCCTTCGACACCGCGGACACCTACGCCAACACCGCCGCCGAGGAGGTGCTCGGTGAGGCACTGAAGGGTCAGCCCCGCGAATCGGTGGAGATCTTCACGAAGGTCTACTGGCCCATCGGCCGCAAGGGCCCGAACGACATGGGCCTCAGCCGCAAGCACATCTTCGACGGCATCCACGGGTCGCTCCGCCGCCTCGGCGTCGACTACGTCGACCTCTACCAGGCCCACCGCTACGACTACGAGACTCCGCTGGAAGAGACGATGCAGGCGTTCGCCGACATCGTCCGCCAGGGCAAGGCGCTGTACATCGGCGTCTCGGAGTGGACCGCCGAGCAGCTTCGCGAGGGGCACGCGCTCGCGAAGGAACTGGGCGTGCAGCTCGTCTCCAACCAGCCCCAGTACTCCGCGCTCTGGCGCGTCATCGAGGGCAAGGTCATTCCGGCATCCGAGGAGCTCGGTATCTCGCAGATCGTCTGGTCGCCGATGGCGCAGGGCGTGCTCAGCGGCAAGTACCTGCCCGGTCAGCCGCTGCCCGAGGGCTCGCGCGCGACCGACGACAAGAGCGGCGCCACCTTCATCAAGCGCTTCATGAACGACGAAGTGCTCACCGCGGTGCAGAAGCTCAAGCCCGTCGCCGAGCAGGCCGGCCTCACCATGCCGCAGCTGGCGATCGCGTGGGTGCTGCAGAACCCGAACGTCGCCGCCGCCCTCGTGGGCGCCTCGCGTCCCCAGCAGCTCGAGGACACCGTCAAGGCCTCGGGCGTCACCCTCGACGCCGACACGATGAGCGCGATCGACGACGCACTCTCGGGCGTGGCCGAGACCGACCCCGAGAACACCTACGAGGTGTCGCCGAAGTCCCGCCCGGCCTGACATGGCCGTCCACAGCGCCGGCCTCCTGCTCTACCGGCTCGCCGACGGCGGGCCGGAGGTGCTGATCGCCCACATGGGCGGTCCGTACTGGGCGGGCAAGGAGGCCGGCGCGTGGTCGATCCCGAAGGGCGAGTACGACCCCGACGCCGAGTCGGCGCTGGATGCCGCCCAGCGCGAGTTCCGTGAGGAGCTCGGGATCGATCCGCCCGAGGGCCCGTACGCGGAGCTGGGCACCTACCCGTACTCCTCCGGCAAGCGGGTCACGGTATTCGTCGCCGACGGCGGCGCGTCAGCGGCATCCGCCTCGGACGTCGCGTTCGCGTTCGGCGAGTTCGAGATGGAGTGGCCGCCACGGTCGGGCAAGACCGCCCGGTTCCCCGAGGTCGACCGAGCCGAGTGGGTGGCGCTGGATGCCGCGGCCGAACGCCTCGTGAAGGGCCAGCGCCCCGCGCTCGAGGCGCTCGCCGAGCAGCTGCGAGACGCCGGGGCGTAGCCCGCGGCGGCGTCCGGCCGACAGGTTCGCCGGCGAGGCGCGGCCGCGCTGCGCCTCGGGCTCAGGGGCGCAGCAGCACCTTGCCGACGCGGCCGGCGGAGAGGGTCGCGTCGACGGCCTCGGCGATGTCGGCCAGCGGGAAGGTCGCCGAGACCGGCAGGGTCAGGGCCCCGGATGCCAGCAGGGCGGCGAGTTCGTCGAACAGCGCCGCGCGCCGCGCGGCATCCATCGTCGCGCTGACCGTGCTGCCCCAGAAGCCCTTCACGGTGAGCTGCCGGAAGATGAGGTCGCCCGAGACGAGCTCGACCTTGGGGGACTCCATCGCGCCGAAGACGACGAGCGTGCCGCCCTCGCCGAGGAGGGACAGCACCTGCCCGCTCGAGTGGCCGCCGACCGAGTCGACGCCGGCGGCGATCGCCGCGCCTCCGGTGATCTCCGCGACCCGGTCGCGCCAACCCTCGACGTCGACCGAGACGACCCGGTCGATGCCCTGAGCCGCGAGCTCGGCGACGGCGGCCTCGCGGCGCACGAGCCCGAGGACGTTGATCCCGCGGGCGCGGCCGATCTGCGCCACCATGCGGCCGACGGCCCCATTCGCGGCGTTCTGCACGAACCAGTCGCCCGGCTGCAGGCCGAGGGAGTCGATGAGACTGATGGCGCTGAAAGGCATGGACACCAGCTGCGAGGCCTGCTCGTCGGGCAGGCCGTCCGGCACCGGGACGAGGGCACCGGCGCGAGCGACGAACTGCTCGGCCCACACCCCGAAGGTGCCGCCGGTCGCCACACGCTGCCCGACGTCGAACCCCGTGACTTCCTCACCGAGCTCCTCGATGACGCCGACGGCCTCGGTGCCCGCGCGGGCGGGGAGGTCCGGGCGATAGCCGTACGAGCCGCGCACCGTCCACAGATCGTGGTTGTGGATGGGGGAGCGCAGCATCCGCACGCGTACCTCTCGCGGCCCCGGCGTCGGGGTCGCCACGTCTCGAACGGTCAGCACCTCGGCGGGATCGCCGAATCGGTCATGGACGAGTGCACGCATAAAACCCCCTGGCATCGGACGTGGACCTCCCATTCTGGTGGATGCCGCGACGGCCGGGGCCGGATCACGGCGCCCCGCGATGTATACGAACGGCCCTCGCCGGTCGCTGATCGATCCCGGAACTCGGCGCTCTGTATACACTGGGACCACGGCAACGCCGACGGAGGAGGGAGCGATGATGCGCGCCAGCGACCGCGCCTACGCGACGCTCCTCGACGAGATCCAGTCCGGCGCCCTGGCGCCCGGCAGCGTCCTCGCGGAGGTCGAGCAGGCCACGCGACTCGGCGTCAGCCGCACGCCCCTGCGTGAGGCACTCGGACGCCTCGCCGCCGCCGGTCTCGTGGAGCAGGCGTCGCCCCGTGTCACGGTGGTCGCCGGCATCGACGCCGACGACATCCGCGCGCTCTTCGTCGTGCGCCGGGCCCTCGAGGAGATGGCGGCACGGCTCGCCGCGGCCACCGGCGACCGCACGGTCTTCGCCGACCTCGCCGCCGAGTTCGGCGCGGCCGAGCCCACGGGCGACGCCGATGCCTATTACGCCCTGATCGCCCGCTTCGACGCGGCGCTGGACGCGGCGGTCGGCAACGACTACCTCGCGTCGTCGCTGCGGATGGTGCGCACGCATCTCGTCCGCGTGCGCCGACTGGCCCGTGACAACCCGCGGCGCCTCACGGCATCCGTCGCCGAGCATCGTCTGATCGCCGCGGCCATCGCCGCCGGCGACGCCGACCTCGCCGCAGA
>Ga0233375_1001088_pt1 | contig 12815 bp, 12 predicted proteins | sample ElkDunMinimDraft_10_FD_191539 | JGI IMG/M metagenome (GOLD analysis project Ga0233375, IMG submission 191539) | Fecal eukaryotic communites from dung pellets of Tule Elk in California, USA - Elk Dung E16 | ecosystem: Host-associated > Mammals > Digestive system > Large intestine > Fecal | place... | reverse complement strand
GGACCGTGCCGCCGCGGTCGGCGTAGTGACGCAGCAGCTGACGCATCCAGTGGATGCCTGCGGGGTCGAGACCGTTGGCGGGCTCGTCGAGCACGAGTACCTGCGGGTCGGCGAGCAGGGACTGGGCGATGCCGAGCCGCTGCCGCATGCCGAGCGAGTAGTTGCCCACCCGGCGCTTGGCCTCCTTGGGCGAGAGCCCGACGAGGTCGAGCATCTCGTCGACGCGGTTCTTGGGCAGCCCCATCGTGTGCGAGGCGATCGTGAGGACCTCGCGTCCCGTACGGCCGTTGTGCTGGGCGGAGGCGTCGAGAAGGACACCGATCTGCGCACCCGGGTTGGGGATGTCGGCGTAACGGTGGCCGCCGATCGTCGCGGTGCCGGACGTGGGGTGGGTCAGGCCGGCGAGCATCCGCAGTGTCGTCGACTTGCCGGCACCGTTCGGGCCGAGGAACCCGGTCACCGAGCCGGGGCGGCAGGTGAAGCTGATGGCGTCGACCGCGAGGTGGTCGCCGTACCTCTTCGAGAGGTTCTGGACTTCGATCATGCCCTCAGCATCCCGCGTACCGGTGTCGACCGGCATCGGCCCATGGGATGGAAGGACGTAGCCGAAAGTAGGGGTGTTGTCCGGCATCGACGACCTTCGGCCGGTTCGGTCGCCGTGCCGCTCGCCTACGCTGAGTGACGTGGACGAGGTGGACCCAGCGGCGTACCAGCCGCGGCTGCGGTGGTGGAGCCATCTCTGGCGCTACGCCCTGATGGTCCTGATCAGCGCCGTCGTCTGGCTGTCCGGGGTTGCGCAGTGGCAGGCCGAGCACGCCCCGCTGTGGTTCTGGGCCGACCTCGCCGGTGGGCTGGTCGCCCTCGCTCTGATCACCTGGCGCCGACGTCACCCGGTGGCGGTGGCGGCCGCCACGACCGTGATCGCCACCTTCTCGTACGCCGCTGCCGGACCCGCGGTGCTCGCCGTGGTCTCGCTGGCGACCCGGCGCCGGTGGCGCGAGATCATCGGCGTCGGCGTTCTCGTGGCCGTGCAGACCGTCGTCGTCACCCTCATCGATCCCACGCTGGGTGACGACTGGAGGATCGTCCTCGCCCTCAGCGTGCCGATGGTGGTGACGATGGTCGCGATCGGCCTGTACGTGGGGTCGCGCCGCGAGCTGCTCCACACGCTCCGCGAGCGCGCCCGCGTCGCGGAGGCCGAGCAGGCCAGCCGCGTCGCCCGGGCGCGCACGGCCGAGCGGGCCAGGATCGCCCGCGAGATGCACGACGTCCTGGCGCACCGCATCTCGATGGTCGCGATGCACGCGGGAGCGCTGGCGTACCGGAACGACCTGCCGCCCGAGGAGGTCCGCGCGTCCTCGGAGGTGATCCGCGACCACGCGCACCTCGCCCTGACCGACCTGCGCGAGGTGCTCGGCATCCTGCGCGCCGACGAGACCGACGAGGACCGCCCGCAGCCGTCGTGGAAGGACCTCCCCGATCTCGTGAGCGGGGCACGGAACGCGGGGATGCGGATCCACCTGGAGGACGCGGTCACGGCGCTCGACCCCCCGGAGCGCCTCGGCCGTACGGCGTACCGCGTCGTGCAGGAAGCCCTCACGAACGCGCACAAGCACGCCCCGGACACGACCGTCACCGTGACGCTTCGCGGAGCACCTGCGGACGGCGTCGTCGTCGAGGTGCGCAACCCGCTCCGCGTCGGGTCGGGTCACGCTCGGCTGCCGACGTCCGGGCTCGGCCTCGTCGGGCTCGCCGAACGCACCGACCTCGTCGGGGGCACCCTCACGCACCGCGTCGCCGGCGACGAGTTCGTTCTGACGCTGGCGCTACCGTGGCCCGCATGATCCGCGTTGCCCTGGTCGACGACGACGCCCTCGTACGCGCCGGGCTGCGGCTGATCCTCGGCGGCGCCGACGACCTCGAGATCGTGACGGAGGCCGGTGACGGCGCCGCGGCACTCTCCGCCCTCCGCAAGACTCCGGTCGACGTGGTCCTGATGGACATCCGGATGCCCCGGATGGACGGGCTCGCGGCGACCGCCGAGCTGCAGCGCATGGCCGCTCCCCCGTACGTGATCGTGCTGACGACGTTCGACGCCGACGACTACGTCCTGCGGGCGCTGCGCCACGGGGCGAGCGGGTTCCTGCTCAAGGACACGCCGCCGGAACTCCTCGTCGACGCTGTCCGCAGGGTCGCGTCGGGCGACCCGATGCTGTCGCCGAGCGTGACGGAGCAGCTGATCCGTCGGGTGCGCGAGGCCGGCGACGGGGACGGTGACGCCAAGGAGCGACTCGAGGTCCTGAGCGACCGCGAGCTCGAGGTCGCGGTCGCGGTCGGCCACGGGCGGTCCAACGCGGAGATCGCGGCCGAGCTCCACATGAGCCTCGCGACCGTGAAGGCCCACGTCTCGCGGATCCTCACCAAGCTCGGTGCCGCAAACCGTGTCCAGGTCGCGATCGCCGTCCACGATGCCGGCCTGGTCTGAGCACGCGCCGGGTCCGGACCTGCGGCTGGTCCGTCCCTTTCCGTGGGGCCCACCGAAGACGCGGTGCCCCACCGGAAGCTTCCGGTGGGGCACCCACCTTCCGTCGGGCCCCACGGAAAGTGAGGGCGCGTACGACTCCTCAGGCCTCGATGTTGCTCATCACGTGCTTGACGCGCGTGTAGTCCTCGAGCCCGTACATCGAGAGGTCCTTGCCGTACCCGGAGCGCTTGAATCCTCCGTGCGGCATCTCCGCGACCAGCGGGATGTGGGTGTTGATCCAGACGCACCCGAAGTCGAGGCGCTTCGCCATCCGCATCGCCCGCCCGTGGTCCTTGGTCCAGACCGAGGACGCGAGACCGTACGGGACGCCGTTGGCCCAGCGCACCGCCTCGTCCTCGTCGGAGAACTGCTGGACGGTGATGACGGGGCCGAAGATCTCGTTCTGGACGGCCTCGTCGTTCTGCCGGAGGCCCGCGAGGACCGTCGGCTCGTAGAAGTAGCCGTTCGCGAGGTCTCCCCCAGGGCGTGATCCGCCGGCGGCGAGCGTGGCGTGATCCGGGAGCCGGTCGACGAACCCGGACACCCGCGCAAGCTGGTCGGCGTTGTTGAGGGCTCCGTAGAGCGCGTCCTCGTCGTCGGGGAGCCCGGTCTTCAGGCCCTTCGCCTGCTCGGCGATCGCGTCGACGAAGTCGCCGTACACGCGCGGCGACGCGAGCACCCGCGTCGCCGCGGTGCAGTCCTGGCCGGCGTTGAAGTAGCCGGCCTCGGCGATCGCCGCGGACGCGGCCTCGATGTCGGCATCGTCGAACACCACGACCGGCGCCTTGCCGCCGAGCTCGAGGTGCACGCGCTTGACGTCCTCTGCCGCCGAGCGGGCGACGTCCATGCCGGCGCGGACCGACCCGGTGATCGCGACCATCGCCGGCGTGGGGTGGGCGATCAGCGCACGTCCGGTGTCGCGGTCGCCGCAGACGACGTTCAGCACGCCGGGCGGCAGGATGTCCGCAGCGATCTCCGCGAGCAGCGCCGTCGAGGCCGGCGTCGTGTCGCTCGGCTTGATGACGATGGTGTTGCCGGCGGCGAGCGCGGGGGCGATCTTCCAGATGCCCATGAGCAGCGGGTAGTTCCACGGCGTCACCTGCGCCACGACGCCGATCGGCTCACGACGGATCATCGAGGTGTGGCCGGCCATGTACTCACCCGCCGCGCGGCCCTCGAGCACGCGCGCGGCACCGGCGAAGAAGGTGAGCGCGTCGTCCACCATCGGCATCTCCTCGCTCACGGTGAGGCCGCGAGGCTTGCCGGTGTTCTTCACCTCCACGTCGACGATCTCGTCGAGGCGGTCGTGGATCGCCTGGTTGAGCTTGTTGAGCGCGGCCTGGCGCTCGCGGGGCGTGGTGTCGCGCCAGCCGTTGTCGAAGGCGTCCTGCGCCGCCTTCATCGCCGCGTCCACGTCTGCTTCGCGAGACATCGGCGCCTGGGCGTACACCTGTCCGGTCGAGGGGTCGATGACGTCGTACGTGGCGCCGTCCAGGGCCGCCACCTTGTCGCCGTTGACGAAGTTCGTGAGGGTCTCGGTCATGACCACAATCTGGCACAGGCGGCAGTGACTGACAATGGATTGAACGGTCAAGGACTGCTCATCCTTCGGATTTCGTACCTGTAAACCCTCGACACGGACGATAACCTTTGCCTGGCTCCGGAATCTGCGCGATACTCGGTGCATGAGCGAACAGTGGGACGACGCGCACCTCCAACGCGCCGCCAAGGACCACCTCTGGATGCACTTCACCCGGCACAGCACGTACGAGACGTCCGACGTGCCCGTGATCGCGAAGGGAGAGGGTGCATATCTCTTCGACACCGCAGGCAAGCGCTACCTGGACGGGCTCGCCGGCCTCTTCGTCGTCCAGGTGGGCCACGGCCGCGAGGAGCTGGCCGAGGCCGCCGCGAAGCAGGCCCGCGAGCTGTCGTTCATGCCGTTGTGGTCGTACGCGCACCCGCCGGCCGTCCAGCTCGCCGAGCGCGTCGCCTCGTACGCGCCGGGCGACCTCAACCGCGTCTTCTTCACCACCGGTGGCGGCGAGGCGGTCGAGTCGGCATGGAAGCTCGCCAAGCAGTACTTCAAGCTGACCGGCAAGCCGACCAAGCACAAGGTGATCAGCCGCAACATCGCGTACCACGGCACCCCGCAGGGCGCCCTGTCGATCACCGGCATTCCCGACATGAAGGCGCCGTTCGAGCCACTGGTGCCGAGCACGTTCCGCGTCCCAAACACGAACATCTACCGGGCGCAGCAGCACGGTGACGACCCGGAGGCGTTCGGACGCTGGGCCGCGGACCGCATCGCGGAGGCCATCGAGTTCGAGGGCCCCGACACCGTCGCGGCCGTGTTCCTCGAGCCCGTGCAGAACGCGGGCGGCTGCTTCCCTCCCCCGCCGGGATACTTCCAGCGCGTGCGCGAGATCTGCGACGAGTACGACGTGCTGCTGGTCTCCGACGAGGTCATCTGCGCGTTCGGCCGTCTCGGTGAGATGTTCGGTGCGGTGCGCTACGGCTACCAGCCCGACATCATCACCTGCGCGAAGGGCCTCACGTCCGGCTACTCGCCGCTCGGCGCGATGATCGCCTCGGACCGTCTCATGGAGCCGTTCCTCAAGGGACACGAGTCGTTCCTGCACGGCTACACCTTCGGCGGGCACCCCGTGTCGGCCGCCGTGGCCATGGCGAACCTCGACATCTTCGAGCGCGAGGGCATCAACGAGTTCGTCCGCGCCAACGAGGACGGGTTCCGCTCGACGCTGGAGAAGCTGCTGGACCTCGACATCGTCGGTGACGTGCGTGGCGACGGCTACTTCTACGGCATCGAGCTCGTCAAGGACAAGGCCACGAAGGAGACCTTCAACGAGGAGGAGTCGGAGCGTCTGCTGCGCGGCTTCCTCTCCAAGGCGCTGTACGACGCGGGCCTCTATTGCCGCGCCGACGACCGTGGCGACCCGGTCATCCAGCTGGCTCCGCCGCTGATCTGCGACCAGGAGCACTTCGACGAGATGGAGGGCATCCTGCGCTCCGTGATCACCCAGGGCCAGAACCTGCTCTGACCCGTACGACCCGCGGAAGCCGCTGCCCCAGGTACCCCGGGGCGGCGGCTTCTGTCCGTCTCCCCGTTTGCCACGTTCCCGTGGCAGATGCCCCTCGCCCTCGGCAAATTTGCCGAGGGCGAGGGCCACTTCCCACGTTCCCGTGGGAAACGGGAAGGGTCAGGCGGCGGTACGGGTGCGGCGGCGGCGGGCGAGCTCGTTGCCGAGCACGATGGCGACCGCGATGACAAACATCGCCGTACCGATCACGTTGACCTGCATCGGGATTCCGCGCTGCGCCGCACCCCACACGTACATCGGGAACGTCACGGTCTGGCCGGCGTTGAGGTTCGTGATGATGAAGTCGTCGAACGACAGTGAGAAGCTGAGCAACGCCGCGCCCAGGATGCCCGGGAACACGAGCGGGAACGTGACCCGCCAGAACGCCTGGGTCTCCGTCGCGTAGAGGTCCATCGCCGCCTGCTCGAGGTTGTCGTCGAGCCCGGACAGCCGCGCCCGTACGGTGATGATGACGAACGAGAGGCAGAACGTCACATGGGCGACGAAGATCGTCCAGAACCCCAGCTTGCCGCCGAAGCCGGCCGAGACGAACAGCGCGAGCAGGGACGACCCGAGCACGATCTCCGGCGCCGCCATCGGCAGGATGATGAGCGTGTTGAGCCCGCCGCGACCCGCGAAGCGGTGCCGCACCAGCGCGAACGCGGCGAGCGTGCCGATGATCGTGGCGACGACCGTCGCGAGCAGCGCGATCTCCACGCTGCGGACCACCGACGAGCACATCCCGGAGGGGTCGCACGGGTTGAGCCAGTTGTTCAGCGTGAACCCGTCGAACCGGTAGACGTTGCGCGACTCCGGATCGTTGAAGCTCATGAGCGCGACGATCCCGATCGGCACGAACATGTAGACCAGTACCAGGACGCCGAGCGCCAGGACCAGGTGCTCCCCGATCCAGCGTCCGAGCTTGTGGAGCGGCGTCATACGAGGTCCTCCGTTCCTGCGCGGCGGATGTAGAGCACCACACCGATCGTGATCACGATCATCAGCGTCATCGACAGGGCACCGGCCGCGGCGTAGTCGCCCTGGTTGGTGAACAGGTTCTGGATGATGTTGCCGATCATGCGTTGGTTGGGACTCCCGAGGAGCTCCGCGTTGATGAAGTCGCCCGCGGCCGGGATGAACGTGAGGAGCGTCCCCGCGACGACGCCCGGCATGGACAGCGGCAGCGTCACCTTGAAGAACGCCCGTGCCGGCGACGCGTACAGGTCACCCGCCGCCTCGACGAGCCGGTTGTCGATCTTGTCCAGGCTCGCGAAGAGCGGCAGCACCATGAACGGGAGGAAGTTGTACGTGAGGCCCGCGACCACGGCGAACGGCGTCGCGAGGAGCCGGCCGTCCTCGCCGAGGATCTGCAGCGTCCGGAGCCCTTCGGCGATCCAGCCCTCGTCGGCGAGGATCAGCTTCCACGACAGGGTCCGCAGGAGGAAGCTGGTGAAGAACGGCGCGATGACGAGCACCAGCATGAGGTTCTTCCAGCGTCCCGCCTTGAACGCGATCGCGTACGCGAGCACGTAGCCGAGCACGAGACACGCGGCGGTCGCCAGGGCGGCGTACCAGAACGAGCGCAGCAACGGACGCCAGTACGCCTGGAGGACGTCGACGTAGTTCGCCACGTGCCACGTCATGTCGTACCCGGTGAGGTTGGAGCCCTTGGGGTCGTACAGGCTCATCGCGACCAGCGAGTAGAACGGCACGAGGAAGAACAGCGCCAGCCAGAGCGCGGACGGGAGCATCAACCAGTAGCCGGTGAACCGGCCGCCGCGTCGTCGGACCGACTCGTGTCCCTCCCCCGGGTCGTCGCCGGACGGCCCGAGCCCTACGGCGTCGGGTTCGACCAGCGCCTCCTGCGGCTGGTGGGTCATCAGTCGTCCCCGTCCTCGACGCCGGCCAACGCGTCCTGGCTCGCGTCGAGCAGGAACGCGTACTCGGGACGCCATGACAGGTCGACCGGGGCCCCCACCGCGAAGATCGGGCGTCGGCCGGTGTTCTGCTCGAACACCATGACCTCCTGGCCCCACGGCATGCGCACGAGGTACTGGGTGCTGACGCCCACGAAGCTCACGTCGGTCACGACACCGCCCTCGAAGCGGTTGCCCGGTGCGTCGATCTCGCCACCGACCTCGGCGATCATCACCTTCTCCGGGCGTACACCGACCCAGCCCTTGCCGCCGTCGGCATGGCTGCGCTCCGCCGGGATGGAGACGGTCGTGCCCTGGACCGAGACCTTGACGACGTCGCCGTCCGGACCCAGGATGTCGCCGGCGAGGAGGTTGGACTGGCCGAGGAAGTTCGCGACGAAGGTCGTCTCGGGGTTGTCGTAGAGCGCGGCGGGCGGACCCATCTGCTCGATCACGCCGGCGTTCATCACGGCGACGGTGTCGGCCATGGTCATGGCCTCCTCCTGGTCGTGCGTGACGTGCACGAAGGTCAGCCCGACCTCGGTCTGGATGCGCTTGAGCTCGATCTGCATCCCGCGGCGCAGCTTGAGGTCGAGCGCGCCGAGCGGCTCGTCGAGGAGCAGCACCTCGGGGCTGTTGATCAGCGCTCGTGCGAGGGCGACGCGCTGCTGCTGGCCGCCCGAGAGCTGGAACGGCTTCTTGCGCCCCTGGTTGCCGAGCTCCACCAGGTCGAGCATCTCCGCCACCTTGGCCTTGGTGTCCTTCACCCCGCGGCGCTTCAGCCCGAAGGCGACGTTCTCCGCGATGTCGAGGTGCGGGAAGAGTGCGTAGCTCTGGAAGACGGTGTTCACCGGCCGCTTGTACGGCTTGTCGTACGTGATCTCGCGGTCGCCGAGCGTGATCGTGCCCGAGGTCGGGGTGTCCAGACCCGCGACCATCCGGAGCGTCGTCGTCTTGCCGCACCCGGACGGGCCGAGCAGCGCGAAGAAGGACCCCTGCGGGACGACCAGGTCGAGCGACCGTACTGCGGTGAACGAGCCGTAGGACTTCGTGAGGGCGGTGAGTCGCAGGTCGCGATCGCCGGACTCCTGGACGTCGCGCGTCGTCGCGCCCTCGTCAGCCACCAGTGACATCGGCAAAGTCTCCTTCGTACTCACGCATCGTGAACTCGTCGAGCGCCATGAACGAGTGCGTCATGGCGAGCGTCTCGTCGTCGGGGAAGATCAGCGGGTCGGCCGCCAGCTCGGGGTCGATCTTCTCCATCTCGGCCTGGGCCCCCTCGACGGGGCAGATGTAGTTGACCCAGGCGGCGAGCTTCGCGGCCACGTCCGGCCGGTAGTAGTAGTCGATCCACTTCTCGGCGTTGGCCTGGTGCTCGGCCTGGTTGGGGACAAGCATGTTGTCGGCCCAGATCATCAGGCCCTCCTCGGGCACGACGAACTCGATGTTGGGATCGCCGGCCGCCAGCACGTCACCGGACCAGGCCTCGCACGCGACGATGTTGCCCGCCGCGAGGTCCTGGACGTAGTCGTTGCCGGTGAACGCCCTGATCTGGCCGCCGTCCGAGGCGCGCCGGAGGTCCTCCATCGCGACTCCCCACTCGTCGTCGCTGAAGTCGGCCGGGTCGGCGCCGTTCTTGAGGAGGAGGAACCCCATCGTGTCGCGCATCTCGGTCAGCAGCGTGACGCGACCCTTGAGGTCCGGTCGGGTCAGGAGGTCCGTGAAGGAGCCCACCTCGGCGACCTTGGTCTTGTTGTACGCGATGCCGGTGAGGCCCGCCTGCCACGGTGCCGAGTAGGTGCGGTCGGGGTCCCAGCCGAGTCCCTGGAGGGACGAGATGAGGTTGTTGTGGAGGTTGGGCACCTTCGCGGCGTCCAGGGGCTGGATCCAGCCCATCTCGATGGTCCGTGCGGCAGCCCAGTCGGTGAGCATGAACATGTCACGGTTCACCGACTCGCAGGCGCCGAGCTGGTTGACGATCTTCGCGAAGAACTCGTTGTTGTCGTTGACGTCGGCGGTGTAGCTGACCTGGATCCCCGTCTCCTTCTGGAACTGGTCCAGGGTGGTGACGTACCCGTCGTCGGGCTGGTCGATGTACTCCGGCCAGTTGGAGACGATCAGTCGACGGTCGGAGCTGCGGTCCGTCGCACGGCAGTCGGCCGGGTCCTGCCGGCGGTCGGGCGTGCCGAAGAGCGGCAGCACGGCTGCGCTCCCCGCCAGGAACGCGGCTCCTCCCACACCCCGGAGCACCGTCCGGCGGCTCATCTGTCTCACCACTCGCGCTTCCTCGCTCCCTGTCAGGCGTCGGCCCCGACGTCGCGACGCCGTGGGCCTGGCGGCAAATCGTCACACGGCAGATGGCCTCACGACAAGGGATTCCGCACCATGTTTACCTGCCTGCAACGAATTCACCGTGCGAGGGACGAAGAACCGAGCGAAATCGACATCGGAGCGTGGTGTCTTCCATGCCAGCACCTCCGGTCCGGCAGGATGACCCCATGACGGAGCGCAGAACGACCAACGGCGTGATTCTCGACGACGTGTCCAAGCGCATCATCGCGCAGCTCCAGGTGGACGGACGGCGCTCGTACGCAGCGATCGGCAAAGCGGTCGGCCTCTCGGAGGCGGCGGTCCGGCAACGGGTCCAGAAGCTGACCGACGCCGGGGTCATCCAGATCGTCGCGGTGACCGATCCCTTGGAGCTGGGCTTCGCACGGCAGGCGATGGTCGGGATATGCGTGGACGGCGACGTCTTCGCGGTGACCGACGCGCTCGCCGAGATCCCCGAGCTCGACTACCTCGTCATCACGACCGGCCGGTTCGACGTGCTCGCCGAGATCGTGTGCGAGAGCGACGACGACCTCCTCGAGGTCATCACGAACAAGGTCCGCGCGATCCCCGCCGTCACCAACACCGAGACGTTCGTCTATCTGCGGCTCCGCAAGCAGACGTACGCGTGGGGTGTGCAGTAGGTCCGGTCGGTCACCGAGCGACCCGGCGTCAGCGCCGCGCGTCGAGCACGACGCCCTGCCCGGACATGAGTCCGGACAGGATCTCCACCACGGTGGTCTCGTCCCACGCCGACCCGATCTCGACGGGCTCCTCGTACGAGCGGGCGAGGCTGGGGTCGTCGTGGGCCACCGCGTCGCCGGAGCCCGTCGTGACCAGCGCCGTCCCGCCGGCGACCGGTATGACCGGTGCGGGGTCGGTCGCCCCGGCCTTGAGCGCCGGGTCCCACGCGACGTCGCGGGTCTCGACCAGGGGCCACTCCCCCGGCCGTACGACCACCACCGCACGCGGGCGCGCAGCGTCGAGCGCGTCGACGGCGGCCGCGACGTCGGGCATCTGGTCGCCGTCAGCGACCACCAGTGCAGGATCGCTGCGCTCGACCAGGGCCCTCGGCTCGCGACCCACCCACACGGTCGCACCGACCCGTGCGACGGCGAGGAGCGCCACGACGGCCTCGGGGGACGGCACAGCGGCCACCGCGACGGCGTCACCCTCGCGGACTCCCAGCGCACGCATCAACCCGCCCATCGACGCGACCTGCTCGAGCAGCACCGCGTACGAGACGGCTCCGGCCGCCGACCGCAGCGCGGGCGCTTCAGCAACTCCCGCCACTACCAGGCGGTCGAGCGCGTCGTAGACGACGTTGAGCCGACCCGTCGAGGGGTCGGCCGGATCCTGGGGCGGGGAGAACCAGCGGGGTCCGTTCATGGCGCAGTCCTTCCGCCGGGACCGGGCCCCGGCTCGCGTGCGGTCGAGGGCAGGGCGCACTGCGGTGTCCCGCCGGGCAGCCTGTGACGGTGGGCAGCGATCCAGCGGTACACCGGCCACGCCACCCGGCGTACGGGGGCGAACGCGAGGACCCGACCGGCGACCCGCCAGTGCGGTCCCGCCGTGCGCAGGTATGCCGCGATCGCCTCCGGACCTGCCGCTCGCGCGCCCCCGTCGTCACGACCGTCGTCGCGATCAGCGGCACCGTCAGCGACCCACTGAACCGCCGCGTCAGCCTCTGCGACCGTGACGTGCAGGGCCTCGAGGTCGGCGAGCTGCCACGCGACCACCTCAGCCCGGGCAGGCGCCCAGCGCTGGAGCCAGTGCGCACAGGTCGAGCAGAACGCGCAGTCGCCGTCGTACAGCAGGACGGCCGTCATCATCGGCCCCGGAAGACGGGCGGACGCTTCTCCGTACGGGCGAGCGCGGCCTCACGGACGTCCTCGCTCCCCCAGCACGCCTCCCAGCCCTTGCGGATCCGCGCCTCGGCGTCGACGTCGCCCGGGGTGGAGTTGAGGACGAGCTTGTTGTACGCCAGCGTGAGCGGCGCGAAGGTGGCGATCTCCTGAGCCCACGCTGTCGCGGCGTCCAGGTCGCCCAGCCGGTCGGCGAGTCCTCGGGCGTGCGCCGTCTCGGCGTCGAGGAGCTCGGCGCCGAGCATCATGGCCTTGGCGGTCCCGGCTCCGGCGACCGCCGACAGCGTACGGATCGTCCAGGTGTCGACCGCCATGCCGTTGCGGGCCGTCGGCACTCCGAACCTCGCGGTGGGGCCGGCGACCCGCAGGTCGCAGGCGAGCGCGAGCTGCGTACCGGCCCCGATCGCCGGCCCGTTGACTGCGGCGACCACCGGGACGTCGACGTCCGTGAGCGCGGTGAGCATCGCGTAGAGGGCGTCGATGAACGCGTCCCCGTAGACACCGGTCAGGTCGGCGCCGGCGCAGAAGCTGGTGCCCTGACCTGTCAGGACGAGGACGCGCGTGCCGTCGCTGCCAGCGGCGACCACCGCCTCACGGACCTCGACGCAGGTGTCGAGATCGAGGGCGTTGCGCCGCTCCGGACGTCGCAGCTCGATCTGTGTGACGGCCCCCGTACGGGTCACCTCGATCACGGTCGCTCCTCGTGGTCGACGGGCACGGTCGTGCGTACGGCCTGCACCCGTTCGCGGCTGATGCGGTCCAGGATGGCAGCCACCCCGTCCTCGTCGTTGGCCGCCACCACCTCGTGGACGCTCGCGAGGACGTCGCGGTGGGCGTTCGCGACGGCGAAGGCCCGGCCCGCCCAGCGCAGCATCGGGAGGTCGTTCGGCATGTCACCGACGGCCCACACCGACTCGCGGGAGTAGCCGTGCTCGGTCGTCCACGCCGCGAGCCCGGAGGCCTTCGTGACCCCCGGCGCGGTGATCTCCGCGAGGCCGACGGCGCCCGAGAAGCCGAGCTCGGCACGACCGGCGAGCGCCTCCTCCACGCGGCGGTGGAACGTGTCCGGGTCGCTCCCGTC
>Ga0233375_1001087_pt1 | contig 12817 bp, 13 predicted proteins | sample ElkDunMinimDraft_10_FD_191539 | JGI IMG/M metagenome (GOLD analysis project Ga0233375, IMG submission 191539) | Fecal eukaryotic communites from dung pellets of Tule Elk in California, USA - Elk Dung E16 | ecosystem: Host-associated > Mammals > Digestive system > Large intestine > Fecal | place... | reverse complement strand
GCTGAGGTTCGAGGCCACCGCTCAGCTCCGGTTCGAGGACGCCATCGGTGGCCCGGACCGTCGCACGCGCGAGCGGACGGGCGGCCCGTTCCTCGACCGTCCGCCGTTCACGGGCACGGGCTTCGTCGGCCTCGACGACCACGTCGTGCCGCTCTACTGGTTCGTGCACTCGCGGGTGCCGGCGGGTGCCCAGCTGGTGCGCGTGGGCGCCGACGGCTCGAGCGTCCTGCTCGCCACGTACGTGGACGTCGCGCACGGGTGGGTGACCGAGGACCGCGCGGTCGCGTTCGGGCTCCTGCCGCTGCACGTCGGCCCCCTGGCCCGGTGGAACGGGAACGTGCATCCCGCCGACGTGCTGGGTGACCGCGTCGTCCTCGCTGCCGCTGAACCGCTCGACGGCTTCGAGCGCACGGCCGCGGGTCGCTTCCGTCGGGACGTCCCGCGCGGCGACGTCGAGGAGCTGTTCGAGCTCTACGTCGAGGCGCGGTGGAACGGGCTGGACGTCCGCGTGGTCGACGAGTTCACGGACCGTGGGCGGTCCCTGGTCCGCGTGTGCGCGACCACGCACGACGCCGACCTCGCCGAAGGGCTGCGCATGGACAAGGTCGAGGCCGCGCTGTACGAGGCCACCGTCGCACCCGGGTCGCTGACCGACGTCGTCACCTCCCAGCTCGTCCCGGCGGGCTGGGCCACACGGTGACGCCGCCCGGCGTGCTCCAGGAGCGCGGCGCGTCCCACGGTGAGGTGTGCGGCCGCGTCGACGGGCACGGGTAGTCCGCGCATCACCCCGTGACCGGGTCCCGGATGATCGGGCACGTCATGCAGTGCCCGCCGCCGCGGCCGCGGCCCAGCTCGGCGCCGACGATCGTGACGACCTCGATGCCCGCCCGCTCCAGCAGCGCGTTGGTCAGCGTGTTGCGGTCGTACGTGAACACGACGCCCGGCTCCACGGCGAGGGCGTTGTTGCCGGAGTCCCACTGCTGACGCTCCGACTCGTACTGGTCGCCGCCGGTGTCGATGGTCCGCAGGCGGTCCAGGCCCATGGCGCGCGCCACGACGTCGGTGAACGCGGCCGAGCCCTCGTCGACCACGTCGAACCCGGGTCCCCGGTCCGACGGCAGCAGCGTGAACGTGTGCACCGCGTCCATGATCGTCGGGTACAGCGTGACGACGTCCCGGTCGACGAACGTGAACACGGTGTCCAGGTGCATGGCCGCGCGCAGCTTCGGCATGCCGGCCACCACCACGCGGGAGGCGGCACCCTGCGCGAACAGCGCCGCGGCGACCTGCGTGATCGCCTGCCGGGAGGTCCGCTCGCTCATGCCCATGAGGACGACCCCGTCGCCGACGGGCATGATGTCGCCGCCCTCGAACGTCGCCTGCCCCCAGTCCCGCCCCGGGTCGCCCCACCACACGCGCGAGCCGACGTAGTCCGGGTGGTGCAGGTAGATCGCCTGGTAGATGAGGGTCTCGTCGCGCCGCGCGGAGAAGTACAGCGGGTTCAGCGTGAGCCCGCCGTACAGCCAGCACGTGGTGTCGCGCGTGTAGAGGGTGTTGGGCAGCGGCGGCATCAGGTACTCGCGGGCGCCCGTCGACTCGCGGGCCAGGCCGATCGCCGGCGGGCGGTGCTCCGCGGGCAGGTCGATCGTCGCGAGGCCGCCGATCAGCAGCTCCGCGAGGCGCGCGGCCGACAGGGACTCCAGGTACGCCCGCGTGGCGTCGACGAGCCCCAGCCCGACGCGGTCGGGCACGATCTTGCGGTCCAGCAGCCAGTCGCGCGCGCCCGGCACCTGCAGGGTCTGCGCGAGGGCGTCGTGCAGCTCGACGACCTCGACGCCGCGCGCCGTCAGCTTCTCGACGAAGTCCGCGTGGTCCCGCTGGGCGTTCTCGACCCACAGGACGTCGTCGAACAGCAGCTCGTCGCTGGTGGTCGGGGTCAGGCGCCGGTGCGCCAGACCGGGCCGGCACACCATGACCTTGCGGAGCCGTCCGACCTCCGAGTGGACGCCGTAGCCGGCGGAGACGTTCGAGGTCACGCTCGTCCTCCCCTCGGACCGTCCACGGACGGCGTCACGGGTTCCCCCGGCCCGCCGGTGCTGCGTCCCCGACCACACTAGGGGCGACGTCGGCGACGCGACACCGACGTCTGGCAGGGTCGGCCACGCCGTGCCCCGATCCGCCGGTCGCGGGAACCTGGCCTGCCCCACGGGTGAGAAGTCCCTCACCGGCGCCTGCCGGTGTTGTCCGGTTCGGTACGCTTCGCGCGGCCTGCGGCGCACGGTTCGCGGGGTGTGGAGGTGCGTGGTGCGGGTCCGTGGTGGGCTGGTCGTCGGGGTGTGCGTCGTGGTCCTGGCGGGCTGCGGCGCGCAGAAGGCGGAGCCGGCCGGGCTGACCGCCTCGCCCACCCCGGCGGCGTCGGCGTCCCCGACGCCCTCGCCGACGCCCGCGGAGGACGCGGCGACCGACCTGTCCGACGCCGAGCTGGGCATCGTGTTCGTCGACACCCCGGACCTGACCGGCCCGGCGGCGTCGGCGCACGACGCGGTCGCGATCTTCGAGGTGGAGTACTGGCGCTCGAAGACGACCGGTGCCACCAGTCCGGCACTGGCGCAGTTCGCTTCTCCTGAGCTTCTGCGGAAGGTCGAGTACGGCGTCCAGCGCAACAGCGAGGACGGGTTCGGGTTCGACGGGACCCTGCACATCACGATCTCCGACGTGACGATCGATGGTGGTACCGCGACGGCCTCGGTGTGCGCCGACTACTCCGACGTCCTGTTCACGAACGTGGACGGCTCTGCGCCCCAGTCCTTCCAGGAGATCGACTTCCCGCAGTACGAGAGGTCGACGACGCGGCTCAGCACGTTCGACGACGGTGCGACGTGGCGGCCGGAGGATGCCACGTTCGAGGGCAACTCGTGCTGACCTCAGGTGCGAGGCAGCGGGTGACGGCCGCCCTCGTGACCCTGTCGGCGGCTCTGCTGCTGTCTGCCGTACCTGCGGCGGCCGCCCCCTCCGAGGGTCGCAAGCCGTGCGGCCGCGAGTGCGACCTCGACGCCCCGCCGCCGACAACGGACACCGGCCTGGACGGTGACGAGATCTGGGCCTCGCTGGACGTGTCCGGTCAGGTCACCGGCGGGTCGCAGTACCGCATCCCGGGTCGGGTGAAGGTGGTGCCGCGGTGCTGGTACCGGTGGTGGTACACCGGGGCGGAGTACGCGGCGTTCTGGGAGGGCGAGCTGAACCAGAAGGCGATGGCGCAGGTGCCGCACCGGTACCGCACGCAGGCGCTGCCGGGCTACCAGGAGCACGCGCTCAAGGGCGCCGAGGACGGCGGCTGGTACGGGCCGTGGTGCCGGGAGGGTGTGGACGGGGAGTTCCTGCTGAGCTACCTCGAGACCCATCCGCCGCGGTTCTTCGAGGCGGACGAGCAGCGGCCCGCTGCGGCGGCAGAGGTCGAGCCGCGGGTGCTGGCCGAGGCCGCGTACGAGGCGATGGAGCTGCCGCAGGGGACCGTGCGGTGGAACCCGTCCCTGGAGGGCTCGGGCGCCACGGTGGTGAACATGGCCACCTGGGTGTGGGTCGAGGGCGCCGCGAGCACGGCCACGGTGCGCGCGACGCTGCCCTCGGGGCCGTGGGCGCAGGTCGAGGCGGTCATCGAGCGCGTCGAGGTCACGGCCCCGGGCCTCGTCGGGTCCGACGACACGGTGCGGTCCGACGACACGGTGCGGTGCGACGACCTCGGGGTGCCCTGGACGCCGGAGGCCGACGCCGCCGGGACCACCTGCGAGGTGGTCTTCGAGCGGTCCAGCGCGAACCAGCCCGTGAAGCCGGGGCAGGAGCACCGGACCGCGACCATGGTGGTGACGACGGTGTGGTCGGCGTCGTGGACGTCCTGGCTGGACGCGACGCCGGTGGACCTGGGGGAGCAGACCACGACCGTGACCGCGGAGGTCCCGGTCGGCGAGATCCAGGCCGTCGTCACGCGCTGACCGAGGGGTGCCGCGCACCTGCCGGCGTCGCTCCTGCGGGACGAGAGGCCGACGGCGGACCCTCGGCACGCGGGTAGCGTGTCGCGGTGGCCGTCCGGCCGCCGTTCGCCCACCGAAGGTCCGCACCCGCATGACGCCCCCACCGCACCGCACCGACGGGTCCGCCCCCGAGTCGGGGGCCGTCACCGGCCCCACCGGGACCCCCGGACCGCCGGCCGTCGGCCCCGTCGACGGGCAGCGCGCCCTCGGCCACGCCCTGCGCCCCCGGCACCTGACGATGATGGGCCTGGGGTCCGCGATCGGCGCCGGGCTGTTCCTCGGCAGCGGGGTCGGGATCGCCGTCGCCGGGCCGGCCGTGCTCGTGTCGTACGCCGTCGCGGGGCTGCTCGTCGTGCTCGTCATGCGGATGCTCGCCGAGATGGCCGCGGCGGTCCCGTCCAGCGGGTCGTTCTCCGTGTACGCGGAGAAGGCGCTGGGGCGGTGGGCCGGGTTCACGCTCGGCTGGGTCTACTGGTTCACGCTGATCATGGTGCTCGGCGTCGAGATCACCGGCGTCGCGCGCATCGTCACCGGGTGGCTGCCCGGGGTGCCGCAGTGGGGGGTCGCGCTCGCGGCCGTCGCCGTGTTCGCCGTGGTGAACCTCGTGGGGGTGCGGCAGTTCGGCGAGTTCGAGTTCTGGTTCGCGCTCGTCAAGGTCGTCGCGATCATCGCGTTCCTCGTCGTCGGGGTGCTGCTGGTGCTGGGGCTGCTGCCGGGCACCGAGCCCGTGGGGACGTCGAACCTGCTGGGCAACGGCGGGTTCGCCCCCACCGGGCCCGCGGGGATCGCCGCCGGGCTGCTGGTCGTCGTCTTCGCGTTCGGTGGCATCGAGATCGTCACCATCGCGTCGGCCGAGGCCGCCGACCCGCAGCGGGCCGTCGCCCGCGCCACGCGCTCGATCGTGTGGCGGATCATGCTCTTCTACATCGGTGCCGTGGCCGTCATGGTGCTCGTGCTGCCGTGGGACGCCCCGCAGCTGGTCGACGGGCCGTTCGTCGCCGTCCTCGACGTCGCCGGGCTGCCCGGTGCGGCGCGCGTCATGGAGGTCGTCGTCGTCCTCGCGCTGCTGTCGGCGTTCAACGCCAACATCTACGCGACGTCCCGCATGGCGTTCTCCCTGGCCGGGCGCGGCGACGGGCCGGCGGTGCTGCAGCGGGTCTCGCGGCGCGAGGTGCCGTGGGTCGCGGTGCTGGTGTCGGTGGTGCTGGCGCTGGTCGCCGTCGGGCTGAACTGGCTGCTGCCCGACGCGCTGCTCGGCATCCTGCTGAACGCCGCCGGGGCGTCGCTGCTGGTGGTGTGGGTGCTGGTCGCGGTGTCGCAGCTGCGGCTGCGCCCCCGGCTGGAGGCCGCGGCGGGGCCGGACGGGCTGCCGCTGCGCATGTGGGGCTACCCGTGGCTGACGTGGGCGACGCTCGTCGGCCTCGGCGGCGTCGTCGTCCTCATGCTCACGGACGACGCGGCGCGCGCCCAGCTCGCCGCGACGGCCGGGCTGGTCGCCGTGGTCGTCGGGATCTACGCCGTGTCGCGGGTGGCCGAGCGCCGCCGGGCCGCGCGGGGCTGAGCCCCTCCGCTCGGCGTCGACCGGGCCCGCGCCGCTCGACGCGCGCGACGCGTCCGGCTGCCACAGAATCGGCCCGTGACGAGCGAGACGGGGAAGGCCGCGGGCGCACCCGGGCTGAAGCGGGCGGTGACCGGCCCGCTGCTGTTCCTGTTCATCCTCGGCGACGTGCTGGGCGCCGGGGTGTACGCGCTGGTCGGCGAGATGGCCGGCGAGGCCGGTGGTCTGGTGTGGCTGGCGTTCGCGATCGCCCTGGTCATGGCCCTGCTGACGGCGTTCTCGTACGCCGAGCTGGTGACCAAGTACCCGCACGCCGGGGGGTCCGCGGTCTACGCCGAGAAGGCGTACCGCAGCCCGCTGGTCGCGTTCCTCGTCGGGTTCTGCATGCTCGCGGCCGGGATGGTGAGCGCCGCGGGTCTGTCGCTGGCGTTCACGGGGGAGTACCTCACGGCGTTCCTCGACGTCCCGCAGGTGCCCGCCGCGATCGTCTTCCTCGTGCTCGTCGCGCTGATCAACGCGTGGGGCATCAAGGAGTCGCTGCGCGCCAACATCGGCATGACGATCATCGAGACGACCGGGCTGGTCCTCGTCATCGTCCTCGGGGCGTGGGTCATCGGGCGTGGGGACGCCGACCTCGGCGGCGCGTTCGACCCGCCGGCGGAGACCGGGGTGTGGGTCGCCGTCCTCGGGTCCGCGCTCATCGCGTACTACTCCTTCGTCGGCTTCGAGACGTCGGCGAACCTCGCGGAGGAGATCCGCGACGTCTCCCGCGTCTACCCCCGTGCGCTGTTCGGCGCCCTGCTCACGGCCGGGGTCGTCTACCTGCTGCTCGGGTTCGTCGCCCCGGCCGTCATCGCGCCGGCCGAGCTCGCGGAGTCCACAGGCCCCCTGCTCGAGGTCGTCCGCACCGCCGGAGCCGTGCCGCCGGAGCTGTTCGCCGTCATCGCGCTCGTCGCCGTCGCCAACGGCGCGCTGCTCACGATGATCATGGCGAGCCGCCTCGGCTACGGCATGGCGCAGCGCGGTCTGCTGCCCTCGCCGATGTCCCGGGTGCTGCCGGGCCGGCGGACGCCCGGCGTGGCGATCCTCGTCACCACCGCCGTCGCGATCGTCCTGGCCGCGACCGGTGAGCTGGTCGACCTCGCGTCGACCGTGGTGCTGCTCCTGCTGTTCGTCTTCCTCTCGACGAACGTCGCCGTGCTGGTGCTGCGGCGCGACCGCGTCGAGCACGACCACTTCCGCGCGCCGACGGCCCTGCCCGTGCTCGCGGTGCTCTCCTGCCTGCTGCTGCTCACCCGGCAGGAGGCGCAGCACTGGCTGCTCGCCGGGGTGCTGCTGGCGGTGGGCGTGCTCGTGTACCTCGTCACGCGGCGGTCGTCGCGGGTGGTGCCGGCCGACGCCTGACGCCCCGGCCCGTCCCGATGGTCAGGGCGCGGTGAGGACCGCGCTCAGCAGCGCCGGTGTGCCGTCACGGCACCCCCACGCCGCTGGGAGGCCGGGGATGCGGCCCGTGCGCGGCCGCCGGAGGATGGAACGGCACCGGAGACCGCTCGGTGCGGCCTGCTCGACGGGCAGGCGCTGTCCGATGAGCGAGAGCAGGGGGATTCGCATGGGCATCGACGACCTCAAGGGCAAGGCGACCGACGCGGTGCAGGGCGAGAAGGGCGAGCAGGCGAGCGACTCCGCCCTGGAGAAGGGCGCCGACGCGGCGTCGTCCGCCACGGGCGGCAAGCACGACGAGCACATCGACAAGGCGCAGTCGGCCGCGGACGAGAAGATCGGCGACCGGTAGGCGGTTCCGCCGGGCCGGGCGGAGCGCCCGGCCCGGGTGCTCCCGCAGGCCTGGTCCTCCGGCACGGACACCGTCCGGGCCCTACGCTGCGACGTCATGGGTGAGGTGCGCGACGGTGCCCGGCTGCTGCTGCGTGGCTGGGGGTACTGGCGGCGTCGGCCGTCGGTGATGGCGTGGGGGCTGGTGCCCGCCGCGCTGGTCGGGCTGCTGGTGCTGACCGCGCTGACGCTGCTGGTCGTCAACCTGGGCACCGTGGCGCAGTGGCTCACCCCGTTCGCCGACGGGTGGACGCCCTTCTGGGAGCGTGCCGCCGAGATCGCCGTGCAGGGCGTGGTGCTCGCCGGTGCCGTCGTGCTGGTCGTCGTCACGTTCACCGCCCTCACGCTGACGGTGGGTGAGCCGTTCTACGACCGCATCTGGCGGGCCGTCGAGCGCGAGGAGACGGGCACCGTACCCGCCGGGGACACCGGGTTCTGGCGGGGGGCCGTCGACGGGTTCGCGCTCATGGCCCGCGGTCTGCTGGTGGCGCTGATGGCCGGTGTGCTGGGGCTCGTGCCCGTGCTCGGGACCGTGCTCGGCTGGTCCACCGGTCTGGTGCTCACGGGGTGGGTGCTGGCGCACGAGCTCACGTCCCGCGCGCTGGTGTCCCGCGGGCTGTCGCGCACCGAGCGCAACCGGCTGCTGCGTGCGCACCGGCGCGAGGCCATCGGGTTCGGGGTCGCGACGCAGCTGTGCTTCCTGGTGCCCGGTGGGGCCGTGGCGACGATGCCCGCGGCCGTGGCCGGGGCGACGATGCTGGCGCACCGGGTGCTGGGGGCGGGGGCCGTCGTGAACGGCGCACCGGGAGGTGCGGTCTCCGGCGCGGGGTCGTCCACGCACGCCGGGTGATCGACGGGGAGTCCTGTCGCCGGTGACGGCTGGTCTGCCCTTCCAGGGCCCCTGGCCCTGCTACTGTCAGCGGGCCCCGGGGGCGCTTTGTCCGTGTTCGGGGGCTTGTGGTGCGCCGGTCGACCGTCCAGGAGGTGCCGTGCCCGGTCCGCGACCGCCCGTCCTGCCACGTGTGGGTTTCGCGCTGCTCACGGTCCTGCTGCTGCTCGCGCTGCTCGCGTTCGTGCTGCTCTTCATCGTCGTCCCCGAGGAGCGCTGGACGTTCCTGTGGCCGATGGCGGCGATGCTCGCCGGGCTCACGTGGGTGCGCGGCGCTCGCCGGACGTGGGTCGAGAAGCACCGGCCCGCGACGGCACCGGTCGACACGCCGCCGACCGGGCAGGTCCCGTGAGCAGCCCGGCCGGCGCCGCACTCGACGAGGCCCGCGGACGGCTGCGGCTCACCGCCCACCAGCTCGACGCGCTCGCGCTGGTCGTCCGGTCCGCCGCGCCGCAGACCGCGGACCAGCGGCGCGCGCTCGAGGAGCTGCGCAGCGCCGGGATCCTCGACGGCCAGGACCGCGTCCACCCGCTGGCGGCGCAGCTCGTGCTGGCCATGACCGCGCCGCTCATCCGGATGCTCGTGGAGACCAGCGGCCCGCAGGGCACGTCCGCCGCGCACGTGGCGGTGGCGGGCGAGGACGTCTGGTACAGCGAGCCGTGGCCCGGCACCGGGGCGGACGACCCGGTGACGTACCAGCGCGCCGAGCTCCCCACCATCGTCTGGGACGTGGGTCGCCTCGTGGGCCTGCACCGCGGCCAGGTCCCCGCGGACGCCACCGTCGTGTCGGCGCCCGCCGGGCTGGTCGACATCGTCCTCGAGATGGCGTCGCTGGGCCCCGCCGAGTGGGACGACGCGCGCACGGTCGCCCTGGCCACCACGACGACGGAGCGGTGGCCGGACCTCGACGCGCCGACGCGTGCGCGCTGGCTGGCGATCGTCGCGACGCTGCGCAGCTGGTGGCGCGTCACCGTGAGCTGGGGCGACGAGGGCGCCGGCACCGGGCGCTGGCTGTCCGTGCTGGACTGCGGCGCCGACGGCTACTGGCGGTGGGACCACCCCGAGGCCCGGACGGACGACGGCGTCGCCCACGTCTCGCTGGTCCCGGTCAGCGGGGGCGCGCTGTGGGAGGCGCTGCAGCGGCTGCTGCCGTCGGCGGCCGAGCTGCAGGCCGCCGTCGGCCACGGGCGGGGCTGAGATGGCACCCGTGCCCGGGGACGACCCCGGCGCCGCCGACGCCCTGCGGGCGTCCCGCCTCCGCGCGCTCGCCGCGCGGATCGAGACGGTCGTCGACCCCGCGCTGACCGCCGCGCGCACCGAGCTGTGGGAGTGCGCCAACGCCGACGACGTGCGGGAGCGGCTCACCGCGCACCAGGGCGCCGCCCGCGCGGCGGCGCGGCACCTGCTGCAGGAGGCGTCGTCGGCGGACAACGACGCCCGTCGCAAGCGGGAGGCCGCGGCCGTGACGGGGGCGTACTGATGGTGGTCCGCATCGACCCGACGGTCCTCGACACCGTGGCGACCCGGGTGACGACCCTGAGCGACGACCTGCACGGCATGCTCGCCGAGGCGCGTCGGCTCGACGCCGGGTGGGCCGTGACCGGGCTGGGCGAGGTCCCTGCCTGGTGCGACGACGCGACCGTCGACCTGCGGGCCCGGCTCGGCATCGTCCGGAGCCTCGAGCAGCAGGCCGTCCCGGCCTTCGGCCCCGGCGGGGCCGGGTGGCTGGAGATCGCCGGCGGCCGCACCGCCGTGGTCACGACCATGGGCAGCCTCGGCGGCCTGGCCACCCAGCCCGACCGGAACGCGGGCCTGGCGCGACGCCCCGGTGAGACCCTCGACGACTGGATCCACCGGATCGCGGGTGAGGCGATCGACGCCCTGCCCCACCTGGACGGCGCCGGCCGGCCGGTCGTCGAGGCCTACGAGTGGTACGAGGACTATGTCGCCGTCCTGTTCTCCGGCGGGATGAGCGCGCTCGCGGCCACGACGGTCGCCAAGGTGTCCGTCACGCGGTCGGTGGTCGTGCCGCTGATGCAGCGGCTGAACCTCAGCGACGAGGTCGTCGCGAAGGCGATGCTGCGGCACGGGACGTACCGAGCGCCCGGGACGACGATGCAGTCGCTCCTCATGCGGATGGTCTCGCTGGACAAGATGCAGTCCGTCCCGCCGAGCGTGCAGAGGTGGGCGGCGAACAACGCCCTGCGCAGCCTGCTGCCTGCGGTGGAGGCCCGTCTGCCGGGCATGGCGGCGAACATCTACGACGGCGTCTTCGGAGCGAGGCAGTACACCTTCCGCGTGCTGAACGCCGCGGGAGAGTCGGTCGTCGCCTCCCGCGGGGCGAGCAACCTGCTGGCCGTCGCCGGGGACGCTCAGGCGGGCACGAAGCTCGCCACGGTGGCCCGGACGGCGGGGGTGCTCCGCGGGGCGGGGGTGCTCGGCAGCGCGGCGTCGGTCGGGTTCGACATCGCCCAGGTGGCGTCGCACGGCAACCCGGTCGAGGCGTTCCGGCGCGACGGTGCCGGCTACGTCGCCGACATCGCCAAGACCGGGTTCGACATCAGCCTGACGGCCGCGCTCATCGCGCCGAGCCCGGTCACCTGGGGTGCGGTCGCCGTCACCGGCGTGGTGTACGCGGGCGCCGAGCTCGTGGACCACTGGGACGAGGTGTCCGCGGCCACGGAGCAGGCCGCCGAGTGGACGGCCGACCAGGCCACGAGGGCCGCCGGATGGGTCGCCGACCAGGTGGCCGACATCGACGACGTGGGTGACGTGGTCGACAAGGTCGGCGGCGCCGTGGAGGCTGTGGCCGACTCGAAGATCAACCCGATGAACTGGTTCTGACATGGACATGACGAACAGCCCCTCCGGTCTGCACGCCACCCTCGCGGCGGGGCAGGTTCGGGTCGTCCCGCGCATGAGCGGGGAGTCGTTGCGACGCATGGGGGCGAAGTCGGACGGCCTGGTGGACAGGACGCTGGCCGAGGTCGACGGGCCGTGGGGTTCGCTGCGGATGTCGATGGACGGGTACCCGCTGAGCGTCCGCGCCCAGGTCGACGGGCAGGTCGTGGCCACGCTCACGGCGGTGAGCGAGCCGCTGATCGACGAGGGGCCGGTGCCCACGTTCACGGACCGTGACGTCCCGGTGGTCCTGGGCGGGGTGCACGGCGGTGTGCGGTTCGTGGCGCACGGTTCGCGGTTGCGTCCGGCCGGTCGCCGTCGGTTCCTGCGGGTGACGTGCCCGGAGCAGACGTGGACGTACGGGTCCACCCAGACCCAGACGGCTCCCTCCCACCCGGTCCTCAAGGTCATCGGCTCGGTGAACGCGCCCACCGAGCTGCGCCGCGGCCCGGCCCCGGCGACCGGCGAGGTCGTCACCTCGCTGGTCGGCAGCACCGGCCGGGACGAGAAGGACCCGAGCGGTCGGCCGTACGTCACGCTCTCCTGGGTCGAGGGTGCGGCCGTCGCCGAGGTCGTGCTGAGCCTGCTGCTGCTGCTCGGCACCAACGGCGACAGGCTCATGCCGCTGTGGTGGCGGGTGGTCGACGCCGGCGGCGCGTCCTGACGCCACGGCCGGCCCTCGTCGGCACCGAGCCGGAGATCCCGGTCGTCATGTGGGGGACTCCAGGATCAACCCGATGAACTCTGCTCCGAGGTGGACATGACGAACAGCCCGTCCGGTCTGCACGTGACCCTGGCCGCCGGGCAGGTCCGGGTCGTCCCGCGCATGAGCAACGAGTCGCTGCGGCGCACGGGAGCGAAGTCCGACGGCTGGGTGGACAGGACGCTGGCCGAGGTCGACGGACCCTGGGGCGCGCTGCGGATGTCGATGGACGGGTACCCGCTGAGCGTCCGCGCGCAGGTCGACGGGCAGATCGTGGCGACGTTCACGGCGGTGAGCGAGACGGTCAACGAGGAGGGCCCGGTGCCCACGTTCACGGGCCGTGACGTCCCGGTCGTCCTGGGTGCGACGACGGCAGGTGTGCGGTTCGTCGCCGAGGGCTCCCGGTTGCGCCCGGCCGGTCGGCGTCGGTTCCTGCGGGTGACGGCCCCCGACCGGGCCTGGACGTACGGGTCGACCCAGACCCAGACCGGGAGTGCGAACCCGGTGGGCAAGGTGCTCGGCGTCGTCGGGGCGGCCACCGAGCTGCGCCGTGGCCCGGACCCGGCGACGGGAGCTCTCGCCGTGTCGTGGAAGCACCAGGGCGCCCGGGACGAGAAGGACCCCAGCGGCAGGCTCTACGTCACGGTGAGCTGGGTCGACGGTGCCACCGTCGAGGAGGTGGTCCTCACGATGCTGCTGTTGCTCGGCACCGACGAGACCAAGCTCGCGCCGTTGTGGTGGCGGGCCGTCGACGCGGGTGGCGCGTACTGATGCGGCGGCGGGTGCCGTTGTCCGTGGTGAGGACGCAGCGACGTCGGTGCGAGTGACCGGGCCTCACCCCGTTTCGTCCTGTTTGGCCCAGGTCGGTCGGTATCGTGTGCGGGCCACGGACCCGGACGAGACGAGGA
>Ga0233375_1001086_pt1 | contig 12822 bp, 7 predicted proteins | sample ElkDunMinimDraft_10_FD_191539 | JGI IMG/M metagenome (GOLD analysis project Ga0233375, IMG submission 191539) | Fecal eukaryotic communites from dung pellets of Tule Elk in California, USA - Elk Dung E16 | ecosystem: Host-associated > Mammals > Digestive system > Large intestine > Fecal | place... | reverse complement strand
GGCGGGAGAATGTCGTGGAAGCCATGGGCGGCATCACCGGACGGTTCGGCAGCCTCACGCGTGGCCCGGGCGTGTTTCTCGAAGGCAACCTGCGCTACGACACCAATCTCGCGTGGATCGATGTGATCCGCCTCGACGTGACCGCGACCGCCGCTTCGCTGGCGGGCATCACCCCGCAGTCGCTGGGGGCGGCGCAGCGCGTGGAGGGCGCGTTCGGGCAGATCGACGGGCAGGCGGTCGTGGGCAGGGGTCCGATTGCCGATGGGTTCATCCGCACCGCCGGGGCGTTCCAGGGCATCCAGAGCGAAGCGGCGGCGCTTGCGGCGCTCGACAGCCTGTCGGGCGCGCAACATGCCGCGGCATTGACGACGACGTTCGACAACGTCGACATGGGGCGACGCGTGGTGGCGTCGCGCGTGGGTGCGCTGGCCGCGTCCGGTGCCGGCGCCGGCTTCTGGCAGGAAACGCTGGGGCAGGGCGGCAGTGGCGGCTTCGCCCGTGACGGTTTCAGCGTCGACGGCTGGAGCATCGGCCGCGACCTTCGGCTGGGCAACGGGCTGGTGGCCGGCTTTGCGTTCGGCGAACTGCGCGGCGACGGCCTCGCCGCGGCGCGCGGCGATCGCAACCGCGACCGGCAGACCCAGGCGCAGGCATATCTGGCGCGCAGCTTCGGCAACAGCTATGTGATGGCGCAGCTCGGCAGCGGCCGCTTCGACCGCGACATGCAGCGCCAGCTCTTCGCCGGCGCCGGCTGGCAGGGCGTGTCCACGCACTACGCCGGCAACTTCACCCAGGCGGCAGTCGAAGCCGGCCATCACTGGCAGGTCGGCGCGGCCGAGTTCGGTCCGTATCTGGGCGCCGAGCAGGTGCGCCTGCGCAGCGACGGCTTCGACGAGCGCGGCGGTGACGGCTTCGGTCTGCGCAGCAGCGGCTGGGACGTCCAGCGCAGCCAGGCGATCGCCGGACTGCGCGGGCGCTGGGATGCGCCCGGCTTCTCGCTGCACGGCTACGGCGAGTGGCAGCAGACCCTGTCGTCGAGCGGCTTCGATCTCCAGGCGAGCTTCACCGGCATCGAAGCCTGGGCGCCGATCGCGGGGCTGGAGCCGGCGCGTTCGGGCGGGTTGCTGGGCCTGGCGCTGGAGTCCTGGCTGTCGCCGCGCACGCGGATGATGCTGGGCGTCGACCAGCGCTTCGGGCCGCGTGGCAACGACCGCATGGCCTCGATGCGCCTGACCTACGGGTTCTGAGCCGGCGTTTCAGCAGGCAAAAAGAAGGCCGCCTGCGGGCGGCCTTCTCGTTAGTGGGGGCCGCGGTCACGAATCGCGAATGTCGGCCCCCTCGGGCATGCGCGCGGAGAGCCCGCTCAGCTCTTGCCGTCGAACAGCTCCCGCCCGATCAGCATGCGGCGGATCTCGTTGGTGCCGGCGCCGATCTCGTAGAGCTTGGCGTCGCGCAGGATGCGTCCGGTCGGGTACTCGTTGATGTAGCCGTTGCCGCCGAGTGCCTGGATCGCCTCGAGCGCGACGCGCACCGCGGCTTCCGAGGCATGCAGCAGGCAGCTCGCCGCGTCGACGCGCGACGCATGGCCGGCGTCGAAATCGCGCGCAACCTGGTAGGCGAACGCGCGGCTCGACTGCAGCGACGTGTACATGTCGGCGATCTTGGCCTGCATGATGCCGAAGGTGCCGATCGCCACGTCGAACTGCTTGCGTTCGCGCACATAGGGCAGGGCGATGTCGAGCGCCGACTGCATCAGCCCCAGCGGGCCGCCGGTCAGCACCAGGCGTTCGGTGTTGAGGCCGCGCATCAGCACCTTGACCCCGCCGTTGACCTCGCCGAGCACGTTCTCGGCCGGAATCTCGCAGTCCTCGAACACCAGCTCGCAGGTGTTTGAGCCGCGCATGCCGAGCTTGTCGAGCTTCTGCGCGGTGCGGAAGCCCGGCATGCCCTTCTCGACCAGGAAGGCGGTCATGCATTTGCTGCCCGCGTCCTTGCCGGCGGTGCGCATGTAGACGATCAGCACGTCGGCCTCGGGGCCGTTGGTGATCCACATCTTGTTGCCGTTGGCGACCCAGCGGTCGCCGCGCAGCTCGGCGCGGCAGGCCATCGAACCGACGACGTCGGAGCCCGCGCCCGGCTCGCTCATCGCCAGTGCGCCCTTCCATTCGCCGCTGCAGAGTTTCGGCAGGTATTTCTGTCGCTGCGCTTCGGTGGCGTTCGCGTAGAGGTTGGCCACGCACAGATTGGAATGCGCGCCGTAGCTCAGGCCGATCGAGCCCGATGCCCGCGAGATCTCTTCCATCGCGACGAGGTGGGCCAGATAGCCCATCTCGCTGCCGCCGTATTCGCCGGGCACGGTCATGCCCAGCAGGCCCAGCTCGCCAAGCTTCGGCCACAGCTCCTGCGGGAAGGCATTGTCGTGGTCGATGGCCTCGGCGCGCGGGGCGATCTCGGCGTCAGCGAAACGGCGTACCGCGTCGCGCAACGCGTCGAGTTCTTCGCCGAGCGGGAAAGTACGCATTTCTACTCCTGGGGAAAGAACCGTGGGGGTCAGCGGCGAGGTCGTAGCGCCCCCCCGGGAACGCGGCGATGTGCATCTGCAACATTTCCGCGCCCCGGATACGACGATGGGGCCGAAGCCCCATCGCGTGTACTGCGTTGACTCAGGCGCCGCGCACGCGGCCCTGGAAACGGGGCTGCGCCCGGCCCAGCGGCAGCTTGAGCTTGCCCATGATCTCGATGCGTTCTTCGGCGAGGCGGTCGGCGGCCATGTAGGTCGGAATGCCGTCGCGCTGGGAGATCTCGAAGATGCGCGTGAGGTTGTGGTAGATCGTGCGCATCATGCGCATCGCGCGTTCGCGGTTGTAGCCGTCGATCTCGAGCGAGACGTTCATCACGCCGCCCGCGTTGACCGCGTAGTCGGGCGCATAGAGGATGCCGCGCCTTTCGACTTCGTCGCCGATCGCGTTGTTGGCGAGCTGGTTGTTGGCCGCGCCGCAGATGATCTTGGCCTTCAGGCGCGGCAGCGTCTTCTCGTTGACCGTGCCGCCCAGCGCGCACGGCGAGTAGACATCGGCGTCGACGTCGTAGATCTCGTCCAGGCCCACCGCTTCGGCGCCGTACTCGCTGACAGCGCGCTCGACGCGATCCTTGTTGATGTCGGTGACGAAGATCTTCGCGCCGCGCTCCTTGAGCAGCTTCACGAACTCGATGCCCACATGGCCCAGGCCCTGCACGGCGTAGCTGTAGTTGCCGACGTCCTCGTTGCCGAACTTGCGGTTCAGCGAGGCCAGCAGGCCCTGCATGGTGCCGTAGGCGGTGAACGGCGAGGGATCGCCCGAGCCGCCGTGGACCTGGTGCACGCCGGTCACGAACTGGGTTTCGCGGTAGACGAATTCCATGTCGTTGACGTCGATGCCGACGTCCTCGGCGGTGATGTAGCGGCCGCCCAGCGATTCGACGAACTGGCCGAACGCGCGGAACAGGCCCTCGGACTTGTCGGTGGCCGGATCGCCGATGATCACCGCCTTGCCGCCGCCGATGTTCAGGCCGGCGACCGCGTTCTTGTAGGTCATGCCGCGCGACAGGCGCAGCACGTCATTGAGCGCGTCCTGCTCGGATTCGTAGGGCCACATGCGGGTACCGCCCAGTGCCGGACCCAGCACGGTGTTGTGGATCGCGATGATCGCCTTCAGACCCACGTCCTTGTTGTGACAGAACACGACCTGTTCGTGGCCGTAGGTGTCGAGGTGCTCGAAAATCATTCAAAACTCCGTCACGGGCGTCAGGCCCGATTTCAGGGGAGGGTCCCGGAAGGCGATGCGGCCCGGTCACGAGGACCGGTCGGGTTCAGCGGCGCCGCAAGGCGAGTGAGCGCGGCATTTTACGCGGGTCGTCCGGCAATTGGTTGAATGTGCAACTGCTTGCTCGAAATGCGTGTCGAATCAATCGCATACGGCATGCGGGCGACAACCTGAACACGCTATTGTCCGTGGTGCATCGCAGCAAGCGCGCGCAGCCCGCGGGCGCCACCTGGCAGGCGGTTACAACTGGGATTCGACCGGCAGCCAGCGCACGACGCTGGCAATCAGCCGTTGCAGAGGGGTGCTGTCGGGTTCGGTGGTCAGCACCACCGGCGGGTCCTCGGCGCGATCCAGCCAGCGCGTGCGTCCGTCTGCGTCGAGGAACACCCAGTAGCTCATGCCCGGCGAGGCAAGATGCCGGAACTCCTCGAACAAGGCGGCGCCCAGGGCCGGATCGTCGAACATCACGCCCATCTCGGTATTGAGGTTGGCCGAGCGTGGATCGAGGTTGAAGGAGCCGACGAATCCGCGGTGGCCATCCACCAGCGTGGCCTTGGTGTGCAGACTGGCGCCGCTGCTGCCGAAGAGACGCCTGGCTTCCCTGGAATCGGCCTGGCTGCGGGTCTCGAACAGGTGCACGCCGCCTTCGAGCAATGGCTTGCGATAGCGGAGATAGCCGCCGTGTACGGCAAGGACATCGTTGGCGGCCAGCGAGTTGGTGACCACCGACACGTCCACGCCGCGCTCGGCCATGGCCACCAGCCCTTCCGTGCCCTCCACGCCGGGCACGAAGTAGGGCGAGATCAGCAGAACGCTGCGCTTGGCCTCGCTGATGTCACGCAGCAGGTACTCGACCAGCCAGTTCTCGCGATCATCGCCGCGCCACTTGATCGGCGGGTCCGACAGGATCTGGATGTGCTTGCTCCAGATCGGCTTGAGCGCGCCGGAGAAATAGCCACGCACGCTCGGCGACATGTCCATCGCGTCGAGGAAGCGGCGCGCCTCCTCGCCCTCCGACTCTTCCTGGATATGCTCCAGCACCGCGCGGATCGTCGCCGGCGGCTTGCGGTTGAGGGCTTCGATCGGAATCGCCGCCTCGCTGTTCCAGAACTCGTCGAAGATCGCGTTGGCATCGTCCACCGCGGGGCCGAACAGGGCCATGTCCAGATCGTGGAAGTTGAATTCCTCGGCCGCGCTGAAGTACTCCACGCCGATATTGCGGCCGCCCAGCACCGCCACGCGGCCGTCGGCGATCCATGACTTGTTGTGCATGCGATGGTTCACGCCCCAGGCGCGCTGCACCATCTCCAGCAGGCGCATCACGCCGGTGCGGTTGCGGAACGGGTTGTAGACGCGCAGCTCGATGTTCTCGTGCGAATCCATCGCCAGCAGCGTGGCATCCATGTGGCCGATGCCCATGTCGTCGAGCAGGATGCGCACGCGTACGCCGCGCTCGGCGGCCAGCCAGACTTCGTTGGCGAGCATCCGCCCGGTCAGGTCGTTGTGCCAGATGTAGTACTGCAGATCGAGGCTGCGGCCGGCCTGGCGCGCGGAGATCGCCCGCGCGGCGTAGGCGTCCACGCCGTCGGAGAGCATGATCGCGCCGGTCTCGCCCGGGTGTCGCGCCAGCAGGGGGACCAGCTCGCGGTCGAGCTCGGTCTGGTTGTCGGACAGGGGCAGGACGTAGCTGGGCCGGCCCGTGGCGGGCGGCAGCAGGTGATCGGCGACGAACACGCTGCTGACCGCCATCACCAGCAGCGTGAACAGGCCCCAGCCGATCAGTTTCTTGACGCGTTTCTTCATGTGCGGGGCTTCTTGGTCGTCGCGCAAGCATCGCAGAACCGGTGATTCCCCGCCGCATGGCAGGTCGCGGCCGGTGCGACGGGACGGATGCAGTCTGTGTACCGCGCGATCGTCACCGATGCGTCTGCACACTCGGGGCGGGATCCGTCGCAGCTGTCCGCCCGGGCGCACCGGGCTTGTTCGCTCATCGCGTACCACGGAGGTTCCATGGCCACGACCAGGGCCGGCGCGCGACGCGCCACCAGACCAGCGCCGATCGCGCGCCTGCTCGACGCGCGCCCCGACACCGCCGATTTCCGCGACCGCATGTTCGAGCCGACGCTCGTCGACGTGCCCAGCGAAATGCCGCTGGCGCGCTTCACCAGGCTCGGCGTGCCGGTTCTCGACCAGGGCGGCTCCGGCGCCTGCACCGCCCATGGGCTGGCGACGGTGGCGCATACGCTGCTGCGCAGGCGGCGCCCCGAGCCGGTGAAGCTGCGCATGAGCACCCGGATGCTCTACGACATGGCGCGCCGCTACGACGAGTGGGAAGGCGAGGACTACGCCGGCTCGAGTTGCCGCGGCGCAATGAAGGGCTGGCACCGCCACGGTGTCTGCGCCGAGGACTGCTGGCCGGAGACGCCGGGCCCGCTGCAGGAGGTCTATACCGAGGAACGCGCGCGCGCCGCGCAGGAACATCCGCTGGGTGCCTACTACCGCGTCAACCACAAGGATCTGGTCGCGATGCACGCCGCGTTCGCCGAGGCGGGCGTGCTGTATGCATCGGCGGCGGTGCACGACGGCTGGCTGGCGCCGCCCGCGACCGGCGTCGTCGAATGGGCCGAACAGCCGGTCGCCGGCTACCACGCCTTCGCGATCGTCGGCTACGACCGCGAAGGCTTCTGGATCCAGAACTCCTGGGGGAGGCGCTGGGGCAAGCGCGGCTACGGCTGGGTGAGCTACGACGAGTGGCTGCAGCGCGGCGTCGACGTCTGGGTGGCGCGGCTGGCGGTGCCGGTCAGGCTGCAGCGGGTACAGGCAGTCGCGGCGAGCAATTCCATCCTTGCCCGGCAGTCGAACGGGTATTCCCAGGCCGACCTGCGCCCGCACATCGTCAGCCTCGGCAACGACGGCCGGCTGCGCACCACCGGCCGCTTCGGCACCGGGCAGGACGAAGTGCGCAACCTCATCCGCGAGGATCTGCCGCGCATCACGCGCGACTGGCCGGTCAAGCGGGTGATGCTCTACGTCCACGGCGGCCTGGTGCCCGAGCAGGCTGCGATCCAGCGCGTCGCCGATCTCTGCGAGCTGATGCTGCCCCAGCAGGTGTATCCCCTGTGCGTCGTCTGGAAGACGGACTTCTGGAGCACGCTCGGCAACCTCCTGCGCGACGCCGTGCGCCCCCGCACCGAGGGCCTGATGGACCGGGCCAAGGGCCTGCTGCTGGACCGCATCGACGACACCATCGAACCGCTGGCGCGCGTGCTGGGCGGCCAGGCGCTGTGGGATGAGATGAAGGAGAACGCGCGGCTGGCGACGACTGCGGTGGTGCGCGATGGCGACGGGCTGACCGAGGCCGGTGGGGCGGCCCAGGTGGCACGCCTGCTCGGCGAATGGATGCAGGCCGATCCCGCGGTCGAACTGCACCTGGTGGGCCACAGCGGTGGCGCCGTACTGCTGGCCCCGCTCGCGCAACTGCTGACCACGCACGGCCCCGTCCCCGATGGCCCGGCCGCGGGCATGCTCGGCATCGGCCAGCGCATCGCCAGCCTCAACCTGTGGGCGCCGGCAATGACGATGGCCCTGTTCGAAGCAAGCTTCGCCCCGGCGCTGGCCGATGGCCGCATCGACCGCGCGGCGCTGTTCACCCTGACCGACCGCGCCGAACAGGACGACCACTGCGCGCGGATCTACAACAAGTCGCTGCTGTATCTCATCGCCCACGCCCTGGAGGCGCGCGCCCGCAGCTGGGTGCGCGCCGAACATCGCCACGGCACGCCGTTGCTGGGCATGGCGCGTTTCATCGAGCCCCACGGCGGCATCCGTGACCTGTTGGCAACCGGCAGGCTCGACTGGATCCAGGCGCCAGTGCAGGGCGAGCCCACGCATGCCGCCAACGGCAGCGCGGCGACCACCCACGGCGGCTTCGACGAAGATCCGGCGACGCTGCAGGCCACGCTCGCACGCATCCTGGGCCAGCCCGGCCAGGCCCAGGGCCGCATGCGCCTTCACCGCAGCGAAGCGGGTCTGGAGGACTGCCGTTATCGCCTGTGCGAAGCGCTCGAATCACACCCGGTAAGACGCTGATGCAGCGTTTTTCTTCCTGGATCGGCTGTTGGAGGCGTGGCGAGTGAGGGAGGGCTTTCGGCGTCGGGGGCGTGCGCCTCTCCCCCGGGAAAGAAGAGGGCGCATATCCACGGGGCCTTTCGAGGCAGAGGCCTCGAGAACCCTGCGCCTCTCCTCCAAGCCGACGCGCGAAAGCCCGAGGGCTCAAGAGCCCGTACGCCTCTCCCTCCGGGAGAGGCCGACGCGCGAAGCGCGGCGGGTGAGGGTGGGGACTTCCGCTCGGACTTTCCGCAGGGCGAATCGCCCGGAAGGTGCTGCAAATGCCGCGCGCTCCGGAGATCACCGGGCCCGCTGCCCTCACCCCAACCCCTCTCCCAAGGGGAGAGGGGCTTGAGTGGCCGCCGCCGCGACCCCGTCGCGGCAGAGGCTCGAGGACCCTGCGCCTCTCCCTCAGGGAGAGGCCGACGCGCGAAGCGCGGCGGGTGAGGGTGGGACTTCCGCTCGGACTTTCCGCAGGGTGAATCGCCCGGAGGGTGCTGCAAATGACGCGCGCTCCGGAGATCGCCGGGCCCGCTGCCCTCACCCCAACCCCTCTCCCAGGGGGAGAGGGGCTTGAACCTCCTCACTCCGATCTTCGGCGGCAGAGGCCTCAAGAACCTCGGCGCCTCTCTTTCTGGGAGAGGCCGACGCGCGAAGCGCGGCGGGACGCCCCCTTGAGCTTTCCGGAGGGCGACGCAGTCCATAGGGGACACCTGTGAGGCGCGCGCGCTGTCGCAGGGATCGCCGGGCCGGCTGCCCTCGCCCCAACCCCTCTCCCAGGGGGAGAGGGGCTTGAGTGGCACCCGCCGCGACCCCGTCGCGGCAGAGGCTCTTGGACCTCGCGCCTCTCCCTCAGGGAGAGGCCGACGCGCGAAGCGCGGCGGGTGAGGGGCGGAACTTCCCCGCGGACTTTCCGCAGGATGACGCAGCCAGAGGGGACACCTGTAAGGCGCTGCGCGCGTGCTGGCTCAGGGGATCGCCGGGCCGGCTGCCCTCACCCCAACCCCTCTCCCAGGGGGAGAGGGGCTTGAGCAGCCTCCAGTCCTCTCCCAGGGAGAGGGGCTTGAGCTGCCTCGCGCCTCTCCCTCAGGGAGAGGCCGACGCGCGTAGCGCGGCGGGTGAGGGTGGGGAGGCCCCTTGAACTTTCCGGAGGGGGCTCGGCCAGGAGAGGGGCTTGAGCTGCCCTGCGCCTCTCCCTCAGGGAGAGGCCGACGCGCGAAGCGCGGCGGGTGAGGGTGGGGACGACCCCCTGTGCTTTCCGGAGGGTGACGCAGCCCAGAGGGAACACCCTGTGAGGCGCTGCGAGCGCTGGCTCAGGGATCGCCGGGCCGGCTGCCCTCACCCCAACCCCTCTCCCAGGGGGAGAGGGGCTTGAGCAGCCTCGCGCCTCTCCCTCAGGGAGAGGCCGACGCGCGTAGCGCGGCGGGTGAGGGTGGGGAGGCCCTTTGAACTTTCCGGAGGGAGCTCGGCCAGGAGAGGGGCTTGAGCTGCCCTGCGCCTCTCCCTCAGGGAGAGGCCGACGCGCGAAGCGCGGCGGGTGAGGGTGGGGACGACCCCCTGTGCTTTCCGGAGGGTGACGCAGCCCAGAGGGAACACCCTGTGAGGCGCTGCGAGCGCTGGCTCAGGGATCGCCGGGCCGGCTGCCCTCACCCCAACCCCTCTCCCAGGGGGAGAGGGGCTTGAGCAGCCTCGCGCCTCTCCCTCAGGGAGAGGCCGACGCGCGAAGCGCGGCGGGTGAGGGTGGGGACGCCCCCTTGAACTTTCCGGAGGGTGACGCAGCGAGAGGGAACACCTGTGAGGCTGCAAGTGCTGGCTCAGGGATCGCCGAGCCGGCTGCCCTCACCCCAACCCCTCTCCCAGGGGAGAGGGGCTTGAGCTGCCTCCAGTCCTCTCCCAGGGAGAGGGGCTTGGGCTGCCTTGCGCCTCTCCCTCAGGGAGAGGCCGACGCGCGTAGCGCGGCGGGTGAGGGTGGGGACGCCCCCCTGTACTTTCCGGAGGGTGACGCAGCCCAGAGGGAACACCTGTGAGGCCCTGCGAGCGCTGGCTCAGGGGACCGCCGAGCCGGCTGCCCTCACCCCAACCCCTCTCCCAGGGGGAGAGGGGCCTGAGCTGCCTCCAGCCCTCCCGGGCGAGAGGCGCTTGAGCCACGTCCCCAAGCACTGTCCCGGGGCAAGGGGCCATTCGCCTGGCGCCGCCCCACGCTCCCGCGACGCGCGCTTCGTTTGAATGGCGCCTTCCGCCCGGCATTCCAGCGTGTCCGTTATCGAAGCCAAATCCGCCGTCGCCACCGTCTGGACCATCGGCCACTCCACGCGCAGCTGGGACGAGTTCCTCGCGCTGCTTCAAGGCCAGGGCATCGAGGCGGTCGTCGACGTGCGCCGTTTTCCCGGCTCGAAGCGTTATCCGTGGTTCGCGTCCGAGGCCATGGCAGAACATTTGCCCGAGGCGGGTGTCGCCTATCTTTGGCTGCCGCAGCTCGGTGGCCGACGCCGCGCGCAGGCCGGTTCGCCCAATGGGGCGTGGCGCAATGCCGCGTTCCAGGGCTACGCCGACCACATGGCCAGTGACGAGTTCGCCGAGGGGCTCGCTGCCGCGCTGGAACTGGCGGCTGCCCGACGCACCGCGCTGATGTGCGCCGAAGCGGTGTGGTGGCGCTGCCACAGGCGCCTGATCTCGGACCTGTTGACCGCACGCGGCACCCGGGTCTGCCACATCCTCGACGCCAGCCACGTGCAGCCGCACGTGCTGCATCCCGACGCACGTGCCGAGGACGGCAGCGTGATCTATCCGCCCGCGCAGGGCGGGCTGTTCTGATCCGGAATCAGCGCGTCTTCAGCGAGGCCTGCAGCGCCGTCGCCAAGGCCGCATCGCCGCTGACCAGCTCGCTCCATTGCAGTTCCAGGCCCTTGCGCTTGCCCTTGGGCACGAGTTTCAGGCCGTCCGGGTCGATGGTCAGCACATACGGCGTATCGCCGATCTGCACTTCGCGCTTGAGGGCTTTGTCGAGTGGGGTCATGGCGGCCGGTCGGGAATGGACGCGGCTGATGCTGCCCCTGGTTGCGTCAAGCGGTCGGCACGGCGCCGCGGTGCAGCCTCGTGCAATGACCGCATTGCAGCGCGTTTGGCCGCAGTCACTACACGTTGCAGGACGGCACGACACGCCGCCCCGCACGGCGCCGCCGCAAGGCGGCTGCGGATACTCGGGGCGGGCTACGGCGTAAGTGGCGCAATGACCGCATTGCAGCGTGTTTGGCTGCAACCACTGCCTCGTTGCAGACGGCACGACCACGCCGCCGCGCACGGAGCCGCCAGAAGGGGGGGCGGACACTGGGGGGCGGGCTACGGCGTAACTGGCGCAATGACCGCATCGCAGCGCGTTTGGCCGCAGTCACTGCACGTTGCAGGACGGACAACACGCCGCCGCGCACGGCGCCGCCGCAAGGCGGGGGCGGGCCACGGCGTAAGTGGCGCAACGACCGCATTGCAGCGTGTTTGGCCGCAATCACTGCACGTTGCAGCACGGCACGACACGCCGCCGCCCCGCACGGAGCCGCCGGAAGGCGGGTTGCCGGTACCCGGGGCCGGCTACGGCGTGCATACCGAACCGCCCGCAGCCGGAGCCTATTCCGCTACGGCCAGATGCCGCAGCGCAGCATATTTTCAGCCGAAACCGCCGCTGCTCGACCGTTACAATCGACGCATCTTTTTCCCCGCAGGAGCGCGCCATGAGCACGCCGGCCACCCACATCGATTCCAACGAAACCGCCCCCGCGGCCGACGCGACGCCCCTGCGCTTCGTCACCGCCGCCAGCCTGTTCGACGGCCACGACGCCGCCATCAACATCATGCGCCGGCTGATCCAGGGCCAGGGCGCGGAGGTCATCCATCTCGGCCACAACCGCTCGGTGGAGGACGTGGTGCGCGCCGCGCTGCAGGAGGATGCCGACGGCATCGCACTGTCGAGCTACCAGGGCGGCCACGTCGAGTACATGAAGTACATGGTCGACATGCTGCGCGAACGCGGCGCGGGCCATATCCGCGTGGTCGGCGGCGGTGGCGGCACGATCACCCCGGAAGAGATCCGCGAACTCGAGGCCTATGGCGTCGAGCGCATCTACCACCCCAACGACGGCATGAAGATGGGCCTGGTGGAGATGATCGAGGACGTGGTGGCCCGCGTGTCCGGTGCGCGCGACGCGCACGCCGCGGCCACCCGCGAACCGGCCAGCACCCGCCCGGCGCTGGACGACGAGATCGCCATCGGCCGCGTGCTCTCGGCGCTGGAAGACGGTGTGTATTCCGAATCCGAGCTGGCGATGCTGCGCAAGCAGTGGGCCTCGGGCGCGGCCGCGCATGAGGGGCCCACGCCGGTCATCGGCATCACCGGCACCGGCGGCGCCGGCAAGAGTTCGGTCACCGATGAACTGCTGAACCGCTTCCTCGCCAGCTTCCCGCAGATGCGCATCGCCGTGGTCTCGGTCGATCCCACCCGCCGCCGCACCGGTGGCGCGCTGCTGGGCGATCGCATCCGCATGAACTCGTTGCGCTCGCAGCGCGTCTACATGCGCTCGATGGCCACCCGCCGCCAGAACGTGGCCACCAACGCCGTGCTCAAGGACTGCATCGGCTTCCTCAAGGGGCTGGGCTACGACCTGGTGATCGTGGAGACCGCCGGCATCGGCCAGTCGGATTCGGAGATCGTCGATCTGGTCGATTTCCCGATGTACGTGATGACCAGCGACTACGGCGCGGCCAGCCAGCTGGAGAAGATCGACATGATCGACTTCGCCGAGCTCATCGTGCTCAACAAGTACGACAAGCGCGGCGCCGAGGACGCGCTGCGCGACGTGCGCAAGCAGTGGAAGCGCAACCGCGTGGCCTTCCAGATGGCCGACGAGGACGTGCCGGTCTA
>Ga0233375_1001085_pt1 | contig 12827 bp, 9 predicted proteins | sample ElkDunMinimDraft_10_FD_191539 | JGI IMG/M metagenome (GOLD analysis project Ga0233375, IMG submission 191539) | Fecal eukaryotic communites from dung pellets of Tule Elk in California, USA - Elk Dung E16 | ecosystem: Host-associated > Mammals > Digestive system > Large intestine > Fecal | place... | reverse complement strand
GCCGGCGCGGTCCTGCTGACCCTGCTGCTCGGCTCCCGGCCGGTGCGGCTGGCCACCCGTTGGCTGATCGAACCGCGCGTCACCTGGCTGCTGCGCCCGGCGCCGCAGCCGGTGGCGTCCCAGCCTGCCGCGTCCGAGGCCGGCGGGCAGCAGCCGACTGGACAGCAGCAGGCCTGGCCGGACCCGGTCGGGCAGCGGCCGGGCGATGTGCCGTTCGCGGGGGTGCAGCCGGAGCGGCCCGCAGACGCCGCGCTCACCGAGGCGACGATGCGGCTGCCGGTGGTGCCGCCGCCGGCCGAACCGGCCGCTTCGCCCTGGCCACCTGCGGCGCCGACCCAGCGCGAGCCGTACGGCGACCTCCCCGTCCGCGACTGGGAGCGACGCCCCGGCCAGTGACCGGGCCGCCGGTCTCAGCCGGCCGGTGCCTCCTGAGCGTCGCCGAGCAGTTCGGCCAGCCGGGGCCGGACCTGCCAGGCCGCCGTCAGCTCCTGGTATTCGGCCCGTTGCCGGCCGGTCGGCTCTGCCCCGGTACGGCGGGCCCGCAGCAGCAGATTGCGGGGCGTGTGCTGCGAGTCGACGAACTCCACCACCTCGACCCGGTAGCCGTGCAGCCGCAGCAGCGCCGCCCGCAGCGCGTCGGTGAGCACGTCGGCGAAGCGTTCCCGCAGGATGCCCTGGCGGGTCAGCAGCTCGTACGGCTGCGGCGCCGCCCCGGAACGCAGCTGCACCGCCAGGTCGTGGTGGCAGCAGGGCGCGGCCAGCACCCAGCGGGCGTCCCAGCGCACCGCCCGGGCCAGCGCCTCGTCGGTCGCCGTGTCACAGGCGTGCAGCGCCAGCACCAGGTCGGGGGCGGGGTCGACCTCGGCGTCGAGGATGGTGCCCGCGACGAAACTGACCCGGTCGGCGTACCCGAGCCGTTGCGCGAGTTCGGTGTTGCGACGCCGCTGGTCGGCGCGGACGTCGACGCCGACGAGTTCCACGTCGATTCCCCGCCCGCGCAGATAGCGGTACGCGGCGAAGCTCAGGTACGCGTTGCCGCAGCCCAGGTCGACGACGCGCAGCCGGTCGGGCAGCTCGTCGGGGAGGGTCGCGGCGAGGGCCCGGAGGAAGGCGTCCACCTGCCGCCGCTTCGCCGCGCTGCCGCCGACCACCGAGAAGATCTCGTCACCCGGGTCGATCAGGTAGTTCTTGGCGCGGTCGTGCTCGGCGGGTTCGGCCGCAGGCCGGTCTGCCGCCGCCCGGTGCACCTGCGCCTCGCCTGATTTGGTGACCCTGACCTGCACGGTCGCCGTGGCGGTCTCGACGTGCCAGTTGCCGAAGGGCTCCGCCAGCAGCCCGTCGACGGCCTCCTCGGCTTCCGGGCCGGGGGTCGCGTTGCGGGTGTGCGGCCGGGCGCCGTCGGAGGTGACGATCTGCAACCGCGGCCCGCCCTTGAGGGCCACCGGGCGCAGCTCGGCACGGACCACCGCCGGGCGCTGCCCCTTACGGCGCCCGGCGGCGACCGCCCGGAGCAGAGTGGGATCGAGCAGCAGCGTGCGCACCTCGGCGAGGACCGGTTCGAGCTGTTCTGGCATACCCCCATCATGGCCCGTACGGCGTGACCACCTCGGCAGCGGGGGCCAGGGGCAGCGGGGCGGCGCGGGTGGGGCCAGGGCGGCGCGGTGGGGCCGGGGTGGCGCGGTGGGCGAGAGGCGCGCGGGGGTACGAGGCGGCGCGGCGAGGGAGCTAGGGTACGAGGCGGCGCGGTAGCGGTGCGTAGCGGCGTGGCAGGAAGTATGCGTCGAGAGTTGTGTTACGCCAAGGTTGTAGTAGGCACTACATCCATGTAGTGCCCATCTCCAAGAAACATGCTTCCGTGCTCCGGTAACCGATCGACACGATGCAGCCTCTTGGCTGACCCAGCCTCCGCAGACGCACGACGCCCCCGGCACCGTGACAGGTGCCGGGGGCGTCGGGTGTCGCTTGGGTCAGTCGGCGGTCGAATCGCCGGCCGTACCGGCGCTCTCGACGCCGGCGGGTGCGCCCCGACGACGGCGGCGACGGCGACGCGGCTTGCCCTCGCCCTCACCTTCGGCGTCAGAGGTCTGCGCGTCGGAGGTCTGCGCGGCGGAGGCCTGGACGGGGATGTCGGCCTGGGCCGGCGCGTCACTGCCGGTGGTCTCGGCCACGGCAGCGCCCGGCTCCTCGTTGACGCGCCGACGACGCCGCCGCGGCGTACGGGGGGTCTCGTCGCCGACCGGTGCGGTCGCAAGCTCGCCGTTGCCGGCGTCGGCTGCGACAGCGGGCTGGCGGGAACGACCACCGTCACGGCTGCCACCGTCACGGCTGCCACCGTCACGGCTGCCACCGTCACGGCTGCCACCGTCACGGCGTCCGCCCTCGCGACCGCCTCCGTCACGGCGTCCGCCCTCGCGACCGCCTCCGTCACGGCGTCCGCTGTCGGAGCGGCCGCCGGAGCGGGGCCTGCCGCCGGAGCGGGAGGTGCCACCGAGGTCCTCCTCGACCTCCGCCGAGAGCCCGGCGCGGGTCCGCTCGGCGGTCGGCAGGGTGCCCGAGACGTCGGTCGGGATGTCCAGGTCGGCGTAGACGTGCGGCGACGTGTGGTACGTCTCCGGCGGTTCGGGCATGTCGAGCCCGAGGGTCTTGTCGATGATCCGCCACCGGGGCATGTCGTCCCAGTCGACGAAGGTGATCGCCACGCCCGTGGCACCGGCGCGGCCGGTGCGGCCGATCCGGTGGGTGTAGGTGTCCTGGTCCTCGGGGCAGTCGTAGTTGATCACGTGGGTGACGCCGCTGACGTCGAGCCCGCGGGCCGCCACGTCGGTGGCGACCAGCGTGTCGATCTTGCCGGCGCGGAACGCGCGCAGCGCCCGCTCCCGGGCGCCCTGGCCGAGGTCACCGTGCACGGCGGCGACCGCGAAGCCACGGAAGTCGAGATCCTCGGCGACCCGGTCGGCGGCCCGCTTGGTACGGGTGAAGATGATCGTCAGCCCGCGTCCCTGCGCCTGCAGGATCCGGGCCAGCATCTCGAGTTTGTTCATCGAGTGCGTGCGGTAGACGATCTGCCGGGTCAGCGGCGACGGGCCGGTGGCGGCGGTGTGGCCGGCGTGGATCGTCATCGGCTGGTGCAGGAACCGTCGCGACAGCGCCACGATCGGATCCGGCATGGTCGCCGAGAAGAGCATCGTCTGCCGCTCCGACGGCAGCATCGCCAGGATCTTCTCGACGTCGTCGAGGAAGCCCAGGTCCAGCATCCGGTCGGCCTCGTCGAGGACGAGGGCGTGCACGCCGTCCAGCCGCAGGTGCTTCTGCTTGGCCAGGTCCATCAGCCGGCCGGGGGTGCCGACCAGGATCTCGACGCCGTTGCGCAGCGCCTCGATCTGCGGCTCGTACGCCACGCCACCGTAGATCGGCAGCACGCGTACGCCTCGGGTCGCGCCTGCGGCGGCGATGTCCTTGGCGACCTGGATGCCCAGCTCACGGGTGGGGACGACGACCAGTGCCTGCGGTACGCCGTCGCTGCCCTCGCCCGGGGCGAGGACCCGCTCGAGCAGCGGCACGCCGAAGCCCAGGGTCTTGCCGGTGCCGGTGGGCGCCTGGCCGATCAGGTCCGTGCCGCGCATCGCGATCGGCAGGGTGTACTCCTGGATGGCGAAGGCGCGGGTGATGCCGACGGCGGCGAGCGCCTCGACGGTCTCGCGACGGGCACCGAGCTCGGTGAAGGTCGGTGCCAGCGGCTCGACGGGAATGATGGCGTCCGTGTCCGGCTCGATGATGGCGGCCGTGTCCGGTTCTGCCAGAGAGTTCTCGATCTGATCGCTCATGTGATTGTGGGGGTGCCCTCTCGTGGTGCGCCCCAGCTGTCCGAAGGGCGCGATCTGTATGGCGCGGGCCACACGGTCGGAAGGCGATCGCCTGACTCGACCGGGCCGCACGCGCGTCGCGGGAAGGGCCTTCGATGAGTCCGCCACCCACGGCAACTGCGCACATACTACCCGAGCCGGAATCGGCGCCGGAGTTGTCGGGCGCGCGAGGCGGACAGCGGGGTGCGCGAGTGTGGCTCAGAACACTTCACGGACCGGTGAAGGGCGCGACAGAGCGCCGCCGCCGGCAGACCCCGGGACCGGCCCGGGTGACTGCCGCGCGAACGGATGGATCAGCGGACGGTGAAACCGACCGCCCGGGGTGCGGCCTCGGCGATCTCCACGTAGGCGAGCTTGCTGACCGGCAGGATGATGCGCCGGCCCTTCTCGTCGGTCAGCGAGAGGGTGCCCTCGCTCTTGATCGCCTCGGTCACGGTCTGCTCGATCTCGGCCGGCGACTGCGCGCTCTCCAGGACCAGCTCGCGCGGCGCGAACTGCACGCCGATCTTGACCTCCACGTGGCCTCCTCATCCAGGGCGAAAAGTCCCGCCGCTGGGAAGGCTAGCCGATCCGGTGGTGAATGGTCAGGCTGACTCACCTTGCAGCGGAAAGCTGGCGATGCCGCGCCAGGACAGTGCCGAGAGCAGCGCCTCGGCCTCGGCCTTGGGCACCTGGCGCCCACCGGCCAGCCAGAACTGCGCCGCGGTCTCCGCCGCGCCGACCAGACCGGAGGCGAGCAGTTCGGCCTTGGCCCGGCTCACGCCGGTGTCGGAGATGATCGCGTCGGTGATCGCCGCGATGCAGCCCTGCTCCACCAGAGCCACCCGCTGGCGTACGGCCGGCTCGTTGCGCAGATCGGACTCGAAGACCAGCCGGAACGCCTGGCTCTCGTGGTCGATGAAGTCGAAGTACGCGTGCACCGCCCCGGTGATGCGGTCCTTGTTCTCGTCGGTGGCGCTCATCGCGTCGCGGACCTTGCCGACGATCGACTCGCAGTGGGTGTCCAGCAGGGCGAGGTAGAGGTCGAGCTTGCCCGGGAAGTGCTGGTAGAGCACGGGCTTGGAGACCCCCGCCCGCTCAGCGATGTCGTCCATGGCCGCCGCGTGATAGCCCTGCGCGACGAAGACATCCTGCGCTGCCGCCAGCAACTGCTTGCGCCGTGCCGACCGTGGCAGGCGCACGGGGCGGTTGGCCGTCTGTGCGCCGTTCCCCGCAGCTGTCATTGGTGCCTCCGCTGTATCTCATTTCGCGCATGTCGTCCCAGGTCGGGACCGTTGGCTCCGGTCCGCGGGCGGAATTGGCCCGCGGCTGAAACTTATCGTCGCCTGCCACACACGGTAGCCTCAGCGAGGGCTACCAAGGAGCGCGCGGTGCACGAAGCAGAGCAACCCGATGGCAGTACCCCGGGCCGGCGCGGCAACGGGGATGGACACCAGGACCGTCCCCACCCCGCGGGCGGTGACTGGGCGCCTCGGGAGGCCGACTGGGCCCGGATGACCCCGCCGCCCCACACCGAACGCCCGCCGGCCGGCTGGAACCAGGGCGGCTGGAACGCCGGTGAGGCCGCCGGCTGGTCCGTCGCCTCGCCGCGGCACGGCGATCTGCCGGCCCCGCCCGGCGTCCCGAACAGCACCCCGCACGGCGCCCCGGTCACCGCCCACAACGGCCATCACGCACGCAACGGCGTCACCCCGGCCGAGCCGGAGACCGTCCGTCCGCCGATGCAGTGGCAGGATCCGGAGCCCGCCCCGCCCGCGCGTCCGTCCGGGGAGGGACCGCCCGCGGAGCGGCTGATGGTGCCCGCGCAGCGGCCCGCGCCGGCCGGCGACCAGAGTGGTCCCGGAACCGAGCCGCCACGCGCCGCGCCCGAGGATGAGTCTGCGCGCCGTACCGGGGAAGCGGGCCCGCCGCCCGCCGTCCGGCCGCCGAACCGCTGGCGCGACGGACTCCGTGCCGACTCCGGGCCGTCGGCGGGCGAGCAGCCGGGCGACCGGGGACCGGCCGAACCCGGCGCCGCGCCACCCGAGCAGTCGCGGGCGGAGCCTGGTGAGCCGCCACGCTGGGCCGGTCCGCCCGCCCAGCGGCCGCAGCCCGGCATCGCCGCGCAGCCTGGCGGATTCGACGCGTCCCGTCCCCCGCAGTCGTACGCGCCGGGGTATCCGGCACCGGCCGATCCTGGCGTCGCGGCCGCGCCGCCCTCGCCGGCCGGTCACGCCGCCGGCGCCGAGCACGGCCCGGTGGATCCACCGGAGGTCTCGGGCGAGCCGACGCACGCCGGTCACAGCGGCCAGTGGGGACCCTCGTGGTCCGGCGGCGCCGAAGAACCCGCCTGGCGTGGGGAGGGGCGGCGACAGCGACACGAGGACGACCGGCCGCAGTGGCATGAGGATGCCCAGTCGCAGGCTTATGAGGATGCCCAGTCGCAGGGGTACGAGAACGACCAGTCGCAGTGGAGCGACAACGACCAGTCGCAGTGGCGTGAGAACGACCAGCAGCAATGGCACGACAACGATCAGTCGCAGTGGCCCGAGGACGGTCAGCCCCGGTGGCAGGAGAACGATCTTCCCCGGTGGGCCGCACAGTCGCAGCCCGAGCAGGACGAGCAGGTCTCGCAGCAGTGGCGTGACGAGGAACAGCCGCAGTGGCGGCCGGAACCGCACGCCCCGGAACGGCACGCGCCGGAACCGCGCGCCCCGGAACCGCACGTTCCGGAACGGCACGCCTCGGAGCAGCCGGCTCCGGCCGTGCAACCGGAGCCGCTCCGGGAGTCCGCGCCGGTCCGGGAGTCCGCGCCGGTCCGGGAGTCCGCGCCGCTCCGGCGGGAGTCCGAGCCGGCCGTGGAGTCTGTCTCCGCCGTGCCCACCCCGGAGCAGCCACGACCGCCGTACAGCGGCCGGCGCTCCGTCCAGGAGGCAACGGCCGAGGTGACGCCGCCGGAGCAGCCGCCGGCCGGCGAGGCCCGGAACGGGCCGGCCTGGGCGAGTCTGCCGCAGCGCGTACCGGCGGAGCCGGACGTGCCGACCGTGCCGGAACCGGCGGCGGTGGAGCCGCCCGCCGAGACGCCGGAGCTGGCCCGGATCGCCACCCACCTGCGGCGTGAGGGTGAGGCGGCGCAGGTGGGCGGCGATCAGGACGGCTTCGATGTCCAGGAGATCCTCGCGGCGGTGCGGGAGGTGCCCGGCGTCCGGGACGCCGAGCTGCGCACGACGCCGGCCGGCGCCCACAGCCTCCGGCTGGACCTGGCCGACGGCGCCGACCCGGCCGACATCAGCCGGCAGGTCGCCCGCCTGCTCCAGGACCGGATGGGCCTCACCGGCGCCCCACAGCACCTCAATGCCCCACAGCACCTCGCCGCGTCGCAGTACGCCGCAGGTGGGCCTGCGGTGCCGGCGCCCCGCTCCGGCCCGCCCGCCATCACGCAGCCGATCTCCGCGGTCCCGGCGGGCGCAGCCGGCCCCGAACAGGCCGGCGTCGAGGAGTCTCCGCACCGTCGCGGACTGCACCGGGGCCGGGCGGTCGTCGACGGGCCGTCCCGGATGGACGCCGCCACTGAGCTCCACACCGAGCAGGGTGCCTCCGGTGGGCGGACTTCGTACTCCGGAACGCAGGCCACCGCGGCCGAGACCGCGCCGTCGCGGCCGCTCAATTCGGAAGGGCCGCCCGGACCCCGGGTGGTCATCGACCACGTGCAGATCAGCACCTTCGGGCTCGACGCCACCGTCGAGGTCCGGCTGCTCGCCGGCGGCGAGAAGGCCGTCGGTGTCACCACCGGACCGGCCGTCGACGGGTACGTCCTGCGGCTCTGCGCCGGCGCTGCGGCCGCTGCGATCGACGAGCTGCTGCGTACGCGCGAGCGGACCGCCGGCCGGGGACGGTGCTTCGTGGAACACGCCGCCGTGGTCCCCTTCGGCAACTGCGAGGTGGCCACGGCGATCGTGCTGCTGGTCTGTGACGGCTGGGTGGAGCAGCTGGCCGGTTCGGCGCTGGTCGCGGGAGATCCCCGGCAGGCCATCGTCCGGGCGACGATGGCGGCAGTGAACCGGCGGCTCGAGGCGCTGCTCGCCTGAGTGAGCGCCGCGGGTGGGCGACTGTCCGGGCGGGTGCGGGTGCGCGTGCCGGGCCGGCGCGGTAGGGCACACTGGACCGATGGGTGGCGCGGAGATCGACATGCCGGTGCGCGGCGGACGGCGGCGCCGTCGACGCCGGTGGCCGGCGTCGCTCACCGCGGTGCTGGTGCCGGTGCTGGTCGCGACCGGTGTGGTGCTGGTGCTGGAGGTCGCCTCGGCCGGTGACGACGCGGTCGCCCCGCAGTCCGGCAACGCCGGCGCACGGCCGATCACCGCCGCGCCATCGCCATCGCCATCGCCATCGACGTCGTGGTCAGGGTCGCAGGCCTCCGCCGCGCCGAGCCGGAGCGCAACGGCACAGACGAGCGGGACAGCCGGACTGCTGCAGCTGCCCGGGCCGGTGCCGAGCGAGGGAACGGGGCGCTTCGCGTACGCCGATGCCGGCGCGGAGCAGTTCGGCACCGCCGGGCCGCTGCGCCGCTACCGGGTTGCGGTCGAGCGGGGTGCGCAGGAGCACGTCGAGGATTTCGCCGCGGCGGTGGACCGTGCCCTCGGTGACGAGCAGAGCTGGACCGCCGGGGGCGCGCTGCGGCTGCGGCGGGTGGGCGGCGACGACCGGCACGATTTCACCGTCCACCTGGCGACGGCGGCCACCGCCGGCCGGATGTGTGCGCGCGGCGGCATCGACATCTCCGTCTCCGGCCGGCCGTACACCTCCTGCCGCCTGCCAGGGCAGGTCGTGATCAACCTGGACCGGTGGCGGCTCTCCGTTCCGGACTACATCGCCTGGGGAACGCCGCTGGACACCTACCGCACGTACGTCGTCAACCACGAGGTCGGCCACGAACTCGGGTACGGCCATGAGGCGTGCCCGGGCAAGGGCAGGGCGGCGCCGGTGATGATGCAGCAGACGCTCTTCCTGGACGGCTGCGTGCCGAGCCCCTGGTCCCACCTGGACGGGAAGCGGTACGCCGGCCCAGCGCTCTGATCACGGACGCACCGGGAATTATCCCCGATTTCGGGCGTGGCAAAAGGGGGAAATCCGACACAAGACTGGCACCCTGGGCGGATGAGTGTCCGCAGTGAGCAGGCGCGGCGCCGGCGCCGTCGGCGGCCACGTTGGATTGTCGTGCTCGCCGTGCTGCTGGTGGCGACGGTCCTGATCCGTGCCGACCTGCGCCGCGGTGAGGAGGTCGTCCGGGCCGCCGCGCTGCGTTCCGCCGAGACCCCGGCGAGCGAGGCGGCGCCGCCGCCCGGCCCGGCGCCCGTGGCGACCACCGATCCGGTCTGTCCCGGCGCGCCCGGCTGTCCCGATCCCACCGCCGGCCCGTACCCGGACCAGGCCGCCCACCCCGACCAGGCCGCCCACCCCGACCAGCCCGGCAGCGGCGGCGCGGGGCAGCCAGGGAACCCGCAGGCCGCGGTGCCGATCGTCGAGAACGGCTACCCGCAGGCCGGGCCGGCCACCTTCCGCTACGCCGACGGCAAAAGCGACGTCTTCGGCACCGGCGGCGAGGTGCTCACGTACCGGGTGGGGGTCGAGGACGGCGCCGGCGTCACCGAGGACGACTTCGCCGCCGCAGTGGACCTGGTGCTCGGCGACGAGCAGAGCTGGCCCGCCTCCGGCAAGCTCAGGCTGCAGCGGGTCCCCGGCGACGACAAGCGGGCCGGCTTCACCGTGTACCTCGCCACCGCCGCGACCTCCGAGCAGATGTGCGCCGAGGGCGGGCTGAAGACCGAGGGCTTCACCTCCTGCCGCCTCCCCGGCAAAGTGATCATCAACCTCTCCCGCTGGCAGGAGGCGGTGCCGGACTACGGCGCGCCGCTCTGGGCCTACCGGACATACGTGATCAACCACGAGGTCGGGCATGAACTCGGGCAGGGCCATCAGGGCTGCCCGGGCCGGGGGAAGCCGGCGCCGGTGATGCAGCAGCAGACGTACGGACTGCAGGGGTGTCTGCCGAACGCCTACCCCTACCCGCAGGGGAAGCGGTACGAGGGACCGCCCGTGGCGGGGTGAGCCGGACGTTATTCCCGCTCCCGGATATCGGACGAGTGTCACTCATCATGGCCGATCACGGTGACGGCGCGTAAGAATGGCCGGACTGTCACCAGCCGATTCCGGGGAGATCACCGTGTCGTTGCCCCCGCTCGTCGAACCCGCCGCCGAGCTCACCGTTGACGAGATCCGTCGCTACTCGCGCCACCTGATCATCCCGGACGTCGGGGTGGAGGGGCAGAAGCGGCTGAAGAACGCCAAGGTGCTCTGTGTCGGCGCCGGCGGCCTCGGCTCGCCCGGCCTGATGTACCTCGCCGCCGCCGGGGTCGGGACCCTCGGCATCATCGACTTCGACACCGTCGACGAGTCGAACCTGCAGCGCCAGATCATCCACGGCGTCTCCGACATCGGCCGCCCCAAGGCCGAGTCGGCGGCGGCGACCGTGCGGGAGATCAACCCGCTGGTCAACGTGCAGATCCACAACATCGCGCTGGACCGGGAGAACGTACGGGAGATCTTCTCCCAGTACGACCTGATCGTCGACGGCACCGACAACTTCGCCACCCGGTACATGGTCAACGACGCGGCGGTGCTGCTCGGCAAGCCGTACGTCTGGGGTTCGATCTACCGCTTCGACGGTCAGGCGTCGGTCTTCTGGGCCGAGCACGGCCCCTGCTACCGCTGCCTCTACCCGGAGCCGCCGCCGCCGGGCATGGTCCCCTCCTGCGCCGAGGGCGGCGTGCTCGGCGTGCTCTGCGCCTCGGTCGGGTCGATCCAGGTCACCGAGGCGATCAAGCTGCTGACCGGTATCGGTGAGCCGCTGGTCGGCCGGCTGATGGTCTACGACGCCCTGGACATGGAGTACCGCAAGATCAAGGTCCGCAAGGACCCGAACTGCGTGCTCTGCGGCGAGAACCCGACCGTGACCGACCTGCTCGAGGATTACGAGGACTTCTGCGGCGCGGTCTCGCCCGAGGCGCAGGAGGCGACGGTCGACGCGACCATCACCGCCCGCGAGCTGAAGGAGTGGCAGGACGCCGGCAAGGACATCTTCCTGGTCGACGTCCGCGAGCCCGCCGAGTACGAGATCGTGCGGATCCCCGGCGCCACCCTGATCCCCAAGGGCGACATCGTCTCCGGGGCTGCGCTGGCGCAGTTCCCGCAGGACAAGCAGGTCGTGCTGCACTGCAAGTCCGGCATCCGCTCCGCCGAGGCGCTCGCCGCGCTGAAGGCGGCCGGTTTCCGCGACGCCGTGCACGTCCAGGGCGGCATCATCTCCTGGATCAAGCAGATCGACCCGTCGCTGCCCGAGTACTGACCGACCCGCCCGAAGGCCCCCGCCCGCGTACGCGCGCCGGGGGCCTTCGGCGTGTTGCGCGTACGTGCAGCTCAGACCGGCATTTCGGTGGAGGTCTTTTGATCGCCGCGCCGGTAGCCTCTCCTGCGTGGTGGACATTGAGGCCGCGATCGGATTCGTGGTGGCACGCGGTGACCGGGTGGACCGTGCGCGGCTGTCGTGGCTGCGCAACGGCACCGCGCCGCATCCGGGGCTGCTCGACGCGGTCGAGGCAGGACAGACCCCCGACGGCGGCTGGCCGGCGATCCTCGACGACGCGGTGCCGTCGGTGGACGCCACCTGCTTCCGCTTGGGTGAGCTCGACGACCTGGGTGCGATCGGCCGCAGCGCCGGCCGCAAGGCGATGGACTGGCTGGCGGCACGGCAGCGCGCCGACGGCACGTGGGAGGAGGACTCCGCCCTCGCCGACGTGGCCCCGGAGTGGGCCCGCCCCGGTGACCCGGAGGCGCAGCTCTACCTGACCGCCAACGCCGCGTACTGGATCGCCGTGGCCGGGCTTGGCGCCCGTTCGTCCGGGCCGCTGGACGACCGCGTCGGCGGGGCGTACGCCGGGGTGGTGCAGGGCGCGGCCCAGGCGCTCGCCGCGGCGATCGAACCGGACGGCAGCTGGCCGTCGTACCTGGCGACCGGCTGGCTGAGCGCAGCGGTGCTGCACGGTCAGGGCATGTACCTGGAGTCGGCCCGCATCCAGGGGGTGCTCGGCGACCGGCTGCCCGAGATGGCGGCCGCCGACGCCGCCTGGCTGGCGGCGACCTTCTCCCGGGTGTCGATGGCTCCCGGCAACCGGGTGCTGCAGGCGGCACTGGACCGGCTCGGTGAGACCCAGCGCAGCGACGGCGGCTGGGACAGCGCCGACGGCGAACAGTTCGACGTGCACACCACCCTCGCCGCGATCCGGGCCTGCCTGCCGGCGCGCACGCCGGCAGGCTGACCGGTCCTGCTTCCGGCGCGCCCTTGCGGGGCGGGACGGGCGGTCAGCCGCGCAGGTGGCCGTCGCCGGTGACGACGTACTTGGTGCTGGTCAGCTCCGGCAGCCCCATCGGGCCACGGGCGTGCAGCTTCTGGGTGGAGATGCCGATCTCCGCACCGAAGCCGAACTCGCCGCCGTCGGTGAAGCGGGTCGAGGCGTTGACCATGACCGCGGCGGAGTCCACCCGGGCGACGAACTCGCGGGCCGCGCGCTGCGAGTCGGTGACGATCGCCTCGGTGTGCCCGGTGCCGTAGCGGCGGATGTGGGCGACCGCCTCGTCGAGGGAGGAGACCACCGCCACCGAGATGTCCGCCGAGAGGTACTCGGTGTCGAAGTCCGCCTCGGTGGCCGGGACGACCCGGTCGGAGAGGGCCGCCACCTCGGGCGTGCCGTGCACGGTCACGCCGGCGTCGTCGAAGGCGGCCAGCATCGCCGGCAGGAACGCCGCGGCGATGTCGGCGTGCACCAGCAGCGACTCGGCGGTGTTGCAGGTCGACAGGCGCTGGGTCTTGGAGTTCAGCGTCACCGCGAGCGCCTTCTCGACATCCGCGGCGGCGTCGACATAGACGTG
>Ga0233375_1001083_pt1 | contig 12835 bp, 12 predicted proteins | sample ElkDunMinimDraft_10_FD_191539 | JGI IMG/M metagenome (GOLD analysis project Ga0233375, IMG submission 191539) | Fecal eukaryotic communites from dung pellets of Tule Elk in California, USA - Elk Dung E16 | ecosystem: Host-associated > Mammals > Digestive system > Large intestine > Fecal | place... | reverse complement strand
CGCCGGCTGGGCGGCCGTCGGCATCCTGCTGCTGGCGGTGGGCGCTCGCCGTCGCCGCGCGGTCGCGCCGGGGCTCGCGGCGCCCGAGCCGGTGCCCGCTGCCGTCGCTGGGGTGTGACGAGCTCGGCTGCGTGCTCCGCCCGCCGGCTCACCTGTCGCGCGATGCGGGTTCCCGGCCCGCGAAGCCGCGTTTCGCGACGGGCGAGCAGGGGATGCCGGAGGGAGCCCGCTCAGGCCAGGGTCTTCTGCAGGAAGATCTGGTCGCTGCCGTCGCCGGGCACCCGTTCCGACTCCGCGTACCCCTCGCGTTCGTAGAGGCGCAGGTTCGCCTCGCTGAGGGACCCGGTGAAGAGCTCGGCCGTGCGTGCTCCGGCATCCCGCCCGCGCTGCTCGACCGCTGCCAGCAGCGTCGTGCCGATGCCGCGGCCCTGCTGATCGGGGGCGATCGCGATGCGCCCGATCAGCAGCAGCTCGCCGTCGTGCCGGGCGCGCACGGCGCCGACGATGCGCGGGCCGTCGAGGGCGACGCAGCCGAGGTTGTCCACCAGTTCCGCCTGCAGCTCCTCGAGGCTCTGCGTCAGCGGCGGCATGTCGGGGTCGCCGTAGATGAGTGCCTCGCTGACGAACGCCGCGCGCTGCAGGGTCAGCACCTCGCCGGCATCCTCGGGGCGGATGTCGCGGACCTCGATCTCTTCGTCGCTCACCCCGCCACGGTATCCGCGCCCCGAGCCGCTCGAGTGTCGCTTGCGGCGCGTGCGCCCGCGCCCTATCGTTCGCGGGCCGCCCGTCCCCCGAGCCGCTCCGGTGTCGCGTTCGGTGGGTGTTCCGCGCGTACATTGTGCGGAAGTGACATCGGAGCCGCCCGCCGCGTCCGCGCCGCGGCCCGCCGCGCCGCGCCGCCGGCCGCGCCCGCGCCGCCGCGGCCGCGCCGCCGGCCGCGCCGTCCCCGCGGGCTGCTCCGGTGTCGCGTATGGCGGGTGTTTCGCGCGCGCACTGTGCGGAAGTGACACCGGAGCAGCCCTGAAGCCGCGAGCGGCGGACGCGGGCGGCGGCCAGCGCCCGCTCAGGACGGGTCCCGTACCCTGGGAACATGACCGATTCCCCCGTGCGCGCCACCAAACCGCGGCAGGTGCGTCCGGCGACCGAGGGTTGGTCGCAGCAGAAGGATGCCGAGGGCCGCCCCCTCCTGCAGTTCGCGAGCCCCAAGCGCGGCAAACCGCCGGTGCACCTGGCCGACCTCACGCCCGAGCAGCGCGTCGAAAAGGTGAAGGAGCTCGGGATGCCGGGCTTCCGCGCCGCGCAGCTGGAGAAGCACTACTTCACGCACTACACCTCCGACCCGGCGCAGATGACCGACCTGCCCGCGGCCGCCCGCGACGAACTCGTGCACGGCATGCTGCCGCCGCTGCTGACCGAGGTGCGGCGCCTCGAGACCGACAAGGGCGACACGATCAAGTTCCTGTGGAAGCTGCACGACGGCGCCCTGGTCGAGTCGGTGCTCATGCGCTACCCCGGCCGCATCACGCTGTGCGTGTCGAGCCAGGCCGGCTGCGGCATGAACTGCCCGTTCTGCGCCACCGGCCAGGCCGGCCTCACCCGCAACATGTCGGCCGCCGAGATCGTCGAGCAGGTCGTCCGCGCCAACCGCCTCATCGCCGACGGTGGCCTCGGCGACCCCCGCAAGGTGGGCCACGAGGGCGAGCGCGTCACCAACATCGTCTTCATGGGCATGGGCGAGCCGCTGGCCAACTACAACCGCGTCATGCAGGCCGTGCGCACGATGGTCGACAAGAAGCACGGCCTGGGCATGAGCGCCCGCGGCATCACCGTGTCGACCGTCGGGCTCGTCCCCGCGATCCGCAAGCTCGCCGACGAGGACATCCCCGTCACCTTCGCGCTGTCGCTGCACGCCCCCGACGACACGCTGCGCGACGAGCTCATCCCGGTGAACTCCCGCTGGAAGGTCGATGAGGCACTGGATGCCGCGCGCGAGTACTTCGACAAGACCGGCCGCCGCGTCTCGATCGAATACGCCCTCATCAAGGACATGAACGACCACGCCTGGCGTGCGGACCTGCTCGCCGACAAGCTCAACGCGCGCGGCCGCGGCTGGGTGCACGTGAACCCCATCCCGCTGAACCCGACGCCGGGCTCGATCTGGACGTCGTCGGACAAGGACGTGCAGGACGAGTTCGTGCGGCGCCTCAACGACGCCGGCGTGCCCACGACCCTCCGCGACACCCGCGGCAAGGAGATCGACGGCGCGTGCGGGCAGCTCGTGGCATCCGAAGACGACGAGGTCGCCGCGGCCGGGGTGTCGCCCGTCTCCTGACGCACACGACGTCGGATGCCGGGACCGTGAGCCCCGGCATCCGACGCGGTGTCACTCCTTGACCGCTCCGGCGGTCAGGCCCTGCACGATCCACTTGCTCGCGAGGGCGAACATGAGCATCGTCGGCAGGATCGTCACGACCGCGGCGGCCGACATCGAGCCCCAGTCGACGTTGAACGTCGAGATGAAGCCGTTCAGCGCCGCGGGCACCGTGCGGTTCTCGGTCGAGTGCATGAGCACGACCGACAGGAACAGCTCGTTCCAGCAGTTGACGAAGTTGAAGATGAACGCCGCGATGATGCCGGGGGTCATCACCGGCACCAGCACCCGGAAGAGGGCTCCCAGGCGCGAGCATCCGTCGATCATCGCCGCTTCCTCCAGCGCCGCCGGCACGTTCTCGAAGAACCCGCGCAGCATGACGGTGGAGAACGGGATGCACACCGCGATGTAGATCAGGATGAGGCCGAACTTGGTGTCGACCAGCCCCAGGTTGGACATCATCGAGTACAGCGGTCCCAGGGCGATGAACGCCGGGATCATCTGGGTCAGCAGGAATGCGATGAGCACCGCGCCCTTGCTGCGGAACTCGAAACGCGACAGCACGAACGCGCTCAGCAGCGCGATGAGGGTGGCCACGAACCCGGCCGTGAGCGACACGATCGCGGAGTTCATCAGGAACACCCCGAAGTCGTTCGCCGCGAACAGGTTCAGGTAGTTCTGCACCGACGGCTCGCTCGGCCAGTACTCGATCGGGAACGCGTTGACGGTCGCGGGCGACTTGAACGACGTCAGCGCGATCCAGTACAGCGGGAACAGCGTGATCAGCAGCCACACCGCCAGCAGCGCGAAGCGCATCGTGCCGGTGAGGGTGAGCCGCCGGCGCGACGAGGGGCGGATGCCGGAGCCCGCGGGCCCCGCGACGCGGACCGGTGCGGCGGCGGGGGCAGGGGCGATCGAGGTCACTTGGTCACCTTCTTCATCGCGAGCAGGTAGAAGCCGCAGAACACGAACAGCACCGCCACGACGATGAGCCCGATGGCGCTGGCCAGCCCGTAGTTGCCCTGCTGGGTGTAGTTGATCATCCAGGTCGTGATGATGTGGGTCTGGTTCGCGGGTCCGCCGGCGGTCATCGCCCAGATGATGTCGGGGAAGTTGAAGATCCAGATGATGCGCAGCAGCACCGTCAGCAGGAGCGTCATCGAGATGTACGGGATGATGATCGAGAAGAGCTGACGCACCTTGCCGGCGCCGTCCAGGCTCGCAGCCTCGAGCATCTCGTCGGGAACCGACTGCAGCGCGGCGAGGATCATGATCGCGAAGAACGTCACGCCGTACCAGATGTTCGCGAGGATCACCGCGGTCATCGCGAGCTTCGGGTCGGCCAGCCACGGCAACGGCGCGTCGATGAGTCCCGCCCGCATGAGCAGGTCGTTGACGACACCGAATTCGGCGTTGAACATCCAGCGGAAGAGCATGCCGATGAGGAAGCCCGACACCGCCCACGGGAAGAACACCAGCGCCTGGTAGACCCCGCGGAAGCGGAAGCGACGGCGCAGGGCGAGGGCGATGAGGAAGCCGATGACGAACTGCGGCACCAGCGAGCACACCACCCACAGCACCGAATTCCACGCGACGACGGGGAAGACCGGGTCGCTGAAGATCGTGACGAAGTTGTCGAACCCGACGAACGGCGTCGAGGTGAGGTCCCACAGGTTCCAGTCGTGGAACGCCATCCCCGCGCCCTGCAGCATCGGGTAGTAGGTGAACCAGCTGACGAACACGATCGCGGGGGCGAGGAACGCCAGGATCGTCCAACCGTGCCGACTGCGGAACACGCGCCGGCGGCCGAGCGGGGCGGCGGCCCCACCGGAAGATCCGGTGGGGCGCGCCTCGCGCGTGAGCAGCGACATCGTCAGTCCTGCTCGGTGGCGTACTTGTCCGTCCAGAACGCATCCCACGAGGCGAGCAGCTCGCTCGTGGTCATGTTGCCCAGCAGCACGCTCTGCACGTCCTGATCGGCCTTCTGCACCCACTCGGTCCACCAGCTCACGCCGCGGGGCTGCTGCACGTTGACGTAGGTGTCGGGGTTCTCGGTCATCGTGACGTAGCTCGTCCACGGACCGGTCGAGTAGAACTCGTCATCGGCGGCATCCGTGATGATCGGCACCAGGCTGTTGGCCTGGGCGAACTCGGTGGCCGGCTCCACGGAGGAGAGGAACTGCACGAGGGCGACGGCCTCCTCGGTGTGCTCGCTGGCCTCGGCCACACCCCAGCCGGCGACGGCCAGGGGCTGCGCGGCCTTGCCGGTGGGGCCGACCAGCAGCGGTGCGGTGTCCCACTGGTCGTCGGTGAGGCTGGATGCCTGCACCGTCGCGATCACCTCGGGGTCCTGCAGCAGGAACGCCGTCGACCCGTTCGTGAAGCCGGCGACCATCTCGGGGTAGCCCCACGAGACCGCCGACGGCGGCGAGGCCTGCTCGAACAGCGCGAAGTAGTCGTCGGCGGCATCCTGCGCCTCGGGGGCGGAGAAGATCGTCGACCCGTCCTTCAGCAGGAAGGCGTTGGCGGGGTCGAGGTCGTCGACGAGGTAGGCCTCGACGGCCGCGACGACGTTGGTGTTGCCGTTCGTGCCGCCGCGGAACGCGTAGCCGTAGACGTTCTCGGCCGGGTTCTGGATGGCGGATGCCTGCTCCAGCAGGTCTTCCCAGCTGTGGGGAGGGCCGTCGAAGCCGGCCGCCTCGACGAGGTCGGTGCGGTAGAACAGCGACAGCCCGTAGAAGCCGTAGGGCACGAAGTAGCTGGCGCCGTCGGTGAGGGCGGCGGCCTGGGCGTTCTCGGTCAGGGCGTCCCAGCCGTCCCAGTCCTCGAGGTCACCGGCCATGTCGTAGAGCCAGCCGTTGTTCGAGAACGGTCCGACGGTGATGTCGCGCACCTCGAGCACGTCGACGCCCTTGCCGGACTGCAGCATCTGCTGGATGGTCTTGTCGGCCTGCTCGGTGGGCGGCGAGACGAGTTCGACGGTGATGCCCGGGTTCTCCTGCTCGAACGTGTCGAGCAGGCCCCGCAGCACCTCGGTGCGGGCGGGGTTGGTCAGGCTCTCGACCATCTTCAGGGTGACGTCGCCGTCACCGGAGTCTCCGGACGATCCGGAACAAGCGGTGAGGGCGAGCATGGCGGCGGTGCCGATGCCGACGGCGAGCGTCAGGCGGTTGCGCTTCACGACGTGGCTCCTTCTTTCTGTGTGCGGGTGGGGGTGGAACGGGTGCGACTGCTCCGGCGGGAACGGTCAGGTCAGGATCGTGCGGGGGAGGGCGGGGGCGCCGGCGCGGCGGAGGATCTCCGGCACGCAGCGCTCCACGAACGCCGTGAAGTCCTCGGCCTCGGTGTACAGGTGCACCGACAGGCGGAAGTAGCCGCGGCCTTCGTAACTCGTGAACGCGGTCTCGACGCCGGTGGCATCCAGCAACAGCATCCGCAGGTCGTCGGCTTCCTCGCGCGTCGCGCCGAGACCGTCGGGCAGGCGGATGAGACGCATCGACGGCACCGGCCGCGGCAGGGTCACACGCGCGTCGTCGGCGACGTAGGGCTGCAGCGCGGCCGCGATGACCGCGGCCCCGAGGTCGGCGGTCTGCCACATGCGCTCGCGCGTGCGCTCCCAGCCGTACTCGCGCTCGATGAAGTCGATCGCGGCGGGGGCGGCGATGTAGCCGGTGGCATCCAGCGTGCCCTGACTGTCGAAGCGGTCGGGGTACGTGTCGGCGCCACCCCACGAGTCGATGAGCGGCCAGAGGTCGTCGCGGTCGGGCGCCGCGGTCACCAGCAGCGCGGCGCCGCGTGGCGCGCAGGGCCACTTGTGCAGGTTGCCGAACCACCAGTCGCCGCCGCCGGCGGCCGCAGCGTCCGCGATGAGACCGGGGGCGTGTGCGCCGTCGACGAGCACGCGGATGCCGTGTTCGTGCGCGAGGGCGGTGATCTTGCGGGTGGGCAGGCGCATCGCGGTGGGCGAGGTGATCTGGTCGACGACGATGAGCCGGGTGCGGGGGGTGAAAGCCGCGCGGAACGACTCGACGACCTCGTCCTCGCCGGCGAACATGCCCACGCGCACGGTGCGCACGCGCGCCCCGTAGCGGCGGGCCAGGCGTGCGGCGCCCATCGTGATGGCCCCGTAGCCGTGATCGGTGACGAGGATCTCGTCGTCCGCGTCCAGCCGCAGGCTGTTGTACACGACGGTCGCGGCCGCCGACGCGTTGGGGACGAACACGGTGTCCTGCGCCTCCGCGCCCACGAACGGGGCGATCTCGGCGCGCGCCGTGCGGACGTAGTCGGCCACGCGCGGGAACCAGCCCACGGGGCTCGCGTCGGCGCGGGCGCGCAGCTCGTCCTGTACGGCCACGACCGCCGTCGGCACCGCGCCGAATGACCCGTGGTTGAGGTGGACGATCGCGGGATCCAGCGGCCATGCGGCCCTGGCGCGCTGCCCTGAGGTCAGGCGCGCAGGAAGCGACGTGGGGGGAAACGACATGACGCCTCGTTCGTTCTGGGGGAGACTTGTCGCACAACATTGCCACAAACGGCCCGCTGGGTGGGATCAAAGTGGGAGAACTTCGCAAAGTTGTAATACGACTTGGTGATTTGTCGTGCGCCCGGGCAGACTCGGCCCACGCGCGGCGAGGGGGAAGGTGGCGCGAGTGAGCGCATTGGAGACGGCCCTGCAGGGGCTTCGGGAGCTCATCGCCGACGGCACGCTGCGTCCGGGCGATCGGCTGCCCAGCGAGGGGGAGCTGTGCGAGCAGCTGGGGGTCTCGCGCGGCTCGCTGCGCGAGGCGATCCGCATGCTGGCCGCCCTCGGTGTGCTCGACACCCGCCACGGCTCGGGCAGCTACGTGGGGGATCTGAACGCCGCCGACCTCATCAAGGCGCTCTCGCTGACGGTCGGGCTGCTGCCGCTGGAGTCGATCATCGAGCTGTACGAGCTGCGTCGCGCGCTCGAGGCCCACGCCGCGAGCCTCGCGGCCGCCCGCATCGACCCCGCCACCGTCGCCCACCTCGAACGCGTGCTCACGGCTCTGGAGGCCGAGACCGACGATGAGCGGCAGTCCGAGCTCGACCACGAATTCCACATGGGCATCGCCGCGGTGGCGGGAAACGCCGCCCTGGCGAACCTTCTCGACGTGCTGCGGGCCCGCTCCCGGGCCTACCGCATCTTCGCGACCGACGACGCGGCGAGCATCAAGGTGCTCTCGGACGCCGGCCACCGCGCGATCCTGCGGGGCCTGGATGCCCGCGACCCCGTCGCCGCCTCCGCGGCGTCCGCCGCCCACGTCGCCCAGACCGAGTACTGGCTGCGCAAGCACCAGCCCCCGCAGCCGCCCGCCTGACGCGGGGTGGATGCCGGGCCTCGGCGGCCGAGGTGCGGGTAGCGTTTGAGGATGGTCAACTATCGCTATCTCGGCAACAGCGGCTTCAAGGTCTCGGAGATCACCTACGGCAACTGGATCACCCACGCGTCGCAGGTCGAGAACGACGCCGCCATCGCCACCGTCCACAAGGCACTCGATCTCGGCATCACCTCCTTCGACACCGCCGACACCTACGCCAACACCGCCGCAGAGGTCGTGCTCGGCGAGGCGCTGAAGGGTCAGCCGCGCGAGTCGCTGGAGATCTTCACCAAGGTGTACTGGCCGATCGGCCGCAAGGGTCCCAACGACACCGGGCTCAGCCGCAAGCACATCTTCGACGGCATCCACGGGTCGCTGCGGCGCCTGGGCGTGGACTACGTCGACCTCTACCAGGCCCACCGCTACGACTACGAGACCCCGCTGGAAGAGACGATGCAGGCGTTCGCCGACATCGTCCGCCAGGGCAAGGCGCTCTACATCGGCGTCTCGGAGTGGACCGCCGAGCAGCTGCGCGACGGCCACGCCCTCGCGAAGGACCTCGGTGTGCAGCTGGTGTCGAACCAGCCGCAGTACTCCGCGCTCTGGCGCGTGATCGAGGGCAAGGTCGTGCCGGCATCCGAAGAGCTCGGCATCTCGCAGATCGTGTGGTCGCCGATGGCGCAGGGCGTGCTCAGCGGCAAGTACCTGCCCGGCCAGCCGCTGCCGGAGGGCTCGCGCGCGACGGATGACAAGAGTGGTGCCGCGTTCATCAAGCGCTTCATGAACGACGAGGTGCTCACCGCGGTGCAGAAGCTGCGGCCGATCGCCGAGCAGGCGGGCCTCACCATGCCGCAGCTCGCGATCGCGTGGGTGCTGCAGAACCCCAACGTCGCCGCCGCGCTCGTGGGCGCATCGCGGCCGCAGCAGCTCGAGGACACCGTCAAGGCTTCGGGCGTCGTGCTCGACGCCGACACGATGACGGCGATCGACGAGGCGCTCGCCGGTGTGGCCGTCACCGACCCGAGCGAGACCGACAGCGTCTCGCCGAAGAGCCGCCCGGCCTGATGCCCGTCCACAGCGCCGGCATCCTGCTCTACCGGCTCGCCGAAGGCGGGCCCGAGGTGCTGATCGCCCACATGGGCGGTCCGTTCTGGGCGAGCAAGGATGCCGGCGCGTGGTCGATCCCGAAAGGCGAGTACGACCCCGACTCCGAGCAGGCTCTGGATGCCGCGCGGCGCGAGTTCCGTGAGGAGCTCGGGGTCGACCCGCCCGAGGGTCCGTACGCCGAGCTCGGCACCTACCCGTACTCGTCGGGCAAGCGCGTGACGGTGTTCGTGGCCGACGGCCTCGGATTCACGGCGACCGAGGACGACTTCTCGTTCGGGGAGTTCGAGATGCCGTGGCCGCCGCGCTCGGGCCGGATGCAGTCGTTCCCCGAGGTGGACCGGGCGGAGTGGATGCCGCTCCCCGCCGCCCGCGCGCGGGTCGTGAAGGGGCAGCAGGCCGCCCTCGACCGGCTCGCGGAGATGCTCGCCGACGCCCGCTGACCCTCCGTGGGCCCGGCGGCGCCGGCTCCGGTGTCACGGGCGCAGCAGCACCTTTCCGACGCGGCCGGCCGACAGGCTGGCGCCGACGGCCTCGGCGATGTCGTCGAGCGCGAACGTGCCCGAGACCGGCAGGGTGAGAGTGCCCGAGGCCAGGTGGCGGGCGAGCTCGTCGAACAGCTCGGCGCGCCGCGTGGCATCCATCGTGGCGATGACCGTGCTGCCCCAGAAGCCCGTCACCGTGAGGTGGCGGAAGATGATGTCACCCGACGTCAGCTCCATCTTCGGAGATTCCATCGCGCCGAAGACCACGAGCGTGCCGCCGTCGCCGAGGAGCGACAGCACCTGGCCGCTGGACCTGCCGCCGACCGAGTCGACGCCGGCGACGATCGCCGCGCCGCCGGTGATCTCGGCGACGCGGTCGCGCCAGCCCTCCGCCTCGACCGAGACGATCCGGTCGATGCCCTGATCCGCCAGCTCGGCCACGCCGGCGTCGCGGCGGACGAGCCCGAGGACGTTGATCCCTCGTGCCCGGCCGATCTGCGCCACCATGCGGCCCACGGCGCCGTTCGCGGCGTTCTGCACGAGCCAGTCGCCGGGGGCGAGGTCGAGGGAGTCGATGAGGCTGATCGCGCTGAACGGCATCGACACGAGCTGGGCCGCCTGCTCGTCGGGCAGGCCATCCGGCACCGGGACCAGAGCCCCGGCCCGGGCGATGAACTGCTCCGCCCACACCCCGAAGGTGCCGCCGGTCGCCACCCGCTGCCCGACCTCGAACCCCGTCACCTCCGGGCCGACCGCCTCGACGACGCCGACCGCCTCGGTGCCCGCGCGGGCGGGGAGGTCGGGACGGAAGCCGTAGGTTCCGCGCACGGTCCACAGGTCGTGGTTGTGGATGGGGGAGCAGAGCATCCGCACCCGCGCCTCCCGCGGGCCGGGCTGCGGGGTCTCCACATCTCGCACAGCGAGAACCTCGACCGGATCGCCGAATCGGTCGTGCATGAGTGCGCGCATCAAATCCCCTCGCATCGGATGTGGAACTCCCATTCTCGTGGACGGGTGAGCGGTGAGGGCCGAATCCCGCGGCCCGGATGATGTATACCCTGGATGCTCCCAGGTGGCATCCGATGGCAGGAGGTGGCCTTTGTGTATACACTGAGGCGACGACCATGCCGACGGAGGGGGAAGCGATGCGCGCCAGCGACCGTGCCTACGCGGCTCTCCTCGACGAGATCCAGTCCGGCACCCTGGCTCCGGGAAGCGTTCTGGCGGAGGTGGAGCAGGCCACGCGACTCGGCGTGAGCCGTACGCCGCTGCGCGAGGCCCTCGGGCGCCTCGCCGCCGACGGCCTCGTGGAACAGGCCTCGCCGCGCGTCACGGTCGTCTCCGGCATCGACGCCGACGACATCCGCGCCCTCTTCGTCGTGCGCCGCGCCCTCGAGGAGATGGCCGCCCGACTGGCCGCAGCCGCCGGTGACCGCGCGGTCTTCGCCGACCTCGCCGCCGAGTTCGTCGCCGCCGAACCCACGGGCGACGCCGATGCGTACTACGCGCTCATCGCCCGCTTCGACGCGGCGCTGGACTCGGCGGTCGCCAACGAATACCTCGCCTCGTCGCTGCGGATGGTGCGCACCCACCTCGTCCGGGTGCGCCGCCTCGCCCGCGACAACCCCGAGCGCCTGACGGCATCGGTCGCCGAGCACCGGCTCATCGCCGCGGCGATCACCGCCGGTGACGCGGACCTCGCCGCCCACGCCACCCACGTCCACCTGCACAACGCCCTGACCTCGATCCTTGAGTCCCTGGAGGCCCAGCCATGACCATCACGCATCACCTTCGCGTGCACCGCAGCGACGAGAACCTCGCCCGTGAGGGGCAGCTCGCCTGGCACATCGCCGAGGTCGCCGCCGACCCCGTCGAGGTCGACCCCGAGGTCGTCGACATGATCATCAACCGGGTCATCGACAACGCGGCCGTCGCCGCGGCATCCCTCACCCGCGCCCCCGTCAGCGCCGCCCGCCAGCAGGCGCTGGACCACGCCGTCTCGGTCGGCGGTGCCGGTGCGACGGTGTTCGGCTGCAGCCTCGACCGCCGCACCAGCCCCGAATGGGCGGCATGGGCCAACGGCGTCGCCGTGCGCGAGCTCGACTACCACGACACCTTCCTCGCCGCCGAGTACTCCCACCCCGGCGACAACATCCCGCCGATCCTCGCCGTCGCCCAGCACGTCGGCTCCGACGGCGCCGCGCTCGTCCGCGGCATCGCGACCGGCTACGAGATCCAGATGGACCTCGTGCGCGCGATCTGCCTGCACAAGCACAAGATCGACCACGTCGCCCACCTCGGCCCCTCGGCCGCCGCCGGCATCGGCACGCTCTTGGGGCTTCCCGTCGAGACGATCTACCAGGCCGTCGGCCAGGCGCTGCACACCACCACCGCCACGCGTCAGTCGCGCAAGGGGGAGATCTCCACCTGGAAGGCGCACGCTCCCGCCTTCGCCGGGAAGATGGCCGTCGAGGCCGTCGACCGTGCGATGCGCGGCGAGACCTCGCCCTCCCCGATCTACGAAGGCGAAGACGGCGTCGTCGCCTGGATGCTCGACGGCCCCGATGCCTCGTACGACGTGCCGCTGCCGGCCGCCGGCGAGCCCAAGCGCGCGATCCTCGACTCCTACACGAAGGAGCATTCCGCCGAGTATCAGGCGCAGGCGTGGATCGACCTGGCCCGCAAGCTCCACGGCGAGCACCCCGAGGCCACCGACCCCGCCAACGTCGAGTCGATCGTGCTGCACACCTCGCACCACACCCACTACGTCATCGGCTCCGGCGCCAACGACCCGCAGAAGTACGACCCGACGGCATCCCGCGAGACGCTGGACCACTCGATCCCGTACATCTTCGCCGTCGCGCTGCAGGACGGCGGCTGGCATCACGTCGACTCGTACGCCCCCGAGCGCGCGAACCGCGAGGACACCGTGGCGCTGTGGCACAAGATCACCACGGCCGAGGACGCGGAGTGGACCCGCCGCTACCACTCGGAGGATCCCGCCGAGAAGGCGTTCGGCGGCCGCGTGGAGATCCGGCTGACCGACGGCACCGTCATCGAGGAGGAGATCGCCGTCGCCGACGCGCACCCCCTCGGCGCCCGCCCGTTCGCCCGTGCGGACTACATCCGCAAGTTCCGCATCCTCGCCGAGCCCGTGCTCGAGCCCGCCGAGATCGAGCGGTTCCTCTCGCTCGCCGAGCGCTTGCCCGAACTCGACGCCGCAGAGGTGCGTGAGCTGTCGATCGTCGCGAAACCCGGCGTGCTGCTGGCCGCCCCCGCACCCAAGGGGCTGTTCTAGTCATGGCCCGGTGCACAACGTCGCTGTTCCGGGGGCGGAGCGGGCCGCACGCGTCCCCGCGCGCCTGGCGAGCTGCGGATCGGCGACGTTGTGCACGCCTGAGAGGAGACCACTGATGCTGTACTCGACCGTGACCCCCGTCGACAAGCGCCGCCTGCTGCGCGAGCGCCTCGCCTCCGGCGAACTGCTGCGCTTTCCCGGCGCCTTCAACCCGCTCTCGGCCCGCCTGATCCAGCAG
>Ga0233375_1001082_pt1 | contig 12851 bp, 8 predicted proteins | sample ElkDunMinimDraft_10_FD_191539 | JGI IMG/M metagenome (GOLD analysis project Ga0233375, IMG submission 191539) | Fecal eukaryotic communites from dung pellets of Tule Elk in California, USA - Elk Dung E16 | ecosystem: Host-associated > Mammals > Digestive system > Large intestine > Fecal | place... | reverse complement strand
CTCCGCGTCGTAGTCCAGGACGTCGTTGCCGGGGATGTCCTCGGTCCAGCCGTCGATGACCGGTGACGTGAAGTCCGTGGCCGGCGTGCGCGACCCGGAGAAGATCGTCTCGGTCACCTCGGCGCGGTTGATCGCGTGGGACACCGCCTGGCGGCGCAGCTGGCCCGCCTCACCCTGGAACTCCGGCAGCCACTGCGGCACGGTCAGCACCTGGATGACGGCCGCCGGCTGGTTGGCCGACCGACCCTCGAGCTCGTCCTCGAACGTCGCGAACGCCGACGACGGAACGTTCTTGATGATGTCGAGCTGACCGCCGAGCAGGTCGTTGTACGCCGAGTCCTCGTCGGTGTACGCGATGAGCTCGAGGCCTGCGTTCTGCGGCGTGCGCTCCCCGGTGTACTCGGGGTTGGGCAGCAGCGTGATGCTCGAGTCGTGCTCCCAGGAGTCCAGCATGTAGGGGCCGTTGCCGACCGGCGCCTCGCCGAAGGCCTCGGGGTCCTCGAAGAACGCCTCCGGCAGCGGGAAGAACGCGGCGTAGCCGAGGCGGATCGGGAAGTCGGACTCGGGCTGGCTGAGCGTGACGACGAGCGTGCTGTCGTCCTCCACGACCAGGCCGCCGGCCTCGATGAGGGACACGTCCTCGTCGTAGGAGAACCCCGCGATGGGCTCGAAGAAGTACGACAGGCTCTGCTTGTTGTCGAGCGCGGCGCCGTAGTCCCACGCCTTGGCGAAGCTCTCCGCGGTGACGTCGGTCCCGTCGCTGAACGTCCACCCGTCGGCGATCGTGATCGTCCACGTGAGGTTGTCGTCGGACTCGATCGACTCGGCGACCTCGTTGTGGACGGCCCCCTCGGCGTCGTAGTACACGAGCCCGGCGAACAGGTTCTGCACCACCATGCCGCCGTAGACCTCGTTGGTCATGGTGGGGATCAGCGGGTTCTGCGGCTCGCCGTTGTGGACGGTGACGACACCCCCGCCTGCGTCCGCCGTGGCCGTGTCCGAGCCCCCGTCGTCGCCGCCGGACGCGCAGGCCGTCAGGGCCAGAGCGCCGGACAGGCCGAGCGCGGTGAGGACGGTGAGGCGCCTGGTTCTCATGTGTTCCTCCGGTACGAGGCGGCGTCGGGTGTGCCGCCGTCGGTGGCGCCCTCCGTGACGGGTGGCGCGTCCGTGGTGCGGACGCGCCGGACAGTAGGCGAAGCGCTCCCGTCGGCACACCCGTCCGCCGCCTGCAAGGCCCGCTGTTACTCAACTGCATCCGCGTGTTTACACGCCTGACACCAATGCCCGGGAATCGCGATACTGACCATTCTTGTTGGCGTCCATCACGGTTCACCCGCACGGGCGACAACCGCGCCTGGTGCCAGGACGACCGCCCCCGTCCACGCCCTTCGCACGGGGCGATACGCGACGTACAGTGCGGATCGACCACGTGCCGACCACCTGCCGACCACGCGCAGGGCGTCAGGAGCAGCGACTTGACCACCGTCGTGACCTCCCGCGGACCCGCCCCCAAGGGGCGGATCCTCGATGCGGCAGACGTGCTCTTCTATGACAGGGGCATCCGGGACGTCAGCATCGAGGACGTCGTCGTCCTCGCCGGGACCACGCGCATGACGCTGTACCGGCACTTCCCGTCCAAGGACGAGCTCGTGCTCGCGCACCTGCGCCGGCGCGCCGAGCACGAACGCGCGGTCGTGGCGGGTGTCGTCGACGTCGCGGCGCGCGAGCGGCGCAACCCGCTGCTGCTGCTCGCGGCCCGCCTGCGCGACGACGTCGCCGCGCCCGGGTTCCGCGGGTGCCCGTTCCTCAACGCCGCGGCCGAGTACCGCGACCCCGAGCACCCGGTGCGGCGCCTCGTCGCCGCGCACCGGGCCTGGTACCGGACACGCCTCGTGGGGCTCGTCGCCGAGACCGGCGCGCACGACCCCGAGGGGACCGCCGACAGGATCGTGCTGCTGCGCGACGGCGCGATGGCCGGCGGGGCGCTGGGTGGCGGCGCGCCGGGTGGCGCGTCCTCGCCGGCCGGTGCCCTGCCGCCCGCCGTGGCCGCGGTGCTGGGGGTGCGCAGCTGACGGGACGGCGCGGGCCTCAGCCCGCCAGGAGCTGCACCGCCGTCACGTCCGGCGTCGGCAGGCCGTCGCGCGCCAGCACGGTCACGACGACGAGTCCGTCGGTCCGGGCCGCGCCGTCCACCGGGAGGTCCTCGTGCACGACGCCGTCCCGCTCCGCGGTCGCGGCCGGCTGCACCACCGCGGGGCCGAGGCGCACCTCGTGCGCGCGCGGGTCGTCCGCGCCGGCCGCCCGGTACGTCACCCGCACCACGCGCCCCCGGCCCTCCGGGTCGCGCAGCGCGTAGGAGAACCACCCCCTCGCGCTGCGCGTGCGCGTCCCGCCGTCGCTGCGGGCCCGGGTGCCCTCACCGGCGAAGCCGTGGTCCGACTCGGGCTGCTGCTCACCGGCGGCGACCTCGTCGAGCACCGTCACCCGCGACGCGTCGGACGCGTCGAGCGCCGTGAGCCGCGCGCGTCGCACGTCGGCGTCCTCGCCCACCGGCCAGTACACCGTGTAGCGCACGTCGTGCAGGCGCGTGAACGGCTCGAGCCGTACGCGCGTGGGGACGTCCGCACCGGCGCACCGGACGGTGAGGTCCACGGTGAGCGGGTCGCGCGCCGCCAGGGTCACGGCCCGCGCGGGGTCGCCGACGACCACCGGCGTCGCCGCCAGCGGCCGGACGGGACCGGCCGCGACGTGCCCCATGCGCTCGGGGCCGGCGAGCAGGCCGTCGAGGTCGTCCTCGCCGTCACGCGCGGCGAGCACGACGGGCCCCCAGCGGTACGCGACCCAGGACGCGTCGCCGGGCAGGGGCTCGGCCACCAGACCCGTGGTGAACCGGACGGTCAGCGTCCGCTCCCCCGACCAGGTGCGGCGCACCACCAGGTGACCGTCGTCGAGCACGGTGGCCACGGGCGCACCGTCCTCCTCGACGACCACCTCGGACGCCCACCCGGGCCGGCGCAGGCGCAGGGCGAACGCGACGGGCTCGCGGACGGCGACACGGACGACGGCCACGTCGGACCGGTGCAGGTCGGCCTCGACGCGCACGGTGGCGCCGCGCTCGGCCCAGTCGAGCTCGGCGCCCAGGTACAGGTTGACCGCGAGGTCGTCGTCGTACCGCGAGAAGACCAGCGCGCCGTAGCCCGCGTGGTTCTCCGTGCCCGTGCCCACGCAGCACCACATGGACGTCTCCGGCTGGGAGTACACCCGGTAGTGCGCCGGCCGCAGCGGTGTGAAGTACACGAGACCGCCGTGCTGCGGGTGCTGCGAGGACAGGACGTGGTTGTACGTCGCGCGCTCGTAGTGCTCGAGGAGGTCCAGGTCCCCCGTCGCCGCGAAGCGCAGCGCCGTCAGCTCGAGCATGTTGGCGGTGTTGCACGTCTCGGGCCCCTGGCGGTCGGTGACCGCGGCGACGGGGTCGTCGTGGAAGTGCTCGCGCACCGAGTTGCCCCCGATCGCCAGCGTGCGGTGCCCGGTCACGGTGCGCCAGAACGTGTCCGCGGCCGCGGCGTAGCGCTCCTCCCCCGTCAGGTCGGCCAGCCGGGCGTACCCGACGACCTTGGCGATCTGCGTGTTCGCGTGCAGCCCGCCGAGCTCGTCGCGCCCGGCGGCGAGCGGGTCCAGCAGCCGGCGGTGCTCGAAGCGGCGCGCCTCCGCCAGGTGCGCGGGGTCGCCGGTGAGCTGCGCGAGCGTCGCGAACGCGTCGGCCATCCCGCCGAACTCGGTGGTCAGCACGTCCTCGAAGACGTCGTCCGGCACCGCGCGGCTGACCGACAGCCACCACCCGGCCCAGGCGACGGCGAGCCGCATGGCGCGGGCCGACCCCGCGAAGGTGGCCGCGTCGAGCAGCCCGGCGAACGTCTTGTGCAGGTTGTACAGGGGCACCCAGCGCCCGTTGAGGCTGAACGTGTCGGCGTCGACGACGCCCGCCGCGAGCTCCTCGCCGAGCCGCGCGCCTCCGGGCACGCCCCCGAGGTACCCCGTGCCGACCGCCTCCTGGCAGCGCTCCAGGACGTCGAGCACGCGCTCGAGCCGGTCCCGCAGGCGGGCGTCACCGGTCGCCGCCCACAGCTTCGCGCACGCCGACAGGTGGTGCCCGCCCATGTGACCACCCATGCCGTCGCCCTCCCAGTTGCCGTAGCCGGGGCCGCTCGGCAGGCCCGCCTCGCGCAGGTAGGGCGCGCAGAGCCGGTCCGGGTCGAGCGCGAGCACGTAGCGCACCGACGCGTCCTGGGCGTCGCGGAACGGCCCGTCGAGCAGACGGACCTGCGACAGCGGGAACGTCCCGACGGGACGGGGGGTGCGGGGTGCGCCCGACGGGGCGACGGTCTGCGGCATGACGGTTCCTCACGGTGGAGCGGGTGGCGGGCGCGGCGGCGCGCGCGACGGGGTGCGCGGGTGGTGCGCGGCGACCTCAGGCCCGCGGGATACGGCCGACGAGGTGCGCGAGCGCCCCGTCGCGTGCGAAGACCGGCAGGGTCGCGAGCGGGGCGTCCACGTCGAGCCACTGCCCGCCGTCGTACACCTGCCCCGTCACGAGCGACGTCCACGTCGCCCCCTCCGGCAGCCAGACCCGACGGGACGTCGCACCCGCCTCCAGCACGGGGGCGACGAGCAACGACGGCCCGTACAGGTACTGGTCCGCCACCCGCCACGCCCACGGGTCGTCCGGGAACTCGTGGGCGAGACCCCGCATGACCGGCTGACCGTCGGTGTGCGCGGCGGCCATCAGCTCGCGCGTGTACCCGCGCAGCTCCTCCCGCAGGTGCACGTAACGCTCCAGCACGCCGTAGACGGCGTCGCCGAAGGACCACAGCTCGTTGCCCGCCCCCGTGGGGTTGCGCTCCGAACCGTCCGCGGCCCGCACCGGGCTCGCCGGGACGCGGTCACCGTGCAGCCGCATGACCGGCAGGAAGGTGCCCACCTGGAACCAGCGCACCAGCAGCTCGTGGAAGGCGGGGTCGTCCGTGCGGCCGCCACCGAAACCGCCGATGTCGGTGGTGAACCACGGGATGCCGGCGGCACCCATGTGGACGCCGGCGACGATCTGGCGGCGCAGCGTCGGGAAGTCGGAGTGGATGTCGCCCGACCACACCAGCGCCCCGTAGCGCTGCGACCCCGCCCACGCGCAGCGCACGAGGTTGACGACCTCCCGCTCCCCGTCGGCCGTCTGCCCGTCGAAGAACGCGCGCGAGAAGGCCTGCGGGTACCAGTTGGCCACCTCGGTCCCCTGGCCGGCGTGGAACCGGTAGGCGTCGTGGTCGTAGACCCCGAACTCGGGCTCCGCCTCGTCCAGCCAGAACAGGCGGACGCCGTGGCGCGCGTACCCCTCGCGGCACCGGTCCCACAGGAACCGCCGCGCCTCGGGGTTCGTCGCGTCGACGAACCGGCTCGGTCCGCCGAACCACATCTGCACGTCGATACCGCGGTTCGTGCGCACGAGCAGGTTGCGCCGCGACATCTCGGGGAAGTTCTCGGACTCCGGCGACACCTGCGGCCAGACGGACACCATGAGCTCGACGCCCAGCTCGCGCAGCTCGGCCACCATCGCCGCCGGGTCCGGCCAGAACTCGTCCTCGAACCGGTAGTCGCCCAGGTGCGGCCAGTGGAAGAAGTCCGCGACGATCACGTCGAGCGGCAGGCCGCGGCGCACGTGCTCGCGCGCGACCGCCAGCAGCTCGGCCTGGCTCGCGTAGCGCAGCTTGCACTGCCAGAACCCCAGACCGTGCTCGGGCATCATCGGCGCGTGGCCCGTCGCCTCGGCGTAGCGCCGGCTGACGTCCGCCGGCGTCGCGCCCGCGGTCACCCAGTAGTCGATCTGGCGGCAGGCCTCCGCCGTCCACTCGGTGCGGTTGGCCGCGAACGTCGCGCGGCCGATCGCCGGGTTGTGCCACAGGAACCCGTAGCCGGCGCTGGACCGCACGAACGGCACGCTCGCCTGCGAGTTGCGCTGCGCGAGCTCGAGCGTGCTGCCCTTGAGGTCGACGAGGTCCTGCTGGTACTGCCCCATGCCCGCCAGGTGCTCGCCGGCCGGGGTCCGCAGCGCGAGCCCGGCCTGCACGCCGCCGCCCGGCAGCGGCCGGTACGTGCGGGCCCGCACCTTCAGGGCGCCGCCCGACGGCACCTCGGAGAACAGGGGCCGGCCGTCGACGTCCTCGAACGCGAGCCGGCAGTCGTGCGCGAGGGCGCCGGTCTGCCAGTCCTTGCCGCTGGTGGCCGTCGCGACGACCCGGATGCGGCCGTTGGTCAGCGTCGCCGTCGACCCGTCCACCACGACGTGCGCGTCGGCGTGCGCCGCGGGGTCCGGCGGCAGCAGCGCCCAGTCGGCGTCGACGACGTCGCCCAGGGCCGCCCGCACGCGGACGCTGTCGCGGCCCCACGGCTCGACCACGAGGGTCTCGCCGTCGCCGCGCCAGACGAGGGTGCCGGCTTCGGTGTCGAACACGTGCGTCACAGGTCTGCGTCCTTCCCGCCGGGGCGTGGCCCGTGCAGCGGTGGAGAGGGATCGGGGTGGGACGGGGCGGGGCGGGGCGGGTGGTGGGCCGGGTGGGCGGTGCGGTGCGGGCCGGGACGGAGCCTCGGCGTGGGCGGGACCGTGCCGGTGGTCAGGCGACCGCGGCCGCCTCGACCGACGGAGCACGCACCGCCCCCGGGAGCACACCGCTGCCCCAGAGCGTCGAGAACGACAGCCAGGCGGGCAGCGCGACGCCGAACACCGGCGCCAGCCCCGGGACGAGGTAGTACGCGCACAGCACGGTACCGACCACGACCGCGTTGCCCAGCGCGAGGACGGGGCGGGCGGCGACGAGCAGCACGGCCCGGCGCAGCAGGCGTACCGGACCCTCGGCGTAGTGGGAGGCCAGGACCGGCAGCACGGCGCTGACCACGAAGAAGGCGACGGTGAGCACCGTCAGGAGGCCCGCGAGCACCGGCCCGGCCGCACCGAGGTCCGTGGTGGCGAGGACCCGGCGGTCCAGCAGGAGCACCCCCCACAGCCCGAGGACCGCGTACCCGACCACGTTGGCCGGCACGAGCTCGGCACGCCACGCCGCCCGGAACTCCGCGCGCACGGCACGCACACCGCGGCCGTCGACGCCGTGCATCGCGTCACGTCGCACGACCGCGTGCACGGCCGCCGAGGCCGGGAAGACCCCCAGCACGACGCCCCCGCGGACCGTCCAGGCGATCCACAGCAGGTGCAGCACCAGCAGCCGCAGCCCCAGGTCACCGACCCTGGTGTGCCAGCCGACGAGCCGGCCCATCAGCCCTTCACCGACCCGACCATGACGCCCTTCTCGAAGTACTTCTGGATGAAGGGGTAGACCAGCAGGACGGGCAGGGTGGAGACGATGATGACGCCGTACTTGATCTGGTCGGCGAACTGCTGGGCGTACGCGCCGCCGCCGGATCCCCCCGCACCGCCCGCACCACCGGCGAACGCCTGGTTGGACAGCAGGATGTCGCGCAGCACGATCTGCAGCGGCTGCTTGTCGTAGTCCCGCACGAAGATGAGACCCGTGAAGAAGTCGTTCCAGTGCTGCACCAGGTAGTACAGCCCGATCACCGCGATGATCGCCTTCGACAACGGCAGCGCCATGGAGACGAAGAACTTCAGGTACCCCACCCCGTCGAGCATCGCGGCCTCGAAGAGCTCCTCGGGCAACGAGTTCTCGAAGAACGCACGGGCGATGATGAGGTTGTACACGTTCAGCGCCGACGGCAGGACGAAGACCAACCAGTTGTCGAGCAGGTTGAGGTCGCGGTAGAGCAGGTACGTCGGGATGAGGCCGCCGCTGAAGAACATCGTGAACGCGAAGAAGAACATCAGCGCGCGGCGCGGGGCGAACTCCCGGCGCGACAGCGCGTAGGCCGCCGGCAGGGTCACCACGAGGTTGAGCGCGGTGCCGACCACCGTGTACAGCAGCGTGTTGCGGTAGCCGGTCCAGATGCGGTCGTCGGCGAGGATCTGCTCGTACCCGAAGGTGCTGAACCCCTGCGGGATCAGCCAGACCCTGCCGGTCGCCACCATCGCGGGGTCGCTGACCGACGCGATCGAGACGAACCAGATCGGGTAGATGGTCGCGAAGAGCACGAGCGCCACGACGGTGCCGACGGCGATCGAGAACAGCAGGTCGCCGGGTGTCCGCCGACGCAGGGACGTCGTGAGCATGGTCGTCCTCCCGGTTACCACAGGCTCGTGTTCGCGAACTTCTTGGCGAGCTGGTTGGTCAGCACCAGGAAGGCGAAGTTGATGACGGTGTTGAACAGGCCGATGGCGGTGGAGTAGCTGAACTGGCTCTGCAGGATGCCGATCTTGTAGACGTACGTGGAGATGACCTCCGACGCCGGCAGGTTCATCGGGTTCTGCATGAGGAAGATCTTCTCGAATCCCGCGTTGAGCACACCGCCCATGTTGAGGATGAACAGCACCACCATCGTCGGCACCAGAGCGGGCAGGTCGACGTGCCGGATGATCTGCGGTCGGCTGGCACCGTCGACGCGTGCCGCCTCGTAGAGCTGGGTGTCGATGCTCGACAGCGCGGCGAGGTAGATGATGCTGTTCCACCCGCAGTGCTGCCAGACCTCGGAGATCACGTAGACGGAGACGAACGAGCCCGGGTCGCCCAGGTAGTTGGTCCCCTCCACGCCGAACAGGCCGAGGAAGTGGGGGATCACGCCCGACGTCGGCGACAGGAACACCTGCAGCATGCCGACGACGACGACGATCGAGATGAAGTGCGGCAGGTACGTCGCGGTCTGGGTGAACCGCTTGCGCCGCGGTCCGACGATCTGGTTGACCGTCAGCGCCAGCAGCACCGGTGCGATGAACCCGACCATCAGGGTCGTCAGGCTGATCGCCACGGTGTTGCGGATCAGGTCCCAGAACAGCGGGCTGTCGAAGAACTGCTGGAAGTACTTGAACCCCACCCACTTGCCGCCGGTGAGCCCGGCGGCGAAGTCGAACTCCCGGAACGCGAGCTGGATCCCGTACATCGGGACGTACGAGAACACCGCCGTCACGACGACGGCCGGCGCCAGCATGAGCCACAGCTGCCACCGGGTGCGCAGGTGCCCGCTGAGCGTCCTGCGCCGTCGGCCGCGCACCATCGCGCGGACCGGCGTCGACCCCGGCACGTTCGCCGCGGTCTCGTCGAGGGTCACCGCCACGACACCACTCCCTCCTGTCACGACCCGCGCCGTCGCGGGTCGTGGATCGTCCGGTGCGGCGTGGTGGCGGGCGGACGCCCGCCACCACGCCCCGGTGGCGTCAGCCCTTGGCGGCCTCGTCGTAGTACTTCTGGTACAGCTCGACGTTCTGCGTCAGACCCGCCGCCTCGAGCTGGTCCACGTACGCGTCCCAGCCGGCGTCGATCCCGCCGGAGGTGACGAACTCGGCGAACTTCGTCTGGCTGAGGTTGAGGATCGCGGAGTTGTTGAGCGCGAGCGTGCTCAGGTCCTCGGTCGACATCTTCAGGTAGGGCGGCAGGACGTCCTCGTCGACGTCGACGTTCGCGACCGCCTCCTCCAGCGGGACGCTCTGCTCGACGGCCTCGGCGAGGTCGGTCGGCAGGGTCACGTCCAGGCCCTCGCGGATCCACAGCGGTCCGAGGTCGGCCAGCGTCGACGTCCACTTCCAGGTCGACGGGTCGCTCTCGCCGTCGGCGGGCGGCAGCACCTCGTACGAGCCGTCGTCGCCCGGGGCGATGTTGGTCCCGAAGTCACCGAAGAGCACCTGGAGCGAGAGGTCCTGGGAGTAGAGCGCGTCGACCACGCGCAGCGCCGCGTCCTTGGCCTTGGTCCGCGCCGAGACGACGACGTGGTTGGGCGTGAGGTTCTCGAAGTCGTAGCTCCAGGTCACGTCCTCGCTCTGACCGGCCTCCGCGAGCAGCGGCGCCATCGAGGCGTACTGCGGCGCGAGCTGCGCACCGAACCGGTCCGAGGCGGTCCAGCCCCAGCTGAAGCCCACGGCGGCGGTGTCGCCCGAGCCGCGGCCGATCGACTGGTACGCCGAGTAGTCCTGCGTGATGACGTTCTGGTTGACCAGGCCGGCGGAGTACGCGCGGTGGAGGAACTCGAGCACCGCCTTCCAGCGCTCGTCGGCCAGGAAGCTGCCCACCTTCCCGTCCTCGACGAAGTACCCCGTGCCACCGCCGCCGGTGATCGGCAGCCCGGTGCTGCCGAGCAGCGCGGTGGGCTGGAAGTAGCCGTAGCCCGTGGTGCTGACGGGCGACCAGTCCATGGGGATCTCGTCGGAGGGGTCGCCGTTGCCGTTCGCGTCCTGCTGCTTGAACGCGAGCAGGACGTCGTAGAGCTCGTCCCACGTCGTCGGCATCTCCAGGCCGAGGTTGTCGAGCCACTGCTGGTTGATGTACTGGCGGGTGATGGCCTGCGGCCAGAACTCCTTCCAGCTGGGCAGCGCGTAGATCGCGCCGTCGGCCTGCGTCGACATCGCCTTCGCGCCGTCGACCTGCTCGAACATGGCCTTGACGTTCGGCATCGCGTCCATGTCGTCGCTCAGGTCCTCGAACAGGGTCCGGAACGTCGCGAGGTCCGAGTCGGTGATCACGTTGCCGCCGATGATGAGGTCGGGCGTGTCACCGGCGGCCAGCATGGTCGACTTCTTCTGGTCCCAGTCGGCGCTGACCTCCTCCCAGGTGATCGTGACGCCCGCGGTCTCCTCCAGCTCGTCGACCCAGGCCATCTCGCTCATGGCCCGGGTGAGCGCGTGCTTGACGACCAGGATCGTCAGGTCGTCGCTGCCCGAGGCCGCCGCCTCGTCGTCGTCACCGCCGGTGCACCCCGCCAGCACCAGGCTGGACGCGGTGAGCAGCGCCGCGGCGGACGTGAGCGCACGGCGGGCGGGCGCGCGGCCCGGTGCCGTGGGGCGTGGACGGGTGCTGCGAGCCATGGGTCTCCTCCTTGAGACGGGCGGGCCGACCTGCCGGCGCACGCCGGGCGGGCGCACCGTCGACGGCGTCGTCGCCGGGACGGCACGCGCACGACCCCGGTCCGCGTGCGCGTCGCAGGTCAGCGGTGCAGGCGCCCCGTGGGGTGCCGGGACCGATCCTCATGGACCGACTTCAGCGTTGTCAAGAAAGTAGCCAAGAACATGGCCGTCGGCGGGTGCAGCGCGCACCGGTGAGGTGGAGCGATGGCGTCCCTGCAGGTCGGAGCGCCGCCCGATGGCCGCGCCCGCGGCTCAGACCGCGGCGGACGACGCGCGCGGGACGAGGTCCGCCCCGGTGCGCACCGCGCGCGCGGGACCCGCGTGGCCCGCGATGCGCTCGAGCAGCATGGCCACCGCGTGCTCGACCATCTCCCCCTGGCGCGGGCTCACCGACGTCAGGGACGGGACGGTGAAACCGCTCTCGTCGGTGTCGTCGAACCCGGTGACCGCGACGTCCTCGGGGACGCGCACGCCGTGACGGTGCAGGGCGCGCAGCGCGCCGGCCGCCACGGCGTCGTTGATGCACAGCGCCGCGTCGAAGGAGGCCCCGGACCGCAGCAGCCCCACCATCGCCTCGTACCCCGAGGCACGCCGGTCCCAGTCGGACCCCACCGCGACCAGCGCCGGGTCGTGCGGCACGCCGTACGCCGCCAGCGCGGCCAGATGGCCGGCGAAGCGGTCGTCGGAGGGACGGACGCCGGGCGCGCCGTTCCACACCAGGGCGATGCGGCGACGCCCGGTGTCGAGCAGGTGACGCGTCACGGCGTCGGCACCCTCCCGCTCCCCCATCACGACGCAGTCCCAGCGACCCGTCGGGACGCCGCCGAGCTGCACCACGGGCCGCGCGGGCGCCGTGTCGTCGGGCGGGAAGGCCACGTGGGGACACACGATGACGCCGTCGACGTCCCGCACCCGGCCGCCCAGCACCGCCTCGCGCTCGGCGGCACCGTCGTGCGCGATCTGCAGCATGGCGGTCAGACCACGCGCGTCCAGCGCGAGGATCAACCGCTCGGCGACCTCCGCGAAGTACGGCTGGTAGATGTTGGGCACCACGACCGCGACGCGCCCCGTGCGGCCGGACGCCAGCCCGCGGCCCGCCAGGTTCACCTCGTAGCCGCACTGCTCGACGGCGGCGAGCACCGCCCGGCGCGTGGCCTCGGAGACCCCGTTGCGGCCGAGCATCACGTTGGAGACGGTCTTGGCCGAGACCCCGGCCACCGCGGCGACGTCCGCCAGGGTCGGGCGCCTCACGGCAGCGCCTCGCCGAGGGTGGACTCCCGACGCACCAGCTCCACGGGCAGGGTGACGGCGCGCGGGCCCTGCGGCGCGCGCCCCGCGAGCCGGTCGTCGAGCAGCTCCAGCGCCATGCGTGCCAGGCGGGCCGGTCCCGGGTCGACGGTCGTCAGCGAGGGCGTCGAGAAGCGGCCGTCGTCGAGGTCGTCGTAGCCGACGACCGCCACCTGGCCGGGGACGTCGACGCCGCGGCCCCGCAGCGCCGCGAGCGCACCGAGCGCCACCTCGTCGCTGACGCACACCAGGACGTCGAGCGCGGGGTGGGCGTCGAGCGCCCGCGCCGCCGCCCGTGCCCCGGCGCGTCGGTCCGCGACGCCCTCGACCGGCACCACCGGCACGGCGTCGGGGTCGAACCCGGTCTCCGCGAGCGCCGCCCGCAGGCTCGCGGAGGGGCGCGCCGGGTCCTCGTCCGGGCGGGCCGCACGGTCGCCCCCGAGCAGGGCCGGACGGAGCCGACCCATGACCGCCAGGTGCCGCACGACGAGGGCCATCGCCTCGTCCACGTCCTCCCGCACGTGGTCCACGGACCCCGCCTCGCGCCCGCCCTGCACGACGA
>Ga0233375_1001080_pt1 | contig 12857 bp, 10 predicted proteins | sample ElkDunMinimDraft_10_FD_191539 | JGI IMG/M metagenome (GOLD analysis project Ga0233375, IMG submission 191539) | Fecal eukaryotic communites from dung pellets of Tule Elk in California, USA - Elk Dung E16 | ecosystem: Host-associated > Mammals > Digestive system > Large intestine > Fecal | place... | reverse complement strand
AAGCTCAGCGAGACCGACCGGGACGCGGCGCTGGCCCGCGTCACCTCCTCGGCGAACCTCGAGGACCTCGCCGACGTGGACCTCGTCGTCGAGGCTGTGGTGGAGGAGCTCAGCGTCAAGAAGGCGCTCTTCGCCAACTTCGACGAGATCTGCAAGCCGGGCGTCGTGCTCGCCACCACCACCAGCTCGCTGCCGGTGGTCGAGGTGGCCATGGCCACCCAGCGTCCGGCCGACGTGGTGGGTCTGCACTTCTTCAACCCGGCGCAGGTGATGCCGCTGGTGGAGATCGTGGAGACCATCCGTACCTCCGCCGAGACCGCCGCCACCGCCCGCGCCGTCACCGCCGCGCTGCGCAAGGTCGGCGTCAGCTGCACCGACCGGTCCGGCTTCATCGTCAACGCGCTGCTCTTCCCGTACCTCAACGACGCGGTGAAGATGCTCGAGGCGAACTACGCCACCGCCGACGACATCGACCACGCGATGAAGCTCGGCTGCGGCTACCCGATGGGCCCCTTCGAGCTGCTCGACGTGGTCGGCCTGGACGTCTCGCTCGCCATCACCCGGGAGCTCTACCTGGAGCTGCGTGAGCCCGGCTTCGCCCCGGCGCCGCTGCTGGAGCACCTGGTCACCGCCGGCTACCTGGGCCGCAAGACCGGCCGGGGCTTCCGCGACTACACCAAGCGCTGAGCGGCCCGGATCACCACCCGAGCGCCCGGTGCCGGTCGGCCACGGCCGGCCGGCACCCGTACGCTTGAACGACCATGAGCCCCCGCCGCAACCGTCCCCGTCGAGACGACGCAGAGCTGGACGAGGGCCGCCTCCGGCAGGGTGTCGGCTCCGTGCAGTCCTGGCGTGACGGTGACTGGCAGGTGCGTGGCATCGCCGGCGGCGCGTCCGCCAAGACGTACCGCTGTCCGGGGTGTGACCAGGAGATCCGGCCCGGCACCGCGCACGTGGTCGCCTGGCCGTCCGACGGGCGGGGCGACCTGAGCGACCGGCGGCACTGGCACTCCGGCTGCTGGCGCGCCCGCGACCGGCGCGGCCCGAACCCGCACCGCGGCCACGGCGCCCCCCGCTACGGCTGAGCGATCTCGGTCACCCTGTCGGCGACCCGCTCTGCGCGGACGCCGCCGCCGGGCGAGACTGTAACGGTGAGCACACCCATCCGCGCCGCGTCGATCCTGCCCGCCCACCGCGAGGAGATCGAGCTGCACACCGCCGACGGCCTGCGGCTGGTCGGCGAGCTGGCCCGCCCCCTCGACCGGGAACCGGCCGGCACCCTCATCTGCCTGCACCCGCTGCCCACCCACGGCGGCATGATGGACAGCCACCTCTTCCGCAAGGCGGCCTGGCGCCTGCCGGCGCTCGCCGACCTCGCGGTGCTGCGCTTCAACACCCGCGGCACCAGCAGCGTGCGCGGCACCAGCGAGGGCAGCTTCGACAACGCCGTCGGGGAGCGGTACGACGTGGCGGCGGCGATCGAGTACGCCGAGTTCCACGACCTGCCCAACCGCTGGCTGGTCGGCTGGTCATTCGGCACCGATCTGACGCTGCGCTACGGCTGCGACCCGGCGGTGGCCGGGGCGATCCTGCTCTCCCCGCCGCTGCGCTACTCCAGCCCCGAAGATCTGGCGGTCTGGGCCGAAAGCGGCAAGCCGGTCACCGCGCTGGTTCCCGAGTTCGACGACTACCTGCGGCCGGAGGAGGCCCGGCGCCGGTTCGCCGCCATCGGGCAGGCGGAGGTGGTCGGCGTGCCCGGCGCCAAGCACCTCTGGGTCGGCGATGCCGAGACGGCGCTGGACGAGATCGTGCGCCGGGTGAATCCGCAGGCGGCGGTGCCGCTGCCGACGACCTGGGACGGGCCGATGGAGACCGGTGACGCCAGCGCGTACGCCGACCGGACGGTGGCGGCCTTCGCCGACCAGCCGGTGCCGGGCCCGCAGCAGCGTACGGCGGAGTAGCCCGGCGCCGGGCACCCGCGATCAGTCGGGGTGCCTGTCGGCGACCCGGCCGGCCCGCCTTCCGCTCACCGTCTCGGGGTGGCCCGGAGTCCCCGGCCCTGCGCCACTCGCGGTGTCCGGCCCGATCCTGGTCGCGGTGTCGAGCCCGCTGCCGGTGGTGGTCCGCGCGCCGGTCTCGGGCGCCGGCGCCGGCCAGCCGGCCAGCCAGTCGTGGCGGCGCTGCCAGGCGGTGCGCCACGGTGCCCGGCTGCGCCCCGTCGGCAGCGCCGCCCGCAGGGCGACCCCCGTCAGGAGCAGAGCCCGTCCGGTCCGTGCCCGCCGGGCCGGCCACCGCAGCCGCAGATAGGTGGCCTTGCCACGCAGCAGCATCAGCAGCTTTCCGGTGCTCGTGGAGGCGGCGCCGCCACGGTGCCGTACCCGGGCGTCGGGGACGAGCACCGGCGTCGCCCCGAGCCGCGCCGCGCGGGCACAGAAATCCGCGTCCTCGCTGTACATGAAGTAGTCCGGCGTGAAGCCGCCAAGGGCGTCGAAGAGGCGATGTTCGATCAGCAGCAGGCAGCCCGACGCGGCGGGCACCACGGCCGGCTCCCGCCGGTCCAGCCGGGGCAGCTCCTCCGGGTTCGACCAGGACCAGCGTCGCGCCACGGTGGAGAGTCCGGTGGCGAAGCAGAGGCTGCCGTGCAGCGACGGCAGCGCGAAGACCGAGCGGCCGTCGTCCCGGCCGTCGGGGCGCAGGGTACGCCCGGCGTAGACGCGGTGCCGGGGATGAGCGCGGGCGTAGCCGACGAGAGCCGAGACGGGGTCACCGACCGGTTCGGTGTCCGGATTGAGCAGCAGCAGCCATTCGCCCCGTGCGACGCCGGCCGCGACGTTCACCGCCCGGCCGAAGCCGATATTGTTCGCCAGTTCGATCATCCGGGCCTGGGGAAAGGCGGCCCGGACCGCCGCCGCCGAGCCGTCCGCGGAGGCGTTGTCGACGACGATCACCTCGTACGGCACGGCGGTCGGGGAATCGTGCAGCAGCCGCAGTGCCCGCAGGGTGAGCGCCCGGGTCCCGTACGACACGACGACGACCGAGACGAGCGGGCGCACGGCGTCCGCCTGCGGGGTTGGGGAGCCGCTCACCGGGCCGGCTCCGGGGCAGCGGGCTGACCGCGCCGTACTGGGCGGATGCAGTTCACCGGGCAGCCTCCGAGGTCCGGGCCCGGCTGGACTCGTCGCGCGCCCACTGCCGGGCGGCGCCGGGCCGGCGGCCGGCGAGCGCGGCGGCGAGGGTGAAACCCAGGTAGACGAGCGCGGCCGGCCAGAGCCGGGGCGCGGGCGCCACCACGTCCCGCAGCCAGGAGAAGCGCCGGGCCGGGGTGGCCCAGGGGGCGTAGGCGCGCAGCGCGGCGTTCGCCGCCCGGACCCGGGTCAGCCGGCGGAGCAGGTCGATGCTGCGCAGCGGAGTGGCGATCACCACGGACGCCTTGGTGACCTCCCGGCGCTGCTTCGGGTCGAAGATCGAGTTCAGGAAGAGGTCATCGGCGAGCAACTCGGGGAATCCCGGAAAGCTGGCCCGCCCGGCGCGCGACAGCGCCACCGCGCCCCGGCCGAAGAGGGCACCCCGGAACGCGGGCAGCCGGCTGTTGATCGCGTAGTAGGCGCGGACCAGAGCGGGACGCCCCGCGGTGTCGAGCACCCGGCGCGGAGTGACCGCCCAGACGCTGCGGACGAGCGCGGCGCGCAGCGCCCGGGCGTCCGCGGTGCCGAGCAGGACGTCGGCGTCCAGATAGAGCCGGGGAAAGACCTCGCTGGCCCGGTCGCCGGCGTTGAGGGCGGCGGCCTTGCCCGCCTGGGCAAGCTCGATCACGCGTACGCCGGGGAAGTCGCGGGCGACCTCGGCGGTGCGGTCGGTGCAGCCGTTGGCGACCACCACCACGTCGAACTCGCCCGGTTCGGCGCCGGCGAGCAGCCGGCGCAGGCAGCGGCCGATGACCGCCTCTTCGTTGTGGGCCGCGATCACCACCCCGAGCGGCGGCCGACCGCCGGTCGCGCTCACCACGGGGCCCGGGCGCCGATGCCCAGCCGGATCCGCCGTCCGATGTTACGGATCCGCCAGCGCCATCCCTCGTACGCCCGCAGGTCCAGCGGCGCACGCTGCACCACGAGCGCGGCGTGGCGCATCTGGTCGGTCCAGTCGGCGACCGTCCGGCAGCCGGTGTTTCGGGCCGAGAGGGGCAGCCGGGCCAGCAGGTCGGCGTCGGTGCGGTAGATGGTGTGCGGGCTGCGGGGGTCGTCCATGTGCTCCTCGTGCAGGAACGGGTGGTACCAGCCGTTGACCCAGCCGGCGCGGGCCGCCCGCAGGCACCAGCCGGTGAACGACTCGTCCGGCCGCAGCGGGCCGAGCTGGTCGAGCACCTCCCGTTTGACCAGGTAGCCGCTGCCCTGTATCCAGTGGTTGCGCATCAGCCGGTGCCCGCCCGGGTAGTCGGCCAGCTTCTTGGCGACCAGTTCCGGGTCGACGTCGGAGTCCGGGAAACGCCAGCAGCCGATCACCCCGAAGCGGGGGTTGTCCGCGTGGGCGGCCGGCAGCACCCGCAGCCACGCCGGGTCCGGCAGACAGTCGTCGTCGACCTTGCCCAGGTACGCGCCGGTCGCCTCCTGCCAGAGCCAGTTGGTGGGTGTACGCAGGCCGGTGTTGACCGGGCTGTGGTGGAACCGGTGCAGCCGGGGATGGTCGCGGTGGGCCAGCACCGCCCGCAGTGTCTCCTCGTCGGTGCCGTTGTGCCAGAGCCAGACCCGTGCCTGCGGCGGGCAGGATTCCAGCAGGTGCGGCAGGGCGAGCCGGACGTACTCCGGCCGGTTGTGGGTGATCATCAAAATGTCGATCATGCATTTCCGCTCTCGTTGATCCGGGCAGCCCGGGTGATCCGCCACAGCGCTCCGACCAGTCCGAGCAGCAGGAAGAGGGCGACCCGGTAGGTGGAGAAGTGCAGCGCGTCGAAGGTGGCGGCGGTTACGCCGGCGACGGCGATCGCCACGGCCAGGGTGACCGCGAGGTCCCGGTCGGCGGCGTCGGAGCTGTACAGCCGTACGCGCACGGCGACGAAGATGCCGGTCAGCAGCAGCAGCGCGAGCGCCGCCGTGCCGACGATGCCGGTGGTGACCAGCGAAAGGAGCCACTGGTTGTCGAGCAGCTGATACCGCTCGATCAGCCAGGTGCCCACGCCGCGCCCGAACCAGGGGCGTCCCTCGAAGTAGGGCCGGACGTAGTCGTAGTCCTCCAGCCGGCCCTGCACGCTCGGGTCCCGGTTGCCGACGAGCACCAGGGCCCGCAGGGTGGCGAGCAGCCCGGGGCGCACGACCTGGATCACCACCGCCAGCACCAGGCCGAGGGCGAGCACGTTGAAGCTGGTCCGCAGCGGCCAGGCCACCAGGAGCAGCAGGATCGCCGCGGCGAGGGCGAGCACGCCGGTGCGGGACAGGGAGATCGGGATGACCGCCGCCTGGACCATCGCCAGCGCCCCGAAGAGCTGCCGGCTGCGGCGGGTCGGGGCGAAGCGGGCCAGGTGGATGGCGATCAGCAGGCCGATCACCATCAGCACGCTGAACTCGATGTAGTGCCCGGCGGTGCCGGCGACCCGGACCAGGCCGCCGCCGCCGCGCGCGTCGAAACCGACCGGGTCGCGCTGGAAGACCAGCAGCGGCGGAAGCCGCATGTAGACGGTGAGGTCGACCCGGAGCGCGAACTGCCCCAGCGCGACCAGGGCCATGCCCGACGAAGCCCAGCAGAGCCAGCGCAGGATCCGCTCGATCCGCTCCCGGTTGAGCACTCCGTCGGCGACCGCCAGCATGATGCCGCCGCCGGCCAGGGTCGCGAGGATCGCCCGGTCGGCGCCGTTCTGTTCCAGCGCCGGCAGTCCCCGGAGCTGACCGGCCAGGTAGGAGGCGCCCAGGGCGGCGACGTATCCGAGCAGCGCCCAGCGCATCGGCTGACGGCCGTGCGTTGCCAGCTCCGGGTGCAGCCGGGTTACCAGCCACCAGATCAGCAACCCGAGGCCGACCACCAGCCCGGGGCGGCCCAGCGAACTCAGTGGCAGGAAGACGAGCTGGGTGGGGAGCAGATAGGCGAGCAGGACCGCTACCACCACGACGCCGGTGGCGTCCCGGAAGGGCCGCAGTGTCGGCACGGTGCTGTCGTAGACGGTGCTGCTGCGGCGGGTGGAGAGGTAGGTGGGCACGTCGGCTCCGTGTCGTCGTCGGCGGCCCGGTCAGGTGACCGGCTGCTCCAGGTCGCCCTGGGCGGAGGTGGTGGACGGCGTGGTCGTGGCCGGACGCGAACGCCCCTTGCCGCTGTGCGCGCCGCGACGCGCCGGGGTCAGCGTCGCCCGTCCTGTCGCCAGGACCGGCTCCAGCGGCTCGGGCGCGTCCTCGTGCGATCGCGGTGCGATCGGGGCCTGGCCGGCGGTGCGGGCGAGGTGCCGTTCGGTGCCGCGGCGCCGCGTGATCAACCGGCTGATCACGTCCACCAGCGCGGCCAGCACCGCGGCGATCAGGAAGCCCAGCGCGACGGTCACGATCTGGACCCGCAGGATGCTGGAGCGCGAGTTGGTGATGTTCAGGCCGGCGTCGAGCACCTCGGTGGTGATCTGCTCGCCGGGCCGGCCCGGGTAGCCGGCCTGGCTGGCCTCGACCTCGTCGCGGATCAGCTGGTTCACCGCGGTGACCGTGGCGAGGGACTTCGCCTCGCTGTCGCTGGTCACGTCGACGGTCAGGATCGCGCTGCGGTTGAGCACCTTCATCTCGTACGACGGGTCGCCGCCCTGCGCGGCCACCTTCTGCCGGAACTCGTGCGAGGAGAGCGCAATCTGCACGGCCTGCGCCATGGGGGCCTCGCCGACGCGCAGCCACGGGTTGCCCGGCGCCCGGTCGCGGTCACCTCCGGGGACCGGGGCGACGGTCGGCGGCACCAGGAGCACGGCCGAGGTCGTCTTGTACTCCGGTGGCATCGCGCCACCGACGACAAGCGCCGCCGCGAGGGCGCCGAGCAGCACGGGCACGGTGACGTACCACCGCCGAACCATCAGCTTCAGCAGGTCGAGAAGGTCCATCGGTCGCCTTTCAGTCCGGACCGGGCCGGCTAGGAGGTTCGTCAGGTGGTGGTGAGCCGGTCGGTTGCGACCGGCTCCTGTGCGGGGCTTTCCGCCGTCGACGCGGACGGGGCGCCGGGCAGCAGCCGGCGCCAGAGCGCGAGGTAGGCCTTTACCTGGTGGTCCCAGGCGAGTTCGGTCTCGAACCGGGCCCGCGCCACCCGTTGCATGTCGGTGCGGGTCTCACTGTCGGCGAGGAGCTGGTCGATGGCCTTGGCCAGTTCGTCGGGGTCTCCGGTCGGCACGTAGTGGGCGGCCCCACCCGCGGTACGCCGGGTCTCCAGCATGTCCACCGCGACGACGGGCAGGCCGCGGGCGACGTACTCGACGGTCTTGGCCATGGTGGAGAGCTGCGCCATCCGGGTCGGCGGGTCGGGCTGGACCGCGATCGTCGCCGTGCGCAGCAGCGCGCCGACCTCGTCGGCCTCCAGCCAGCCGGTGAAGGTGACCAGGTCGGTCAGGTCGTGCTCGTCGGCGAGCTCGCGCAGCCGTGGCAGGGAGTCTCCGTCGCCGGCCACCACCACCCGCCAGTCGTCACGGCCCCGCAGGTGCACGAGCCGTTCGGCGGTGAGCACCACCGCCTCGACATGGTCCTGCGGGTTGATCACACCGAGGTAGACGACGGTGAAGCGCTCCTTCTCCCCGGCGGCCCGTGGCGCGGGGATGCCGTCATGGCGTACCTCGGCCAGGGTGGGTCCGTTGCGGACCACCACCACCCGCTCCGGCGCGCACCCGCCGCGGTCGACGGCCAGTTCCCGGTACGACTCGTTCGTCGAGATCACCGCGGAGGCGCAACGCCAGGAGAGCTTCTCGAACAGTCGCAGGATCCACAGCACAGTGGGGCGGGGCCGGTCGGTCTTGCACTCGTACAGCTCGGGGCTCAGGTCGTGGTGGTCGAAGACGAACGGGCGCCCGGCGGCCCGCAGGAGCAGCGCCAGCGGCCAGAAGACATCCGGCGGGTTGCAGACCTGCACCGCGTCGACGCGGTCGCGCACCAGCAGCGCGAGCAGCCGGGCGGTGACCGCGATCAGGGCCCAGGCAAACTCGGCCGCGAAGGAGAGCACCCCGCTGCCGGCGAGCGGCTGGGGGAAGGAATGGATGCGGGTGGCGACGGTGCCCGGCAGCGTGGCGGGGCGCTGGGGCCCGCGGGGACAGATGACGCTCACCCGGTAGCCGGCCGACTCCAGCGCCTGGCACTCCCGGATGACGCGGCGGTCCCGTTCGGCGGGCAGGTTCACCACAGCGATCACGATGTGCGGTCGGCGTTGCGCCATCTCTGCACTCCATCCGGCTGTGCGCGCGAGCCCTCGGGCCGGCCGCCCCGACGAGCCGAATCTTCTCGGCATCGCGTATCGGGGTGGGCCGGCGCGGGGCGCGTGCGGGTCGACGCTGTCCAATTGGCTTCAACCTCCCGACGCTCGCCGGGGTTATTGTTTCGCAGGTTAAGAAACGCGAAATTTCCGTGTACGCAAGCCGCCGCACCACCGGCTTGGCAATTCGCGCGGCACTGCGGTAATAGAGGCCGGGGTGAATCGTGAGAACAATTTCGCGACAATGGTTCGCCAATTGCCGAGATCGGTGACTGTCGCCTTTCGCGGAAAGCGGAAGGAGTCCCCGCGCCCCAGAGCAACGCCCCCGGTCAGCGGCGTCCGGCAGGCTGGGGCTCGGCCTGCCCCGGCTCCGACAGCGGGACCCGCTCCGCGCCACGCAGCCGCTCCCGGACCAGCGCCCGCACCCGGCGGTCGGTCACCCAGAGCACAGCGGCCGCGGCGGCGGCCGCGGCGGCGGCCAGCAGCACCAACTGGGCCAACGGCACCAGCCGCTCCACCGACAGCCGGGCGGCCATCGCCGGTACCACCAGCCCGGCGACGAGACCGGCGAGCACCGCAGGAACGGTCGGGGCCAGGAAACCACGCAGCGGTGCGCCCACGGTGCGCCGTACGGTCAGCCAGACGGTGAAGACGCTGACCGTGAACTGGACGGCGATTCCCCCCAGCGCGATCATGCTCGCCTGCCGCACCGGTGCGGCGCCGGTGAACGCCACCCCGAGCGCCACCAGCGTGGCGACCCCGAGCAGCCCTCCGGCCCAGGTCACCGCGGCCAACCGGGCCGGCCGGCCGATCGCCTGCAGGGCCGGCCCCAGCAGCACCCGGTAGACGTTGGCCGCGGCGTACAGACAGAGCAGCCGCATCGGTGTCTGGGTTCCGCTCCACTGCGGACCGAGCACCGCGACCAGCGGGGTCGCGGTGGCCGCGAGGACCCCGAGTGCCGGCAACCCGAGCGCCGCGCCGAAGTGCTGCAGCCGGGCCAGGTGCGCGGCGAATGCTTCGCGATCACTCTGCAACCGTGACAGCGACGGGAGCGCTACCTGCTGCAACGAGCGGACCGTGGCTTCGACCAGGACGTCCGGCAGGCGGGCGGCGAGCCGGTAGATGCCGGTCGCGGCCGGGCCGAAGAAGAGTCCGGCGACGATGATGTCGGCCCGGTTGCTGAGCAGAGTGCCGATCCCGGCGTTCGCGGAGTGGGCCGAAAATGCCCACAACTGGCGGAGAGCACCCGGGGCCGGCTTTCGGCTGGGTCGCCACGGGCAGACCAGCCAGACCACCACCAGCCCGATGGCCCCGTTTACCAGTTGCTGGGCCACCAGCGCCCAGATCCCCGCCCCGGCGAGCGCCAGTCCGATGCCGACCGCGCCACTGATCAGCGCCGCGGCGAGGGTGCGCAGCGCGATCGACCGGAACTGCAACTCCCGCCGCAGCACCGCCTCCGGCACTACGACCAGCGCCTGGATCGGCACCAGCGGGGCCAGGGCCAGACAGACCGCGGTCAGCTCCGGGGCCCGGTTCATCAGCGCCCAGAGCGGGCTCGCTGCGGCGGTGAGCAGCCCGAAGACCGTGCCGGCCAGTAGCAGCGCCCGGAAGGCGGCGTCCAGATGCCGGGCGTCGAGCTGGTCACGCTGCACGATCGCCGAGACCAGACCCTGCTGGATGAGGGTCTGCACCACCGTGATGAAGACCAGCGCCATCGCGATCAGGCCGAACTCCCGCGGCCCGAGCAGCAGTGCCAGCACGAAGGTGACCACCACGGCTGAGACGAGCCGACCGGTCGTCAGCAGGTACGACCAGCCGATGGCGCTGCGCACCTGGTTGCGCGGGGGAGATGACTGCACGACGGGATCAACGACCGACACGCACGCAGGACAGCCGCCCGCGCCGGACTTTTCACGTTGCACCGCTGTCCACCGAATCCATCTGCGGGGAATTCCGTTTCACCCATAGGGCGCGTACCCGGGACCTGCGCTCGCGGACCTGGCGAAATTGTCGACCGGTGAGATGGACGGCTGAGGGACCGCGGCCGCTCGGCCTGGCCTGCTCTCCCTTTCGGAAAGGACGCGACTGGTGGTACGACGAGACGTTCCCGGGCCTGGCCCGGTCATCCGGGACCGAGTGCCGCGAACGCTGCGCCGAAGCACACCCCGGCGCGGAAGCGGTGATCGAGCTGCGGCGTTCGGGGACGGCCCCGCGACCCCGACGGTCTGCCTCTTCGGTGTCGCCGCCGCCCACCGCAACCTCGGCGTCGGCGCGCTGCGCGCGGCGGCCGCCGCCGAGCTGATCAAACGGGAACCCGACTGCCGGCTCACCGTCTTCGACGAGGGCTGGGGACAGCGCGCCGGGCAAGTGCTCGTCGCCGGCCGATGGGTGCCGATCGAGCTCTGCGGCGTGCGCAACTCCCGCCGGCTGCACCGCCGCGAGTCGTACCTGAACATGCGCCTGTCGGCGGCGCTGGGCGGGCTCGGCAACCCCGGCCTGGCCCGGATCGACGCCGCCGACGCGGTCTTCGACATCAGCGGCGGGGACAGCTTCAGCGACCTCTACGGGGAGCACAGGTTCCACACCGTGGCCTGGCCGAAACGCCTCGCCGTGCTGCGCCGCCGCCCGCTGGTGCTGCTGCCGCAGACGTACGGGCCGTTCCGCTCGCCCAAGCTGCGGGCGCAGGCCGCGGGGCTGCTCCGGGCCGCCGCCATGGCGTGGGCCCGGGACGCCGACTCGTACCAGGCGATGCTGGAGCTGCTCGGCGACGACGCCGACCCGGCCCGGTACCGGCTCGGCGTGGACGTGGCCTTCGCGCTGGAGCCCCGGGAGCCCGACGAGGCCCTCCGCGACCTGCTCGCGGAGTGGTTCGCGGGCGCGCCCGGGCCGGTCGCGGGAATCAACATCAGCGGGCTGCTGACGCGCCCCGCCCACGCCGCCGGGTTCGGTCTGGCAGCCGACGGGGGCCGGGTCCTGCTGCGGCTGGGGGAACGACTGCTCGCCGAGTCCGACGCGCGGCTGCTCATCGTGCCGCACGTACACACCCCGGGCGAGGCCGACGACGACGTCGCGGCGGCCCGCTGGCTCGCCGACGCCCTCGCCGCCCGCCACCCCGACCGGGTGCTCCGGCTCCCCGCAGGACTTGACCAGCATCAGACGAAGTGGGCGATCGCCCGTACGGACTGGTTCTGCGGGGCGCGGATGCACGCCACCATCGCGGCGCTCTCCTCGACGGTGCCCTCGGCGGTCCTCGCCTACAGCGACAAGGCACGGGGTGTCTTCGCCGGGGTGGGGCAGCAGGGACACGTGGCCGATGCCCGGCGCCTGGGCGACACCGAGGTCGACGAGCTGCTCTGGAGCTCCTGGACCGGGCGGGCGCGGGCCCGCGCGGAACTCACCGCCCGGGTGCCGGAGATGCTGCGCCGCGCCGGCGAGCAGATGGACGAGATCCTCACCTGTGTCAGAGGCGAGGCAGCCGCGCCGCCGCGGCAGCGGGCGGTCTCCTGATGCCCCGCCCGCGCAGCGTCCACGACGTCGCCGCCCACCGCCTCTGCACCGGCTGCGGGGTCTGCGCCTATCTCGCGCCCCAGGACGTAGGGATGGTCGACGTGCCCGACGAGGGCCGGCGGCCCATCCCGCTGCGCCCGGTCGGGCCCGGCGCCGGCGCCGGGGCGGCACTCGACTGCTGCCCCGGCGCCGGACTGGCACACGACCGGGCCCGTCCGGCGCCCGGCGAGATCGGTGAACTGCACGCCGCCTGGGGACCCGTCCGTGCCCTCTGGGAGGGGTACGCCGCCGATCCGCAGATCCGCTACGCCGGCTCCAGCGGGGGAGTGGCGACCGCGCTCGCGGCCTTCTGCCTGGAGCGGGAGGAGATGGCCGGCACCCTGCACATCGGTCCCCGCGCCGACGTGCCGTACCTCAACGAGCCCCGCTTCTCCCGTAGCCGCGACGAGCTGCTCGCGGCCGCGGGATCCCGCTACGCCCCGGCCAGCCCCTGCGAACGACTCGACCTGATCGAGTCGGAGCCGCGGCCGTCGGTCTTCATCGGCAAGCCCTGCGACGTGGCGGCGGTACGGATGGCCCGGCGGGTCCGCCCCGAGCTGGACCGGCGGGTCGGGCTCACGATCGCGGTCTTCTGCGCCGGTACGCCGAGCACCGCAGGCACCCTGGAGATGCTGCGCCGGATGGGGGTCACCGACCCGCAGCGGCTGGAGTCGGTGCACTACCGGGGGCAGGGCTGGCCGGGAGACGCCCGCGCGCGGACCCACGAGGACCGGGCCGGCTGGCACCGGCGGCTGAGCTACGAGCAGTCCTGGGGCGAGGTGCTCCAGCGGCACCGGCAGTGGCGGTGTCACCTCTGCGCCGACCACACCGGAGAGTTCGCCGACGTCGCGGTGGGAGATCCCTGGTACCGGCCGACCGGGGACGACCCGGGCCGGTCCCTGGTGCTG
>Ga0233375_1001079_pt1 | contig 12871 bp, 9 predicted proteins | sample ElkDunMinimDraft_10_FD_191539 | JGI IMG/M metagenome (GOLD analysis project Ga0233375, IMG submission 191539) | Fecal eukaryotic communites from dung pellets of Tule Elk in California, USA - Elk Dung E16 | ecosystem: Host-associated > Mammals > Digestive system > Large intestine > Fecal | place... | reverse complement strand
GCCGGCATCCCATTCACCCTCTCCACCCTGGGGACGACGTCGATCGAGGACGTCAAGGCCGCGAACCCCCAGGGGCGCAACTGGTTCCAGCTGTACGTCATGCGCGACCGCGACATCTCGTATGGGCTCGTCGCCCGGGCCGCCGCGGCCGGGTTCGACACCCTGATGTTCACCGTCGACACCCCCATCGCCGGTGCGCGCCTGCGTGACAAGCGCAACGGATTCTCGATCCCGCCGCAGTTGACCGTCGGCACCATCATCAACGCGATCCCGCGGCCGTGGTGGTGGATCGACTTCCTCACCACGCCGAAGCTCGAGTTCGCATCGCTGTCGACCACCGGCGGCACCGTGGGGGAGTTGCTGAACGCGGCGATGGACCCGACGATCAGCTACGACGACCTCGAGTACATCCGCAGCATCTGGCCCGGCAAGATCGTCGTCAAGGGCGTGCAGAACGTCGCAGACAGCAAGCGCCTGATCGACCTGGGCGTCGACGGCATCATCCTGTCCAACCACGGCGGTCGTCAGCTCGACCGCGCGCCCATCCCGTTCCACCTGCTGCCGCAGGTCGTGCGCGAAGTCGGCAAGGATGCCACGGTCATGATCGACACCGGCATCATGAACGGCGCCGACATCGTCGCCTCGATGGCACTGGGGGCGAAGTTCACCCTCATCGGCCGCGCGTACCTCTACGGCCTCATGGCCGGCGGCCGTGCGGGCGTCGACCGCACGATCGAGATCCTCCGCACCGAGATCGAGCGCACGATGGCACTGCTGGGCGTGTCGAGCATCGAGGAGCTGGAGCCCCGCCACGTCACGCAGCTGCAGCGACTGACGCCCATCGGGCAGCCGTCGCGCAGCGTGCGGCCGCAGCGGGTGGCAGCCCAGGGCTGACCCTCACGCCCATACGCCGAGAACGGCCCCTTCGGGGGCCGTTCTCGCGTTGCGGGGGCCGACGGGCTGCGCGCGCGTTCGGTGGCCGCAGATGGCCTTCGTGGGCGCGGTGAAGGGGCCGTTCGCGACCACTGAGGTCGCGAACAAGTGCGTCGGGGTTACACCCGGACGGGCAGCGAGGGGATCAGCGACTCCAGGAACGTCGCGGTGTCCTCCCACCCCTCGACCGCGTGGCAGGTGACGCCCATCGCGAGCACGGGGTAGTCATTGCCGTCCGGGTCGAGGCGGTCGCCCACGAAGAGCATGTCATCGAGCGCGATGCCGGTCTGCTCCGACAGCTGGCGCATGCCGTAGGCCTTGTCGATGCCGCGGTGGGTGATGTCCACTGACGTCGACCCGCCCGAGCGCACCTCGAGGTCGGGGATGCGCGCAGCGACGGCCTCGCGCAGGGCGTTCTTCTTCTCGCCGGTGGGATCCCAGGCGACCTTCGCCTGCAGGGGCGCCGACTGCCCGAGCGCCGAGAAGGTGATCTGCGAGCCGCGGTCCTCGAGGATGTCGCCCCAGGTCTCGCTTTCCCACAGCCCCAGGCGGCGCGCCTCCTGCTCGACCGCGGCCAGCGCACGGGTCTTCTCGTCGTCGGTGAGGCGGTGCGCGTAGACCGTCTCGATGCCGGCTTCGGAGAGGCGGTAGTACTGGGTGCCGCAGGTCGGCATGAGGTGCAGCGCCGCCAGCACCTGCGGGGATGCCGCCGGGAGGTTCTCCACGACCTGCACCTGGAACTGCTGCAGCTGTCCGCCGGAGATGATCGCCACCTCGACCCGCTCGGCCAGTGTCACCAGCAGCTCGCCCATGCGCGGCGCGATAGCGCTCTTCGAGGGCGCCAGGGTGTCGTCGAGGTCGAAGGCGATCAGGCGGGGGGTCGGCATGGGGGCGTGCTCCTGGCTCTCTCGACGTCGTCCTACACGAAGGGCCCCACCTGGTGGTGGAGCCCTTCTGTGGTCGGGGTGACAGGATTTGAACCTGCGGCCTCGTCGTCCCGAACGACGCGCGCTACCAAGCTGCGCCACACCCCGGAGCAACCCCCCTAGCTTACCCGATGCGAGGGCATGCTCCGAACCGCGTCACTCTCGCGGCACGAGAGTGAGCAGCGATGCCTCGGGGAGGCAGCCGAAGCGCACGGGTGCGTAGATCGAGTGACCGATGCCGGCGCTCACGTTCAGCGGCACCCGCCGCCCCGCGCTGGTCCACGTGCTCAGCCCCCGCGCCTGGCGGAGCGGAATGTCGCAGTTGGCAACCAGCGCCGCGGGGGAGCCGGGGATGCGCACCTGCCCGCCATGGGTGTGACCTGCCAGCAGCAGATCGGCGCCGCGCGCGGCGAAGTCGTCGAGCACGCGGCGGTACGGCGCGTGCGTGACCCCGAGATCGAGGTCTGCCTGCGGCATGCCGACGAGTGCGGCATCCACGGCGTCGAGGTCGTCCCAATCGCGATGGGCGTCGCTCACGCCGAAGGCGCGCACACTCAGGGCGCCGACCTGCAGCTGCGCCGCGGCGTTGTTGAGGTCGGCCCACCCCAGCTCCTCGCCGAGGAAGCGATCCAGCGCGTCGGTGTCGAGGCGCGTCGCCGTGGGCTTTCGTGACGACGGCCCGCTGAAGTAGCGCAGCGGGTTGCGCGGTGCGGGCTCGAAGCGGTCGTTCGAGCCGTGCACGAAGACGCCGGGGATGCCCGCGAAAGGCGCGAGGGCCTCACGGATGCCGCGCAGGCCGTCGGCGTGCCCCAGATTGTCGCCGGTGTTCACCACGAGGTCCGGCTCGAGGGCTGCGAGGGATCCGATCCAGCGCTGCTTGCGGCGCTGCCACGGCGCCATGTGCGCGTCGGAGATGTGCAGGATGCGAATCGGTCGCGCGCCCGGGGGGAGCACGGCCACATCATGCCGGCGGAGCGTGTACAGGTGCCGTTCGATGCCGAAGCCCCAGACGGCCGCGCCCGCACCCAGCGCCCCCACCGCCGCGAGGGCGGTGAGGGCGGGGCGGGGCGATCGGTGCCGGTCAGCCACAGCTGAGCGTGATCGGCGTGCTGCGACCGGCGACGGTGCCCGCGGCGGGATCGGTACCCGTCACTGTGGGCGGATCGTCTTCGTCGTCCTCACCGGCCGGACACGGTGTGATCGCGGTGAATCCGGCGCTGCGCAAGGCGTCGCGGGCCTTGTCCACCGTCATGCCGGCCACGGTCGGAACCTTCACGCCCTGGCCGTTGCTGGGCGTGAGTGCCACGGTCGTCCCCGCGGGCACGCGGCCCGCACCCGGGTCCTGGCTGACGATCGTGCCTGCGGGCTCGGCGCCGTCCACCGGATCGTTGACGCGCACCGCGAAGCCGGCGTCCTCGATCACGGCGGTGGCCTCTTCGACCGTCAGGCCGACGACGCTCGGCAGATCGGAGTACACGCGTCGCGACAGGTTGGAGTCGGGGCCGGGGAACTGGTCGCCGCCGTACTTGGCGTTGGCGGAACGCTGCAGGTCGGGCCAGATCGCGTGGCGCATGCGCCAGAGCGGGTAGCCGTTGGCCCACAGGCGGTCGAGCCTCGACTCGCCGATGACGTTGCCCACCCAGGTGGCGCTGGCGACCTTCGTCGAGCTGCCGATCATCCACGTCTGGAACTGCTGGTGGATACCGGTCTTGCCGATCAGCGGTACTCCGTCGAACGTGCGCGAGGGCGTCGCGGAGCCCGATGCGAGCACGTTCTGCAGCACGTGCGCAGCCGTGTTCGCCACCGACTCGTCGAGGACCCGCGTGCAGGTCGTCTCGGGGAGCGGAAGCTCGTTGCCGGAGGAGTCGGTGATGCGGTCGATGGCCTTCGGCTCGCAGTAGGTGCCGCCCGAGGCGATCGTCGCGTAGACGCCGGCCATGTCGATCGGGGCGATGTTCATCGAGCCGAGGATCGAGTACGGCGCGTTGAGGTCGGGGTAGGCCGCGTCGGGCTCGTAGGTCTTGTGGCCGTCGGCGAGGGTGACGCCGAGACGGTCGGCGACCTTGTTGACCTCGCACACGTTGAGCTTCTCGGCCATGGCGAAGAAGCCGGTGTTGAGCGAGTCGGCGGTGAACTGGTAGGGCGTGCTGGTGTACCCGCGCGAGTCCTCGAAGTTGCCGATGTCGGCACCGACGACGGTCTGCATGCCCTCACCGCACCCGCGGTCGATCTTGAAGTTGCGCACCGTGCCATTGAGCACCTCGTTGATCGAGTGGCCCTTCTCGAGCCAGTCGAGCAACGTGAAGACCTTGTAGGTCGACCCGACGTTGAAGCCGTTCGAGCCGCCGTTCGTCTTGCGCGTGTTGAAGTTGATCGACGAGTACGACGGGTCCGCCTCGAGCTGGGCCGCCGACTGGGAGTAGAGCGTGTTCTGCGCCATCGAGAGCACGCGGCCGGTGCCGACCTCGAGCTGCACGGCGGTGGAGCCGAGCTCAATCCCCTCCATGTGGGCGGGAACGACCGAGAGGGCCTCTTCAGCGCCCCGCTGCAGGTCCATGTCGAGCGTCGTGTAGATGCGGTAGCCGCCGCGACGCAGGTTCTGCTTGCGCTCATCGGAGCTCTCGCCGAAGACGGGGTCGGTCTCGACGATCGTGCGCACGAAGTCGCAGAAGTACGCCGACTTGCCCGCCATCTGGCATCCCTGGTCGGTGGGGGTGATCTGCGGCGTGATCGGCTCGGCCTTGGCCGCTTCGTATTCCGCCTCGGTGATCTTGCCGTCGGCCTTCATACGCGTGAGCACGTAGTCGCGGCGGTCGCGGGTCGCGGCGTAGCCGTTGGCCTCGCCGTTCGATTCGCTGTCGGGACGGTCGATGCGGTACCCGTTGGGCTCCTGCACCATGCCGGCGAGGGTCGCGGCCTGGCTGAGCGTCAGATTCGCGGCATCCACGCCGAAGTAGTACTTCGCCGCGGCGCCGACGCCGTAGTTCTGGCCGCCGAAGTTGACGATGTTGAGGTACCCGAGGAGGATCTCGTCCTTCGTGTACGTCTTCTCGAGCTGGATGGCGTAGCGCATCTCCTGCAGCTTGCGCTGCAGTCCGCCCTCGCCGATGTCGGAGTTCGTGGCCTCCCAGTAGCAGGCCTGCTTCTCTTCTTCGGTCGTGGCATCCTCTTCGCAGCGCTGCACGAGGATGTTCTTGACGTACTGCTGGCTGATCGACGAGCCGCCGCGGCTGGACGTGCCGCGCACATTGGCGAGCACGGCGCTCATCGTGCCGGCGAGGTCGACCCCGCCGTGCTTGTAGAAGTTCTTGTCCTCACTGGACAGCACCGCGTCGTAGACCAGCGGGCTGATCTGGTCGAACTGCAGCGGCACTCGGTTCTGGTCGTAGAAGCGGGCCAGCAGCTGCGGCTGATCGTTCACCGTCGCATAGATCTCGGTGGATTCCATGAGGTCGTCGATCTCGAGATAGCTCGGCATGTTGTCGAACATCGAGATCGCGTTGCTCGCGGCGTAGCCCGAAACAGCGATGGCGGGCGTGACCGTTGCAGTGACCAGGATGCCGGCGACGGTGCTGAGCCCGACCAAGCCCAGGAGTCCCCCGAGCACGCCACTGGTCGTCCGTTTCTTGTGGGGCATAGGGTGATCGTAAGGCAAAACCCTGGGGGGAACCTCGACAGGACGTCGTGCGTCGCGCCGCGGGCGAGGGGCGCAGGTCACCCCCCTCATCCGAGACTTGGAGCCGTCATGACCACGTGGGAATACCTCACCACCCCCTTGCTGATCCACAACACGGCCGCGATCCTCAACAACTGGGGCAAGCAGGGCTGGGAGCTGGTGCAGGTGGTGACCGGGCCCGAAGGCGGCCTCGTCGCGTACTTCAAGCGGCCGACCGGTGGCGGGTCGGACAACGCCGGCCTCGGTGCCGCAGCGCAGGCCGCCCGCCAGTTCGAACAGGAGTGATCATGACCGTCTCCGAGCGTCTCACCGAGCTGGGCATCGAGCTCCCCGCCGTCGTTCCCCCCGTCGCCGCGTACGTGCCGGCTAAGGTGCACGGCGAGCTCGTCTACACCGCCGGGCAGCTGCCGATGGTCGCCGGCGCGCTTCCCGCCACCGGCAAGGTCGGCGACGGCCACGGACTCGTGCCTGCCGCCGACGCCGCCGACTACGCACGGCAGTGTGCGCTCAATGCCCTCGCCGCTGCGGCTGCTGCCGCCGGCGGCGTCGACCGCATCGCCGGAGTGCTCAAGGTCACCGGCTTCGTGGCATCCGTCCCCGAGTTCACCGGACAGCCCGGCGTGATCAACGGCGCCAGCGAGGTGCTGGGCGAGATCTTCGGCGATGCCGGCCGTCACGCCCGCTCGGCCGTCGGCGTGCCCGTGCTGCCGCTGGACAGCCCCGTCGAGGTCGAGGTCGTCTTCACGCTCGCCTGAGCGGCCCTTCACGCCGCGGTGCGGTGCGCGTCGACGCAGCGCAGCGCGGCGCGGGCTGGGACAGGTGGGTGCTCAGGCCACCGTCATCGTGCGACGGCGCAGCACGGATGCCGCGGTGAACAGGACCGCGCCCCCGACCAGCAGGCCGACGCCGAGCACCGCCGGCGGGGTGACGCGACCGCCGGTCACTGCGAGCTCGTTGCGCTGCACGGTGACCTCGGAGATGAGCACGATGCCGAGGTCCCGGTAGTCGAGGATGAGATGGTGCGCGCCGCTCGGCACGGGCCCCAGGTCGAACGAGCCGGTCACCGTGCCCCGGTTCCACTGCGCCGTGCCGATCGCCACCGGGGTGGAGCGCATGTTCCCGATGATGCTCGAGCGGGATTCCTGCATCTTCTTGACGAAGTTCGTCATGACGTCGAAGGCCTCGTTGCGCCTGTTGCTGAGGCTCTGCAGGCGGAGCATGTCCATCTGCTGGCTGTTGGCGGCGGCGTCCATCTCGGACATCAGCACCACGCGGAGGGCCTCCGCGAGCGGCCGTGCGTTCGCGGCGGTCGCATCGATGAACGGATGCACGGCGCCGGTGGCTTTCGCGGCGGCGACGGCGGCGGCGAAGGCGCGGTCGGTCGGTGAGGCCAGATATGCGTTCAGGGCGTTCAGGGCCTCGTTCATCAGGCCGATCGTCTGGTTGCGTGACTGCACGTCCGCGAGTTGTGCGGCCAGCTGCTGGTCGAGTTGTGTGGCGCGCTGCGACTGCACCATCATCAGTGCCGTCTCGAGATCGATCGACGCGATGTTGATCCCGGCCGGCGAGACCGAGCCGGCGCCCGACCCCATCGCTGCGAGCACGGGGGCCTGCGCCTGCTGGAGCGGGGCCGCCTGGGATGCCGGTACCTGCCAGGCGAGGCCGAGGACCTGGCCCACGTCGTTCACCAGCGGCACGGTGTCGTTCGGGGTGGCGGTCCGTGCGCGCAGTGCGGCCAGGCCGTCTTCGTCGATGTCGCTGAGCGCGGGCCCCAGGGCGGTGGCGCCCGAAAGAGTGAGGGGTGTCGAGGAGGACGGCGCTTCGGGCGTCGGGGGCGGGGTCGGTGCCGGTGTCGGTTCCGGGGTGGGGGCCGGTGTCGGCGTCGGCGTGGGAACCGGGGTGGGGTCCGGCGTGGGTTCCGGGCTCGGCTCGGGTTCCGGCGAGGGCGTCGGAACCGGCGTCGGCGGCGTCTCGTGAGCTGCCAGCGCGAAGGTGCGGTCGACGGTCAGCGTCGCGGGGCCGGAATCGCCTCGTGGCAGTGCGAACGCCGGGTTGGCGGCGGGCTGCTCCGCCGCGAGGGTGTAGCCCGCCGGGGGGATCAGCGAGACGCTGTAGTCGGTGGCGGAGGATGTCGGCAGCGCGCGGCCGGCGAACGCTCCGTCGGCCGCGAGCGCGATCCGCTGCACCGTGCTGCCACCGCTCGAGACCACGAGCACCGCGCCGCTGAGGTCGGTCACCGCGTCGCCGTCAGCCGTGGCTGCGGCCGTCCCGGCGATCGTCCCGTAGTCGCCCCAGAAGGTGACGCCCACGGGGTCCGCTCCGGCCAGCACGAACTCCGCGCGCACCTCGGGCGACTCGAGGTCGCCGGGGGCGCCGGGCCAGACGGCATCCACCACAGCCGTCGTCGCATCGCTCTCGACGTGCAGCAGCACCGTCCCGTCGGCGCCGGTCGTGCCCGCGGCGAGCTCGGGTCCGTCACCGTACGGGTCCCGCACGGTGACCTGCACGCCGGCCAGCGGAGCAGGGGACGTGCCGTCGTCGATGCTGACGGCGACCCTGACGGGGTGGGAGTCGCTGCTGTCAGCGTGCGCCGCAGCGGGGACGGTCATCACGACCAGTCCGGCGACGGCGACGATCGCCCCGGCGAGGCGGGTCCGGGCGGCGAGGGGATGGAGGTGCGTCCGCGGCGACATTCACGGCCTTTCGTTGGTTGCAGCCCAAGTATGGACTGTGTCCAAAGTTGAGCACAAGTCAACGCGGCGTACAGTGGAGAGCCGGACGAGGGGGCTCCATGGCCGAGGGACTGCGAGAGCGCAAAAGACGGGCATCGAAGCGCGCGATGGAGCGCGCGGCGGTGGACATCGCCTACGAAGAGGGGGTGGGCGCCGTCACGGTCGAGCGCGTGTGCGCGGCCGCGATGGTCTCCCGCAGCACGTTCTTCAATTACTTCCCCTCTCTGGAAGAGGCGATCTTCGGATCGGCGCTCGCGTACGACCCGGAGCTCACCGAGCGGATCCTCGACCGGCATCCCGACGACCTCGTGCTCGCGGCGAGCCTGATCGTCATGGAATCGGTGCGCGGTCAGGCCGACGACGAGGTGACCCGCCGCCGGTTCGCGCTCTTCTCGCGGGAGCCGGGCACGACGAGCAGGGTCTCGTGGTCCAGCCATGACAGCAGGGAAGGGCTCGTCGCCGTCGTCGCCGACTGGCTCGACCGGCACCCGGATCGGGCGCGGCTGTCCGATGCCGACCACCAGACGGAGGCCCGCCTCACCGTGGCCTTCTCGATCATGCTCGGCGACGAGGTGCAGCGCTTCGCGCGGGAGATCGACGGCGTCGTGCAGATCGACCCCGAGACCTTCCGCACGGCACGGCACCGGATGGCGGCGATCAGCGCTCCGCGGGAGTGATCGCCGCCACCCGGGTCACTTCACCTGTGCGGAGATGACGCTCATGACCATCGTGTCGGCGAGGGTCGTGGTGTCACCGACCTCGCGGCCCTCGGCCACGTCGCGCAGCAGCCGCCGCATGATCTTGCCCGACCGCGTCTTGGGCAGCTCGCCCACGATGTAGACGTCGCGCGGCCGGGCGATGGGCCCGATCTGCTCACCCACCCACGCGCGCAGGCTGTCGGCGAGGCCCTCGGGCTCATGGGCCGAGAGATAGCTCTGCTTGATGATGACGAAGGCGACCACCGCCTGACCCGTGGTCTCGTCGGAGGCTCCCACGACCGCCGACTCGGCGACCGCTTCGTTGGCCACGAGGGCGGACTCGATCTCGGTGGTCGACAGCCGGTGCCCCGAGATGTTCATGACGTCGTCGACGCGCCCCATGAGCCACACGTCGCCGTCGTCGTCGAGCCGCGCGCCGTCGCCGGCGAAGTAATAGCCCTGCTTCTTGAACTTGTCCCAGTAGGTCTCCACGAAGCGATCGGGGTCGCCCCAGATGCCGCGCAGCATGCTCGGCCAGGGCTCGGTCACCACGAGCAGTCCGCCGTTGCCGTTGCCGACGTGGGTGCCGTCCTCATCCACGACGTCGATCGAGATGCCGGGAAGCGCCACCTGCGCGGACCCCGGCTTCGTCTCGGTCACGCCGGGGAGGGCGGAGATCATGATCGAGCCGGTCTCGGTCTGCCACCACGTGTCGACGATGGGGGCGGTCTTGCCGCCGATGATCTTGCGGTACCACATCCATGCCTCGGGGTTGATCGGCTCACCGACCGATCCCAGCAGCCGCAGCGACGACAGATCGAAGCGCTGCGGCACCTCGCGGCCGACCTTCATGAACGACCGGATGGCGGTGGGCGCGGTGTACAGCGTCGTGACCTTGTACTTCTCGACGAGCTCCCACCAGCGGCCCGGGTGCGGGGTGTCGGGCGTGCCCTCGTACAGCACCTGGGTGGCGCCGTTGGAGAGCGGGCCGTACGTGACGTAGCTGTGGCCGGTGACCCAGCCGATGTCGGCCGTGCACCAGAAGACGTCCGTCTCGGGGTGGATGTCGTGGACCACCCGGTTGGTGAAGGTCGTCTGGGTCAGATAGCCGCCGGAGGTGTGCAGGATGCCCTTGGGCTTTCCGGTGGTGCCCGACGTGTAGAGGATGAACAGCGGGTTCTCTGCGGGAAAGGGCTGGGCTTCGTGCTCGGGGGAGGCGTCGGCGACGACGTCGTGCCACCACAGGTCGCGGCCCTCGGTCCACTCCACCGCGTTGCCGCCGCGGCGCACGACCAGCACGTGCTCGACGGTCTCCTGGGCGCCCGAGCCGTTGCGGTCGGCGAGGGCCATGTCGACAGCGGGCTTGAGGGGCGACACCTTGCCCTTGCGGTAGCCGCCGTCGGCGGTGATCACGAGCTTCGCTCCGGCGTCGTCCATGCGGGCACGCAGGCTGTCGGCCGAGAAGCCGCCGAACACCACCGAGTGCACCGCGCCGACGCGGGCGACGGCGAGCATTGCGGCGATCGCCTCGGGGATCATCGGCATGTAGATGGCGACCCTGTCGCCGGCGACGATGCCGAGATCGCCGAGCACGTTCGCGACGCGCTTGACCTCCTCGGTCAGCTCGGCGTAGGTGACGCGGCGCTCATCGCCGGGTTCGCCCTCCCACAGCAGCGCGACGCGGTCGCCGTTGCCCGCTTCGACGTGACGGTCGAGGCAGTTGTAGGCGACGTTGAGCTCGCCGTCGGCGAACCAGGTCGCGAACGGGGGATTGGACCAGTCCAGCACCTGGGTGAACGGCTTGTGCCAGTGCAGCAGCTCCCGGGCCTGGTCCGCCCAGAATCCCTCGCGGTCGGCGGCGGCGCGTTCGTACAGTTCGGCGGTGGCCACGGCGTCGGCCGCGAACTGGGCGGGCGGCGCGAATCGGCGGGTCTCGTTCAGCAGGTGGTCGATCTGGCTGCTCATCGGCACGCTCCTTTGCGGGTCGGCGTGACGGACTGACCGTCATCGCGGGCCACTCTATTGAGCGCCGCGAGGCGGTCACTACCGCCGATAGTGGGGGGGATGACGATCCCGGGGGGTCGAATCAGACGGCGCGCGGGGCGTGGTTTTGCCCGCTCGACCGTCGGTGCGTAAGGTGAACCTCAGCCGAATTCAATTCTGGCGTATGCAACGCCCGTCCTCCCCCCGGACGGTGTTCGTTGTCCGGCGGCATCCCATCCCCCCCATGGGATGCCGCCATCTCTCTTTCTGCCTGCTCTCCCCAGATCGCGGCGATGGGCGTGTCGTCCACGGATCAGGGTCGAGGCGCCGCGGAGCGTGGTCGTGCCGCCCTACCGTCGGCCCATGAGCACCGCCTTCGTCGTCGTTCCCCGCCGCGCCGGCGTGGCGCCCGACGTGCCTCGCATCCCGGTCGGCGAGGCACCGCGCCGCGCGCTGCCCCTCACCGTGCCTCCGGTGGTGGCGCCGTCCCCCGTGCCGCCGGCGGGCGCGGTGCCCGTATGGTCGCCCCGGTCGGCGGCTGTTCCGGCGCCGACACCACAGGCTCTGACGCCGCCGCCCGCACCCCGGCCCCCACCCGCGCCGCCCGCGCCGCGGCCCCTGCAGGCGCCGCCCGCGCGCCGTCCGCTGCCCGCGCCGTCTGCGCCGCCTGCGCCGCGCGTCGTGCCCGCCGATGCCGCGCTGGCGCCGCTCGCAGGGTTGCTCACCGACCCCGAGGTCACCGACGTCTTCGTCAACGGCGGCGACGGTCTGTTCGTCGATCGCGGCCGCGGCGCCGAACCCGTGAGCGGTTGGGCGATGACCGAAGACGAGGTTCGTCTCCTGGCGGTCGACCTGATCGCGCTCGGCGGCCGGCACCTCGACGACGCCACCCCGTGCGTCGACGTGCGACTGGACGGCGGGTTCCGCGTGCATGCGGTGCTGCCGCCGGTGTCGCGCAGCGGCACGATGATCTCGGTGCGGGCACCCGCGCCCATCGTGCCCGATCTCGATTCCCTCCAGCGGCGCGGCATGTTCGGCCCGCGCACGCGGGAGCTTCTCGACGCCGTCGTCGACGAGCGCGTGAACGTGCTCGTCACCGGCGCCACCGGGGCGGGCAAGACGACGCTGCTGGCGGCTCTGCTCGACCGGGTTCCGCACACGCAGCGGGTGGTGACGATCGAAGACGTCGCCGAGCTGCGGCTGCGGCATCCTCATCACGTGCGGCTCGAAGCGCGGCAGCCGAACCTCGAGGGCGCCGGGGCGGTCTCGCTCGCGCGACTCGTGCGAGAGGCGCTGCGCATGCGGCCCGACCGGCTCGTGGTCGGGGAATGTCGCGGCGAGGAGGTGCGCGAACTGCTCACCGCCTTGAACACCGGGCACCACGGCGGCGCGGGAACCCTGCATGCCGGTGCCATGGGCGACGTGCCCGCCCGGCTGGAAGCGCTCGGAGCCCTGGCCGGCATGGACGAGCGCGCCGTCGCCCGCCAGGTCGTCAGCGCGATCGGGTGCGTCGTGCACGTGGCGCGCGGGGCGAGTGGTGCGCGCAAGGTCACGGGCATGGCGCGGCCGGTGCTGGTCGGCGGGGCCTTGTCGCTCGAGGCGGTGCCGCGGTGAGGGTCCGGCGGCGGCGCGAGGCGGCACCGGATGCGGACGCCGCGGCGACCACCGTGCTGCAGCTGGCGGTGCTGCTGCAGGCCGGCATCACACCGCACCGGGCCTGGCAGCATCTCGCCTCGTCCGGAAACGCGACGGCGGGGGCGGTGTGCGCCCGCGTGGCGGAAGGCGCCGCGCTGGCGCCCGCCATCGCCGCAGCGGGCGGGACATGGCGGCATGTCGCCGACGCCTGGACTGTCGCGACGACCGTCGGAGCACCGTTGGCGGTGAGTCTGCGGGCGGTGGCCGAGGCGCTTCGCGATGCGCAGG
>Ga0233375_1001078_pt1 | contig 12872 bp, 9 predicted proteins | sample ElkDunMinimDraft_10_FD_191539 | JGI IMG/M metagenome (GOLD analysis project Ga0233375, IMG submission 191539) | Fecal eukaryotic communites from dung pellets of Tule Elk in California, USA - Elk Dung E16 | ecosystem: Host-associated > Mammals > Digestive system > Large intestine > Fecal | place... | reverse complement strand
GCGCCAGGTCCGGCCCATCGTCGCCGACTCCTGGCGCCGCAGCCGTCGCGTGGGCGTGGACCCCGAGATGCCGACACCCCCGGTCGACGTCGCCGGGTCCGACCTGGCCGAGCTGCGCAGCAGCCACCCCCTGTCGGGTGCCGTGCCCACGGTGCGCCGGCTGCTGGTGGAGCCCGGCCCGGGCTGGGTCGCGGCACTGAGCGACGAGTCGGGCCGGCTGCTGTGGGTCGACGGGGACCGTGCGGTGCGCCGCGAGCTCGACGGCGTCGGGTTCGTCGAGGGTGCCGCGTGGCGGGAGGACGCCGTGGGCACCAACGCGCTCGGCACAGCGCTGGCCACCCGGAGGCCGCTGCAGGTGCTGGGCACCGAGCACTGGGCCCGCGTCGTGCACCCGTGGAGCTGCGCCGCGGTGCCGGTGCACGACCCCGAGGGGCGGATGCTGGGGGTCCTGGACGTCACGGGTCGCGACGACGCCGCGTCGTGGATGGCTCTGGCGCTCGTGCGCGCGACCGTCGCGGCCGTGGAGGCCACCCTCACCGCCGGTGCGGACGCACCGCCGGGCGCACGCCTGGGGGTGCTCGGCACCCAGGGCGGCACGCTGCACACGCCCGCGGGTCGCCGTCGCCTGACCTGCCGCCACGCGGAGATCCTCCTGCTGCTCGCCGAGCACCCCGCCGGGCTGCGCGGGGACGAGCTGGCGGTGCTGCTGTCGGAGTCCGAGCTGTCCGAGGTCACGGTGCGCGCCGAGATCTCGCGTCTGCGCCGCCTGGTCGGGCCGCTGCTGTCGGAGTCCCGGCCCTACCGGCTCACCGCGCCGCTGCGCACCGACGTCGACGCCGTGCGGGACGCGCTGGCCGTCGGCGACGTCGCCGGCGCCCTGAGCGCCTACGCCGGCTCGGTCCTGCCGCGGTCGACCGCCCCGGGCGTCGAGCGCGTGCGGGCGACGGTCCAGGACGAGGTGCGCGCCGCCACGCTCGCGTCGGGCGACCCGGGTCTCGTCGCCCGCTGGACGGCGAGCGACCCCGGCGCGGACGACTGGGAGGCGTGGCAGACGCTCGCGCGCGTGGCACCCATCGGGTCGGCGGCCCACCTGCGCGCCCACACCCGCCTCGCGCAGCTCAACCGCACCCTGCGCTGACGCCGCCGCCGTGCCCCGCGGCCCCGCTGCCGCGCACGACGGATTTCGTCGCCACCCCTCCGACCAGCACCTCTCACAGCACCGTCGAAGCGGTTGTGAGCGGCCGGGCACCGATCCCCGGCCCACCCCCGCTGACGAGCGCGTCCGCACCCGAACGGGTCGTCCCGGCGGGCGCCGTGACGGATCTCGTCGTGCAACGGTCGTGCAACGGTCGCGCCGATAACGTCGCACCGGTGGCATCGACGGCGACGCCTCTCGTGGGAGCCCGTCGCCCCAGGTGCCCGGTCGGGCGGCGCGCGGGAGGGGGCGCGTCGCCCGACCATCACCGGTCGGGACGTCGGGCATCCACGTGACGAACCGGGCGTTCCCACCCTCGTGGGCATGCCGCTAGCGTTGCGGTCGTGGACACCGACCACCATCCCGAGCCCGCCACGACCCTGCCGCCCGCGATCACGCCGGACGCCAAGGACTGGACCTGGGTGCTGCGCGAGCGGTGCCCGGAGTGCAGGTTCGCGGCCTCCGACGTCGACCCGGCGGGCATCGGCGGCACGGTCCGCGACCTCGTCCCGCGGTGGGTCTCCGTGCTGCACCGCGACGACGCGCACGTGCGACCGGCACCGGACGTGTGGTCGCCGCTGGAGTACGGCGCCCACGTGCGCGACGTCCTGCGACTGTTCGGCCGGCGCCTGCAGCTGATGCTCGGCCACGACGACCCGCTGTTCGACGACTGGGACCAGGACGCGGCCGCCCTCGCGGACCGCTACGACCTGCAGGACCCGGTGGTCGTGGCGGAGGAGCTCACCGCCGCCGCCGAGGTGACGGCCGACCGGTTCGACGCGGTCGGGGGCGACGCCTGGGAGCGCACCGGCCGGCGCAGCAACGGGTCGGAGTTCACCGTCCGCACGCTCGGCCAGTACTTCCTGCACGACGTGGTGCACCACCTGCACGACGTGCGCGCCTGACCCGTCGCCCCGGACCCCACGACGGGCGGCCGCCGAAACACGCCTGCATCATTCGCCCGCTACTGTCCCGACATGACCGGACCGTCCGCGGTTCTCGCGGCCCTCGACGGCAGCCACGTCCTCGCGGTCCCCCGGGACACGGACCTCCTGCCGCTGGCCCGCGCCTGGTTCCCCGCGGCGCTCTGGGCGCGCGAGCCACTCTCCGCGGCACAGGCCGCCGCAGCACGGCCGATGACCGGGGCGCGGTTCCGCGGCATCGCGGTCGCGCCCGTGCGCACCGCCGGCGCCCTGAGCCTGGACGGCGCGGTCGAGGTCGTCGGCCCGTACCCCGTCGACGCGGCCGAGGCGCGGGCGCTCACCCTGCCGCCGCAGGACAGCGACCTCTACGCGCTGCCGGCGGCACCCGTGACCGGGGCGACGCTCGCGCCGGAGCTGGTGACGGGCTGGGCCACGGCGGTGGCGCGGCGCACCGCCGGCGGCATCCTGCCCGCGGCGCGCGACCGCACCGTGGTGCCCGACCCGGCGTCCGCCGTGGACCTGACGCTGTGGTCCGCCGTGCCCCTGAGCGGCGCGGACGTCCTGCCGCTGGTGCGGCCCGCGCTGGCGGGCAGCCGGCTCACGCCACCGGTCCCGCCCTCGGGCGGTGCCGCCGAGGGCTTCGCCCTGACCGCGACCTACGAGTACGACGGCGCGCTGCAGCTCGGTTGCTCACGCTCGCCGGACGTCCCCGTCGTGCTGTCGACGCTCGACTGGCGCGAGCACGGCCCGTGGGCGTACCGCCTGACGTGGCAGCCGCCCGACCCGCACGAGCTGGACCAGGCGCACCCCTCGCCGCTGCACGTCATCGCACGGCAGCGCGTCACGCCGAGCATCGCCCGCGTCGTGGCGACGCTGTGGCGTGCCGCCGGCGGCACGGTCGTCGACGCCGGCGGGTTCGTGGTCCCGCACGAGGAGCTCGACGCGCGCGCCCGGGCACGCTGACCTGCAGGTACGGCGACGCGCCGGCGGGCGGCCCGCGGCCGGCAACGGCGGTCAGACGAACGGCTCGGAACCCGCCGGCACCAGGTCCACCTCGACGCGGGGCGTCGCCCCGCCACCCTCGGTGAAGATCACACCGCGCAGCGGCGGCACGTCGTGGTAGTCGCGGCCCCAGCCGAGCACGACGTACCGGTCGTCGACGAGCTGGTCGTTGGTCGGGTCGGCGTCGAGCCAGCCGTGCCCCGGCAGCCACACGGACACCCACGCGTGCGACGCGTCGGCACCGCGCAGCTTGGGCCGCCCGGGGCGCGGCCGGGTCTCGATGTACCCGGACGCGTACCGTGCGGGCACGCCGTGGACCCGCAGCGCCGCGATCATCAGGTGCGCGAAGTCCTGGCACACGCCGGCCCCCTGCGCGAGCAGCTGCGCCTGCGTCGTGCTCACCGTCGTGGACCCGGACCGGTAGGTCAGCTCGGCACGGACGCGGTGCAGCAGGTCCGTCACGACGTCGGCCAGCGGGCGCTCGTCCGCGAACGACGGGGCGGCCCAGTCCCGCACCTCCTCGACGAACGTGACGTGCGCCGACGGCAGGACCGCCTCGCGGAGCGTCACCAGCCCCGCGGCGTCGGTCCGCAGCAGCCCCAGGTCCCCCGCGGTGACGGCGCGCGCGACGGCGCGCCACCCGACGTCGGGCAGGGCCGCGCGCGGCGGGACGGTGCGGCTGACCTCGAGCGTCGAGCGGGCCGTGACGACCAGCCGCGTGTGCGGGCGCGTCACGCCGAAGTACGTGGTGGTGTTGCCGAACCAGTCGACGTGCTCCCCGGTGTCGGCCGGCGCGGGGTCCACCGTCAGGGAGGTCGCCAGCACGCGCTGGTCCGGCAGGTCCCGCGGCGTCAGCGTCGTACGGCCGTAGGAGTCCGTGACGGGCTGCGCGTACTCGTACGTCGTGCGGTGCACCAGGTCGTACGTGCGGACGCTCACCGCTCACCCCCCTCGCCCGGGTCGCCGTAGGTCGACCCCCACAGGTCGTCCAGGGCACGGCTGGGCGCCGGCCGGACGAAGTGCACGCGCTCGATCTCGTCGGACGCCTCGCGCAGCCGCCACAGCATCGAGCCGAGCGCGTCGGCCAGCCGCACGCGCCGCCCGTCCTCGGAGACCTCGTTGCCGACGGCGACGGTGTCGAGCTCGGCCACGAGGTCCGCGACGCCGTGCAGCAGGTGGTCGCGCTGCGCGGCGGACCGGGGGGCGGGCACGGCCTCGAGGTCCGCGAGCAGCCGGTCGAGCGCGAACGCCAGCGAGCGCGGGTTGGTGCGGTCGTGCACCAGCAGGTCGAGCACGCTCGCGACGTCGGCGCCGCGCTGGTGCCGGCGCCGGTACGTGATGGCGGACTCCGCTGCCAGCAGCACCGACTCCAGCAGCAGGTCCTCGACGTCACCGGGGCGGCGCACCACGAGTGTGGCCTGCAGCATCGCGACGAGCCGCTGGGCGCGCTCCAGCCGACGGCCGGCGTCGAGCAGGTGCCACCCGACGTCCCGCGTGAGGCCCTCGGCCGCGATCCCGGAGATCGCGAGCAGGCTCTCCAGCACCCGGTCGAGCGTGGGGCGCAGCCCGGCGGTGACCGAGCCGGGCGGGACGGGGCCGACGTCGAGGCCGCCGCCCGACTGCTGACGTGCCCGCACCCGCGTCCGCTCGTCGCGCAACGTGCGCTCGATGCGGGCCAGGGGGCCGAAGGTGTCGGTCGAGAGCTGGTCGCGCACCGTGGCGGCGCTGGAGGCGAGGCGGCGCACGGCCCGGGCGACGGAGCCGGGGGTGCCCTGGTCGAGCAGCAGGTCCCGCAGCGCCGGGGGGCGTGGCACGACGTGGGCGGCGTCGGCGTCGGCGGGCTGGGCGGCCTGTGCGCCGTCGGCCAGCGCGGCCGGTGTGAGCGCGGTCAGCAGCACCTCGAGCGCCCGGCCGCCCGCGCTGCCCGGGGAGCGGTGGTAGTCGTCCCAGCGGTCGGCGACCGCGCGCAGCACGCGCACGCCGTCCTCCGCGCGCTCGGCGTACCGGCCCATCCAGTAGAGGTTCTCGGCGGCGCGCGGCGAGATGCCGTAGCCCACGGCACGGCCACCGGCCCCGGCGACGTCCTCCCGCACGGCGGCGTCCGGCTCGGCCGGCTGCGAGGCCAGCACCCACACGTCCTTGGCGGACGCCCCGGCGGACGAGGTGACGACCGCGTCGTCGGCGACCCGCGCGAGACCGCCGGCCATGACGGTGTACGTGCCGGCGTGCGCGACCGCGAAGGTGCGCATGACCGCGGCCCGCGGGCCGTCGTCGTCCGCCAGGACCGGGCCCACGGGCTCCTGCCCCACCCAGCGCCACGGCTCGGCGGCGATGCGCGCGGCCAGCTCCTCGCGCTCGGCGACGGACAGGGTCCAGCCCAGCACCGTCGTCGTGCGCGGCCCGTGCACGGTCGGCTTGACGACCAGCCGGTCGAGGCGGCCGAGCACGTGGCGCAGCGCCCGCTCCTCGCCGCACCACCAGGTGGGCGCGGACGCCAGCGTCAGGTCCTGGTCCAGCACGGCGCGCGCGAGCCGCGGCAGGTAGCCCAGCAGCGCCGGGTTCTCCAGCACCGACGCCCCGAGCGGGTTGACGACGCTGACGGTGCCGCGGCGCAGCGCGTGCACGAACCCCGGGACGCCCAGTCGCGACCCGGCACGCAGCTCGAGCGAGTCGCACCACTCCGCGTCGACCCGGCGCAGCACGACGTCCACGGGCTCGAGCCCGTCGATGCCCTGCAGGAACAGCCGGCCCGCGCGCACCACCAGGTCGCTGCCCTCGACGAGCGGCAGCCCGAGCATGGACGCGAGGTACGCCTGGTCGAACGCGGTCTCGCTGCCGGGCCCGGGCGAGAGCAGCACGGCGCGCGGCGCGTCGCCGGCGGTGGGCGGGGCGACCTCGACCAGCGCCTTGCGCAGCGCGTGGAAGAACGGCCCGAGCCGGGCGATCGACGCCTGGCGGTACACCGGCGCGAGCACCTGCGCGACGACGCGACGGTCCTCCATCGCGTACCCGGCACCCGACGGCGCCTGCGTGCGGTCCGCGAGGACGCACCACTCGCCGGACGCGTCGCGGACCAGGTCGGTGGCGGTGAGGACCAGCTCGCGGCCGCCCGGCAGGCGCAGCCCGTCGACCGGTCGCAGGAACCCGGGGTGCGACAGCACGGCCGTGGGGGGCAGCACGCGGTCGTCGAGGAGGCGGCGTGCCCCGTAGAGGTCGTGCAGCACCGCGTCGAGCAGCTCGGCCCGCTGCACGAGCGCCGCGTCGAGCCGCGCCCACTCCGGCTCGTCCACCACGACGGGCAGCGGGTCGAGCCGCCAGTGGTGGTCGCTGTCCGCCCGGTCGGCGCCGTAGGTGACCCCGTGCCCGGCGAGCAGCTGCTCGGCCTGCCGGCCGGCGCGCGTGAGGTCGGCGTCGGTCGGCGCGGCACCGGGAGGCAGCCACGCCCAGTCCGGCCGGTGCGCGATCGTCGTCCCGTCGCCCAGCAGGCGCGGCGACGAGAGCAGGTCGGTCACCCGGGCAGTCTGACGCACGGGCGGGCGTGGCGCCCCTGACGCGGCCGGTGCGCCCGCCGGTGACGCACGGGGCGCACCGCCCCGTGCCCACCGGACCGGTGGGTCGCACCCGCCACGTCGGTCGCCCCGACCCGGTGCGACGGTCAGCCGACGGTGAGGACCAGCGGCCCGTAGCCGCCGAGCGCGGGCTCGACGGTCAGCCCGACGTCCGCGGGGTCCTGCACCAGGAACGCGAGCGAGAAGGCGACGGACTCACCGGCGGCCACCGGGCTGTCCGGACCGGTCTCCTCGATCTGCGAGCCCGGGTCGACGATCGCGAGGGCGTCCTGCCCGGCGGAGACGCCCACGGCGCTCAGCGTGTTGGGCCGGAAGTCGGCGCCGGTCCCGTTGGTGATCGTGACGCGCACCCGGACGGGCAGACCCTGCACCGAACGGTCCCACTCCGCCCGGGCGGTGGGCGTGAACCGGGCCGGGGCGGTGACCTCGACGACCAGGCCGTCGGCGTACTCGTGCGGCGTGCCGAAGGTGACCTCGGCGCCCGGGTGGGGGGCGACGGTGGTCGGGCCGGCGTCGGCGCTGGCGCCGGCGGCGCAGCCCGATGCGGCCAGCAGGACGGCGGCCCCGAGGGCGGCCGCGACCCGTCGGACCCGGTGCGGGCGGGCCGCCGTCGCGGTGCGTGCTGCCGGGGTGGGACGTGCGGCCGAGGGACGTGCGGGCGGGGCGGTCAGGGTCACGCGGTGCTCCTGGGGTCCAGGACCGGCGCGGCCCCGGCGCGCGAGCAGCACGCACCGGCCGCCGCGAACGTACGGCGTGACCACGACCCGGTGCGGCGGTGCGGGGGCGCGGCGGTGTGCACCGTGCGGCTCCCGAAGGGCGCGGTCAACGTAACATGGTCGCGCTCCCACGGGGCGGGATCGGGAGGACGTTCCCCCGGACGGGGGTGGCCGCCCCCGCACCGCGTCCCTAGAGCTCCTGCACGACCATCGCCCCGTACCCGTACAGCGCCGGCACGATCTCGAGGTGCAGGTCGCCGCCCTCGGGGACGGCGAACGCGAGGTCGAAGCCGATCATCCCGCCGGGGGGCACGTTCACGTCGGGCCCGGTGAGCCCGACCCCGAGGTCCGGGTCCCAGATCCCCACGAGCGGCTGCCCGGCCGAGGTGGCGCTGACCTGCACGGTGTTGGGCCGGAAGGACGTGTCCGTCGAGTTGGTGACCACGACCTGCACCTTGACGGGCACCCCGCCCTCGAGCCCGGTCGCGTTGTCGCTGGGGTCGTACGGCTGCGGGAACCCCACCACCACCCCCAGGCCGTCGCCGTACGTGTACTCCTGCCCGAAGCCGACGATGGTGCCGGGACGCTCGCGCCCGTCGATGGTGTCGACGACCACGGGGGCGGGTGCGGCGGCCGGCGTGGCCGGGACGACGATCCGGAAGGCCACCACCGCGGCGGCGATCGTGACGACCAGGAGCACGGCCCCGACCGCGACGACGGCACGGCTGCGCGGCTCGGGCTCCTCCGACGGCGGCTCGAGGGCGACGGGCCCGCCGGGGCCCACCGCGCGGGTCCCCGAGCGGGGTGTGGGGACCGCGGCGACGGTCGATGGGAGCGCTCTCGGCAGGCGGCGTCCGTCGGTGGTCACGCAGTGTCTCCCTGGGTTCGGCGGAGGCGACCGCCGGCCGTGCCGGGGCGCCAGGACGACCCCCACCGTCGGGAGGGCGCGCGGGCGCGCGCGACTCACCGGTGAGACGACGGGGGGACGCGACGCTCCGCATGCGTCGACGCCGGGAAACTAGCGCGGCAGCCTGCCCCGTCAGGGCGCCTAAACGCTTATGACCAGCGCTTTCACATCGGCCTCTCACCCGCTGCCGCCCCGGCGGGCGGGCGACGCGCGCATCCTTCCCGGGAACGACGAAGGCCAGGTCCGGGGCGTGTGCCCGGCCTGGCCTCTCGTGGAGCGGGTGACGGGAATCGAACCCGCGCTATCAGCTTGGGAAGCTGATGTTCTACCATTGAACTACACCCGCCAGCCGCCCTCACGGGCGCTGCGGCGTCGATCCTACCCGGTACCGGCCATGGTTCTTCAACCCGCCCGTCGCCGCTCGCGCGCGGCACCCTGGCCGGGTGACGGTGATCGGTGGCAGGGTCGCCCCGTGACCGCGTCGATGCGCCCCTTCCACCCCAGCGACCTGCCGGGCATGTACCGCGTGTGCCTGCAGACCGGTGCCGCCGGGCAGGACGCGACGTCGTTGTACCGCGACCCCGACCTGCTCGGGCACGTCTACTGCGGCCCGTACCCGGTGGCCGACCCGGACCTGAGCCTCGTCGTGGTCGACGCGCAGGGGGTCGCGGGCTACGTGGTCGCCACGGCGGACACGGCGGCGTTCGACGCCTGGTGCGAGCGCACGTGGTGGCCGACGCTGCGCGCGCGGCTCGCGCTGCGGGACGACCCGGGCGACGGCACCGAGGACCACGTCCTCGTCGAGCGCATCCACCACCCGGACCCGACGCCCGCCCCGCCCGACGCCCCCGCCCACCTGCACATCGACCTGCTCCCCCGGCTGCAGGGCCAGGGCTGGGGCCGGCAGCTCATCGAGGGCCTGGCCGGCCGGCTGCGGGACCGCGGCGTCCCGGGTGTCCACCTGGGCGTCGACGCCCGCAACACCCGCGCGATCGCCTTCTACGAGCACCTCGGCTTCCGCCGCGACACGACGTACCCCTGGGGCCACCGCCTCACGCTCCCCCTCGCCTGACCCCACCCCGCCCGCGACGCGTCGATCCAGCACGCCGTCGCCTCGCCTGACCGCCCCCGACGCCGGCACAGGGCAGGATCGCCGCGTGAGTCCGAGCGACCCCGCCCCCGCCCCCGTCCACGACCCGTCCGCCACCGCGGACGACGCGGTCGTACCGGCGACGACCCCACGGACCCGCCGGACGCGCGACGGACGGTCGACGCGCGCGGTGCTCGCGGCCGTCGTCGTCGTCGCCTCGCTGGCGGCGGCGCTCGGCGTCGCGCTGACGTGGCCGGGGAGCGGCGCGCCCTCCACGGGCCTCGTCGACGCCGGCACGACGTACGTCGGCGCCCAGGTGGTCGACTCCGCCGTCCGCTCGTGCGACGGGACGATCGAGGACGTCCTGCCCGACGGGACCGTGCCGCAGACCGTCGACTGCCTGCAGGTCACGGCACGCACGTCGGACGGCCGCGAGGTCCAGGTGCTCGCCACCGGGGGCACCGAGGCGGGCGACGTCCCGCCCGGGACGCACGTGCTCCTCGAGCACTACCCGCCGGCGGACGGCGACCCGGAGGTGTGGGCCTGGCACGACGTCGACCGGACCCTCCCGCTGGGCACGTTCGCGCTGGCCTTCGCCCTGGTCACGACGCTGGTGGCGGGGTTGCGCGGGCTGCGGGCGCTGATCGGCCTGGGCCTGGCGTTCGCGGTGCTCGGCGGCTACGTGCTGCCGGCGCTGGTGGCGGGGCAGGACGGGCTGGTCGTGGCGCTCTCGGGCTCGACCGTGATCGTGGTGGGCGTGCTCTACCTGGCGCACGGGGTCTCGGTGCGGACCACGACGGCGCTGGTCGGCACGCTGCTGGGCGTGGCGATGGTCACGGGACTGGGCGTGCTGGGGGCCCACGCCGCGCGGCTGCAGCCGGTGACCTCGGAGGACACGTTCGCGCTCGCGCGGGCGCTGGGCGCGGACGGTACGGACGTGCTGCGCGGGGTGTTCCTGTGCGGCGTGGTGCTCGCGGGGATCGGCGTGCTCAACGACGTGACGATCACGCAGGCGTCGGCCGTCTGGGAGCTGCGGGCCGCGGACCCGTCCGCGTCGTGGCGCACGCTCACGGCACGGGGCATGCGGATCGGCCGCGACCACATCGCCTCGACGGTCTACACGATCGCGTTCGCGTACGCCGGGGCGTCGCTGCCGCTGCTCCTGCTGCTCGAGCTCTACCAGCAGCCGGTGCTGGTCACGCTGACGTCCGGCGCGTTCGCCGAGGAGATCGTCCGGACGCTCGCCGGGGCGACGGGCCTGGTGCTGGCGATCCCGCTCACGACGGTCGTCGCGGCGGTCGCCGCCGTCGGCGCGCCACCCGACCGGTCCGGCAGCGGCCACTCGCACGCCCACGCCCACTGACGGGCACGCGTCCGGCCCGACCGTCAGTGGGCGGGCGCGTCAGGCGTGCCGGGTGGTGGCACCCTCGCCCGTGCGCTGCCACGCGGCGGCGACGCCGGCCTGCCGGAAGCCGAGCGCCACGTTGATCGCGAGCATGTGGTCGTTCTCCTGCGCGTTCCACGTGTGGACGCGCCGCACGCCGGGACGCCAGGCACCGAGCCGCTCGAGGTTCACGGCCTTGACGAGCATCCCGAGCGAGCGCCCGCGGTGCTCGCGGAGCACGAGCGTGTCCTGCTGGAACGCGAACGGCACGTCGGGGAGCGGGACCTCCAGGACCGAGAAGGCGACGAGGCGCCCGGTCGGGGCGTGCTCGGCGGCCGTCACGAGGTGGTGCAGGCCCGCGTCGGCGACGCGCTGCCGCATCGCCCGGACGCGGTCGGCGTCCCACGGGTCCTCCTGCACGTCCAGGGCGCCCATCGGCGCGTCCGTGCTCATGCGCGTGTACAGCCGGGCCACGTCGTCCAGGCGGTCCTCCGGGACCTCGTCGAGCCAGGTGTGCGTGCGGTACTCCTCGCCCGCCCGGGCGCGCGCCGCCGCCAGGTGCTCCGTCAGCTCGGGCGTGCCCGCGCCGTGCTCGTCGCCGAGCTCCAGGACGGAGTAGCGCTCGACCTGCTCCAGGCGGAAGCCGTGGGCCTGTGCGAACCGCACGCCGGCGTCCTCGGCGGGGACGCGGCCGCTGCCGACGGGCGACTCCAGCGCGCCCGCACCGGGCTCCGGCTCCGGGCTGTGCGACGTGTACGCGTGCAGCGTGCCCCGGCCGTCCGCGGCGGCCTGCTCGGTCGCCGCGCGCAGCAGCGCGTCCCCGACGCCGTGCCGGCGGTGCGACGCCGCGACGCCCACGGCGACGTGCGCGGTGTGCTGGTTCGCGGTGAGCGGCTCGGACAGCGTCGCGTAGCCGACGACGTCACCCGCGTCGCCCCCGTCGCCGCGGACCGCGACCCACACGTGGGTCCGTGAGTAGGGCGTCGGGCGCAGCAGCGGCAGCCGCACGTGCAGCGGCGCCCACAGGTCGCTCCAGCCCCACGTGTCGAGCTCGTCCAGGCGCTCGATCTCGCACATCCCGGCGTACGCCCAGGCGCCCGCGTCGTCCGGGGTGGCGGGCAGCGGCGGCGCGGGCTGCACACGCCACGTCGTCGCGGGGTCGGTCGTGGTCATGGCGCCACCCTCCTGCGCACCGGCACGCCGGCGCCACCGAATACCCGCGTCAGGCGCGCACGCGGAGCCGGAAGGTCCCGGACCGCTCCTCGCCCGGCTCGAGGACGAACACGCCCGTGCCGGGGACCCCGGCGTCGTGCAGCGTGAACCCGTCGTTGACGTTGGTCGCCGGCTCGACGGCGAAGTAGCAGCGCCGGCGCGGGGCGTACAGCACGAGGTGCCGGTACACCGGGTCGACCGTCAGGTCGACGGCCACCCCCTCGTCGGGGTACTCGACGTGCACGGGCGCCGTCGGGTCGAGGCTGGTGAGCACGTCGTCGACGAAGCCGGACCCCACGGGGCGGGCGACACGGAAGTCGGCGCGCGGGGGCACCGGCCCGGCGGGGCCGTCGGGCAGCGCACCGGACAGCCGGTAGCCCGCCTCGGCCGCGACCCGCAGCAGCGGCCCCGCCGTGGGCGGGTACTCCCGGATCGGCGCACCGACGGGCAGCAGCGCACGGCTCAGGTACGGGTGGTGCCCGAACCCGGCGGGGAACGGCTCCACGTCGGTGTTGCGCACCGACGTGGTGACGACGAGGTCGTCGCCCTCCACCGCGTACCGCACCGTGGCGCCGAACTGCCACGGGAAGTTGATGCCGATCTGGCCGCACGTGTCGACCGCGAGCGTGACGGCGGTGGCCGTCCGCTCGACGACCTCCCAGTGCGCGTACCGCACGGCACCGTGGATCGCGGTGCCGTCGGCCGCGTTGCGCTGCAGCTGCCACCGCCGCCCCGCGAACGGCAGCACGCCGTCGCGGATGCGGTTGGACCACGGCACCATCGGGAAGCTCGCGCACTTCTCGGGGTCGCCGGACGACGTCCGACGGGTGGGGCGCAGCAGGTCGCGCCACACCCCGTCGGACGTCCGGATGCG
>Ga0233375_1001074_pt1 | contig 12943 bp, 4 predicted proteins | sample ElkDunMinimDraft_10_FD_191539 | JGI IMG/M metagenome (GOLD analysis project Ga0233375, IMG submission 191539) | Fecal eukaryotic communites from dung pellets of Tule Elk in California, USA - Elk Dung E16 | ecosystem: Host-associated > Mammals > Digestive system > Large intestine > Fecal | place... | reverse complement strand
CTCGAGCTGCAGCGCGCGCAGCATCTGTAGCAGCTTGCCGGCCGGGCTGCGCGTGGACGCGTGCCCGGGTTCGAGGATGCGCGCCACCTGCATGGTCAGGGTGGAGCCGCCCGACACGATGCGGCCGTCCGCGAGCCACTGTCCCGCCGCGCGCAGCAGCGCCAGCGGGTTCACGCCGGGATGCCAGCGGAACCAGCGGTCCTCGTAGTTCTGCAGCACCTCCAGGTACAGCGGCGAGACCGTGCCCGGCGAGGCCGGGTGGCGCCACACGCCATGGGCATCGGCGAATGCCCGCAGCGGCGTGCCGTCGGCGGCGACCACCAGGCTGCTGGTGTCGCGCGCCTGCGGCAACCGCGGCGGGAAGGCCCGGTCAAGCACCAGCAGCGTCACCAGCACCGCGACCGTGCCCCAGCGCAGCCAGGGCAGGAGCCGTTTCATGCCCATGGCGCGGCCGTCAGCGCGGGCGGGCGGACGCCGGTCCGCCACGCGCGCGCCTCACGCCCGGCACAGGCCAGCCACCGGACCATGGCCGGTCACGGCTGGACCACCGTGATGGTGGCGGGCACGGCGCGGCCCACGCCACGAAGTTCAGGACGGTACATGTCCTCGACCAGCGGCGGCGGCGCCGTATACGTCCCCGGCGTCACCGCGCGCACCAGGTAGAACAGCCGCGCGGTGCCGCCAGGCCGCAGGTCCAGGGCCGCCACGTAACGGTCGTCGCGGAATTCCTCGTGGCGCACGGTGGCGGCGCTGGCCCGGTCGGCGATGGCGATGCCGTCCACCACCACGTCCGCCCACTGCTTCTCGTCGCCGAGGTTGAAGTTCTCGATCTCCAGCCCGGCGGGCAGCAGGTCGGTGACCAGCGCATCGGGCATCGCCACGTCCGGGACCAGGGTCAGGGCCACGATCAGCGCCTCGCCTTCCTTGAGGGGGCCGGGCGTCCACGGCTTGCCCTCGGTGGTGAACAGCGCCCGCTCGATCCTGACCTGCCGCTGGTCGAGGGCGGGCGCGGTGTCCGGTACGCCGGCCACGTCGATGCCCACGTACAGCGGCGGCTCGCCGGCGGGGTCGAAGCGTACGCCGCCGGCCAGCGCGGCGGCATCGAAGGCGCGGCCGACCAGGCGCGCCGGCGCGACCGCCTGCGACGCGCCGTTGACGGTCAGCGTGCCCGAAACCTGCTTGCCCTGCGCGGCGCCCAGCGCCCTGCCCAGCCGCGCCAGGGCCATCTGTTCCTGGGTGCTCAGGTACAGGCGGCCATCCACGCGACGGCCGTCTAGGTCGCGGCCCAGGTCGACCGTCTTCGCATCCCACTGCGGCTTCGTCATGCCGCGTTCGTGGGTCAGCGCGATCATCAGGGCCAGGTCGCGTACGTCGCTGCCGTAGTCCCACAGCGATCGCGGGCGCAGTGGGCGCCGCGCGAACGCCTCGGCCAGTGCCTTGTCGCCGCGCGTCCTGTCTCCCTGCATCGACAGGGCCAGGCCCAGGTGTGCCAGCGACAGCGCGGTCAGCGACTTGTCGCGGTCGTTGTCGTACAACGCGCGCAGCGTGCCCAGCGGCGCGCGGTTGACGCGCGCCAGCACGTAGCCGGCATAGGCCTGGTAGGCGAAGCGCAGGGCCTCGCGGTGGTCCTGTCCATAGAACTGCTGGTCGCCGGAGAGCAGGTCCTCGCCCAGCCTTTCCAGCGCCTTCTGCAGCACCTGTTCGGGCACGTTGAAGCCGGCCTCGCGCGCGTCGAGCAGGAACTCGGCGATATAGGGGGTCAGCGCCGGGTTGACGTCCCCGTTGCCGCCCCACATCGCGAAATGGCCCGAGCGCACCTGCATCGAGGCCAGGCGGCCGAACGCGCTTTCCACGTACTGGCGCCGCCGCGAGGCATCGACCTCGCCGATGCCGAGCATCGCCGCCGTCGCCTGGTCCAGTTCAAGCGCCGCATAGCCCTTGCTGGCGACCTGTTCGGCGCAGCCGTAGGGATAATCGAGCGCGCCACGGATCGCGCTGGCGAAGGGGATCGGCGGCAGCGCGCTGACGGTGAACTGGGCCAGGACCGAACCGGCCATCAGGCCCTGCGCCACCGAGCCGTCGAGCGTGACCGGTGCCGGACTCTCGAGCACCCGCGTGCGCGAGCGCAGCACCGCCGGCCAGGCGGGACGGACCGGCAGGTCGTAGCGCCGGTCGACCTTCGCGCCATTGCCCTCCACGCGCAGGCGCACCCTGGCCACTTCGTAGCCGGTCCGCGCCGTCAGCGGGAAGCTCAGCGTCGCCCTGCCGTCGGTCTGCAACTCGACGTTGCGCCGGCCCTCGCCCACGTCCAGCGGGCCGATCCCGTCCACGCGCACGTCGAAGCGGCCGGGCCTGCCGGTGTAGTTGACCAGGTCGATGGTGACCGTGGCACGGTCGCCCGGCGCGAGCACGCGTGGCATGCTCGCCTCCGCCACGACTGGCGCGCGCGCCACCGTCTCGACGGCGCGACTGCCGTAGCTGTCGGCCGAGTACACCAGGGCCGACACGCGCAGCGTGCCGTTGAAGTCGGGGACCGGCAGGGAGACGCGCGCATTGCCGCTGGCATCGAGCTGCACGGGACCGGAGAACAGGTCCACCGTCTGCACGCGCGCGGTTGGCCGGCGCGCCTGCGGCATCGCCGCCAGCGGCATGTCGCCGCCGAACCGCAGCCGCGCGGTGCCGCCCGCGTAACTCTCGATCACGCGTCCGTACACGTCCCAGGCATCGACCCCGAGCCGGCGCTGCGCGAAGAAGTACGCGAAGGCATCGGGCACCGGGTAGCGGGTGATGTTGAGGATGCCCACGTCGACCGCCGAGACCGTGGCATAGGCCTGCTTGCCGGCCAGCTGCGGCGCGCTCAGCACGACCTGCAACGGCGCCTCCGGGCGGATGCGCTCGGGCACCTTGAGACCGACCGCAACGCGGCGATCGCGCCGGTCCATCGGGACATGCGCCACGCCCACCGCGCGTGCAGGCGTGATCCTGCTCGCGGCGCTGCCGCCGCGGAAGACCAGCGCGGTCACGTACACGTCGTGGCGCTCCCAGTCCTCGGTCACCGGGATCTCGAAGCTGCTGCCGGCCTTGGCCTCGATCTCCTGCACGTACAGCAGGCGGTCGCTCTCCACGAGCAGCAGGCCCCGGCCCGGATGCGGCGGCGTCAGCGTCACCTTCATCCGGTCGCCGGCGCGGTAGGCGGTGCGATCGAGCGCCAGCTTGACCTTGTCCGGGCGCGCATCCAGGCCGCGGTTGCCATCGCCCCAGCTCCAGCCGGCGACGAAGGGATAGCGCGTGACCAGCTTCGTCTCGGGGTCGAGCACGTCGATACGGTACTCGCCCCACTCGACCGGGAAGCTGACGCGCGCGGGCGTCTGGCCGACGTCGACGCTGCGGGTTTCCACGTTCTCGAACCGGCTGGCGTAGTCGTACTCCCAGCCGCCGTTCTCGTCATGGCGCCAGTGGTAGTCGCGATGCTCGCGCACCAGGGTGACCTGCAGGCCCCGGGCCGGACGCGGCCGGCCGTCGCTGCCCACGCGCAGCAGTTCGAAGCCTGGGTTGCCGTTGGCATCGGTGCCGTCGTCCGGATCGAACTGCGGGCGCACGCCGACCAGCGCCTGCGCCGGCCACAGCACGCGGCGCAGCGTACGGTTCACGCTGCGCCCGCCGGTCTCGTAGAGGCTGCCCGACAGCACCACCGCCACCGGCGTGGTGGCCTTCACTTCCTCGGGCAACGCGATGTCCTGCTGCAGCCGGCCCTGGTCGTCGAGGCTGGCATCGACCACTTCCTTGGCGTCCCTGGGCAGCTGCACGGTGGGATCGCCGAAGAACCAGCCGGGCATGCCCTCCAGCGGATGCTGGTCGACCGCGACCGCCAGCCGGGCGGTGAAGCGGTTGCCCGCGGCCGGCGCGCCGTACAGATAGGCGCCGGTGGCCCGCAGCCCCAGCGGCTGGCCGGGGCGCAGCACAGGCTCGGACGCGTCGAGCTCGAGCTTCATGCGTTCGGGCAGGAATTCCTCGATACGCAGGCTCATGCCCTGCACCGCCTCGCGGCTGGACGGATCGGTGCGGAACTCCACCCGCCAGCGTCCGGTCGGCGCATCGGCCGGCACCGCCGCCTCGAAGCTGTAGTTACCCAGCGCGCCGGGCTGCAACCGGGTTTCGAAGAAGGGCTTGCCATCTGGCTGGCGCAGCCGCACGAACAGGGCCTGCGCCTTGCCGTCCCGCGCCGTCAGCGGGCGGCCGTCGTCGTCGCGCAGCAGCGCAGACACGCGCACGGTCTCGCCGGGGCGGTACAGATCGCGCCCCGACCAGGCGAACACGTCGAACCAGCTGGACTGGCGGCCCGCCACCGCGAACTCCGACAGGTCCAGCGCCGGCTGGTTGAACGGCAGCATCGCCACGTCGTTGCCACGCCGCGCCACGAGCACGTGGGCGGTGTCGATCGTGTAGTCGGCCAGCGTGTTGCCGTTGCCGTCCGTGCTGGCGCGGTAGACCGTCTCGCCGCGTGCGTCGAGCACGCGCAGGTCCACGTTCGCGATCGGCGCCCCGTTACGCAGCGAGGCCGCATGCACGAACAGCTTGTCCTTGTAGGCGCGCGCATGCAGGCCCAGGTCGCTGACGGTGAAGAACGCCGTCTCCAGCTGGTCGCTGAACGAGCCGGCGCGCTTCATCACCGCGAAGTACAGCCCGGGCGGCTGCAGTTCGGCGATCTCCTGCAGCGGCAGGTAGGTCAGCACGCGCTCGTTGCGCTCGCCGCCCAGCACGAACCGGTTGACGTACACGGACTCGGCCAGCTTCGACAGCGGCTCGCGGTCGTCCCAGCGGCTCTCCAGTTCCCAGCTGCCGCGGCGCCCGCCACGCTGGTACTCGGAGAAGAATTTCGGCAGCGAGGACTCGTGGACGCGCAGGAACTCGACGTCGACTTCCGCCACGTTGACCGAGACCACCGGCAGGCCGCGCGAGTCCTTGGCCGGCAGCACGCTGCCCTGCGAGGCGAAGCCGACCAGCGGTTCGAGGTCGCCGGTGTAGACCTTTTCCTCCAGCGCCGCGGGCAGCCGCGTGCCGTCGGCCGCGGTCAGCGCGGCGGCAATCCGCACCGTGTAATGGCGGTCGGCGGTGACGTGGGGGTAGCGCAACACGGTGCCGCCTTCGTCCAGCGTCCAGCCGCTGGGTTCGGCGACCGGCTCGGCGAAGGTGACCAGCTTGTCGAAGTCCTGGATACCCACCAGCGGCTGCGAGAACTCCAGCGCGATCGCCAGGCCTTCTCCGGTCTGGTCGGGCCAGGCGCGCACCAGGCCGAAGCCTTCGATCTGCTGGCGCTGCGCCTGGATCGCCTCGCCGCTCACCGCCGGCAGTTGTCCCGATTCGTTGCGCTTGCAGCCGGCCATCGCCAGCAGCAGGAGGCCCAGCAACAGCGCCCCGATCGCGGCGCCCGTCCCCCGCGGCCCGCCGCGCATCATCCGCCCCATGCTGGTTCTCCGTCCGTATCCGCGATCGGCCTTCAGTATAGACAGCGTCCCACGCAGCCAGCGCCGGGCGACGGCATCCGCCCGGTGTCCGCGCCGCTCCTCTCGCCGCGCGCACGCAAAAAAAATCCCGCCGGCAAGGCGGGATCTTTCTGCGCATTCCAGGGCCGCCTGCGCGGCGGCACGGGGGCGATGCCATCGGCCGCCCCCGCCTGCCGGTCAGGCCTCCGGATGCGCCGGGCCGGCGGCACCGGCGTCGGCGGCGATGATCGCCGAAGCGGTCTCGTCGGGTTCCTCCAGCGATGCATCCACGCGCTCGATCGCCTGCAGCGTCTCGCCTTCGCCCAGACGGATCAGGGTCACGCCCTGGGTGTTGCGGCCGACCTGCGAGATTTCCGAGGCACGCGTGCGCACCAGGGTGCCGCCGTCGGAAATCAGCAGGACCTCGTGGTGGTCGGACAGCTGGATCGCGCCGACCAGCTTGCCGTTGCGCGCCGTGGTCTGCAGCGCGATCACGCCCTGGGTGCCGCGTCCCTTCTTCGGATACTCCTCCAGCGAAGTGCGCTTGCCGAAGCCGCGTTCGCTGGCCGTCAGGATGTCGCCATCGCCGTCGACCACCACCAGGCTGCACACGGTATCGCCCTCGGCCAGGCGGATGCCGCGCACGCCGGTGGCGGTGCGTCCCATCGGTCGCACCGACGCTTCATCGAAGCGCACCGCCTTGCCGTTGCTGGCGAACAGCATCACGTCGCGGCTGCCGTCGGTGAGCTCGGCGTTGACCAGGGCATCGCCCTCGTCGAGGTTGATCGCGATCTTGCCGCGCGCCAGGCGGAACTCGAACTCGGTCAGCGGCGTCTTCTTGACCGTGCCGTTGCGGGTGGCGAAGAACACGAACTGGTCGGCGCGATACTCGCGCACCGGCACCACCGCCTGCACCTTCTCGCCTTCCTCCAGCGCGATCCAGTTGATGATCGGGCGGCCACGCGCATTCGGGCCCGCGTCGGGCAACTGGTGCACCGGCAGCCAGAACACGCGCCCGGCGCTGGTGAAGGTCAGCAGGGTGTCGTGCGTATTGACCAGCCACAGCTGCTCGATGAAGTCCTCGTCCTTGGTCGCCGCCGCATTGCGGCCGCGGCCGCCGCGCTTCTGCGCGCGGTAGGCGGTGGCCGGCTGGCGCTTGGCGTAGCCCGAATGCGACAGCGTGACCACCACGTCCTCCGGCGCGATCAGGTCGAGGATGTCCAGGTCCTCCTCGCTGGCGCGGATCTCGCTGCGCCGCGCGTCGCCGAACTCTTCCTTGACGTTGCGCAGCTCGGTGCGGATCACGTCCAGCAGCACCTCGGGATCCTCGAGGATCTCGATCAGGCCGCGGATGGTGTCCAGCAGCAGGCGGTATTCCTCGGTCAGCTTTTCCTGCTCCAGGCCGGTCAGGCGGTGCAGGCGCATTTCCAGGATCTGCTGGGCCTGGGTCTCGGTGAGCTGGTAGCCATCGGCCAGCAGCCCCACGCCGGACGGCAGGTCCTCCGGGCGCGAGGCCTCGGCACCGGCCGCGCCCAGCAGCGCGCCGACCAGGCCCGGCTGCCACAGGCGGCCGAGCATGCGCTCGCGCGCCACCTGCGGGTTGTCCGAGGTCTTGATCAGCTCGATCATCTCGTCGATGTTGGCCAGCGCGACCGTCAGGCCCTCGAGGATGTGGGCGCGGGCACGGGCCTTGCGCAGCTCGAAGATCGTCCTGCGCGTCACCACCTCGCGGCGATGGCGGATGAAGGCCTCGAGGATCTCCTTGAGGTTGAGCAGCTGCGGCCGGCCGGCGACGATGGCCACCATGTTGATGCCGAACACCGACTCCATCTGCGTCTGCAGGTAGAGGTTGTTGAGCACCACCTCGGCCGAATCGCCGCGCTTGATCTCGATGTAGATGCGCATGCCGTCCTTGTCGGACTCGTCGCGCAGCTCGCTGATCCCCTCGAGCTTCTTCTCCTTCACCAGTTCGGCGATCTTCTCGATCAGCCGCGCCTTGTTCACCTGGTAGGGAATCTCGGTGACGATGATCGATTCGCGGCCGTTGTCGGCCACTTCCACGTCGCACCTGGCGCGGATGCGCACGCGGCCGCGGCCGGTGCGGTAGGCCAGGTGGATGCCACCGACGCCGTTGATGATGCCGCCGGTGGGGAAGTCCGGGCCCGGGATGTATTCCATCAACCCGTCGATGTCGATCTCGGGGTTGTCGATCATCGCGATCAGCGCGTCCACCACCTCGCCCAGGTTGTGCGGCGGGATGTTGGTGGCCATGCCCACGGCGATGCCGGCCGAACCGTTGACCAGCAGGTTGGGGAAGCGCGTCGGCATCACCGACGGCTCCAGCTCCTTCTCGTCGTAGTTGGGGGTGAAATCGACGGTTTCCTTGTCGATGTCGGCCATCAGCTCGTGCGTCAGGCGCGCCATGCGCGCCTCGGTGTAACGCATCGCCGCGGCCGAGTCGCCGTCGACCGAACCGAAGTTGCCCTGCCCGTCCACCAGCAGGTAGCGCAGCGAGAACGGCTGCGCCATGCGCACCAGGGTGTCGTACACCGACTGGTCGCCGTGCGGATGGTACTTGCCGATGACGTCACCGACGATACGCGCCGACTTGTAGTAAGGCTTGTTGCTGTGCGCGCCCAGTTCGTTCATGGCGTACAGCACGCGCCGATGCACCGGCTTCAGGCCATCGCGGACGTCCGGCAGCGCGCGCCCCACGATCACGCTCATCGCGTAATCGAGGTAGCTGCGCCGCATTTCGTCTTCGAGGTTGACCGGGATGATTTCCTGCGCGAGATCGGTCATCGAGTTGCTTGCGTCCTGTGTATGCCGGGCTCCCCGACGCTGCTTCGGCAGCGTCCCCGGAACGTGGCGACGCGGCCTTGTGGCCGCGCCGGAATCAGTGCCGGAATACTAGCACGAAGGGCCTTTTTTATCCAGAAAATTAGGCCGCAAAAACAAGCACTTGCGCGCGATCTCCGGGCCCCCGGGCGGATGCGCGGAAGGACGCGCCGGACACCGGCGCAACGCGCCGGCGGCCGCGGCCATCCTGCCGCCTGCATCCGGCCATGCAGGGGCGCGCGACATCGCGGGCCCGGCCTGCCCTCCGCCCGCGCCGGGCGCGCGCAGGCGCCGCCGCATGCCGGCGTCGGGGCAACGACACGCCTCGTGCGTTCCGCCCGCCGCCACGGCGCCACCGACGCCCTGCGTCGAGACCGGGCCGCCGCGGCACGGGCCGCGGGGCGCTGGCGCGGCCGAGGTCTCGGCAGGGATCAGGCGCCGAACAGGGCCCGCATGGAGCCGGTGTCGGGCTGCCCGACGATGCCCTTCTCGGTCACGATCGCATCGATCAGCGACGCGGGAGTGACGTCGAACACCGGATTCCAGGCCGGTACGCCCTCGGCCACGGTGCGGCTGCCGCCGATGCCGTGGAGCTCGGCCGGATCGCGCTCCTCGATCTCGATCAGGTCGCCGGAGGCGGTGTCCATGTCGACCGTCGAGGACGGCGCCACGACCATGAACCTCGCGCCGTGGTGGCGCGCGCTGATCGCCAGCTGGTAGGTGCCGATCTTGTTGGCGGTATCGCCGTTGGCGCAGATCCGGTCGGCGCCGACGATCACCCACTGCACCGCACCGGTCTTCATCAGGTGCGCGGCGGCAGAATCGGCGATCAGCGTGGCGGGAATGCCGTCGTGCATCAGCTCCCAGGCGGTCAGGCGCGCGCCCTGCTGCCAGGGCCGGGTCTCCCCGGCGAAGACCTTGCCGATCCTGCCCTGGGCCACGCCGGCACGGATCACGCCAAGCGCGGTGCCGAAGCCGGCGGTGGCCAGCGAGCCGGTGTTGCAGTGGGTGAGCACGCCGCTGCCGGGTTCGATCAGCGAGGCGCCGAGCGTGCCCATGGCGTGATTGGCGGCCAGGTCCTCGGTCTCGATCGCCCGCGCCTCGGCCTCGAGTGCGGTGCGCCAGTCCATGCCCTCGCCGGCCTGCGCGCGCAGCAGCGCGGCGCGCATCCGGGCCAGCGCCCAGGCCAGGTTGACCGCGGTCGGGCGCGCGGCGTTGAGCCGCTGCAACGCGGGTTCGAGCGCCACCGCGGCCTCGGCGGCATCGGCCGCTTCGACATCGCGCGCCGCCAGCACCGCGCCCCAGGCCGCCGAGATGCCGATGGCGGGAGCACCGCGCACCGCCAGCGCATGGATGGCGGCGGCCACCTCGTCGCTGCTTCGGCACGCCAGGTATTCCTCGGCGAAGGGCAGCCGACGCTGGTCGAGCAGTTCCAGGGCCTCGCCGGTCCAGCGGATGGGGCGGATTCGGTCGTAGCGGGCGTAGTCGATGGCGTCGGTCATGCCCGGATTGTAGCGGGCGGCATTGCCATGCCGCGGCGCGGGCGTTCGACGCAGGCACGGCCCGGTGCCCGCGTGACTCTCACCCGCCCGGCGCGACGGCAGGCGCCGCCGCGCCGGCACGACTCCGGCGCTTCAGGCGCGGGCGAAGTCGAAGGCCAGCACGTCGGCGATGCGCGGCGTGCCCAGCATCGCCATCAGCAGCCGGTCGATGCCCAGCGCCACGCCGGCGCAGCCGGGCATGCCGGCATCGAGGGCGGCGATCAGCGCCTCGTCCAGCGGCGGCGGCGCCACGCCGCGGCCGTCGCGGACGTCGATGTCGCGGCCGAAGCGCCGCCGCTGTTCCGCCGCGTCGGTGAGTTCGTGATAGCCATTGGCCACTTCCAGCGCGCCGAGGAAGACCTCGAATCGCTCCGCCACTTCGGCATCGTCGCGGCGCACCACCCTGGCCAGCGCGCACTGCGAGGCGGGGTAATCGTGCAGGACCAGCAACTGGTTGGGCGGGAAGCCCGGCTGGATGCGATGGGTCATCAGCAGGTCCAGCCAGTCGTCGCGCGTCAGCCCTTCCGGATCGATGGCGATGTCGGCCGCGGCCGCACGCAGCTGCGCGAGGTCGGCGGTCGTCGGATCGATGCCGAGCCGGTCGCGGTACAACGCGCGGAAACTGGTGCTGGCCACCGAGACCTGGCGGCCCACCAGGGCCAGCGCCGCCTGCAGCAGTTCCACCGTCTCCGCGGCCAGGCGCTCGTGATCCCAGCCCACGCGGTACCACTCGAGCATCGTGAACTCGGGATTGTGGCGGCCCCCGGCCTCGCCGTCGCGGAACACGCGGCCGAGTTCGTAGCAGTCGCCGATGCCCGCAGCCAGCAGGCGCTTCATCGGAAACTCGGCCGAGGTGCGCAGCCAGCGGGTGCGCGGCGCGCCGTCGGTGCGCCCGGAGAATTCCAGGTGGAACGAGGCGATGTTGGGATCGGTATTGCCGGCGCGCGAGAGGATGGGCGTCTCCACCTCCAGCACCTCGCGCCGCGCGAAGAACTCGCGCACCAGGGCGTTGAGGCGCGCGCGCAGACGCAGCGCGTCGACGCCGGCGGACGGTTGCCAGGGCCGGCTCATGCCAGCGGGCCCGGCGATCGCGGCACGGGCCTCATGCCTGCGCCTCCAGGAAGGCGAGCAGCTGCGCCTCGTCCCAGATCTCGATGCCCAGTTCCTGCGCCTTGGCCAGCTTGGAGCCGGCGGCCTCCCCCGCCACCACCAGGTGCGTCTTCTTCGACACGCTGCCGGCGACCTTGGCGCCGAGCGCCTCGAGCTTCTCGCCGGCCTCGTCGCGGCTCATCGCGGCCAGGCTGCCGGTCAGCACCACGGTGCGGCCCTCGAGCGGGCCGGCAGCGGCCGTGGCCTGGGCCGGCGCGGCCTCGAGCAGGCGCCGCATCGCCGCGTCGGCGGCGCGCAGCTGCGCCAGCGCCGACCGGTCGGCCAGGTAGGCGGCGAGGTTCTCCGCCCCGGCGGCCGATGCGCCCGCCCCCACCCAGCCGCTGGCATTGGCGCGCAGCAGCGCATCGAGCGTGCCGTAGGTCGCGCCCAGGCGCTCGGCGCTCCTGCCGCCGAGCTTGTCGACCGGCAGCGCCCCCAGCAGGTGCGCCAGGTCGAGCCGCCCATGCAGCGCCGCCGAGGGCGGCGCCTCGTCGCTGAAGCCGATGCCGGCCTCCAGCAGCGCATCCACCACCGCGGCGTTGCCGGGCTGCTCGAAGAAGGTCGCGATCGAACGCGCCACCTCGCTGCCGATATCGGGCAGCGACTGCAGCAGCACGGCCGGCGTGCTGCGCACGAAGTGCAGCGAGCCCAGCCACTGCGCCAGCGCCTTGGCGGTCGTCTCGCCCAGGTGCGGGATGCCCAGCGCGAACAGGAAGCGCGGCAACGTCGTCGCCTTGCTCGCCGCGATCGCGGCGACCAGGTTCTCCGCCCAGCGCGTGGCGAGCTTGCCGGTGACATCGACAGCCAGGTGCGCGCGCAGGAAGGCCGCGTTCTTCCATTCCTGCGATTCGTCCGCCAGCAGGGCCCGGCCCGCCGCGTCGAGGCAGAGCGCGCCGCGGCTGTCGGCCACCGCCTGCGCCAGATCGGCGGCGGTGGCGGCGTCGAGCGCCGCCTTCATCCGCACCAGGTCCTCGACGGTGAGCGCATAGAGATCGGCCGGCGAATGCACGAAACCGAACTCGACCAGGGCCTCGGACTGGCGGTCGCCGAGGCCTTCGATGTCCATCGCGCGACGCGAGGCGAAGTGCCGCACCGCCTCCTTGCGCTGCGCCGGGCAGGACAGCCCGCCGCTGCAGCGCCAGGCCGCGGCGCCCTCCTCGCGCACCAGTTCCGAGCCGCAGACCGGGCACGTGGCCGGCATCGCCCAGGGCATGGCCCCGGCGGGCCTGCGCTCGCCGATCACGCGCACGATCTCCGGGATCACGTCGCCGGCGCGGCGCACGATCACCGTGTCGCCCTCGCGCACGTCGAGCCGCGCGATCTGGTCGGCGTTGTGCAGGGTGGCATTGGTGACCGTGACGCCCGCCACCTGCACCGGTTCGAGCCTGGCGACGGGCGTGATCGCCCCGGTGCGGCCGACCTGCACCTCGATCGCGCGCAACACCGTGGACTGTTCCTGCGCCGGGAACTTGTGCGCCAGCGCCCAGCGCGGCGCGCGCGAGACGAAGCCCATCTCGCGCTGCTGGTCGTAGTCGTCGAGCTTGTAGACCACGCCGTCGATGTCGTAGGGCAGCGCGTCGCGCAGCTTGCCGATGCGGCGGAAATAGGCCAGCAGGCCGTCGAAGCCGATGGCGGTGTCCACTTCCGGCGCGACCGGGAAACCGAAGCCGCGCAGCAGGGCCAGCGTCTGCGAATGCGTCTCTGGCAGCTCCAGCCCGCGCACCTCGCCCACCGCATAGGCGAAGAACGACAGCGGGCGACGGCGCGTGACGGCCGGATCGAGCTGGCGCAGCGAACCGGCCGCACCATTGCGCGGATTGGCCAGGAGCTTCTCGTTGCGCGCGAGCGCGGCCGCGTTCCAGGCTTCGAAGGCCTTGCGCGGCATGTAGATCTCGCCGCGTACTTCCAGCACCGCCGGCGGCGGCGCATCGC
>Ga0233375_1001072_pt1 | contig 12947 bp, 10 predicted proteins | sample ElkDunMinimDraft_10_FD_191539 | JGI IMG/M metagenome (GOLD analysis project Ga0233375, IMG submission 191539) | Fecal eukaryotic communites from dung pellets of Tule Elk in California, USA - Elk Dung E16 | ecosystem: Host-associated > Mammals > Digestive system > Large intestine > Fecal | place... | reverse complement strand
TCAGACCAGTTGCTTCAGCGACGCCGACACCGCGCTGCCGGGTTTCGCCGAAGCCCACGCGTCCATGGTCTCGATGGACATCTACCTTGCGAGGCGCGCGGATCGCGGGCCGGCGGACGGAGGCCGTCGTGCACGGCAAGCCCAGCGCCCAGCTGGTCGGCTGCGTGCCCTTCCCCGCCCGCCGCCCGGGTCTGAGCGCCTCCATCGTTTGAACCTGCTGTCAGGCCACGCAAAAAAAAACGTCCGCCAGGGGCGGACGTTTTCGTGCGGTGCGGGACGCGGCGGTCAGGCCGTCTGCAGCTTCCGCGAGGTCGTGGAACGACGCGGGCGGCTCGGGAACGCATGCCGCAGGATACGCCAGGCCACCTCGCCGAACTGCCTCGGCAGCGAGCCGGTGTTGTAGGGCTGACCATAGCGCGCGCAGATCTCGCGGACCTCGACCGACAGTGCGCCGTAGCGATGCGCGGGCACGTCGGGATAGAAGTGGTGCTCGATCTGGTGGCTCAGGTTGCCGGTCAGCAGGTTCATCAGGCGCCCGCCGCCGATGTTCGAGGAACCGCGCAGCTGACGCATGTACCAGTGGCCGCGCGACTCGTTGCGGATCGACTCCTTGGGGAAGGTCTCGGCGTCCGCGGTGAAGTGGCCGCAGAAGATCACCACATAGGTCCAGACGTTGCGGATGCCGTTGGCGGCCAGGTTGCCCAGCAGCACCGGCAGGAAGAAAGGACCGGCCAGCGCGGGAAACAGCACGTAGTCCTTCAGCAGCTGGCGGCCCATCTTGCGGCCCACCGGCGCGAAGTCGCGGCGCATCTTGCCCTTGGGCATCTTGCGGGCGACCCAGCGGCCGAGCTTGAGTTCCTGGATCGCCACGCCCCACTGGAAGTACAGCGCGAAGACCACCGCGATGAACGGCTGCAGCAGGTAGAACGGACGCCACCGCTGCTCGGGGAAGATGCGCAGCAGCCCGTAGCCGATGTCGTCATCCATGCCGCGGACGTTGGTGTAGGTGTGGTGGCGGAAGTTGTGAGAATGCCGCCAGTTGTCCGACGTCGCCACGATGTCCCACTCGTAGGTGTGGCTGTTGAACTGGGGGTCGGCCATGAAGTCGTACTGGCCGTGGATCACGTTGTGGCCCACCTCCATGTTCTCCAGGATCTTCGCCAGGCCCAGCATCAGCGCGCCCAGGATGCATGCCGGCCACAGCAGCCAAGGCACGAAGGCGCCACCGATCGCGCCGACCATCAGCAGCGCACGGCCGCCGAAGCCGATGAAGCGCATCCAGCGCACGACCTTGCGGATGTAGTCGGCATCCACCTTGCCGACCTGGGCCATCGTGCGCGCACGCAGCGCATCGAGCTCGGCGCCGAAGGCATCGAGTTCCTGCGGGGAGAGGCGCCGCGTGGCAGTGAGCTTGGACATGTAGGCTCCGGTGTTGAAGACAGCGCGGCCCTGTTCGGGCACACCCTGCAAAGAGGGATTCAAAGATCGAGGACGAGATCGGACACAGCGCTGCTGACGCACAGCTTCAGCGCCGCCGTGGCTTCGGTATGGGGGGTACCGGTGCGCAGGTCGCGGGTGGCGCCAACCGCCTTGCCGCAGGCGCAGGTATTGCAGATGCCCATGCGGCAGCCGGATTTCGGCTTCAGGCCCTCGGCTTCGAGTGCCTGCAGCAGCGCTACCCCGCGCGGCAGCTGCAGGGCACGCCCGCTGCGCGCCAGACGCACTTCAACCGTGCCGCTGTCATCGGTGGCCGGCATCGGAGGCGGTGTGAACGCCTCGCTGCGCAGCAGCGGGACGCGGCCCTCGAGCAGTGTGGTCGCCGTCGCCACGAAACCGCCCGGGCCGCAGGCATACACCTGACGCGCAGCGAGATCGGGCACAAGCGCATCGAGCAACGCGGCATCGATGCGGCCAGCCGCCTCGTCATCCGCGCCCGCGGTCTCGCGCGTCAGCACGAAACGCACGTTGAAACCGGGATGGCGCGCGGCGAGCGCACGCAGTTCTTGGACGAAGCACAGCTCGGCACGCGTGCGTGCCCAGTACACCAGCGTCACCGGAACCGGCATGTCCTGCCCTGCCAGCTGCCGGACCAGGGCCATCAGCGGCGTGACGCCGCTACCCGCAGCGAGGAACAACCAGGCGCCCTCGGGCTTGGCCGGCAGGACGAGATCGCCGAAGGCCGGACCGATATCGAGCACGTCGCCGCGACGCGCCGCAGCCAGCAGATGGCCGCTCATGCGACCGCCATCGACACCCTTCACCGTCACCGTCACCCGGCCGTCGGCCGCAACCGGCGCATCCAGGCTGTAGCTGCGGGTGATCCGCACGCCGTCGATCTCCGCCGTGAGGTTCACGTGCTGGCCGGGCAATGCGCCCGCCCAGTGGCGATTGGGCTTGAGCGTCAGCGTGACCGCATTGGATGCTGCGGGCGCCAGCGCGACCACGCGTGCAAGCGCGCGGTCCCAGCTCCAGGTGGGATGCAGACGCTGCGCCCAGAAATCGAACACGGGAGGCGCGACGAAAGGCGTGGCGAGCCTGCGCAGCGGGCTGCGGCGGGCGGGCTTCTTGGGCTGGACTGTCGACATGGGAACGACTGTACACCCATCCGCACAGCCGTGTATACAGATGTACATTAATGGTCACTGCTATGCTGGCAGCCCATCTCCCCGACGGCCGCCCGTGACCGCCAGCTCTCCCGAACCCTCCAGCGGCGTGTCTGCACCCAGCGTCGTCGAGAGTCAGGCCGGACGCAAACCGACGATCGTCCGCGAGGATCTGATCGCCGCCGCGCTGCGCCTGACCGGTGCGCATCGCAGCGTGTCCACCTTGAGCCTGCGCGAGGTCGCGCGCGAGGCCGGCATAGCGCCCAACAGCTTCTACCGCCAGTTCCACGACATGGACGAGTTGGCGGTCGCGCTGATCGATCTGGCCGGCGAATCGCTGCGCAGGATCGTCGGTGATGCGCGCCGGCGCGCTGTGTCGGGGCGCAGCGTCGTCCGCGGCTCGCTCGAGGCGTTCATGGAGCGCCTGCGGGCCGACGACAAACTGCTGCACGTGCTGCTGCGCGAAGGCACGGTGGGATCGGATGCGTTCAAACGCGCCGTCGACCGGCAACTGCTGTTCTTCGAGGAGGAACTGCACGCCGACCTGGTGCGGATCGCCGCAGCCCAGGGCCTCGTCTTCCACGAACCCGGCCTGGTCGCACGGGCGATCACCCGGCTGGTGTTCGCCGTGGGTGGCACCGCGCTCGACTCGCCGCCCGATCGCGACGCGGCGCTGGTCGACGAGCTCTCGCACATGATCCGCATGCTGCTGCGCGGCGCCCACGCGATGGGCCGGGCGCGGCGCAAACGCTAGCCACTGGCCGCGCGCGGCCCGCCTGCGCAGGCACAGGGCGGGTCGGTCACGTTCAGCGGAGTTCGAACCGGTCTGCGTCCAGCATCGCCGGGAAGTGTTCCCGGTGCGCTGCAAGCTGTTCTGCCGAGAGGGTCGTCGTCGAGACGACTTCCATGTCGGTCGATTCACTCAGCGGGTGCCCCAGCATGTCCAGTACCGCGCTGTCGCCGGCATACGCCAGGCCGTTGCCGTCGGTGCCCACGCGGTTGACGCCGGCGATAAAGCAGAGATTCTCGATCGCGCGCGCGCGCAGCAGGGTCTTCCATGCGTATGCGCGCGCGGCCGGCCAGTTGGCGACGAACAGCTGCAGGTCGAAATCCATGCCGCCGGGGCGTTCGACGTCGAAGCGGTTGCGACAGAACACCGGGAAACGCAGGTCGTAGCAGACCTGCGGATTGATCCGCCAGCCCCTCCATTCCACCGTCAGGCGCTCGCGCCCGGCAGCGTAGCGCTTGTGTTCGTTGGCATAACGGAACAGGTGCCGCTTGTCGTACCACTGCAGTGCGCCATCGGGCGTGGCCCATAGCATGCGGTTGTAAACGCGATCGCCGTCGCGCAGCTGCACGCTGCCGGTGACGGCGGCATCGAGCGCCGCCGCCTGCGCGCGCACCCATGCGACCGTGGGGCCGTCCATGTCCTCGGCGCGGTCGATGGCCTCGTTGCTGAAGCCGCTGGTGAAGGTTTCCGGCAGCACCACCAGATCGGTCATGCCCCGCAGCGGCGCGATCAGATCGCCGTAGTACTCGCGGTTGCCCGCCGGGTCATGCCAGAGGGTGGCCCCCTGGACGGTCGAGACGCGAAGGTTCTGCATGAGTGTTCCGGCGGTGTTGGCGGCCTTCGATTCTCGTCCGCCGGCCCGTTCTGCTCAACCGGCCCGCATGTGCGGCGCAAGGCTTCGCATCGAACGACGCGCCCTCAGGCCGCGCCCTTCCCCGCCTTTACCGGCCGCGCCTGTGCGGGAGCCGGCTCCCAGCCGAACACGCTGCGACCGCCGTAGCGATGCGAGTTGCGGTGCTCCTGGTCCAGGAAGGCCGCCAATGACGGCCCCGTCGCACCGGCCTCGAGCGCACGCGATTGCGCATCGAGCCGACGCAGCGCGGCCATGCGCTCCTCGTTGCCGAGCTTGGCCTGCGTGACGGCATGCTTGAGTACGCCGATGGTGCGATCGAGTACGCGCGTAGGCACCGGGAACGGGTGCCGGTCCTTGCCTCCATGCGCCAGCGAGAACCGCGCCGGATCAGTGAAGCGGCATGGCGTCCCGTGCACCACCTCGGCGACCAGCGCCAGCGCCTGCACCGTGCGCGCACCGACACCCGGGACCTCGAGCAGGTGTTCGAAATCGCGCGGACCGGCCTCGGCAGCGGCGGCCAGTGCGCCATGCAGGCGCCGCAACACGATATCGCCGGCGCGGACATCATGGTGGCCGGGCATCGAGAGATGCGGCTGCAGGGGCGCGGCCACGGCGAAGAGGTCGCCAGTCTGCGGCGCACTCACCACTGGCGCAGGCACGCCTTCCAGCTGCTGGATGGTACGGGTGAGCCGGGTCGCGCCTTCATCCCGCAGCAACGCGACCTGCGCCGCCCGGGCCGCCGCGGCGCGGCGATCCGCCAGGTTCACGATTCGCCCCTGCCCCGGCCCGTCGATGGCCGCGTGCGGCGCATCGACGAAGCTCTCCAGCCCGTCGGAGAGCCAGTGGTAGCGGCGCGCCTGTTGTCGCGCGCCGTGCATGCCCTGCTGGATCACCACCCATTGCCCGTCGTCGGCGACGATGAAGCCGTGCAGGTAGAGGTCGAACCCGTCCTGCACCGCCGCGCTGTCGACCTTGGCCACCAGCCGGCTGGTGCGCGCCAGCGCCGTACCGTCGAGCCCGGTGCGCATGCCCACTGCGTGCAGCTCGTCCGGCGTGGCCCGCGAATGCCGGCCACGCCCGCCGCAGACATGGATGCCCAGTTCGTCGGACAACGGCGCCAGCCCGCGCTTGAGGGCGCCGACCACGCTGGTCGTGATGCCCGACGAATGCCAGTCCATGCCCATGACGGCGCCGAAACTCTGGAACCAGAACGGATGCGCCAGCCGTCGCAGCAGTTCGGCGCGACCGTACTCGAGCACGATGGCCTGGCACAGCACGGCGCCCAGCCGGGTCATGCGCTGTCCCAGCCACGCGGGCACGCGCCCGCCGTGGAGGGGAAGATCGGCGCTGCCGCTGCGTCGTGACATCGCCGGAGCATCGCGCAATCGCGTCTCGCCGGATGAGACGGCGCGGCTTGCAGGCCGCAGGTGGCCGCGCCGCTGCAGGGCTCTGCAAACCCTGCAGGGGCTTCCGCCTGGAGCGGATATCCGGGACGCGGACGTCCGGCACCCATAGATGCCAGACGCCCTGCCGCGGCGGCTAGGGCGCGGCGCCGCCCGTGGCTTTGCGCTCGGCGATGAAGCGCCGCACCTCTTCCTCGAGCACCGGCAGCGGGACCGAGCCGAGGCTGAGGATGGTGTCGTGGAACGGCCGCTGATCGAACGCCGGCCCGAGCTCGCGCTCGGCCTCCGCGCGCAGGTCGAGGATGGTCCGGTAGCCGATGTAGTACGACAGCGCCTGGCCGGGCCAGGAGATGTAGCGGTCCACTTCGGTCACCACGTCGTGGCGCGCCAGCGCGGTATGGCTGGCGAGATAGTCGATCGCCTGTTCACGCGTCCAGCCGTACTCGTGCAGGCCGGTGTCGATGACCAGGCGCGCGGCGCGCCACATCTCGAACGTCAGCCGACCGAACTCCTCGTATGGCGTGCCGTAGATGCCCATGCGCGTGCCGAGCCACTCGGTGTACAGGCCCCAGCCTTCGCCGTAACCCGAAAAGTAGGTCTGCTGGCGGAAGTCCGGCCGCGCCGGTGCTTCCAGCGCCAGCGCGGCCTGGAAGCTGTGCCCGGGCGCGCATTCGTGCAGTACCAGCGCCGGCAGGTTGTAGAGCGGGCGCGACGGCAGGTCGTAGGTGTTGAAGTAGCACGCATCCAGTCCGCCACGGCCCGAGGTGTAGATCGGCGCGATGTCGTCGGCCACCGGCAGGATCGTGAAGCGGTAGCGCGGCAGCGTGCCGACCAGATACTGCAGCTGGCCGTCGATCTTCTTGGCGATCAGCGACGCCTCGCCGAGCAACTGGCGCGGCGTGGCGGCGTAGAACTGTGGATCGCTGCGCAGGAACTCGATGAACTGCGCGAGCGTGCCGTCGAAGCCGGCGCGCTGCTTCACCGCCTCCATCTCCGCGCTGATGCGCGCGACTTCCGCCAGACCCAGATCGTGGATCTCGCGTGCGCTCATGTCGCGGGTCACGTACTCGCGGATCTGGCTCTGGTAGAACGCGCTGCCCTCGGGCAGCTCGCTGGCGGCGGTCGTGGTGCGCGTGCGCGGCAGGTATTCGCTGCGGATGAACTGCAGCAGCTTGGCGTAGGCCGGGATCGTCTGCGTCTGCACCACCCGCCGGCCTTCCTCGCGCAGCTGGGTCCGTACCGGTTCCGGGATGCTGGGCGGAATGCGATCGAAGGTCGCCAGCAGCGGGTTGGCGTCGCCGGTCTGCACATAGGGCTCGAGCGTGGTGTCGCGGCCGTCCAGCGTGGACCGCGGCACGCTCCATCCGCGCGCCAGTCCGCGTTCCATGTTCGCGATCTGCTCGTCGAAGTAACGCGGCACGTCGGACAGACGGCCGATGAAGCGGCGCCAGTCGGCCTCGGTCTGGAACGGCTGGCTCGGATTGATGTAGCCCCAGAAGAAGCTGTCGCTGTTGAACGGCGCCTCGAAGGTGCGCCAGCGGGCATTGGCTTCGCTGGCCTCGAGCGAGGCGCGGAACACGGCCGCGTTGATCCGTTCCTCGGGTCCGAGCTGGTCGACCGGGATCGCGTCGAGCGCGTCGAGCGTGGCTTTCCAGTACGCCGCGCGCCGCGCCCAGGCTTCCGGCGTCACCGAAGGCATGCGGCTGCTGCTCTGCCAGCGCCCGCCCACCTTCTCGCGCACGAATTCCGCCTGTCGCCACTCCCATTCGCGCGTGTAGAGATCGCGCAGGGCGCTTTCGGCGGCATTGGAAGGCGGCGCCAGCGTCGGCGGTGCAGGCGCCTGCGCAGCCGCGAGCGGCGACACGCCGAGGGCAAGCGACAACGACAGCACCAGGCGGGACAGCGTCGGAAGACGACGCACGGACAATGACATCAGCAACTCCTGCGGTTTTTTCAGGGAATGGCCACACTCGGCGACCGGCCAGCATGACCGCATCGCAACGCCCGCGCATGTGGCAGTCGGCATACACGGCGCATGCGTCCAGCGTGCAGATCGGCCGGATTCCCGACGCAGTGCTCACGACCCGCACGCGACCCTCGACCCGAGCGTTTCCGGAGGATCCATGGCCCCACCGCCTTACCCCACCCGCGCGCAGGGGCGCTCGGCCCGCTTCCGTCCGCAGCGCGGGCACGCGCCGCAATGACCGCCGGAGCCAGCGTGATGGCCGATACCAGCGACCCCCGGGCCTGCGGGCCGCGACGCTTTCCCGACGGCAATCCCACCGCCGTACTGCGTACAGCGGTCGACGCGCTCCGCGCAGGTCGACGTCCGGTGCTGGCGATCGTCGTGGAGACCATCGGCTCGACCTACGCAGGCTGCGGCACGCTCGCGCTGTTCGGGGATGCGCCGCGCACGGGATGGATCAGCGGCGGCTGCGTCGAACCGGACATCGCCCGCGCGGCTGCGGCCGCGGCGGACTCGCGCACGATCGAATGGCTGGAGATCGACACGCTCGATGACGAGGCGATGTTCTCGGGATCGGCGCAGGGATGCCGTGGCCAGCAACTCCTCGCGCTGCTGCCGCTGGCCGCGTTGCCGGGCGCCGAGCATGCGATGCAGGCCTGGCTCGGTGGTGCCTACACCCTGATGGTGACGCTGCAGGTGGACGGCGCCGTGCACCTGCGCCTCGACGGCCGCGCCTGGTCGTGGACTTTGCGCCCCGGCCATACCCCCGAGCGCGCACGGCAGGACTGGACACTCGCGCTGCCGCGGGCGCCCAAGGCCCTGATCCTCGGCGCCGGCCCGGAGATGCCGGCGCTTGCGCCGCTGCTGCGCTCGCTGGGTTGGCGCGTCATGGTCTGCGAGCATCGAGCGCGCTGGCGCGAGGCCGCCGGCACCGGTCTTCCGATCCTCGAACTGGCGCCCGAGGACGCCGTTGCGGCGCACCCCGATACCGATGTCGCCCTCGTCATGCATCACGGCTTCGAGGCCGACCGTGATGCGCTGGCCGCGCTGGCGGGTACACGGATTCCGTGGATCGGCCTGCTGGGTCCGGCGCGCCGCCGCGCGGACCTGTTCAAGCTGCTGCGCGCGCCCGAGCGGGACGCCCTCGCCGGCCGGCTCAACTCCCCGGTGGGCCTGCCCGGCTGTGGCCGGGGGCCCGAGGCGATCGCGCTGAGCATCGCCGCGCAGCTGCAGCAGTGGCGCAGCGCACAGCAGCGCCCCTAGGCAATGCCTGGCATCCGGCAACGCCTCGCATTGACCGCCCGCCAACACGCCTGCCGGCATCCTCGTTCGCTTGCAAGCGCGCGCACGCCAGCCCTCTAGCCAGCCCCAGGAGTGTCCATGTCGCCCCTCACCCGCCGCGAAGTGCTCAAGGCCGGCGCCACATCCGCCGGCGCAGTCGCTCTGCCTTCCGTCGCCCAGGCGGCCAACGCCGCGGCCTCGCCCGCGCCTGCTCGCCCTCCGGTCCGGCAGCGCGTCGCACTCGAGGTCAATGGCCGCCAGGTCGAGCTCGAGGTCGACACCCGGACCACGCTGCTCGATCTGCTGCGCGAGGAGCTGCAGCTCACCGGCACCAAGAAGGGTTGCGACCATGGCCAGTGCGGCGCCTGCACGACGATCGTCGACGGCAGGCGCATCAACAGCTGCCTGTCGCTCGCGGTGATGAACGAAGGCGCGCGGGTGACGACGATCGAAGGTCTTGGCACGCCGGGCCGGCTGCATCCGATGCAGGCCGCGTTCGTGAAGCACGACGGCTACCAGTGCGGCTACTGCACGCCCGGCCAGATCTGCTCGGCGGTGGCGGTGCTCGACGAGATCCGCGACGGCATTCCGAGCCATGTCACCGCCGACCTCACCGCCCCGCCGGCGCTGGCGGGCGACGAGATCCGCGAGCGGATGAGCGGGAACCTGTGCCGCTGTGGCGCCTACGCCAACATCCTCGATGCGATCGAAGACGTCGCCGGCGCCCCCCGCCGCGGAGCCGACGCATGAGGGCGTTCGGCTTCGAACGCGCTGTCACTCCGGCCGCCGCGGCGGCCGCCGCGGCGCGCAACCCGGGCGCGAAGTTCATCGCCGGCGGCACCAACCTGCTCGACCTGATGAAGCTGGAGATCGAGACGCCGGCGCATCTGATCGACGTCAACGCGCTCGGGCTCGATTCCATCGAATCGACCGACGAAGGCGGGCTGCGCATCGGTGCGCTGGTGCGCAACACCGATCTCGCAGGCGATGAGCGCGTGCGCGCGGACTATCCACTGCTGTCGCGCGCCCTGCTCGCCGGCGCGTCGGGCCAGCTGCGCAACCGCGCGACCACCGCCGGCAATCTGCTGCAGCGCACGCGTTGCCCGTACTTCTACGACACCGACCAGCCCTGCAACAAACGCCTGCCCGGCAGCGGCTGCGGCGCGCGCGACGGCTACAGCCGCCAGCTGGCGATCATCGGCCACAGCCCCGACTGCATCGCCACCCATCCGGGCGACATGCCCGTCGCCATGTGCGCGCTCGATGCGGTGGTCGAAACCGTGGGTGCGGACGGCGGCACGCGTCGTATCGCACTCGACGACTTCTACCTCGCGCCCGGCAATACCCCACAGCGCGAAACCGTGCTCGAGGCTGGCGAACTGATCACGGCGGTGGTCCTGCCGCCGCCGCTCGGCGGGCGCCAGGTCTACCGCAAGGTGCGCGACCGCGCGTCGTATGCATTCGCGCTGGTTTCGGTGGCGCTGATCCTGCAGGACGACGGCAGCGGTCGTGTCGCGGTAGGCGGCGTCGCGCACAAGCCATGGCGCCGGACGGAGGCCGATGCCGAACTGCCACGCGGTGCCGCAGCCGTGGCAGCGCGCCTGTTCGAAGGCGCCGCGCCCACCGAAGACAACCGCTTCAAGCTGAGCCTCGCCGAGCGCGCGCTCGCTGCGGCGCTTGCCGATGCACAGGAGGCCAGCGCATGAAGTTCGACACGCCCGCAGGCGCCAACCCGATCGACCGCATGCGCGTGGTCGGCCAGCCGCTGGACCGTATCGACGGCCCGCGCAAGGTCACCGGCACCGCGACCTACGCCTACGAATGGCACGACGTCGCCGAGCGTGCCGCCTATGGTCACGTGGTGGGCGCCGGCATCGCCAAGGGCCGTCTCGCCTCCATCGACGTCTCTGCCGCGGAGCGCGCGCCAGGCGTGGTCGCCGTGGTCACGGCTGCAAACGCCGGACCGCTCGACAAGGGCAAGAAGAACACCGCCAGCCTGCTCGGCGGCCCGCAGATCGAGCATTACCACCAGGCGATCGCGCTGGTCGTCGCCGAGACCTTCGAGCAGGCGCGCGCCGCAGCCGGCCTGGTCCGCGTGGCGTATCTGCGCGAACCCGGACGCTATTCGCTGGCGCGGGAAATACCCCATGCGGTCACACCGCAGGAAAGCGAGATTCCACCCGACTCGGAAGTCGGCGATTTCGAAAGCGCATTCGCCGCGGCCGAGGTCACGCTCGACGCCACCTACACCACGCCCGACCAGTCGCATTCGATGATGGAACCGATGGCGAGCCTCGCGGACTGGGACGGCGACTCGCTCACGGTGTGGACCTCGTCGCAGATGATCGACTGGTGGCGCAGCGACCTTGCCCGCACCCTGGGCATCCACGCCGACAAGGTGCGCGTGGTCTCGCCGTATATCGGCGGTGGCTTCGGCGCCAAGCTGTTCCTGCGCGCGGACGCGGTGCTCGCGGCGCTGGGCGCACGTGCCGCCAGGCGCCCGGTGAAGGTCGCGCTGCATCGGCCGCTGGTTCCCAACAACACCACCCATCGCCCCGCCACCGAGCAGCGCATCCGCATTGGCGCCACCCGCGACGGCGCCATCACCGCGATCGGGCATGAAAGCTGGTCCGGCGACCTGCCGGGCGGCGGCCCGGAGCCCGCCGTCCAGCAGACCCGCCTGCTCTACGCGGGCGAGCACCGCATGAGCAGGCTGCGCCTGGCCACGCTCGATCTGCCCGAAGGCAACGCCATGCGCGCGCCCGGCGAGACGCCCGGAATGATGGCGCTGGAAATCGCCATGGACGAGATGGCCGATCGGCTCGGCATGGATCCGGTGGAGTTCCGCATCCGCAACGACACCCAGGTCGATCCCGAGCAGCCCGGGCGACCGTTCTCCCAGCGGCAGTTCGTGGAATGCCTGCGCCAGGGCGCGGCAAGGTTCGGCTGGGAACGGCGCAAGCCGCACGGCAGCGTGCGCGAAGGCCGCTGGCTGGTGGGCATGGGCATGGCGGCCGGCTTCCGCAACGCGCCGGTGATGAAGTCCGGCGCGCGCGCGCGCCTGGACGGCGATGGCCGCGTCACCATCGAAACCGACATGACCGATATCGGCACCGGCAGCTACACGATCATCGCCCAGACCGCGGCCGAGACGATGGGCCTGCCTCTGGAGGCGATCGAGGTGCGGCTCGGCGATTCGGATTTCCCGGTGTCCGCCGGATCCGGCGGCCAATGGGGGGCCAACAGCGCCACCGCGGGCGTCTACGCAGCCTGCATGAAGCTGCGCGAGGTCGTTGCCACGCGCCTGGAACTCGATCCGTCGACGGCCGAGTTCTTCGATGGGCACGTGCATGCGGACGGGCGATCGGTGCCGCTGGGCGAGGCGGCAGGCGACGGCCAGATCGTGGTCCAGGACGCCATCGAGTTCGGCGATCTCGACGAGCGCAAACAGATCAGCACCTTCGCCGCCCATTTCGTCGAAGTGGCTGTCGATGCGCTGACCGGCGAGACGCGCGTTCGGCGCATGCTTGCGGTCTGCGCCGCGGGCCGCATCCTCAATCCCAAGCAGGCGCGCAGCCAGGTGATCGGCGCGATGACGATGGGCGTCGGCGCGGCGCTGTGCGAGGAGCTGGCTGTCGACGATGGTCGGGGCTTCTTCGTCAATCACGACCTGGCCGGCTATGAAGTGCCGGTGCATGCCGACATCCCCGAGCAGGAGGTCGTGTTCCTGGACGAGGCCGATGCGGACAGTTCACCGATGAAGGCCAAGGGCGTCGGCGAACTGGGCCTGTGCGGCGTGCCGGCGGCCATCGCCAATGCGATCCACAACGCCACCGGCATCCGCGTGCGTGACTACCCGATCACGCTCGACAAGCTCATCGACCGTCTGCCCGGCGCCGCCTGATCCCGTGGTGGAGTGGACGCGTGCGATGCGCATGCACGGGCACCGGGACGCGGTGCCCTCGGCCGCCGGAGACGGATTGGCGCGAGAAGCGCCATCGCGATCCAGCTGCGGACGTGGTTCGCACCGGGCCCGCTTGGCAACCCACAA
>Ga0233375_1001068_pt1 | contig 12984 bp, 9 predicted proteins | sample ElkDunMinimDraft_10_FD_191539 | JGI IMG/M metagenome (GOLD analysis project Ga0233375, IMG submission 191539) | Fecal eukaryotic communites from dung pellets of Tule Elk in California, USA - Elk Dung E16 | ecosystem: Host-associated > Mammals > Digestive system > Large intestine > Fecal | place... | reverse complement strand
CACGCGGATCGCCACCGTCGGGGTCGACCCCAGCTCCCGCCCCGCGGCGATGACCCGGCCCAACTCCGTCGTGGACTCGACCTCGATGATCACGCCCGCGGCGACGGCCTGCCGCACCTCCGCCACCGTCTTACCCGGGCCGGCGAAACTGACGCGATCGGGCCGCAGGCCGGTGTCCAGCGCAGTGGCCATCTCGAGCCCCGACGCGACGTCGATGCGATCGACCCGCCGCGCCAGGTGCTGCACGACGGCGGGCATGGGGTTGGCCTTCATCGCGAAGCTCAACTCGAGCCGCTCCGGGAGGAGCGCGCGCAGCCGGTCGATGCGTTTGTCGAGCAGGCCTCTGTCGTAGGCGAAGAACGGCGTGGCGCCGACCCGTGCTGCCAGCCGTGACACCGGCATCCCTCCGACGCGCAGCTCGCCGCCGATCGTGCCGAAGGCACGGACGTGGTCGGACGGTTTCATGCGTGCACCTCTGCCTTGATCAGGTTGCGGTCGAACTTTCCGTTCGGCGAACGGTGCAGATGCGAACGCAGTTCGATGCGTCCGGGCACCATGTACAGCGGGAGCCGCTGTCGCAACGCGGTGTTCAGCGCGTCCGTCTCCACGTCTGCGGTGGCGGGGGTCGCCACCAGCACGATCCGCTGGCCCAGCGCATCGTCGGGGATTCCGAACGCGACCGCGTCACGGACCATGCCCGTGCTGTACGCCGCCTCTTCGATCTCTGTGGGGCTCACCCGGTACCCGGATGTCTTGATCATGTCGTCGCGGCGCCCGACGAAGTACAGGAAGCCCTCGTCGTCCGCGACGACGGTGTCACCGGACCAGACCGCCACCTCGGCGCTCCGCCACGGGCCTGCCGATCGCGCGATGGGTCGGTAGCGTTCCGCCGTGCGCACCGGGTCGCCCCAGTAACCCAGCGTCACCAGGGCACCCCTGTGCACCAGTTCGCCCTCCTCACCGGGCGCGCAGGGCGTGCCGTCGTGCCGCAGCACCAGGATCTGCGCATTGGGGATCGCCTTTCCGATCGAGTCCGGCCGGCGATCGATCTCGGCGGGGTCGAGGTAGGTGGACCTGAAGGCTTCGGTCAATCCGTACATGAGGAACGGCGTCGCCCCGGGGAAGATGGCGCGGAGGCGCTCGAGGGCGGCACGCGGCATCCGTCCGCCGGTGTTGGCGAAGTAGCGCAGGCTCTGCGCTGCGGCGTCAGGCCATGCCGCATCGATCAGCTGCAGCCACAGCGGAGGGACACCCGTGATGCCGGTGACGCCGTGGCGCGCGCACAGCTTGGGTACGTCGCGCGCGAGCAGATAGTTCACCAGCACGCAGTGCGCGCCCACCGAGAATGCCGTCGTCACCTGGCTGAGGCCGGCATCGAAGCTCAGTGGCAGGACACTCAGAATCACGTCGGCGGAAGTGTTGCCGAGGTAGGTGCTGACGCTCTCCGCGCCCACGATGAGGTTGCGGTGGCTGAGCACCACCCCTTTCGGGCTTCCGGTGCTGCCGGAGGTGTAGAGGATCGCGGCCGGGTCCAGGTCGATGGCATCGACGACACCCTCGCCTGCGGTGGATGCCGCCTGCGCCGTCGACCAGGAGTGCACAGCCCTCGTGGGCGCCGTGGACGGCATCGCTCCCACGACGATCACGTGTTCGACCGCCGTCCCGGCCAGGTCCGCCGCCAGGTGCCCCAGCCGGTCCCCCGAGGTCACCAGGACGCGGGCGCCGCTGTCGGTGAGGATGTGCGCGACCTGGGCAGATTTCAGCACGTGGTTGATCGGCACGAACATGCCCCCCGCTGCCGTCGCGGCGAACATGGCCAGCACCGCCTCGATGCGCTTCTCGAGGAAGATCGCCACGCGGTCGCCACGCTCCAGACCGAGACCACGCAGCAGCACTGCGGCACCCGTCGCGCCGGCCCACGCGTCGGCATACGTGATGGTCTCGTCGCGGTAGGTCAGCGCGGGGGCGTCGGGCCAGGCGGCCGCCGCGTCGCGAAGCAGGTCGTGCAAGGACGTGCGCATCAGGGGGCCCGCCGCTCTCGGAGATACCGGTCGAACTCCGTGGCGTCGTCGAGGTCGACATAACGTCGGCCCTGCCCGTCGGCATTCCGCGCGCCGAGGGCGGCCGGGACCGCGGGACCGGGGCGGGAGTACCCCGACACCTCATCGAAGACGGCGACGTACGCCTCTGCCTGCGGGCGCCAGTCGAGCTCGCTGACCACCCGCGCACGCGCCTTGCGGCCCAACTCCGCGCGGAGGGCGGGGTCGTCGAGCAGACGTTCCACGGCGTCGCCGAACCCCGCGATGTCGCCGGAGGGCACGTACAGCAGCGTGTCCGCGCCGGAGACGCGCGTCTCGGCGAGATCGAACGAGACGGCAGGCAATCCGTAGGACATGTACTCCATCGTCTTGTTCATGGTGGACAGGTCGTTCAGCGGGGTCTGCAGATCCGGGCAGACACCGATGTCCGCGCGGCTCAGGTGTTCCGCGATCGCCACCCGGTCCACTCTCCCGGTGAAGGTCACTCTGTCATCGAGGCCCAGCGCTGTCGACTGCTGCTTGAGACTCTCCAGACAGTCGCCGAATCCGAGCAGGGTCGCGCGCACATCCGTGCGGCCGCGCCGGTTCACGAGATCGTCCATGACCAGCAGCACCTGATCGACGCCGTCCTGCGGCCCCATGATCCCCAGATAGACCAGCTCCACACCATCCCGCGTGCGCGGGTGCTGCGGATAGATGGGACGCATCTGTTCGGTGTCCGGCCCGCTCCGGACCACCGTGACGTGACCGGGACGCCGTCCACCGCGGGTCATGGCGATCCGTCGGTACGAATTGTTGGTGGAGATGACGCGGTCCGCGGTTCGGAAGCTGCGACGCTCGAGCCATCGCAGTGCCGACAATTCGAGTCGCTTCAGCAGATTCTGCGGTGGTCCGAACCTGCTGAGGAAGAGCTCGGGGTTCAGGTCATGATGATCGAAGACGAACTTCACCCCCCTCACCCGCCACAGCAACGCGAGCAGCCAGTAGGTGTCCGGCGGGTTGCAGGCCTGGATGATGTCGAACCGGCCGCGACGCCACACGACGAGCGACAGCAGCGCGGTGCGCATCCAGCTGTAGGCGAACTCCCACGCATATCCGAGCAGCCCCTGGGCCTCGGGCGCGGGCGCGTACTTGTAGATGTCGACGCCGTCGATGCGCTCGCGCGCAGGGTCGCCCGGTCCGCGCGGGCAGATGACACTCACCCGGTACCCCCGCGCGATCAGGGCGCCGCACTCCAGCCACACCCGCCGGTCCAGCGGTACGGGCAGGTTCTGCACGATGATCACGACGTGCGGCGCGATGTGCGCGCGGTGGTTCTTCACGATGCGTGGTCCTCCTTCACCAGATCGATGAACTGCTGAGCGCGGGCACCCCACCCGTGTGGTTCCGCCGATCTGCGGATCTCGGCCCGATCCCACTCGGCGGCGGCGACCTCGCGGATGCGGTCGACGATCTCGTCGGCGCTGCCGGCGGTGAAGACGAACCGGCGGTCCAGCGCACCGGTCCCCGCGACGGCCGTGGTCACGACGGGAAGGCCCGCGGCAAGGTAGTCGAGCGTCTTCAGCGGATAGCTGCGGCGATTGAACATCGAGTCCGCATAGGGCGTCAGTCCCACCGTCATGAGGGCGAGATAGGCCGGAAGCCGCTCGCGGGGGACGGCGTCGACCCACTGGACTCCCGGCAGTGCGATGAGCGCATCGAATGCCTCATCGTCCTCCCGGGTGGTGAACCACCGTGGGCCGACGAGCAGCAGGCTCAGACCGGCCGCCTGCACGGCCCGCAGCACCGCCAGATCGGTGCGTGAGTTGAACTGGCCCACGACGCCCACGATCGGCGACGGCAGGACGACATCGGTCGCCGTCGTGACCTCCGGTGCCGCCGGGCTGTGCACCTCGGTGCCGTTGGGCAGCCAGCGGCCGGCGGTCGGCGTGCGCTGCAGGTGTCGGGCGAGTTCCGGCGTGACCGCGAGCACCAGGTCCGCAGCGGCGAGGTTGGCCTCACGGGCCTTGCTGAGGTATCCCCTGCCGACCCCCCACAGCGCACCGGCTTCGACGAAGTCGTCGGTCGCGTAGTAGACCTTCACTCCGGGGAGGTCCTTGGTCAGCGCGAGCATGGGAGCGGTCGTGGATGCGACGATCCCTCGCGGGCGCAAGCCCTGCGCTGCGAGGTAACGACGCGCGGCCCGTGCGCGGCGCCGGTTCGCCACGGCGCGCAGGTAGGGACGCTGCACTCCGGGCACCGTCGACGCCCGCAGCCGCACGACGTTCTCCTGCGGCCGGGTGACGGCGGGGATGCCGCGGTCCCGCTTGTGGATCGGCGTGTGAGGGGTGTCCACCCACACGATCGGCGCATGCCGCGCCAACTCGGTGACAAGCAGTCGATCCGTCCCCGACAGCGTGTCCCATCCGACCCCGGGGAAGTAGAGGATCGGCCCCGAATCGACGGCGCCCGAGCGCCGCGCCGCGCCCGCGGAACGGGCGGCGACCGGGACGGCGTTGAAGTCGTCGGTGCGCTGTCGTCCTCGCCACCGCGCGACGCGTTGCGTGAGGTGATAGTTCGCCAAGCCGGCGAACGACTCCGCGGCAGCGCGCAGCCGGCGTTTCTGAGCAGCCCGGCCTGCCCAGGCGTCGCGGTAGACCGCGAGCTGCCGGTGCGCGGCGGACTCCAGGGAGAACTCCTCGACCACCTCACGACTGAACCGCCCCGCACGCTCCCGGCGATGAGGATCCGTCAGTAGCGGCAGCAGCTCCTTTGCGAGCGCCGCGCGCCCGTCCGTACCGGGCGCCCCGACGCCGTACCAGCCCTGCCACCGGAAGATATCGACGCTCTCAGGTGTGAGCGCGCGGAAGAACCCGCCCTCCCCCTGCACGATGAGCGGGGCGCCGAAGGCCAGCGACCGCAGCGCCGACCCTCCCATCCCCAGCGCGACATCGGCCACGGCGTAGGCGACGCGCGGATCCGCGAGTTCGCCGGTGAACACGACCGTCCGTCGGCCGGCGCGGTCCTCGGCTCGCGCCGCCGCGCGTTCGAGGTCGTCACGTGCCTTGCCGTCTCCGACGATGAGCAGCTGGAACGGCGCCGTCGCGGCGAGGTCGGCGGCGACCTCGATGGCGGTGAACAGCCCTTCCGATTTCAGCTCGGGTACCAGCCGACACACGCTCACCACCACGGGACGCTCGTCGAGTCCGTACTGCGCGCGGAAGGCTGCGATGGCGGTCTGCGGCACCGCGCCGTTGTACCCGAGGTCGACCGAGGGCTCGATGAGGTTCACACTCAGCCGCCCGCGGCCCTGCTCGACAGCCGAGATCTGCTGTGTGCCCACCACCAGCGGCATCCACTCGGGCAGGAAGGGCGCCACCGCCATCGACATCACGGTGCACACCGCGGCGACATCGGCGAGGGGTTCGGCGGCCATGGCGGCCTCCAAGCCCGGCGGCCACTCGTAGCCGTGGATGACGTCGATGCCTCGCTCGACGGCGATGGCGCGAAGCGCTCGCGCGATCCGCAGGGACGGGCGCCGGCCCGGCTCCGGGGATTCGATGAACTCCAGCCCGAGCTGCTCGATCCGCTCGCACAGCGTGCCGCGGCGCCCGAAGATGATGCACTCGTGACCCCGCGCGGTGAGCGCCGACGCCAGGTCGATCGCGTTGGTCTGACTGCCGCCCATGTTCAGATCGTGCGGATAGACGAGGATCCTCATGACTGCCCCTTCCCCGCGAACGCCTGCCGGAGCAGCCGGAGATTGCCCCGCTGCCAGAAGGCGAGCAGCCCGATCGCTGCGGCCGCGATCGCGGCACTGACCAGCGACGCGACGAATGCCGCATCGATCCACGCCGTGACCGCCCAGCAGGCGCACCAGACGAGGACCCCCGCGGCGACCGGCAGCGCGACCGCAGCCAGCAGGGATCGCGCCGGCAACTGCACTCTCACCAGGTTCCACACGTACAGCGGCAGCACCACCACGACCGCCACGAATAGTTGCACCGCAGCGACTCCGGACTGCCCGTACGGCCCCACCACCGCCAGCGTCACCGGCAGCGAGACCGCGAACGAGCAGGTCTGGATCAGCAGCACGACCGCCGAACGCCCCTGCACGACGAGGTAGTCATAGGCAAGTTCGAACCAGATGCGCAGCGCAGCCACAGCGGCCATCCACATCAGGATCTCTCCGGCGGGCAGCCACGGCGATCCGTACACGAACCCGACCACGGCATCCGCGGCTCCGCTGATGGCCAGACACGTCGGCAGCGCCACGCACGAGAGCACGGTGAGCACCCGGAAGAAGTTGCGCGACATCCGCGGCGGATCGTGCTTCAGCGCCGAGAAGGCCGCGGGCGCGACCGCGCGCAGCGGCAAGGAGAAGATCGACACCGGCCAGCTCGCCAGGTTGAACGCGAGCACGTAGAACCCGAGGGCCTGTGCCCCGAGCATGGATCCGACGATGATCTGGTCGACATACCCCGAGGCGAACACCACGATGCTGGATGCCGCCAGCGGAAGACCGAAGCGCAGCAGCCTGCCCACGACGGCGCGGTCCCAGCCGAACCGGTACGGCACCGGCGACCAGCGCCAGATCATCACAGCGAAGACGAGGCTGGCCACCAGCCGCCCGATGGCGAGACTCATCGCCCCCCACCCGAGCAGTGCGAGCAGAAGGGACAGCCCTGCACCGAGCCAGGTGTTGACCTGATCGGCGATGGTGCGCTGGCGCTGCAGGAATTCGCGCTGCAGGATGGCCGCGGGTGTCGCGACGAGTCCGTTGATGAGCACGGACAGCGCGATCACCTGCACAACCGGAGTCGCGGCGGGATCCCCCAGACCCGCCGAGATCCACGGCGCGGCGACGATCATCGCCCCGGTCAGCAGCGCACTGGAGGTCACCGCGATCGTGTTGATGGTCGGCGCGGTGAGCGCAGGGTCCTCACGCCATCGGATGACCGCCAGGCTGACGCCGAGCTCGTTGAAGCTGAGCACGGCCAGCAGCGCCACCGTCGCGATCGCGAAGATGCCGAACTCCTCCGGCCCCAGCACTCGGGCGAGGGTGATGCCGATGAGCAGGGTGCCCAGGCGACCCGCGAGCGTGTTGCCGAAGCTCCAGCCGAACGCCCGGGAGGCGCGACTGCGGACGAAGTCCGCCTGCTCCTGATCGCTCACGTCCGCACCGCGTGCGACAGCACCTCGGCGACGTGAGCCTGTTGCGACTCGGTCAGGTGCGGGAACATCGGCAGCGACAGGATGCGGTCGGCCGCGGCCTCTGCCACGGGGAACTGTCCTTTACGTCCGCCGAGCGGGGCATACGCCGCGGTGAGGTGCACGGGGGTCGGGTAGTGGATGCCGACGCCGATCCCCGACGCCGACATCTGCGCCATCACACGGTCCCTCTCATCGACCCGCACGACGTAGAGGTGCCAGACATCGGTGTTGCCGGGGCGCACCCTCGGCACGCGGATGCCGGGAACACCACTCAGGAGACGGGTGTACCGCTCCGCCGCTTCACGTCGCGCGGCGTTCCATCCCTCGAGTCGGCGCAGCTTCGCGCGCAGCACCGTGGCCTGCACCGCATCGAGCCGCGCGTTGACGCCGATGTGGTCGTGCACGTATTTGGCCGAGCTGCCGTGCGCCGCCAGCGTGCGCACCAGCTCGGCGATGCCGTCGTCGTGGGTCATCACCGCTCCGGCGTCGCCGGCGGCACCGAGGTTCTTGCCGGGGTAGAAGCTCGTCGCCGCGACCTCCCCCACCGCTCCCGCGCGGCCGCTCGCGCCGGTGGCCCCCTGGGCCTGGGCGGCATCCTCGACCACCGCCAGCCCGTGCCGCTGCGCGACCGCCGCGATCAGCCCCATGGGAGCGGTCTGGCCGAACAGGTGCACGGGGGCGATCACCCGCGTCCGCGGGGTGACCGCGGCCTCCACCGCCGCCGGGTCGATGAGCAGGTGCTGCTCGTCGACGTCGACGAACACTGGCACCGCGCCGATCCGCGACGCAGCCTCCGCCGTGGCGATGAAGGTGTTGGCCGGCATGATGACCTCGTCGCCGGGCCTCACGCCCACCGTGCGGTACGCGAGCTCGAGGGCGTCGGTGCCGTTGGACACCCCGATCACGTGACGGACGCCGATGTAGTCGGCATACTCCTGCTCGAAGGCGGCGACCTCCGCCCCGCCGACGAAGGCGGCGGATTCGAGTTGCGACCGCCACACCCCGAGCACCTCCTCCGCGATCTCGGCCTGCTGGGCGACGAGATCGAGGAACGGCACCGTCGCGGTCGTCGTGGTGGTCATGCGCGTTCCCCCAGACGTCGTGCGGGCACCCCGGCCCAGGTCTGTGCTGCCGGCGCGTCGTCGAGCAGCACCGACCCCATTCCGATGACCGCTTCGACTCCGACCGTCACGCCCTGTCGGATCGATGCGTTCATGCCGATATACGCTGCCTCCCCCAGGTGCACCCCGCCCCCGAGGGCCACTCCAGCCGCGAGTGTGACGAAGTCGCCGAGCACGTCGTCGTGGGTGACCACGCAGTTGGGCATGACCGTGACGTGCTGTCCGATGCGCGCGTCCGCCGTGACCACGACGCCATCGAGCACGATGGCCCCCGCACCGACCACGCTGCCCGCCCCGATCACCGCCGACCTCGCCACGAACGTCGCGAACCGGTCGGCCGCGACGCCCGCCTCCCGCAGCCGGGTGACGACGCTGCGGCGGGCGAGGCTCGGACCGACGCACACGAGCAGCTTCTCGTTCCGGTCGGCTGCGGCGCCGACGCCCCCGATCACGGGCACCCCGCCCACTTCGGTGCCGTGGCGGCGATCGTCATCGTCGAAGATGCCGACGACATCGGCGAGCCCGGCGGCGATCACCTCCCGCGCCAACCCGCTCGCACCGATCAGCAGGACACCCCCGCTCATACCGACACCCGCGCGGTGTCGCGCAGCACCGCGATGACGCGGTCCTGCTGGGCTTCGGTGATGGTGTGGAACAGCGGGAGGATGAGCGTGCGATCGGTGAGCCGCTCGGTGACCGGAAGCTCCTTCGCGTTGACGCCGGCGCGGTACGGCGCCTGGCGGTGGGCGGCCATGATGCCGCGCCGCGCCGAGATGTCGGCAGCGGCGAGCGCTTCGAGCAGCCCATCACGGTCGGTCGGGTAGCCCTCGAGCACCTCGACCCAGAACGACTGCACGTTTCCGGTTCCGTAGTCGGGGTCCGCGACGGTGCGCAGTCCTGGCACATCGCGCAGCGCGGAGCGGTAGCGAGCGGCGATCGCGCGGCGCCGCCGGACGATGTGCGGGAGCCGGCGCAGCTGCACGAGGCCGACCGCCGCCTGCAGGTCGGTCATGCGGAAGTTGTATCCGACCTCGGCGTATTCCTCGGCCGGTGGCAGCACCGACCCGTGACGATCGGCCGCCGACAGGCTCATCGCGTGTTCGCGGAGGTGCCGGGCGCGCTTGGCCCAGTCTCCTCGTGTCGTGGTGATCATGCCTCCTTCGCCCGTGGTCAGCAGCTTCCGGGGGTGGAATGACCACGCGGTGATCTCGGCACCGGCCCCGACCGGCCGCCCTTTGTAGGTGGATCCGGCGCCGCACGCGGCATCCTCGATCACGAGGATCCCGAGCGGATCGGTGGCACTGCGCACGTCGTCGAGGTCGAGGGGCACGCCGCCCTGGTCGACGGCGATGACCGCCTTGGTCGAAGACGTGATCGCCATGCGGATCGTCTCACCGGTGACGTTGCCGGTGACGGGGTCGACGTCGGCGAACACCGGCTTGGCCCCCACGTGTCGGACGACGTTGGTCGTCGCGATGAAAGAGAACGACGGGACCACGACGTCGTCGCCGGGACCTATGCCCGCGACGACCAGCGCGAGGTGCAGGGCCGTGGTGCAGCTGGTGGTCGCCACGGCGTAGGGCACCTCCATGGCGGCGGCGAACTCCTTCTCGAACTGCGCGACCCGGGGGCCCTGCGCCACCCAGCCGCTGGCGATGACCTCGGCGAGCGCGTCGGCCTCTTCCTGCCCGAGCCACGGGACCATGACGTTGATGCGCTCGCTCATCGGGCGACCACCGGTCGCCCCGCGGCGATCTCTTCGCGCAACGGCGCCCACCAGTCCACGAGGAGCCGCAGACCCTCGTCGAGACCGATCGTCGCGCTGAAGCCGAGGTCGCGCTCGGCGGCGCTCGTGTCCGCGAGTCTGCGGACGACGCCGTTCACGGCGCGTTCCGGCCCGATTTCCACCCCGAGCCCCTCGGCACCCATCACCCGCAGCAGCGCTTCCGCCAGCGCCCGCAGGCTCGTCTCGGTGCCACTGGCGATGTTGTACGTGCCCTCGGCCACGTCACTGCGGACTGCGAGGACGTTCGCGCGTGCAATGTCCGGCACGCACACGAAGTCCATCGTCTGCGCCCCGTCGCCGAAGATGAGCGGCGGGCGGCCGTCGGCGATGCGCTCCATCCAGCGCACGAGCACCTCCGTGTACAGACCGTGCACGTCCATTCGCGGGCCGTACACGTTGAAGTACCGCAGCAGCACGTAGTCGAGCCCCTGCATCGCACGGAAGCTGCGGACGAGCCCCTCGTTGAAGGTCTTGGCCGCGCCGTACAGGGTGTCGTTGTTCTCGTGGTGGTGGCGTTCACCGGTCGGGAAGGTCTCCGCCATCCCGTACACCGAGGCGCTCGACGCCGCGACGAGCTTGCCCACGCGGTGGCGCGCCGCCGATTCGACGACATTGAAGGTGCCGTCCACGAGCACTTCCAGTGCCAGCCTCGGCTCTTCGGCGCATTGGGTGATGCGAATGGCCGCCTGGTGGAAGACGACGTCCTTGCCTGCCGTGAGGTCGTCGACCAGGCGCGCGTCACGGATGTCGCCCTCGACGAGTGTGACGCGACCGGTGGCGAGCGCGGAGTCGAGGTTCGCACGGCGTCCGCGCACCAGGTTGTCGAGCACGTCGATGTGATCGACGCCGGCATCCAGCAGCTCGTCCACCAGCGTGGACCCGATCGTGCCGGCGCCGCCGGTGACCAGGACGCGGGTTGCTTCCAGGCGGGTCACGCCGCAACCTCCTCGAGGTCGTTGGCCACGGGCTGCGGACCGCCCGAGAGAGCGAGGCTGGATGTCGCGGCATCCAGCACCGACAGCACGCGCAGGCCTGCCGCACCGCCCGTGCGCGCCGGCCGGCCTTCGCGGATCGCCGCGGCGAACTCCGTGACAACGCCGCCCAGCGCCTCCCGCTCCGGCAGCGCAGGTGCCCACGTGTCTCCCAGCCGGTAAGAGATGTTGGCCGCCCGGGTGTGGGCGGTGGTGACCTTCGAGACGGCGTCGATGTCCACCCCGCGGTCGTAGACGCTGAGCCGTTGCTGCGGATTCAGGTCGTCCCACACGAGGGTGCGCCTGGTCCCACCGATCACCATCTGACGGATCTTCGTGGGGCTCAGCCAGTTCACGTGCACGTGGGCCATGGCCCCGCCGACGAGCGGCATCGCGAGGTAGCCGACGCACGACTTGCCGGTGCGCAGCGGGTCGGACCCGTGAGCGGATACCGACGTGGCCGCGAGGCCGCCCGGCAGCACGAAGTCCATGATCGACAGGTCGTGGGGGGCGAGGTCCCAGAACACGTCGACGTCCGGCTGGATGAGCCCCAGGTTGATGCGCACACTGTCGACGAAGAGGATGTCGCCGAGCGCGCCGTCCGCGACCAGTTCACGGATCTTCAGCACCGCGGGCGTATAGCAGTAGGTGTGGTCGGCCATGAGCACGAGTCCGCGTTCCTCGGCGCGGCGCACCATCTCCACCCCCCGCGCCCGCGTGTCGGCGAGGGGCTTCTCCACCATCACGTGTTTGCCGGCATCCAGCGCCGCCATGGCGATGGCATGGTGCGTCCGCGCCGGCGTGGCGACGGCGATGGCGTCGACCCGTGGGTCGCGCAGCACGTCGCCCAGTTCGGAGACCACCGGCACTCCCCCGACGCCGTCGGCGACGCGGGTGGCCCTCTCGAGATCGAGATCGCAGATCGCGGCGAGGTTCCAGTCCGAACCCGCACGGAAGTTGCGTGCGAGGTTCGGACCCCAATAGCCGGCTCCGACGACGACGACGTTCAACCGTTCAGTCACGGTTCCCCCAGATTCCCCAGATGTCATGTGTTGCCCAGATGTGCGGCTGTGCCGCTACCCGGATGGGACGAAGGTGACGTCCACCCAGTAGTTGTGCGTCGAGGTGTCCCCCGGGAACCCTCGCGAGTACGTGTAGGCGCTACCCCTCGCGGGCACGGTGAACGGACCGAGAACGGTCGGCTCCGCGAGCGCCCCGAGGTCGACCGCGTACCTTCCCGTCGTGCTGTGCAGCCCGACGCGGTATTCGACTCCCGGCACGAGGGCGACGCTCCGCGAGAATCGCGCGGTCTGCCACCCATCCGCGGTCTCCCCTTCGAACACCACCTCGGCGAGCAGCTGTTGCTGCGGACCCCACAGGTAGCCGGTGTGGATGCCGGTGTTCGCCGCGCCTTTGTAGAAGCGGATGCCGGTGGCCACGCCGGGTGTGCTCACGGTGAACCGGGTCGCCACCTGCACGCCGTCGGGATCGTTCCACGATGCGTGCTGCGGCAGGGCATCGCCGAAGATCGTCGTCGCCTCGACGATGGGGGGTTCGGCGGCCGTGGTGACGGCCCACCCCCCACCGGCAACGAGCGACGGGCCCACCGTGATGTGCGCCTCGTACCGTGTCGACCAATCCAGCGGGACGGTGGGCGTGAAGGTGACGGTGCGCAGGGCGGCGTCGTACGCCGTCATGCCGGCCACGGCACCGGTCGGCCCCGTCACGACGACCGCGGCGGCTGCGCCATCACCGCTGAACGTCGCTGTGAACACGGTGGTCGGCGATACGTCGACGGCATCGCCGACGGGCGCCGTCGACGTCACTTCGATCGGTGTCGGGGCGGGCGACGGCGTCGGCGTGGGTGTCGGCGT
>Ga0233375_1001066_pt1 | contig 13001 bp, 13 predicted proteins | sample ElkDunMinimDraft_10_FD_191539 | JGI IMG/M metagenome (GOLD analysis project Ga0233375, IMG submission 191539) | Fecal eukaryotic communites from dung pellets of Tule Elk in California, USA - Elk Dung E16 | ecosystem: Host-associated > Mammals > Digestive system > Large intestine > Fecal | place... | reverse complement strand
CCCCGAGGACGTCGAGCACGGCGCCGGCCTGATTGAGCGCGCCACCGCCGACGAGGTCGCCGCCGCCGAGCGCCACGAGGACGCGCGCCGCCAGCTGCGGGAGGCCGCCGAGCAGGTCGCCGAGGTGCAGAAGGACGTCGACGTGTACGGCGTGCTCGCCGAGCGGGTCGCCGACCTGCGGCTCGACCCGGCGGATGACGACGTCGAGCCGTTCGCGGGCGACCAGCACCTGGCGCGGGAGCGCTGCGAGCAGGTGCTCCGCGCCGCCGCCGCCTCGCGGACCCGGCTGGCAGAGGCGACCGCCGAGCTGCGGGACGCGTCGAAGGCGCTCAGCCGGTACGCCGCCAGCCCGCAGTTCGACGCCGTGGAGAGCCTGGTGCAGCGCCAGATCCGCGACGTGGACCTGGACGAGCTGCCCGGCCACGCCGCCGAGTGGGAGGACGCCCTGCGCCCCCGCCTGCGCACCCTGCGCGACGACCTGGCGCAGATCGAGCGCCACCGCACCCAGCTCACCGCGCGCCTGCGCGGGCTCGTCGAGGTGGCCCTCACCACCCTGCGCAGCGCCGAGAAGGTCTCGGTGCTGCCCGACACCCTGGGCGACTGGGGCGGGCAGAAGTTCCTCCGCATCCGCTTCGCCGACCCGGACCCCGCCCTGCTCGACGAGCAGCTCGCGCAGGTCATCGACGCGGCGGCCGCCGTCCGCGGCGACAAGCCGCGCAAGCGCGACGGCATGAGCCTGCTGCTGCAGGGCGTGCACGCGGCGCTGCCGCAGGGCGTCAAGGTCGAGATGCTCAAGCCCGACTCGTCGCTGCGCACCGAGCGGGTGCGGATCGCCGACGTGGCCCACGTGTACTCCGGCGGCCAGCTGCTGACGTCCGCGATCGTCCTGTACTGCACCATGGCGGCGCTGCGGGCCAACGACCGCGGCATCTCCGGGCGCCGCCACGCGGGCGTGCTGTTCCTCGACAACCCGATCGGGCGCGCCTCGGCCGGGTACCTGCTGGACCTGCAGCTCGGGGTCGCCGCGGCGCTCGGCGTGCAGCTCGTCTACACGACGGGCCTGTTCGACACGAACGCGTTGTCGGTCTTCCCGCTCATCGTGCGCCTGCGCAACGACCGTGACCTGCGCACCGGCATGCGGTACCTGATCGTCGAGGACGAGATCCGCGCCCAGCTCGACGCCCTCGGCGAGGACGACGGCACCGGCCGGCTCACCAGCACCCGCATCTACCGCAAGCCGGTGACGACGAGTTGACCGGGCCTCGGCGTCGCTGCACAAGTCGGTGGAGGTGTCAGAGATTCTCGCCAGGAAGACCGCTGCCGAAGAAGGTGCCGATGACTTCGGGCGCCACGCTGGCCTCCAGGGAATGGGCGGCCTGCGCGAATCGCGGCACCGTCGGCATGAAAGCCGCGAAGAACTCCGTGACCTCCATGGCTGGATCGGTGTAGTCGGCGCGCTGCTGGTGTAGGCACTCGATGACAGCGTCCACGTCGAGATTCAGTTGATCGAGGAGGAAGTCGTCCGGATGGCGTGCCTCGAGGTCGTAGTGCCTCAAGGACTGAGCCGGGAAGTCCTTCAGGTTGGCGGTCACGATGAGGTTCGCGCCCGAGAACACTGCCGCAGCCACGACATGACGGTCGTTGGGGTGGTTGGTCATCGCCGGGATGAGGTCGTCGTATCCCTCGATCAGCGCCTCAGGGAACGCGCGTCTCATCTGGTCGATGCGTCGACGCGCCTTGTGAGGAGTCAGGCCTCGCTTGAGAGTGAGTGTTCGCTCGACCTCTATCAAGATCTGGTCCGACCACAAAGGGCGGAACAGTCCTGCGTCAGCAACGCGCAGCAGCGTGTCGAACAGTGGATGCGGAACGAGCACGCATGCGTCGAGGACGGCGAGAGTCGTCATCTCAGCGTGTTGCCTCGAAGCCGTCTCCTGTGTTGTCGTCCGCGGTGGCCTCGCGGGACATCTCGGCCAAGATCTGGCGGCGCTCGTGTCGTGAGCGCTGCTGGTAGTCGACTAGGTCCGAGAGTCGAACTCGTCGATGCCGGTTGGGCTGGGTGTACGGGATCGCCCCGTCGGTCAAGAGTCTGACCAGTGTGGGGCGCGAGATCCCGAGGAAGTTGGCGGCATCCTGGGTCGTCAAGACCGTGTCGTGGGGTGCCAGGGTGATCGCCTGCCCCTGTGCCATGGCGCGCACGGCATCTCGCAACACCGCGACGACCTCATCGGGCAGCGCGATCTGCGATCCGTCCGGGCTGACGAGCGATGGCGAGTCGGCCGCTTCCAACGCTGCCGCGAGGTCGGACAGCGTCGAGCTGGCAGCCGGAGGCAGCACCGTGTGCTCAAGGATCGTGCTCATGCCGTGAGTCTAGATCGAAAGAAACGAAAGCGGCAGGCCTGTGGAAGGGCAATCGAGCCCGCGTGACGACTCCGGAAGGGCGGGCAGAGCCCTGGGTGGTCCGGTCAGGCGGCGCCGGAGGAGTGCGGCCCGCCGAACACCACGCGGTCCTGCTCGCGGTCGTAGCGGGCCGGTCGCGCGCCTGCCTCGTCCGAGAGCGGCTCGAGCCCGACGACGTCCAGGCCCTCGCGCGCGAGCAGGACGTCGAGGGCGTCCAGGTCGACGGGCGCCGCGCCCTCGAGGGTGACGTCGGTGTGCAGGCGGTGGATCGCGCCGCTGGCCCGGTCCACGACGGCCCGCTGGAGCACCTGCGCCGCACGGGTCCCCAGGGCGCCGTCACGACGGTCGTGCACGATGCCGGTGGCCGCGGTCGCCGCCCTCGAGACCCGGATGTTGAACGTGAGCTCGCTGACGTCGTCCGCCCACCGGGAGTTCGAGGAGCCGTACTCGTGCCCGCCCCAGGGCGTCGGCGGGATCTTCGGGGTGATCCAGGCGTCCACCTCGGGCCGGATGAGGTTGTCGCGGGCGGGCAGCTCGGCCCGGAACGCGGACACCGCGATGGTCGCGACGACGTCGGTGGGCAGGAAGCGCACCGTCGTCGACTTGTAGTAGTTGTCGGAGTCGGTCACCCCGGCGAGCCACACGGTCCACAGCACACGCGACATCGGTGCCCCCCCCAGAGCCGATCACGCGACGAGTCGAGCGTCAGGCCAGGTCTAGCAGAGCCCCGATGGCGCCGCATGCGGGGCGCGCCGAGACGAGGCCGGGCTAGTCCTGCCGGAGGGCGCCCCACCCGTGCCAGCGGTCGATCTCCACGCGCACGCTCACCCGCGGGCGGTCCCGCACCGGGTACGGGTTGCCGCCGTAGTGCGTCGACAGCCGGTCGATGTCGGCGAGGTCGACGTCGTCGCTGATGTCCACGACGCGGCCCTGGACGCTCACGTGCGTGTACCAGTTCTCCGCCAGCGCGGTGAGCGAGACGTCCGGGTTCGCGCGCAGGTGGGTGAGCCGTGCGCGAGCGCCGTCGAGGTTGAGCAGGACCCGCCCGTCGTCCTCGAGCAGGTACCAGGTCGCAACGGTCACCGGACGGCCCTGGAGGTCGACGGTCGCCATGACCGCCGGGTTGGGACGGCGCAGGAGGTCGACGACGTCCTGCGGCATGGGCGGCTTCGGCATGCTCGGCTCCTTCGCTGCTGGGTGCCCCCCGAGTATGCCCTCGGTGCGTCGCCGCGCGAGCGGGGGTCCCGCCCGTGGTCAACTGGGCCGTCCGACGGCGCACGGCCGTGCGCCGTGCACCGCAGCGATGAACCAGGACGGCATGAACCACCAGCACCCCGCCGACGCGCAGGCCCTCACGCCGGCAGCGGCCCCCGCGACGTACACGAACCCCGTCGTCTGGCAGGACTTCGCCGACGGTGACGTCGTCCGGGTGGGCGACACGTACTACTACTCGGCCTCGACGATGCACTACTCGCCGGGTGCGCCGATCCTGCGCTCGTACGACCTCCTCACCTGGGAGCACGCGGGGCACTCCGTGCCGCGCCTCGACTTCGACGACGAGCGGTACGACCTCGTGGGAGGCAGCCGGTACGTCAAGGGGATCTGGGCGTCGGCGTTCGGCTACCGTCCCGGCGAGGCGACGTTCTACTGGTACGGCTGCGTCGAGCTCGACCGGACGTACGTGTGGACCGCACCGGCCGTCGAGGGCCCGTGGACGAGGAAGGCGCGCATCGAGGCCGGGTACTACGACGCCGGGCTGCTCGTCGACGACGACGACACGATGTACATCGCGTACGGCAACACGACGATCAGCGTCGCGCAGCTCGACGCGACCGGCACCCGCGAGGTCCGGTCGCAGGTGGTGTTCCGCACGCCCCCGGAGATCGGTGTCCTCGAGGGGGCCCGGTTCTACCGGAAGGACGGCCTGTACTACCTGTGGCTCACCCGGCCCGCCAACGGGCAGTACGTGCTGCGCTCGCGGTCCCCGTGGGGGCCATACGAGATCCGCGAGGTGCTGCTCGACCTGCCGGGGCCGATCGAGGGCGGGGGCGTGCCGCATCAGGGCGGGCTCGTCGACACCCCCGACGGCGACTGGTGGTACATGGCGTTCACCGACGCCTACCCCGGGGGGCGGATGCCGACGCTGGCCCCCGTCACCTGGGTCGACGGCTGGCCGGTCCTGCGGACCGTCGACGGGCGCTGGGCGACGGCCTACCCGCGACCGGCGACCGCGCCGGCACGCGCCGTCGAGCCGCTCACGGGCGCCGACACGTTCACCGCGCCGACGCTCGCCCCGCGGTGGGAGTGGAACCACAACCCGGACCTCTCGGCGGTCACGCCCGGCGACGGGCTGACGCTGCGCGCGGTCACCGTGACCGACGACCTGTACGCCGCCCGGAACACCCTCACGCACCGGCTGCAGGGCCCGACGTCGACCGTGACGATCGAGCTGGACGTGTCCGGGATGCACGCCGGTGACCGTGCCGGGCTCGTCATGCTCCGCCAGACGTCGGCCTGGGTCGGGGTCGTCCGGGGGGACGACGGCACGGACCGCGTCGTCATGACCGACGGCCTGACGATGGACGAGCAGTGGGCGACGACGAGCACCGGCGCCGAGCGTGCGTCGGCGCCGCTGACCGGGGGCCGGGTGTGGCTGCGCGTGCAGGCCGACATCCGCCCGGGCGCCGACCGGCAGGCGACGTTCTCGTGGAGCACCGACGGCGAGACGTTCGCACCGCTCGGGCCCGCGATGACCCTCGACGCGGCGTGGCAGTTCTTCATGGGCTACCGGGCCGGGATCTTCCACCACGCGACGCGTGCGCTCGGTGGGTCCGTGACGGTGCGCGGCTTCGAGCTCACGACGCCATAGCGCGCGGCAGGAGGCCGACCGCCGCTGCCGGGAGCCGCGGTTGGCTCAACTGGAGGGACCTCATCCAGCCACCCGCCTCGGGTGTCGGCCTGCCCGGCGATCGGGTGAAAGAAACGCCCATCTGGGTGTCAACCACCAGGTAACTCCGCGCAATGCTGTCTGATATGCGAGGTTCATCCGATCCGGCGCGAGGGCGACAGCCGGTGCGGGATGTCCGCGCCACCCCCGCGCCGCACGGGGAGCACGATGCAGGCACGGTCGTTGGTGTTCGGCGTGGGCGCGCTCATCGCCGTGGGGGTGATGGCTCCCAGCGCGGTGCAGTCCGCCCCGGCGGCGCTGTTCGGCCCGGCCTACGACGCCTCGACGGCGTCGAGCGTGCGGAACCTGGCGATGGCGATGCACTCGGCCCTGCTCTTCGACGACGAGGCGCCGGTGGACTCGGCGGCGGACCTGGTCGAGTGGGGGTGGACGCCGGGGGAGCACCTCGCGGTGCAGATCTGGGTTGCCGGCGACCACTTCCGGGTCGAGGCGCAGGACGTGCGGCCTGGCGCCAGCCGCTTCGTGTACTCGTCGGCGGGCGCCACCGGCGACGCGGCCGAGGCGCCGGGCGGGGGCGCCGTCGCGCGTGTCGAGGGCTCGGGGGGCGCGGTGCTTCCTGACGTCCCGGGCGTGACACTCACCCGGGTCGCTGTCCTGCCCCCGGCCTGAGAGCGGGCGCGGTCAGCGGAGGATGCGGTGCAGCTCGACGTCGTGCACACCGCCGGCGTCGACCACCGCCGTCATGTAGGTGCGGTGCGGCTGCCGCCGCCGGTCGGTGGGCGAGCCCGGGTTGAGCAGGCGCATGCCGCCGGGCGTGGTCGAGTCCCACGGGATGTGGCTGTGGCCGAACACCAGGCAGTCCACGTCCGGGTGCGCCGCGTCCGCGCGCCGCTCCCGGCCGGTGGCGGGCCCGGTCTCGTGCACCACGGCGAGCCGCACCCCGTGCAGCTCGACTCGCCCCACCAGTGGCAGGCGCTCTCGCAGCGGCTGCCCGTCGTTGTTGCCGTAGCAGGCGACCAGCCGCCGGGCCCTGCCCTCGAGGGCGTCGAGCAGGCCCACGTCCACCCAGTCGCCCGCGTGGACCACGACATCGGCGGCGTCGACCGCGTCCCACACCTCGGCCGGCAGATCCCGAGCCCGGGCCGGCACGTGCGTGTCGGCGAGCAGCAGGAGCCGGACGGGCGCAGCGGTCATGCCCCTGTCCTACCGCACGTCACCCTGCGCGTGTCCCGCGAGTCCGGGGGTTCTGCTTACCATCCCCTGTGTGATGAGCCGATGAGGATCCAACGCGCCCTGGCCCGCGCCTTCTGGTCAGTCAGCCGCTGGCGGCTGCGCAAGGCGCAGCTCCCCGACGACGGCGTCGGCATCCTGATCGGAGCCCCGCACACCTCCAACTGGGACTTCATCCTGATGCTGGCGATCGCCTGGGCGCACGGGCTGAAGGTCCGCTACCTCGGCAAGAACACGCTGTTCATCCCGCCGTTCGGCTGGGTGATGCGTGCCCTCGGCGGCATCCCCGTGGACCGCCGCAACCCGCAGGGCCTCGTGGACGACCTCATCGGCCGCGTCCGCGCCGGCGAGCTGTTCTACCTGGTCATCACCCCCGAGGGGACGCGCAGCAAGGGCGAGTACTGGAAGTCCGGCTTCTACCGGGTCGCCTATGAGACCGGGCTGCCGGTCACCCTGGGCTTCGTCGACCGGACCACCATGACGGCGGGCCTGGGCGAGACGCTGCGCCTGACCGGCGACGTCGCGGCGGACATGGACCGGGTGCGCGCGTTCTACGCCGACAAGGCGGGCTTCCACCCGGAGCTGCGCACCGAGCCGCGGCTGCGGGACGAGACCATCGCGCCGACCACCGAGTGAGGACGCCGCCTGAGGCCGCATGGCGCGGTCTAGGCTCCGGCTCGTAGACGTTCCCCAGGACAGACGAGACGGGACAGCAATGGCGCTCACCGACACCTCAGCAACCCCCACCCCGGCACTCTCCCTCGAGCCGCTCGGCACCGTGATCCCCTCCACCGTGCCGACCCACTGGTACAACCTCAACGCGGACCTGCCCGAGCCGGTGCCGCCGCACCTGCACCCGGGCACCCGCCAGCCGCTCACCCCGGACGACCTGGCGCCGCTGTTCCCCATGGCGCTGATCGCCCAGGAGGTCAGCACCGAGCGGTACATCGAGATCCCGCAGACCGTGCGCGAGATCTACGCGATGTGGCGGCCCTCGCCGCTGGTGCGCGCGCTGCGGCTCGAGCGGGCGCTCGGCACGAAGGCCCGGATCTACTACAAGTACGAGGGCGTGAGCCCGGTCGGCTCGCACAAGCCGAACACGGCCGTCGCGCAGGCGTACTACAACGCCGCCGAGGGCATCACGCGGCTCACCACCGAGACCGGGGCAGGGCAGTGGGGCGCCTCGCTGTCGATGGCCGCGGCCCTGCTGGGCCTGACCTGCGAGGTGTGGCAGGTGCGCGCGTCGTACGACGCGAAGCCCTACCGCCGCATCCAGATGGAGACCTACGGCAGCGTGTGCCACCCGTCGCCCTCGGACCTCACCGAGGCGGGGCGCGCGATCCTCGCGGAGATGCCCGACACGACGGGCTCGCTCGGCATGGCGATCAGCGAGGCCGTCGAGGCGGCGGTCAGCGACCCGGGCGCCCACTACGCGCTGGGCAGCGTGCTCAACCACGTCATGCTGCACCAGAGCGTGATCGGCCAGGAGGTGCTGGTCCAGCTCGCTGAGGCGGGGGAGGCGCAGGCGGACGTCGTGTTCGGGTGCGCGGGCGGCGGGTCGAACCTGGCCGGACTCACGTTCCCGCTCATCGGGCAGAACCTGCGCGAGGGCACCACCACCCGCTCGGTGGCCTGCGAGCCGGCCGCGTGCCCGTCCCTCACCCAGGGCGAGTACCGCTACGACCACGGCGACGTGGCCGGCCTGACGCCGCTGCTCAAGATGCACACGCTCGGCAAGGACTTCGTGCCGCCGTCGATCCACGCGGGCGGCCTGCGCTACCACGGCATGTCGCCGATGGTCTCGCACGCGGTGAACCTGGGGCTCATGGAGGCCGTGGCCGTCGAGCAGGACGTGGCGTTCGCCGCGGGCATCGAGTTCGCCCGCGCCGAGGGCATCATCCCGGCGCCCGAGTCCACGCACGCCGTCGCGGCGGCGCTCGACCACGCCCGACGGGCCACCGGCCCCGAGGTCGTCGTGATCGGCCTCTCCGGGAACGGGGTGCTCGACCTGCCCGCGTACTCTTCCTACGTGTGAGCCCTTCCCCGTCCAGCCCTCCGACCGGGTGGCGCCGGTGGTTCTACCGCGCGCCCCTCGGGCTCTACCGCCGAGGGCTGGGCGGGATGCTCGGCTCGGGTTTCCTGCTCCTCACCCATCGGGGACGGGTCACGGGCGAGCCGCGCCAAGCGGTCCTGGAGATCGTCGAGCGCGAGGACTCGGGCGCGATCACGGTGGTCGCCGGGTTCGGCCCTCGCACCGACTGGTACCGCAACGTGCAGGCGCACCCCGACGTCACCGTGCAGATCGGCAAGGACGAGCGCCCCGCCCGCGCGACGGTGCTGGGCCCCGACGAGGCGGCGGACCGCATGGCCGCCCTCGTGGCGACGCGGCCCCGGACCGCCCGGCGCATCGCCCGCTCGGTGGGCGCGTCCGCACCGACGGCCCCGGAGGCCACCGACCAGAGGTGGCGCGACCTGGGCGCCCGGACGCTGTTCGTCCGCTTCGACCCGGTCTGAGCCGCCCCTCGGGGTCCGGCGGTGGTTGTGCCCCGGCGGGCGCCGTCGGAGACTGAGGGGTGGGCCCGACCGTGGGAGGGGTTGGTCGGCATGGCTGAGCCAGCGTGCGCTCGACGGAACGAGCAGCCGTACGCCGCGATCCGTGCCACGGTGACGACCGGCTCGCTGGCCGAGGTGTCAGCGCGCCTGCGGGACGCGGTGAGGCTGTGGTTCCAGCTGCACGAGTTCTTGCCCGGCGGCGGCCCGCTGCTGCGGTACCTCGTGGTCGGCACCGGCACCCGCGCGCAGGTGGACGTCGGGTACCCCGTCGCGCCGGAGTGCATGCCGCAGCTCGTCGAGGCGATCGAGCGCGGCCGGTCCCCGGTGGGGGAGCCCGGCGCCGGGGTGCACCTGGACCGCCTGCCGGCGGGCGACTACGCGTGGGTGGTCCACGAGGGCGATCCGGCCGAGCTCGACGAGGTCCGGCGGATGCTGCAGTGGTGGATCGGGTCGAAGGGGCTCTCCCTGGACCGCTGGTCGACCGACCGCGGCTCGGTGTGGGGCGGTCGGGTCGAGTACGACCTGACGGACGGCCCGCCGGACGCCCCGGACGCCATCAGCCGCACCGAGCTCGCCTTCCGGCTGGCGTGAGCCGCTGCCCGCGCGGCTGTGCCACGATGCGCGGATGGCCGACGACGCCCAGCAGTCCCGCGCGCACGCGCGTCCCACCAGGTACGACGTGCTCGTCATCGGCTCCGGCTTCGGGGGCGCGGTGGCCGCGCTGCGGCTGGCCGAGAAGGGCTACCGGGTCGCCGTCCTGGAGGCCGGCCGCCGGTTCGCCGACGAGGACTTCGGCACGTCGTGGCGTCTGCGCACGTTCCTGTGGGCGCCGGCGATCGGGTGCTACGGCATCCAGCGCATCCACCTGCTCAAGGACTCCCTGATCCTCGCGGGCGCCGGGGTGGGCGGCGGCTCGCTCGTGTACGGCGCGACGCTGTACCGGCCGTTGCCGGAGTTCTATCAGGACCCGCAGTGGGCGGGCATCACCGACTGGGAGGCGGAGCTCGCGCCGCACTTCGACCAGGCGTCGCGGATGCTCGGGGTCGCCCGCAACCCGTCGACCACTCCCGCCGACGAGCTGATGCTGCGGGTCGCGACCCGGATGGGACGCGAGCACACCCACCGCCCCACCGACGTCGGGGTGCTGTTCGGCGAGCCCGGCCGCGACGTGCCCGACCCGTTCTTCGGCGGCGCGGGACCAGCCCGGACCGGCTGCGTCGAGTGCGGGTCGTGCATGACGGGCTGCCGGTTCGGGGCCAAGAACACGTTGACGAAGAACTACCTGCACCTCGCGGAGCAGGCGGGCGCCGAGGTCGTGCCGATGACCACGGTGACGGACGTGGCGCCCGCCACGGGCGGCGGGTGGGCGGTGCGCTCGCGGTCCACCGGGCCCGGCCTGCCCGGCCTGCGGCGTCGCACCACCTGGCTGGCGGACCAGGTGGTCCTCGCGGCGGGCACGCACGGCACGCAGACGCTGCTGCACCGGATGAGGGCCGAGGGGCGGCTGCCCGACGTCTCGCCGCGGCTCGGCGAGCTCACCCGCACGAACTCGGAGGCGCTGCTGGGCGCCAGCTCGCCGCGCGTGGACCCTGCGCGGGACCTCACCCGCGGGGTGGCCATCACGTCGTCCTTCTTCACCGACGAGACGACGCACGTGGAGCCGGTCCGGTACGGCAAGGGCTCCAACGCGATGGCGCTGCTGCAGACGGCGCTGGCGCCCGGGGCGCCCACCTGGCGCCGGTGGGCGTCGGTGCTCGGCGCCTTCGCCCGGGACGCCCGACGGTCGCCGCTCGCGACGGTGCGGGCCTTCGCGCCGTATCGGTGGAGCGAGCGCACCGTCATCGCGCTGGTGATGCAGGCCGCCGACAACTCGCTCACCACCTCGCTGGCGCCTCGCCGGCTGGGCCTGCCCGTGCCGGCGCGGCGCCGTCGGCTCACCAGCAGGCAGGGCCAGGGGGAGCCGAACCCCACGTGGATCCCGTCGGGCCACCGGGCGGCCCAGCTGCTCGCCGAGGAGATGGGCGGCGTGGCGGGCGGCACGCTCGGCGACCTGGCCAACATGCCGATGACCGCGCACTTCCTGGGCGGCTGCCCCATCGGCCCGACCGCCGCGACAGGGGTGCTGGACCCGTACCAGCGGGTGCACGGGTACCCCACCCTGCACGTGGCCGACGGCGCGGCGGTCTCCGCGAACCTCGGGGTCAACCCGTCGTTGACCATCACCGCGCAGGCGGAGCGCGCCATGGCGCTGTGGCCCAACCGGGGCGAGGAGGACCCGCGCCCCGCGCCAGGAGAGCCGTACCGGCGAGTGCCGCCCGTCGCCCCGCACCACCCCGCCGTGCCCGCCCACGCGCCCGGCGCCCTGGGGCCGATCCGCTCGTGCGCACCGGGCCCGGGTACGGTCGAGGGTGCTGAAGCGCGCGCCCGGGCGGCCATGGGCAGGGTCCCGGACGCAGAGCCGGCCGCGCGTCGGGAGGGCCGGGAGTCGGAGAGGTGACATGGGGCACGAGCACCACCACGTGAGCGGCTCGCCCGCCGGGCAGCACCGCGGGCGCCTGGCGGTGGCGTTCGGCATCACCGCGACGGTGCTCGTCGCGCAGGTCGTCGGGGCGCTGATCAGCGGCAGCCTCGCGCTGCTCGTCGACTCCGCGCACATGCTCACCGACGCGGGCGGCCTGCTGATGGCGCTCGTCGCCGCGTCGCTCGTGACGCGACCGGCCACGGACCACCGCACGTGGGGGCTGCGCCGGGCGGAGGTGCTCGCGGCGACGGCCCAGGCGGCCGTGCTGCTGGTGGTCGGCGTCTACGTGCTGGTGGAGGCCGTGCGGCGGTTGTTCTCCCCGGCCGAGGTCGCCTCGACCGAGATGATCGTGTTCGGCGTGGTGGGGCTGCTCGGCAACCTGGCGGCCATGGCGGTGCTGTCCAGCGGGCGGTCGTCGAGCTTCAACATGCGGGCCGCGTACCTGGAGGTCCTCAACGACGCGCTCGGCTCGGTGGCGGTGATCGTGGCGGCCGTGGTCATCGCGCTGACCGGCTGGGACCGGGCCGACGCGGTGGTGGCCCTGCTGATCGGCGCGCTGATCCTGCCCCGCACCCTGCGCCTGCTGCGGGAGACGGTGGACGTGCTGCTCGAGTCGACCCCGCGCGGGCTGGACCTCGAGGCGGTGCGGTCGCACCTGCTGGGCGTGCCGCACGTGGTCGAGGTGCACGACCTGCACTGCACCCAGATCGCCACCGGCTTGCCCGTGCTGACCGCGCACGTCGTGGTCCAGGACTCGTGCTTCCACGACGGGCACGCCCCCGAGATGCTGGACGCGCTGCAGGCCTGCGTGGCCGAGCACTTCCCGGTGTCCATCGAGCACTCGACGTTCCAGCTCGAGCCGGAGCGGCACGCCCAGCACGAGCGCGGGCATCACGGCTGAGAGGGCACGTCGCGGCCCGTGGAGGCCAGGCGTCAGGCAGGATGTCGGAGGCGCGGAGCGCCACGCGTGCCGCGGCGACGCCGGGCAGCGGGTGATCGCACGACGGCTGGGGGAGAGATGACCTGCACGTTCGGCACCGGTGGACGCCGAGGGCTGAGAGGCCTGCTGGCCCTCAGCCTGGCAGCGGGCGCGCTGGCGGGGTGCACGACCTCGCAGCCCGGCCCGGAGAGCGCCGCCGACGCGTTCGCGGCCGCTCTGGCCTCGGGCGACTTCGCCGAGTCCGGCCTCCCCGAGTCGGACGCGGCGTCCGCCGCCGCCTTCCGGGAGGAGGCCTTCGCCGCCCTGGACCAGTGGACTCCTGCGGTGACCGTCGCATCCGTGGCCGTGGACGAGCAGGACGAGGACCGGGCGACCGCGACGCTCTCCCACACCTGGGACGTCGACCCGGGCGACGTCGACTGGACCTACACCACCGAGGCCGCCCTCACCCG